>Ga0114951_10001927_pt1 | contig 24506 bp, 11 predicted proteins | sample AM7aDNAmetaG_FD_88677 | JGI IMG/M metagenome (GOLD analysis project Ga0114951, IMG submission 88677) | Freshwater microbial communities from Finland to study Microbial Dark Matter (Phase II) - AM7a DNA metaG | ecosystem: Environmental > Aquatic > Freshwater > Lake | place: Finland: Lake Alinen... | reverse complement strand
TGATATAACCGCTGAGAAGAAGCGCGATATTCTGGGGGCCTTGACAAATCTGGATGGAAGTCCGAAATATCCGAATGCGGCTGGATTATCGGACGAAGATGCCACCAATAAATATTTACAAATTCTTCCTGATACTGCAAGAAGAACTCGGAAAAGTGAATTTACAACAACCCATACTGGAACAATTCCATTCACCAATGTTGAAAAAACACTGGCGGCATTCTGTGGAATTATTGGCATCGTCATTCTTATTTTGCTCTTTATCAACTTTTTAGGATTGGTAAAAGGGAACCAAACATTGGTCACGGATGCCTGGCCGTTTATTGAATTTTTCGTATTCAATGTTGGATTATTTATAGCTGGGTTCATTGTTGGTTATTTTACATTGCCGGCGAGTTGCCCAGGAAGCTCCTAAACAACATAGCCAGTCTTCATAAATCTACTGGCCATTTCCGCAGCAGAATGAGTATCCTCTGTCGGGATAACATGCTTCTCATCTATGGATAGGCCAACCTTGTGAAAGGAATCCGACTGTCCCTCGGATGTCGGCTCAAAGGCATACTCCTCAGAAGAGGGAGTCTCATGCTCGGGATGCACTTCTCCATCTATAAGGTCTGCCGCGGGAACCAATAATGCCGAAATGGGTGCCATATTCGTTCCATTTATGGACGTAGCAAATTCAGCCTTTTCTATTCTCGCCAAGGCCCGCTTCCGATTCTCCAGAAAGAGCGAACCGGCGGCCAAGAAAAAGGTCAGTGACAAGACCGCATCCACGCGTAATAGATAGATGTTCGCGGCAAGAATCGCGAACACTGTCACGTAATTCCCAACAAGCAGATTCACCGCCGATGTAGGCAGCCAGGGGGTCGCTATAAAAACTACCAGGCAGAGTACAATATACCCCATGATATTCTTTTTCATTTGGTTCTCTAGTATCTGCAGAGATTCCTTGTAGCCCGCAGCGACGAGGCAGACCCTTTAGAAAAAATTGACCAAGGGGGCGCCCATCCTGGGCTCTAAAGTATTCATGGAATCATCCTCTGCAAAGATTCTCACCCACCGCGGTTATTCCATTCTGAAATCGGCTCTGACCGAAAAGCAGGCCGACAAGATTCGCTCGGATCTTACGGTATGCCCCAAACTCAACAATAAATTCGCATCGCCCGCAATTCAAGCCGGACTTACGTTTAAACTCTTCAAAGAATCGGCGACGCGGTGGTATCTTCCCAGGTTCTACGGAGTTGAGACCTTCGGCTCACCAGATACCTCCGTTCTTTCGGAAGGGCTGGATCTCTGTGATGCCGCCGCCAAATTCGGAGGAACGCCCTACCAGTATCAAACGGACATTATCAACGGTTTCCTGACTGCCGGCGCCAATGGCCTTATCTGCGTTCCCTGTGGAAAGGGAAAGACCTTCATGGCCCTCAAGATCGCCGCCAGCCTGAAGAAGAGATTCCTTGTGATCGTGGATAAGGAATTCCTGATGAATCAGTGGCGGGGCGAAATGGCTGCCCTGATGCCTGGACTTCGCGTCGGAATCCTACAGGGAAGCGTATCGCAAATAGAAAATGAGATGGTATATCCAAAAGACCCTACCCTTCCTGAACTAAAACTGATGGCAAAAAATGCAGGGTTGAAAACGAGTGGAACTAAACCGGAACTTATCGCCCGCCTAACAGAGGCAAATATCAAGATTAAGGGCGACGCCGAGGAAATCCAATATGACTGTACAATCTGTATGATTCAGACACTCTGTGGAAAGGAATTCAGCGATACCACCTTTAGAAACTATGGCTTCACCATCTTTGATGAATGCCACCACCTGGGAGCCCAGCATTTCTCCAAGACTCTCCAGAAGGTCCAGACGAAATGTATGCTGGGGCTATCCGCAACACCGACACGAGAAGATGGCCTGACGAAGGTCTTCTTCTGGTTTCTTGGAAAACCGGTCTATTGGGAAAAGCAGCGGGAACCGGATCCGACCGTGGAAGTCCTGTCCATCCTTGTGAAATCGGATGAGCCCGAATATAATACGGTTCCGCGAGATTGGAAAGGTGAGCCGGTCATGGCGCGGCTTCTCGGCAATGTCCTTGGGTGTAGCGAACGAACGGATGAAATCATTCGGCAGATTGTAGAGCTGTGTGCCGATTCAAGGCGGCGCGTCCTCGTCCTCTCGGAGCGAATTGGGCATCTGGAGGAGATTGAACGCCGTCTTGGCCTGGCCTTGAAGAAGCCCACGATTTCCTATTACATTGGCGGGATGAAGGAGGCAGTGCGCGAGGCAGGCGCGGCCTCAGCGCAAGTGTTACTTGCCTCTTATGCAATGGCATCAGAGGCAATGAACATTAAGACACTCAATACGGTGATCCTGGCATCACCGAGAAAGCACGTGGAGCAGAGCACGGGGCGCATTCTCCGTGTCCAAGTATCGGAGCGGCAAGTTATGCCGAAGATTATTGATTTCGTAGATGTACATTCTATGTACAGGGGGCAATGGAAGAAGCGTCTGACATATTATCGGGCGTGTGCGTATAGTCTTTCCACGATTACAATGGGCGGGACACAAGAGGCCATTGACGAGGTGCCACTTATAGAACCGGATATTAATGGATGCCTGTTTCAAGATTGATAACTACGATTATGGTGTCGTAGGATAAAAAGTAGGAAATGTCGTACAATATACTGGCATTACAGTTCCACTGTATACAGTTCCACTGAATACAATCGCATTATTATAATCATAAATCGCATAGGGTATGTTAAAATTCGGTTGCGTACCAGTATAAGAATATGTAACAAGGATATCTTTAATATAATATGTATCTAATAAATCAATCGTGTAGCCACTTCCTGGAAGCCCACTGGTTGGTTTACCGGCTCCAATAGTTCTACCATATATATCATAAATAATCGGAACGTTTATCGTTAAAAATGTGTTCGTTATACCACCACTATCACCAATTTTCACAATTCTTCCACGGTATAAGCGTATTAATAGATAATCTATTGAGACAGTTTTGCTATACTTCAATGATACACTTCTTTGAGGGGGGTTTATAATGGAAACGACATATCCCTCTATTAAAGTAGTGCTGCCATTAATATAAATAAGATTGGATAATAATGTATATGATTTCAGATCGGTAGAGTTAGTATCCAGTAGATGAACTGTACATCCAATTGAATATGTTTGATTGGTGGTAGCATTAACGTAAATAATCTGCTGAATCTCGTATTCCTGTCCTAAGTCAATCTGTAAATATTCGGCAGTTCCACTGGTTGCACTTATATATGGAGTTGATACTGGAATGGCGGATCCAGTATTTACTACGGAGGCAGAAATTCCGCCCCCTGTAGATAATACACTTACAGATTTTCCATAGGCTACATTAATTCCGTTCATGTCTATAGCGATTATCTGAGATATTTGTATAGGGTGGGTTCCATTTGAAATATATTTTATATACCGAGTCCGCTTTATTCCTGAAGGGCTATCTAATGAATAAGTATTTACAGCGGAACTAGAGTAAATAGATGAGAGTGAATATTTAGCCCTCGTAGTTGTATATCCAGTTACAGTATAACTTCCAGGTATTTGAATAATAACTTGTTCAATTGTATATTCATCATTTAAATTATACTCAATCCAAGAGTTATCGGATGCGCGCTGCAACGAGCTGGAAGGGGTTAAGTTCGCACCAGTTTCCTTATTAATTATTGAAACTGGAAACGTATTAGGTATAATCGTTGATGAACCAATGCGTATATACCGTATAAAATTCTGTACATAGGACGTTGAAATAGTGGTTGGCGTATCCTGTAATTTATATTTACTGATATAATAGTTGAAGGGCGCACAGGCGGTAGTTTTCTTTCTATAATCCAATGTGATGTACTGTAAAGATGGGATGTTCGCCATTTTAGTTATAGTTCTTGTTGTAGATGTATCGCTATTCAACGTGATTGTCGCACCATTCCAGTCTGTTTTTCCTGTATCACCAAGATACAACAGAATGGCGACAATATTTGATGACGGTATGGTGACGGTAAGAGATGATTTCGGATTTATTGTATAGGCTGTGCTTATTACTGGAGCCGTAGCCGCCGCCGCCGCCACGTCCTTTGATGCCATCGTTTCTGCCGTTGCCGCTGCCGCGCGCGCCTGTGATGCCGTCGTTTCCGCCGCCGCTGCTGCGGCGCGCACCTGTAATAGCATCGTTTCCGCCGCCACCGATGCCGCCGCCGCCTGTGCTAGCGTCATTTTCGCCGTCGCCACCGCGGTCCCAGCCGCATACATGGCCGCCTCCACCGCTGGATCGCATAGGGGTGGCGGCCAGGCCACCAACGCCGCCGCCACCGCTGCCGCCGCCGCCGCCGCCGTCACGTCAGTTGATACCGTCGTTTCCGCTGTCGCTGCCGCTGCCGTCGCTTCCGCCGCTTTTACCGTCGCTGTCGCCGCCGCTGTCGCCTCTGCTGCCGCCGCCATTACCGCGGCCGCCGCCGCTGTCGCGCCCTCTGTCGTGTACTTACATCCATAAAATCCATCATTATAGTTCAAATTGGTTCCACTATTCGTATAAGGATTAAATGTCCCTAAAGCAACATTCATTCCATCACTATTTAACACCACAATCTGTGATAAATAAATTGGATTATTCCCAGGATTATTAATCACCACCGATGTTGTAGGCATTCCACATGTATTTGATTGAGTGGTTGTCGTTATGTTATATAGTGTAACCTTTGTAGGTTGCCCAATAAGAAGATTCGTAATTTGGGTAGTTGAATATATTGCCAAAGGACCAGGAGATGAAACTGCTTTTTTTGTAGCTGATAAACCACTTCCATATATATTCTGTAAATTGTCGGTAGATGTGAAAGATGGCTCTGTGGATCCATTTCCAACAATAATATAAGATGGAGTTATAACGGTAGAAGTGGCTGGTATTGAAGCTTTAGGAATCATATAAATATAATTACCGCTATTATCAGATATATAGAGATTATCTGAAGCATCAAAACAAAGGTATGTTATATTACTAAATCCTGTCAATATTATTGTAGAAGGAGCCTTATATACCGAATTATTTGCGATATAATACAGAACATTTGCGGAGTTAATCGCAATATTATTTATATTATATAGACCTGTTTGCGAAAAATATAGTGTTACTTGTTCCAGTTGTGTTATTATATTAATACTTTTAAATAGCGGTGCTATTATATATACATTTTCATATGAATCAATAGCAATAGAAGTGCCTCCTATTTTAATCGCCGATCCAAATGTACTAATCTGATAGCCAGTGCCAACCGGCTTCACGCGCCGAATACACCCATTACCAGTATCGGCGATATAGAGAATATTAGATTTACTCATTTTAATATCAGTTGGCCCATTTAACTTTGCGGCAGTTGGGGAGCCGCCGTCCCCAGAAAGGCCACTTTGACCGACCATCCCAGCGAATGTTGTTATATTTCCACTCAAATCAATCTTGCTAATACAGTGATTTCCAGTGTCAGAAATATAAGTTTGCCCCAGTGAATCATAACAGACTCCACCAATCTGATTGAATACTTCAAAATAGGCGGGTTTCCCTGTTATATATGTACTGGGTGTTCCCTGTAAGTTTGTACCGGCTACTGTATAGGCGAGTCCCTGTTGTATAATATTATACGTCGTATTTTTCAGAAGAATGGTATTTCCAGATGTCTTTGTATCAAGTATATATAATCCTCCATTTGAGTCAATACATATGCCAAGCGGTCCATTTAGAGAGGTTGTGTGCGAATAAGAGCCATCAACGGGGGGACCATTTATTTTATTCTGTCCTATAACTAAAGTGGTTGCCGCGGCAGTACCTATCGTCGGCAAAACCTGTATAGAATACACTGAACTATCGGCGGTAGATGAATAGTAGAGGTTGCCATTTGAAAAGGTGATACCTTTATAGGGTCCTCCAGAAGTGGGTACAGTCATTCTGGAGCCCAACGTTAAACCAGATGCCGTGTAAATTATAGGGTATTTGTAAATGGAATAGGTGGGCGTAGGAACACCGCCTATTTGAGAAGTTACTGTAACCGCAACGTATAAGTTGCCATCCGAATCCACGGTGAGAGCCAGTATAGCTGTATTTGGGAAAGTTAATACCCCTGTTACTGCTGTTACTGCTGCTGCTGATGACTTTCGTAAATTATATATGCCGATTGTGGGAGTAGTAGAGTTCATATAGGAATAAAAGAGATATCCTATCGGATTTATAGCAAGAGCGTATGGAGTTGTTATATTCAGTATTGATGATTTGGTACCAGTAGATAGCGTGATTGAATATATGGCATTCGCGGAAGCATCTGCCACATATATTACCGAATCATTATACAAAGCAATCCCCTCTGGCATACTAAATCCTTTGCCAATCACCGTCAAATTTCCACTTGAATCCTGTTTCAAAATTGTCGCGTTTAATAGAATTTTTCCCTTTAATGTATTCGGAAAATATAGAGTACCGGTAGTAGAAGTACAGACAAAATCTGCTTGGAAATTCTCAAGAATGCCCAGATTCTCATCTGGACTGGTACTAGAAACAACCGTTGTATTGTAGGTGTTCGTCGTATCATTTGCGATGGAAATCAGTGGCCCATAGGGTATGATGGCATTGACTTGATATGGTGTATATGTTGGTGGGAGAATCATTCTTAGCATAGTATTTTGGGCATCCATAAATAATAGCATTTTTGATACAGGGTCGCATACAATCGCGGTGGGTCCATTCAGAGAGGCATTATATGCGTTCGTATCGGTCGCAACTGATCTTCCAATACTATCCGAGCCAAATCCTGCGATCACGGTTGGCACGTAGATAGTATTCAATGTGAATTTCACTATCTGTTGCCCGCCTTGAGCAGTTATATATAAAGAATCCGCCGAATCAATCGTAATTCCATAGGGATTTCTGAGCTGTATATTCGCGGCATTTGTGGGAAAGCTAGATGCCGTGTAAAATGTGTCTGAAAAAGGGGCTGTAGTTGAACTTGGGAGAGTGTAGGTTATTGCACTCATACGATTTTCATTACCCACTTTATAAATTGTATTCGTTCCACTATCAACGAAAATCAGATTATTATTGGAATCAAATACAAAGGCTCCAGGCGCATTTAGGAGTGCTTGTATGCCATAAACCTCTCCTAAAATCGGCACAGTTGTCTTCGCCGATCCGCCTAGGACACCAACATAGACCTCTAATTTGGATAGTCCATTTAGACGGCGAATACAATAATTTCCTGTATCGGTGATATAGAGTGTCCCATTAGTATCAAATCCAATCCATGTTGGTGTATTTAAACTAGGAGTGGCAATTATTGTCGCCCCTGTAGAACCTATATACTTTGTTATAGTTTTAGAGGCCAGAACTATGTTATAAATAACATTATTTGTAGAATCGCATACATATAGGGCGGTTCCGCTTGAATTGGCGACGATACATGTAATTGTTCCAAATGTAGTTTGTGGGCTTGGCGTAATTGGGGTAGTAGTAAATTTATAATTTGCCGTTCCAAGACCAGTCAAACTTACTGAATACAGTGATGAAGCTATTGCACAGTATAATGTCGGTAATTTAATATAAACTGCAGTTATATTACTTGTCGTGACATTGGATATTAAAGCAGGGCTCGTTAGCTGTGTAAATTGTATATTTGTCGGCGCAACGGCGACAGGAGCGGCAACTGTGCCCACGACAGGCGCCAAGGTAGTTGTTGTCCAACTAGGCCACTGTTGATTTGTAGTCGTTGTTAAAATTGTAACTGACGGGTTTGAATACAGCTGTAGATACCGCACCGTGTTGTTTTTATAATCAGATATATATAAAAAGCCCTTTGAAGGAGAATACATAAGAGATATGGGGCCATCCATTGTGGCGAAGATACCCTGCGAACCATCTCCAGTGTATCCGCCATTTCCTGATCCAGCGAGATTATATGTCACAGGAGTTACAGCCAGTAGATTTGTTACCGCGAAAATCTTATCCTGGACGTAGTCAGCAATAAAAAGAACGTTTTCAGAGACATCATATACGATTGCGGAAATGGAGATTAGAGGTAAAGTCACAGTAGCCCCTTTTCCTATAAATGGCGTAACGGCGTATGGCGATGAATTTGCGACCCTATATACGAGCCCTGTGGTGCCTGATGAAATATAGTAATAGAGGCCTATTGCCACTATACTATTTGGAAATGGGATTACTTGTGAAGGTGTGATAGAAGTTTGAACCGTTGTACCCACCGTATTATATGAATATATTAGACCCGACGACCCGTTACAGGTACAATATAGAGTCCCATTCGTATAAAAAAGGCCATAGGGATTTGGAGGACTGGCAAATACCGTTGGGGTCGTTCCATTATATTTACACGTACAATGCGTCCATTTCCATAATCAGAGATATAGAAGAAGGTGCCATCTGTGACAATCCCTACAGGGTAGTTGAGACCGGTCACGGTGGTTGTTTCTGTCTTCGCGACACCCTTTGTTCCGAAGAAGGGTGCTAACCCTGTACCGGTACTTGACCAAATACAATGCTGTACCGTATCTACAATATAGACTGTCCCATTGGCTCCTTCCACCATTCCATTTGGCCCACCAGTCGCCAATCCTGAAGGAAGTCCGCCAACACTAAATATTTTCGGCATAATAATTTGGGCAATTGTAGTATTCACAGGAGGTAATCTAAAATCAATGAGAGCCTCCTGTAATTCAGTAGAGTCCACTATATGTTGCCTTAATATAAATCCAGGAACTCCCCCAACATTATTTAGAATTTGAATTTGCGCCCCCAAATTATCTCCAATATTATCCGAGGCAAATATACAACGAACCCCCACAATTTCATATTCGTTTCCACTGGAATCAAGCCCTATATCAACCTGTAAAAAATCATATTTCTTTCCGCCAGATTTGAAGCAATCGCTGGATGCCCTCGGATTGTGAAAATAGCCACCATTACCGTCCGTGACTTTTTGTATGTAGGTTCCAGGAAATACAGATATCGCCGTACATTTGGCATTGTAGGCATAGTTTATTCCATTAAATCCATAGACCATAATTTGTGAGACATGAATATAACGATTCGCATTATATACGCGAATATAACGACAAGGAACTCCACCATTTGGTCCGCGCGTAAATATATTTGACAAACTTACAGGGCTTGCCGTACAATTCACCCCTGCTGGAAAGGTGCTATTTACTGGAATGGCGGGAGCATTTGGAGAGGGCATTGAAGACGACTGCGTGAGTCCTCCCACAATTGCGAACGGGGCGAGTCTCGTCAGAATATTTACGCCGATTACTGGAAGAGGCGAACCATTTACTTGGGGGGTGTTATATACGGGCAATGTATTATTATTATTAAGATTGCTTGGGAAGAAGAAGTGATCCGAATTTAGAGTTATATTTGAATAATCCAATGAGGTATTTCCCAGATTCAACGTAGCAATAACATCACGATTTACATTATATACCTTTATAATCATATCAGAATAAGAGGAGGCGCCTTGAGTATTTACTACAAATAGATTAGTAATTTCCACTTCATTTCCGAAATTCACCTCCACGTAATCTATGAAGGCATTATTCGGAATAGACGTGTAGGCATACTGCTGAATTCTCTGATAATACGCCCCATCTACAATTTTATAGGCATCTTTAGAATTTGTAGAAGAATATGTCGGCTTATAACGAGCAATATTATTTCCATTCGGGTCTGTCACAATAATTTGAGATAGTGTGAATTGGCCACCTGATGCAGATACAATACGAATATACTGCCCCATCATACCACATCCACTTAATCCTAATTGAACAATCCGCGGACGAACCTCCAACCATGCCCCAGGATCCGTGACAAGCTCTGTTCTATCTACTCTGAAATCTAATACATCAACGCCAAATAGAGCAACATACTGTGATACAAGCTTAACACCAATCGTGATAAGATTTGCATCATGTAATTCAACAATCACTCCCTGACCTGCAGAAAAATGCTGTGATGCCGACACGTAAATCACGCTATTCACGAAATATTCCATGCCCAAATCAATTACATAATAGTTCAGCTCCTGGGGGCCCGCAACAGATACGAAGGATGAGCTGACGGGTCTTGATACATAATCGGCAAGTCCTAAGATACTATAGTTTGGATTATCAATACTCAATGCGAATACTCCATCAACCGCCTTTCCTGTAGTAGATAATATACCCCCATTGGGTGTAAATGTATCCTTCTCAAACGCCACATTGATTCCATTTGAATCTATCACCACTATCTGTGAAATATAGAGAGGAGTTACTGCATCGGCCGGTATAATTTTAACGTAGCGTGTAAGGACACCCTTGGGAGGTGAATTTGTGGAGCCTGTATCAAGATTTACGGCCCCATACATCGTGGATAAGGCGCCATAATTGGGCGCGGTGGTTGGCAACCCACTATAATATATCATAGGCAATGGGGTCATTGGAGCATAGAGATTTTTAGAGGGATTGCGGAAATCGGCTAGAATGTATGCCTTTTTTGTAATAGAATCCGTATAATTCTGTAGGGGCTGTGAATTGACGATGACTCCATTGCATCCATATAAATAAACAAATTTACCAATAATGGTGGAAGGGCCCGTCACAATCACGGAATTCACCTCTAATAAACTGGCATTTTTAGTAAATACAATTGTTGTGATACCTGTAGTGTCTGTAGTCTTTGTACTAGTCGGATATAAATCCTGACCAGTACCCTCCGTTATTTGGATTCCAGTAGGATTTCCAGGAATACTGACGGATGTGGCCAGTGTTCCAAGCAGACCATAGCTTGTCAATGTTGTATCAATCGTGGTAGGATAGGCAGAGTCTTCAGGGTCATATCGTGTATCAAAAAAGGAGGATAGGCCAGTCAAGCTCACTGGTTTTGAAAAGAAGCCAGTCGTTGCAGGGGTTATTGCAGAGTAGAATTCAAGATTTGTATTCTGTAAAAGAGTTGCCGATCCATCACTACAGGCGAACACATTGACCGCGCATATTTCATAGTCTTGTTGTAAATCTACTACGAACTGTTGGTTTGGTGGTCCAGCAACCGATGTATATGATAATGCTACAGGCTGGGGCCCAACATAATTCGTAACACCGAGATAGCCGAGATTAGGCGACGAGGTTACAGTGACCGGTTTATAGAGACCCACGTCTCTCCCAGATTTATCAATAATCTGGAGTTTGGAAAATCCGAGGACGGTACTATCGGTTTTACGAAGGCCTACATATCGGGCAATAATACCCGCCGTTCCATAGTACGCCGGCCAGTTCATTTCAGTAGGGCAGGCTACAGCGGACCCCGCATATCTAAAATCAATAATCTCCTTCATATTATTTGTGATTGCCGGTTTTTCAATGGCGAGTTGATTATCGCCCGTATATAAATCAATCACCGTACCGAATTGATAAGATGGTACCTGGGTGGTGTTATATAATTGAACCGCGGTAATATCCTTTTCTGTGCCCAAATCTATCTGAATATACGCATTTGCCGGCATGTTTGTAATCGTATAACAGGAACTGGCGGGGCGAGAATGATAAGTGCCATCCGTAACAAAGGGTGTCGCCACCGCCGCGTACGTCGCCGGTAGGCCTGCTGCAATATTCGTTCCATCAGAAGATACTACCGCAATTTGCGATATTTGCAGGATTCCACTGGAAGAAGGGCGAATACGCACATACCGTGCTAGAATACCGCATACTCCTTGCCGCAGGTTTGTAAGAAACATTGGCACGTCGTCCCCTGTTACCGCCTTTGTTGTTTTAACGCGGAAATCAAGGCTCTCACTGGAAGTATTTGCCCCAGTGAGCATTGAATTACTAACAGGGGTAAGTTGGTCTGCCGCGAAAATCTGTACTATGAAGCCCTGGCTATTATAAGAGGAAGTCGCCCCTTTCAAATACTGTATTGCCGTGATATCATACACTGCTCCTAAATCAATCCACAGCGTCTTTGTTATAACAAGGCCGAATGTGGCTCCTGATATAAATGAAGGGGCCAGAGTATTTATGTTATATGTTCCATTTACAATAATGTTAATATCATTATTGGAGGCATCCTTTCTATTAAACCCCGCGGTAGTTACAGTCGCTCCAAATGCCACATTTTTTCCAGTAGAATCAATGACAAGAATCTGTAGAATTTCTACGTTATTATCGGGTCGCTGAATTCGGACAAATCGCCCACGAACGCCATAAGTGGCGGTATCAGGAGTAGAATGTAGAGTATTTATATTATACGGAGTAATATCTTGAACAATTGAGAGCGAAGAGGCCGAAACAACAGGACATGTAGCGGGCGTTTCATCGGGAAGGAATTTACTTTGAAATAATACGGTTCTAGCGGGTACATTTGTGAAATTCATCATTAATGGAAGAATTGATGAAATAATATAGATTGTTGAGATTGATAAATTAGTCGTATTATCCGGAAAAGAATGCTGAGTTGTTTGTAAATCAAACTGTAAGCTGGGGTCTAAAATCAGATTTGTACTCATCATTCCAAGCGTATTTATAAATGTATTGTACTGGGTCTGCCGATTATTCACATATCTATTCACATTTTGTATAGATAAATCATACAGAGTTGTCAGAGTATCAAAATCATATGAATTCATTAAGTTAGGATACATATCAGGTGTTGCCGAAATAACACGATAATATGATTGCGTGTCGTATTTAGATTTCTGCGTAATATAATATTGCTTTACGATTGCTTCTGCAAATAACATATTTATAAAAGTATCATTATCTTTTATGATTGAATGTGTTACAGCGGAGTTTGTTGAAAGTGTAGTTATTAGAGTAGTACTTTGCGGTATAGTTGTGAGATTAATGACACCTGCATTATTATAGGTCATCCCTTCAATTGTAAGCGCATTCATTAGAAGATTTGTCACCAATGTAGTTGAAAGATATTCCAATGTATTTATATAAATATTCATTTCGCATGACAGCTGTGTGGAAATATTTGTATTCGCATAGACTGCTGCAGCATTATACGCGGCCGCCTTAGAATTTATAGAGGCAAATAGTTGTCCAGCTGTAGCAGTACTTAATGTGAGAGTTCCTGCCGATATTTGCTGAAGTGTTGATAATATTAACTGTCTCTGTTGAAACTGGGTCGTTGATTGTGCCTCTAAATCTGCCAATAGACCTCCCTGTTGCGAACCTATCGTTGAACGTAGATTCAATAGTTCTGGAGCATATCGCCCTATAGAATCTTGCGTAATTCCACTATGGCTTGAAGTATAAACGGAGCCAATTAGTTCATAATTCCTTACAGCCTGCTCTATGATATCCTTTTCTTTTCTTAGTTCCCCCTTTAAAATGAATGAAGAGGCCTCATACGTATATATATTCTGTTGGGTTGATTGAACATCCTGTAATTTCTTCATTAACACTGTAGAGTAATTATGAACAGCGGTTGCCAAAGAATCCGCAACATACTTATCTGTAATCCCTGTACTTATCGCCATAGAATAGTTATCCTGGTTAAAAGACATTAAGCTACTTATAATTTGAGTAGAGGGTAGAATCCCCTCATAAATTGCTTGGTTATACTCTACATTATATTTGTATTGCGATATGATACTTTCAAATCCAGTCTGGGTAATATAAGAATTCACCTCATCCGCCGTCATATTCGGATATTTGGACTGTTGTTCATCTGTTAAATTAACCACCATTGTACTATATTGCGAATAAAGCACATTAATTGTGTTTAACATATTTGATACCTGATCGCCTCCAGCTTGAACGGGCATATTGCCGCTCATCACCGTATTAAAATAATTCGTAACATTTTGGCCCTGAGCCTCTAAGGTTATCATATGGTCAAGCTCACTCTTTAGAATCGCGGTTGAATTAAAAAGAATTTCGGCGTTCATAATTGACGATTGCAGAACTTGAAAATCGTATAAATCCTTTGTTGTACTACAAATGACCGATTGTATGCCTAATGCCACAGAATCACGATTATAATCGGTTATATATTGATTATGCTGTTCCATCCTATTACGCTGGTCATCTACATAATGCTGATGAGTACTCGTAGCATGCTGTATTTCATCCGCATTTACCGAATCTACGTGTATTGCGATAGACAGCTGACTTAACAGACTCTCAATGGTAGAATGCCACGGATTATATATAGTTGATACAAGAGTACTTATAGCAAGGGAGTCATCCAGGCATCGTTGAGTATATGTACTAATACTAGAGGGATAATTACTAATATTATTTACTTGTTGAGGTATTCTAACAGAAAGAACATCATCAAGGGCGGCATATACTAAAGTATAATCAGCGGTCGTGCTAAGTGGAAGACTGTAATCGGATATAATCTGAGCAATAGACAAATGCTCTATTGTAGAATATCTAATATACGCATCTAACGGTAACATATAATCTACATTGTCCGTTGACATATACTGAGAACTTAATGTAGAATATGCCTGTAATTGGCTATTGTACAGTTGTTTTTGTATATTAAACGCAGTATTCGCAGTTACCATATTTGTATATAAAATTGAACTATCGTGACTTAATACATTAACAATATGAGTATATCCATCTATTGTGCTTGTATTTTGATTAATTTTATCAATATAGACTTTTATATCCGCTGTCGTACTCTGAATATTTTGAACCGAAGAAAGATTAAACAATTCATCCTCTGTTGGAAAATATCCAGAACTATCTTTTGGAATTATATAAGATCCTCCTCTTGTTTTTTTCGGTTTGAACATACTCTTTAGTATGGGTATATTATTTTTAGGTGAAGTTTCCGTGAGAATCTATATCAGTTTCTAATATCATGGAAATTGATAGGGCATGAAGGCACGGGTCTAACTGACAGAGGTGGCAGTCGTCGTGGTAGAGCCAGGGATCACAAGCGGCGTAAAGATCTGATACTTCGTTAGGTCTGTATCAATTGGAGTATTATCGGTAGAGACCGAATCAGGAATGGTATAGCTGACCGTCGCAAGTAATTTCTGTACCTGTGTTAATTGAGGATTCAGTATAGCCATTATCGCCGCCATCGCAATTAAGCGCTGACTTAAAAATGAATTCACATTTCCAGCGGCAGTGCTTGCCGCGCCAAGATACCCAGTATAGGATACGGCAACATCGGCAATCGTATTAATATTTGCGGTAACATTTCCCTCAATTATCGCCATATTCTTATAGGCATTGACAAAGTTTTTCCTTTCTAGCATTTCATTCGTGCATAAATCAAGGATTGAATTAAAACTCACATCAAGAATATTTATTGTATCCAGAATTGTTTGTATGCCCGCCTGTGTAATAGATAAATCTGTAATCGGAGTTACATTATTTGATACGTCCGTGACGATAAGAGCCCCTGATACCGCCAATCCATTCAGTTCTAAAGCAATGTATCCCTTCTGTACAATGAGACTGGAGGCGATATATCCTACAAATGCCGACCACTCCTCAATTTGATACTGATAGGATACCAACTGATTTGTAAGATTGTTCATTACTTTCGCGTAAAAGTTATTTATATTCACGGTCAATGATGTAAGCCCACTGTGGGTAGTTTGGACTGAATCACTGTATAGTGCTGTATAAGAGTTAATTGTTGATGATAATTCAGCCTTCATCGTTGAATACCCATATATTGTACTTATAGTATTTTCTTGAAGAGTTGAAAAATACTCGTCCGTCATGAGAGGATTTGAATAAGAAGTTGAGTATAGTTCGAGTGTTGAAACGTTGTTAAAGGTGCTCTGTAAATAGGGCTCCAGAAGCGTCTGATTCTGAAGATTATCGGCGAGACTCGTTGATAATTGATTAATTAAAGATGAATCAGTGACCGTCCGATGCTTCTCTGTATCATATTTATTAAATATAGTACTATAATCTACGGCATAATTCTCCATTTGCGTACTTAAATTATTGTATTCCGCGGTCTGTGAGGCCAGCAATACAGTATTACCCATTATCTCCAGAAAAATTGTACTATATTCAGTGTCATAGTGGCTTACCGTACTCAACTGATAGTCATCCAGTATTGCCAAGGAACACACCGTACTTGTATAAGTACTAATCAACGTCATAGTAGTGCGTAAAGAATCGATACTACTATTATAATTTATAACAGAAGTACTGTAACTGGTCGCCGTTGAGTCATAAATTGCCTGTAATCCAGTAACAGGGGCATCAATTGATAGCTGATACCCATTTATCGTTGAGGTGTCATTTGTAATAATAGTGTCATCCGCCGCGATTTTAACGTTCAAAATATTTAAAAGTGTCGTAATCTGGGTTGGAGTCAGCGCGTTAAAATCTATAAATGATGACATCTGTGCAAATGAACTTATATGTGCCAAATCGCCAACCATATTCATGGTGGATTGAGAGACTGAAATCGTCGCTCCATTTACTGTATCAGTAAAATCACCTCCACGCTGTGTTCTTTTCTGTGAAGGGGAATACATTCTTTTACTTAGAGATAAGATTTCTTTAGCCACTGCCCAACAATGCTTGAATCTGTGTATTCAAATCATTAATCACATTCACTACTCCAATACAATCCGCTATTGTTTTCAGATCCTTGCCCTCCAAGGCATCCGCCTTCGGCTGTATCGTTGTTAACAGGGTTTGTAGCGCCGAGTTATCACCAATGGAGGCCGACAATTTCACCTGGGCAGACTGAATAGAGGTCTTCAGATTCGTGCGCGCAGTTTCAACCGATTCCTGGAGATTTACAAGGACCGCCTCCTGTAAAGAGTCCAATTGTGCCTGAATCGGGTCGTACTTAATCTGTAAAGATTTCAATGAGGTGGTTAATATATTATAATCGCCCTGTAGGGTTATCATTTTCATATAGGAGATTGACGTATAAAATCCGGGAATTTTCATACTCTGCTGAACGCCCTGTACTTTCTGTGTAATATCCGGTGTCATAACATCATCAATACTCGTTAAAATAGAATCCGCGGTAACTTTCTGGTCCGCTGTCAAATAGGGCTGGAGAATCTGTAGATTCGTTTGAATCGCCATACTTTGACCAGTTATAGTTATCCAGAGGGACTGTATGTGTGTTGCATGGCCCTGGAGAATCGCCTGAAGTTCCGTTCTCAAATCCGAACGAATGCTCTCATATTTATCAAAAATAGGATGTAGGAGGACCTCGTTAGAAATTGCGCCCCCCATAAGAGCATTCATGGCCGTATTAGACGCGGCCAAAATAGTCTTCAGTTCATCCACTTGTTTTCCCTGTAGAGAATCCATCGTCGGTATAGAAGCCGTGTCATCGGCATTCGTATAAAACGCAGTATTCGCACCAATGAACACCTTTGTTGGAGCAATCAAATCATTCGTAATCTTTGAACGAAGTGAATCAGATAACTCCACGGTATTTACTAAACTCTCCCAGTCTCTTGAAAAAGAAGGATTTGAGAGTTCATCAAAGATGGGAAATGAAATACTGTATCCTTTGAAAGGCTTCCCAGTGACTGGTTTCGGAATTTCCAATGTATAATCATACATTTCCGTTTGATTTGGATAGACTCCTAGCCACAGGGCAATCGCCTTTTTATAGGCAAGATAGGCATCGGCCTTTGTACGCACCCCCTGTATTTCTGACGCGGTACTCGCCGAATCATTCAGCATTCTTTTTACATATAAATCTACCGTATGAGTTGTTTCAATCTGGGTAATCTGCCGGCGAACATCATATTCCTTTTTTATCATGAGGCGCTGATTCTGTATCCACTCGTCCAAATTCGCCAATACATTCGGCATGGACATAATATTCGCCTCCAGAGTTTTCAGCCTGGATTCAAAATCCATCTTCAATGTCACCATTTGACTCAATAGCTTTGATAAATCAGGGTTACTATCGCCCCGAAGTATGCCCTGTACTGCCAAAATACTCTTCTCATTCTCAATGAACACGACATCACGAAGATGTTTCACCGATTTCTTAATAGACTCCACGACATCTAAAATCTTCGTAAAGAACTCTATTGCCCTGGTCGCCTTTGTAAAAGAGGCAAATACCTTTTCAATAATCTCCTTCATTTTCAAATCAAGGGTGTCAATTGTAATCTTAAGCTGTTTATCGGGAGTGGGGCTCATTTGTTTTAACTGAATTGTTCCTATACTTTCAGAATACGTTAGAAATTCCGCCTGTAGTTTCTCTATATCAGTATAAGACTGCTGTAAAAGTGCCAAAGTGCTTCGCGTCTCGGCAAACGGCAATGTTCTACAGTAATCATACTTCGTCTCCACCGTGGCCAAAACAGATTGTATATATGATTTATTCACGCTGAACCGATAGGATAGTATCGCTCCAGTATTTTTATCAATCGCTTGTTCCCGATCTATCGTGATATCATTGTAAGAATAGGGGGCGACCGACAGAGTCGTCGCATTCGGTACAGGGGGTTCCTGATGTTTAGGAATATAGGCATGTACCTGTTTCACCGAATCCGTATAAAATACCAGATAGGGCGGAGTCGGCATCGGGTTCTCAACCTGTATGTAGGTATTTGTAGGCGCCACAAAAGGATACCCCGCCGAATTTATAAAAATATAATTCACAACGGTGCCCGTCGTAACCATAGGCTTTACGAAAATGCTTCTAAAAACGGAATCAAAGGATAGAATCACCGGAATCGCGCCATATTGTACAATCGTCGCCGTCGGATTTAGCTGTATTTCAATAGGGTCCTTATAGGCTCCGCGTGTCTTTATAGTGTCCTGTATATGAAGCATCGGCGTCATCACATACTTACAGAATCCGAATTCACCAATTGCGGGTATTCCTGCCGAACTACAGAATACTGCAAGGCCTGTTGCCGGCTCCATAATTACATACAGCTCATCAAATTTCGGACGTATGAGCATCTGCTCACTCCACTCAGGATGAATTACCAATTCCGATAAATGTAATTCTGTCCCCACGGTTATCATATACGGGTTTGAATGATACACGTCATCTATATCATACAATGTTCCTGTAGCATCAGGCACCGCTTCCACTAAGAACCCATCCTTGTCAAAGAGGGGGTCGGTCTCCGTTCTCATGAAGATATATTTGGAGAATTCCGTTACCTTGGAGCAGAGGGTTGAGCGCGGGGTGTCGCGCAGCATGTCGTAGGCAAGATGATTTGAGCTCCACCAGAAACGCCCATAGTAAGTTGAAGTATTTGTCACAGGGCCCGTGTAATTATACATACATATTTCAGCGGGACCCAGGACATCAATCATATCCTCGGGAAATCCCGGAATCTGAATCTGGAGGGCGAGTTTTCCGACATTCGCACAGATGAAAAAACTGCCAGGGGCCAAAGCGTATTTCGGAAGTAGAATCGGCTTCTGCGGAGATTCAATGGAGAGTTCGCAGATTCCATTTGTCGCGCTTCTCGGAATTTCATAGAGGGTGCTCACGATTTGAAAGAATCTGGGTAGAGTCTGTGTTAAAGGAATGGCGTCCAAAATGCTGGCCGTCTTGGCATAGGGCTCAAGTATCGTGTATTTCTCATACACCGGATTACCGGTTTCATCCGTGAATGGCGTCTTCCTTTTAAAAAACATATCTTGCTCGTGGCGGTGAAGATTCTCCAAAGACGGAAAGAGCAGCTGAACCTCCTTTTCTTCGGATTCTCCATATAGGAGAGTTCCATCCGCATTAGTGATAACATACTCAATCATTGTAAGCGAGGCATCGTGCTTATTTACTTCGCGAATATAGCGTTCTTTTATGGTAAGTAAATAAGCCGGTACGAGCGAGATGGGAAACGACTTGTCAAGTTTGGCGGCCTGCTTATTCTGCCGATTCCATGCGAGAATGCCAGAGAGGGTCGTAATGGCCTCCGTAAATACCGGGTAAAATGAATCAAACTCCTTCACATACGTTTCCACGCGCTTATACATATTCTTAAAATAAATGAGAAAGGTCTTTTTACAGACCGGATTGACCTTTTTGGCAATAAGATTCGTATTGAAATTCGCCATTGTGACCGAATAATATAGAACCTCTCCTTTGACATAGGCAAAATCGCCGGATTTGATTTGATTCCGAAGCTGTTCGTATAGAATCTGTATCTTATTCAAATACGAATCCGTATATTGGATGGAGTAGGCCGCATTCCCCCGCTTTACCTCGGAAATCACCGATGTATCCAGAGAGGGTACATAGGTGAGCCAGGTTCCAGACGACATTTGCGTGTCAATCGTTGTGAAATTCGCCACCATACTATTCCAACGAGACTCAATGTCCTTTGCGTAATATTGGAATGCGTCGGCCATGACTTTTATTTGTTTCGTTAGGTCCGAAATCATTGCCGCGTATTGGGCGGAGCCGGCAACATCTATTTCCGTAGAACGTTTCCGTAATGCCATATATACCTGGCTGCTCTGGGTCTGTAGCTGGGTGTATTGAAGCTCTTCCACATTTTGTGCCGCAATGAGTTGCTGCTCTTGATCACTTTGGTTATTATGTATCTTTGCTTTTGCTACAACTTCATCCACCGTTCCCAATGACGTTATGTATACCTGTAATTCCTGTAGGACTCCTGAATAATCGGCGAGTTTTTTTGCGAAGATGTCGGCTGTTAGCGGAGGACTATATAAGGAAAGTTCGCCCATGGATTGAAACACTGAATCGGGTGTCTCGGTGCCCTTCTTTCTTGAAAGGAGGGCGGCCTTTGTGAAATTCTTTCTCAATTCTGAAATCTGTTTTAGAGCCGCCGCCGCCTTTTCCTTGAGTGGAGCCGCCTTGTCCAGAATAGGGTCCGTGGGCAGAGATGCTTTGTAGTTATCCACCGATGAATCAAAGGAACTCAGCTCACCCTTCAATGAAGCCTCTGTTGTTTGAATCTGTGTTGCGATGGCATTCATGAATGGCAGAGATTCAATCGCGGGTAAATAGGGGTGATTTATGTCCAGGAGGTACTGTTCATTCTTTCGGTAGGCGATGTAGCCGTCCATTTGTTTCGCTTCGTCTTCCGTAACCTTTCTGGAAAACACGATGACCTCTGAGAATTCTGCAGTGGGTAGGACCTGGGGGACGCTGGGCTCTGAAATATAGGATGTTGAAAGTACAATATTGTCAATGATACTGACATAGGCAATTGTCACATTTTTAGAAATGATCCAGCTTGAGAAATCGGGATCGACCTTTACCGGCGTTTTCGTCGTGAGCTTGTAGGTCTGTTTCTGATTACTGACAGGGTCCATCAAATTACTCATATCTATCACATCAAGCGTCCCAGGTTTCGTCACGAATTTGGGAAATCCTATGGGCATATCTGTGGAGAGCTCCAAACGGATGAGTGAATTCGGTTGAGTCGGGACGTCGCTCTGAATTTCGGTGATGACCTCTTCCTCGGGATTGGATTTATACTGCTGAAGAATGTTCTTCGCAATTGTGGGGGATAAATTCAGGGCATAATTCGTAATTGTGGATTTGACCAACTTCGCGGGATCGGCTTTTACCCATAGGACTGCTCCAGGAATATCTAAAGGGACAAAGCTGGAAATTCCATTTATTTCCACTCCTGGCATATATCCTTCACCGCCGCCGCGCATTTTTACAGACTTCTTTCTGCGCATCTTCCTATGCTCTATCCAGACGATTCTTTTTCAGAATCATAAAAATGCGATAAAAACGTGGCATTTGAAATACCGACGTTTTTATTGTGTAGCTTTTCAAAGTTACCACCACGACCACGCCTTCTTTGTCGCGCGTCTCTTTGTCGCGCGTCTCTTCTTGCCGCCACCCGTCTTCAGGCAGGCCGGATTCATCGTGCGGGCATCATAGGGCTGCTGTAGAAGCACGGGCGAACCGGTGCTAGATACCCATGTAGAGGCATTGTTTGTGTATCCCGCCGTAGGGGCGGCATAGGCGGCCAGGTCGGGGCCACCTAGGAGGCTGGCACCGCCACGCTGCTTACGACTGCTTTTGCGGCTGCTTTTGCGACTGCTTTTGCGACTGCCACCATAATAATTACAACCCAGCTTCTGGTTGGCAAGGAACACATTCGGGCCGGTCAGTTGTCCCGTAGCGGCTTCGCCAAGCGGGGCTCCCACGGCATAGCGGCCGCCGCGGAACTTCTTCTTATGTAAGCGCTTCAGCTGTTTCAGCGTCCACTTCTTATACCGGCGACCACCGCCCGCGAAACCCGGGAGGCCTCCACGTCCAGGAGGCGAGTATCCCATGATTTCTCCGGGGCGGCTAACCGCCTGGCAGGCAGATACAGGGATTACCTGAGAGGCATAGGGGGCTCCAGGGGCAACGGCGGCACCGAAAGTATAGGCGTTACTTTCTCCTCCAGACTGCTTTCTTTTACGCGCTGTATATTTTTTGGGCATTGCTCTAGTAACTACACATAAAAAATATTAGACGCATATACCTAAATCTGAGCAATATGTCGGGCATTCGGAATCATTTGTACAGGCAATGTAAAGTGAATAGGGGGCCCAGGAATACCAGAGGCCTCCACCTCCACCTCCACCTCCACCTCCGTATCTACTGTAACCAAGATGGCCACCTCCATGGCCTTCACCACCGTGGCCTCCATGCCCTCCATGGCCACCTCCGTGCCCGCCACCGCCACCACCACCACCGCCTCTAAACCCCTGTATACTACGCGAAACAACAAATACTCCTATAAATACGATAAAAAGGCCAATCGTAACCCACTCCAGAATTTTCCCGGAGGTCATCCTAGATATCAGTATATATAATAAACTGATATCTATGTATCCACAAACAGAACGTCTCACATAGCATTAACAAACTTCCACACCGCCTTGTGTGTGAAGTGATACACCGCCGCAAACACAAGCGCGTGCGTGGCGGCCTTCATGTAGATAGAACCTCTCGGGGGGATTGACACGAGAACGCCAGGAGTCAGCACGAAGAAAAGAACCGCAATAAACATCAACATGTAAATGTTCATGGTATAGTAATTCCGTAGATTTTTATTAGGTTGGGCGGGAGTGAATTCACTGCCATTTTCACTGGCAAATCTTTTTAATCTCGTAGCCATTGAATTCCTCTCTCCACTCCACCATAACCCATGTACCCTCGGCCATTGCCTCTGAACGTAGGCGTTGGGATAGGGCGAACTGCTGCACAGATGCCTTGCCCAGATGTTCGCCGGATGATGAATGAATATCGTAAATATCTGGCAGTTTATCTACCGATTTCGCAAGTACGCGTTGGGGGGCGCTTGATGGCTTCATATAGTTATTTACAATGGGAACGGATGGTAGAGAGAATGGTGACACCTTCGGAGAAAAGAATGTAGCCTTACCCGTCGTCGCCGTCGGGGTCGTCTCAATCCACATTCGCCGCTTTCCAGCAATTTCCGGAATCAGTTCAAGGGTATGAACCGCCGGAGAAATGTTCTCAAATGCCGCGGCAAGTGATTTGGGATTTAGCACAGTTGTTATAATACCGCCTAATAGGCGGGCATCAGGAATCCAGCAGCGCTCTACAAACTCCTTGAGATGGGTACGCCGCTTACTGTAGGGCTGTGAATCATAGATGGGAACCCCCTTCCACATCCACACATCCTCAATACGCAGTGAATGCTGAATCAGATCCAGAGTAGCAATGAGGACCGTGCCACCTCCTTCGCCCAGCGTAGGACTTACACGCATACGAAGCGTACAGGGGGGAGCGGCCTTTGTCTTTGTCTGGAGAAAGACAGGAGCCTGGCCGGGCAGAAATACGAGGAAGCCGGGTTCAGCGTTTCCATCATTTTCAATAGCATAAAAGATACCCTTTTGAAGGGGCAGTTTCATGCGTTCAACATCAAGGCGTTGGCGGATAATTGGTCCATACTGGGAACAACTATTGACCAATTCACGGGCGGCATCTCCTACACGTTTCGGGGCAAACTTTCTTTTAATCGGATTTGAGTCACGGTGACTATTTCGGATGCTTCCTTCTGGAATAGGCTGGTCCATTCTTATACATAGGTATAGCGGGATAGCTTTAGATGATTACTTCGTGCGCGCCGGCGGCTTTGTCGGCGGCTTTGTCGTCGGCTTTGTCGTCGGCTTTGTCGTCTCAAATCCCTCCGTCATCGCCCACACCGCCTTGTGCGTGAACTTGTAGATAACCGCAAACACAACGGCATGAACCGCCGCCACGGTCATCTTAGAACCATTCTTCGGAATACGCAGAAGAATGCCAGGGGTCAATACGTAGAAGAGGACGGCAACATACGCTAGCATAAACCAATTCATTTTCTATAAGAACTTGCTATTTAATTGCGACGGCGACGAGTAGTTCTTTTGCCGCCCTTTTTATTATTACGCGATTTATTATGTTTTGGGGTATTCATCATATTTGAAGCAGGAGATACCGAGGTAGAACGATTATACTTCGGTTTATTGTGATTCGGCTTTACCTTACGAAATCCGGAGGCACCCCATTTTA
>Ga0114951_10001926_pt1 | contig 24510 bp, 10 predicted proteins | sample AM7aDNAmetaG_FD_88677 | JGI IMG/M metagenome (GOLD analysis project Ga0114951, IMG submission 88677) | Freshwater microbial communities from Finland to study Microbial Dark Matter (Phase II) - AM7a DNA metaG | ecosystem: Environmental > Aquatic > Freshwater > Lake | place: Finland: Lake Alinen... | reverse complement strand
GTGATCGGGACGCTACGGCCAGAGAATAGGCCGCCAGAGCCCCGAATTAAATCGTTCAGGTAAAAATATCTTTTCCACCAGCCCGTGAAAAAACATGTTTCGAAGTCTATCTAGGATTTAGGGTCAATGCTTTGCTGGTCAGTTTTGATATGTTCTTGACGATAAAGTATAGCAATACGCGCCAGGATGAATTGCATCTCTAACCGAGGAGATAATATGCGCCCGTTCATCAAGATTCTCTGTGTTGTCATGATTTCTTTTATCGGAGGAATGCCGTGCGCAGGAGCTTGCACCAGCCTCCGGGTGAAAACGACGGACGGCATGGTATTTTACGCGCGGACAATGGAAGGGGAGACGCCGTTCGATTCCACAGTCTCCGTGATCCCGAAAGGAACGGAGTATCGCGGAATACTTCCGGATGGCACGCAGGAGGGACTCCGATGGGTCACGAAGTACGGGATGGTCGGGATGAACACCTTTGGCCTCCCGGCGATCAGTGACGGCATGAATGACGCGGGATTGGCCGCGGGGAATCTCATGTTCCCGGGTTTTGCAGGATACCAGACTTTCGATCCGGCCCAGTCCTCGAGGACGATCGCGCAGTTCGAAGTGGTGACCTGGATACTGTCGAACTTTGCGACCGTGGCGGAGGTGAAGGCGGGCATCACGAGCATCCGTGTGAGCAAAGGACTCGTGGCCAAGGTGGGGGATCTCGCGCTCCATTACACGGTTCATGACTCCAAGGGCAATTCCCTTGTGATCGAATACGTGGGCGGCGAGCTCAAGGTTTACGACAACCCGATCGGCGTCATGACTAATTCACCCCCCTTCGACTGGCAGCAGATCAATCTGAGGAATTACGTCAATATGTCCGCCACCAATGCCAAACCCCTTACGGTCGAGGGATTGAAAGCATCCGGCTTTGGCCAAGGGTCGGGAATGTTGGGACTGCCGGGCGATTACACGCCTCCGTCGCGTTTCGTTCGCATGGTCGCGCTCGTGGAATCTTCTTTGCCTGTCACTGGGACGGAGGAAGGGCTCAATCTCGCTATGACGATCATCAACAATATTGATATCCCGATCGGCTCAGTGCGGGACGCGAGCGGCAAGGAAGTCGCCTACGACCGGACCCAGTGGGCGGCCGTGTCCGACCTCGCGCGGCAAAGATTTTATTTCCGTACCTACAACAACAAAGACTGGCGGATGGTGGATGTCACGAAGGCCCTTGCGGTGGCCAAGGGAATCACGACGATCCCGGTGGAGATGCCCGCCGTTTATCGGGATGTCACCACGGAAGCCAAAGAGTCTGGCCCGCTTCCGGCGGCCTATTATCCGTCAGGAAAACCCTAACGATAACGAAGGAACCCAAGGCCTGATGGATTTTCCTATGAGTAAAAATAACGTCTCACGGGTGAAAACGTGGAGCCTTCCCGCTATCGTTCTTGCTGTCTCGGGTATGTGTATCTGTTTTGCGGGTCCTGTGACGGAAGCTGCCGAGGACTCGGGGGCGAATATCGCTCTCCGTTCTGAGGCGCCGATTTACGCGGGACCGTTCGAGGAGGGGGACTTGGAGCCATTATCCGTGGAGGATTTTGAGGAGTTTGGTATTGAGCCTCAATCGCCTCAGGATCAGTATCGCCAATACCGGACCATGCTGGAGCGGGGCGTGCTCGGAGCCCAGGTGCCTTACCGACTGAGGATCGTCGATCGGGATCTGACGCTGCAGGATTTTGTCGGAATCGATGTCCCTGAGGACGTCGCGGAGGCGCGGTACAACGGCTATCTTGATATGGTTCCTACGACGGTCGATGGTCGCACGGTCCATTATGTGTATGTCTATCATCGACCTCTCGGCAGGGCTGAGTCGGCATGAGGGGCAGGGTTTCTTTTAAAAAACCAATGCGAAAAGGAAGTGTCCCATGATAAAACTGATCAAACTCATAGTGCTCATCGCGGTGGCTCTTTTTTGTTGGGGCTGGATCTCGAATGTCCTTCTGGGCGGGATGACAACGGAGCAATATATTTTGAAGCTTAATAGGGGGCTTGATCAATGGGTGACCAGTACCTCCGAACGGGTCCTCCAGACACCTTATGTGTCCAGAGCCACCGGTAATTGGAAAACTTTTTTTACCAAGTCTGATGTCTGAGGGAGTGGGACTTCTGAGATTTTCTGGCAATGGTTCTCAACGTTCATAGGGGGGTATGATGGCACGAGCGACTATCGTAAAAGAGATACACTGCGTCGCTAAGGATGAAACGGGACTTCTCGGACGAACGATCAGTGCTTTAGCTTTGAAGAACATCTTTATTACTCACCTGATCGCCACCACGGAGGGCGACCAAGGTCATCTCAGGCTTATTGTTTCCACGAATGATTTCTCAAAGACCAAGGAATGTATCGCGTGTTTTATTCCGCGGATCGAAGAGCGCGAAGTCCTCGTCGTCGAATTTGAGAACAAAACCGGGACACTGGCGGAGGTCGCCAAGATCCTCGGACAGAACGGCATCCATGTCAGTTCCGTTTACGGCACCAGTTCCGACGGGTTCAAAATCGTCGGGATCTTTAGCACCGAGGATAACACGAAGGCTCGCGATCTGATCAACGCCACCGGCGGCCGCCCGGGTTTCTGAACTAGCCCTTTGCGGGCGAAAATAGAGGGGAGATGCTTGTGAGAAAAATAATAATAGCGCTCATGGCTGTGGCTTTTGCATGGAATTCGGCGCCTGTGTTTGCGGCTGCGGAACCCGACGTGATCTATTTCAACGGGAGGATCGCCACGCTAGACGCAACGGGAACGACGGTCGAAGCTGTGGCGGTCACCGACGGTAAGTTTTCGGCGGTCGGCACCTCGGACGCGATGAAGAAACTCGCGGGGCCGGCGACACAAATGATCGATCTCAGTGGCAAGTCCGTTGTTCCGGGACTGATCGACGGGCACACCCATCCGGTCGAAGCCGTCAGGATGAAGGAGAAATGGGTGGACGCGCGTTTCCCGGGCGTTTCTTCAGTTAGACAGGCACTTGAGAATGTCTCCGCGCGGGTCAAGATTACGCCGAAAGGGGAATGGATCTGTGCTGCGGCATCGTCGAGTAGTGAAAATAAATTTGTTGAAAAGCGTCTCCCTAACAAAAAAGAGCTGGATACTGTCGCGCCGGAGAATCCCGTGGTTTTTCTCAACGGCACCCACGCTGCGGTGGTGAACACGCTCGCGCTTCAAAAGATGGGCGTCACAAAGGGCGTGACCCGGCTCAAACATGGCGGGATCATTCTGACAGACGACAAAGGCGAGCCGACGGGAGATCTTATTGAAGCGGAAGGCGACGTTCCGGATTCTCCGACGGAAGAAGAACTGGTGCGGTATTTTTCTAAAGATATTCCCGAGCTCTGGAACCAGAACGGGTTTACTTCCGTCCTCGGGATCACGAACGCTCAGACGCTTCCGGCGCTGAACAAAGTCGCCACGTCCGGCGCGGTGCCGACGCTGCGTTACACCGCTCCTGTCTGGACCGATCCCGCCGGAAAATTGCTGCCTGAAGACCTCGCCACTCTCGCAATCTCCAAATCCGCTGACTCCGCATGGTTCAGGACCGGGGGGATCAAAGTTTGGATCGACGGTGAACCGGACGCCCGCACCGGTGCTGTCTACGAGCCCTATCTTGGAAAATTTCCGGGGGACTTTCCCGGCGGGAAAGGAATACTCAATTCCACCCAGGAAAAGGCGGACCAACTGGCCGCGCACACGGATGGTGCCGGACTTATGAGCCTCTTTCATTGCTCGGCCGACCATTCCACCGATATCGGACTTAACGCGTATGAGAAGCTGCTGAAGGCGGGACCGCGTAAGAATATTCTCCGACTCGAGCACTTCGGGGATTTCATGATGACAAAGGAAGAGCTCCGGCGCGCTGTCGCCATGGATATCAAGGTGAGCGTTCAGCCGGCGTGGCTGACCAATCTCGCCAAGTCCAACTATGAGAATCTTGGCAAAGAGCGCGCGAATACCAGTTTTCGATTCCGGGAGATGATCGATGCGGGACTCGAACCATCCGGCGGAACTGATGTGACGGGGATCTATCTCGTGAACCTCAATCCATTTCTACATATCTGGGCCGCGGTGACGCGTCATTCGGACATGGGGATCTTTCAGCCCGAACAGGCGATCACGGTCCTCGAAGCTCTCAAGATGTGGACGATCTGGGCTGCCAAGGCGATGGGCGAAGCGGACGTGAAAGGTTCGATCGAGCCTGGAAAATATGCCGATATGACCGTGCTCTCGGAGGATATCTTTACTATGGAGAAAGAGGGCCTGAAGGATGTTCAAGTTCTTAAGACCATTGTCGGTGGCAATGTCGTGTACCAAGCAGCTCAATAATCAGGGAGGTCTTATGAAGATGAGGATTTTTTTGAGATGGATCTTGTGTGTGATGGTGTTCACGGTGATTACCGGCACTGTGTGGGCTGCAGAAACGGCTCCCGCGCCAGCGAGGTCCCCGGCCACGGCCGCGTTGGACGCGCGCGCGCTTGATACGCTGAAGCTGATGAGCGAAAAACTTTCTCAGGCGAAGTCGCTCCGATTTGAGGCGCGCAGTATGGTGCCCGTCAAGTCGCCGTCTGGGATGTGGATCAGCCTTTACGGAACTTCAAAAGTCGTTAAAGAAGGCGCCGAAAAACTTTTTGTGGAAACCCGGGGAGATTTCTTCCCGTACGATTTCTTTTTTGACGGCAAAACCGTCACGGCATTTTCTCCGACAAAGAATTTTTACGCGGAGAAGGCGTCAACCGGCACGGTCGATGACGTGATCGAAGAAGCCTACCGGGAAGAGGGGAAGTCCTTTCCGTATGCCGATATCCTCGTGGCGGATCCATACAAGGTCCTGACGGAAGGTTTGGTCCGGGCTGTTTATGTAGGACAGTCCACTTTTAGGCCGCTGTCTGGTTCAGGAAGCGTTGTTACCGACCATCTGATTTTCTCGAATCAAGGGGTGGAGTGGCAGATCTGGATCGGTACAGAAGACCGCCTCCCGCGCATGGTCTGCGCGACTTATTCGGACCGTGAAGGAGAGCCGAGTTACACGGTGGAATTGGGGGATTGGAAAATCGATGAAGTTCTGGCTCCCGAAACTTTTGTTTATAAAAATACCACGGAAGCGGCGAAGGTGGAGTTCCGTAATCCGATGCAGCAGGGCCGGGGAGTTCCGTCCGGCGCTGCGGGCCAACAGTAACGTGAGGAGCCCTATCATGCAAAATAAAAAACTTATGAGCTTTCTGGCTTTCGTGGCAGTGGTATTGCTTTGCACCGGAAATGTTTACGCGCGCGGCGGAGGTGGCGGTGGGTTTGGCGGTGGACGGGGAGGCGGCGGTTGGAGCGGCGGCGGTCGCGGTGGATTCGGGAGCGAGGGGCGTGGTGGTGATTTCGGCAGCCGCGGAGGGGAAATGCCCGGTTATCATGGCAGCGGCGAGTATCACGGTGGCGGCCAGGGGGATCACGGGAATCACCATCCGAATAACAACAATAATAACAACAACAATAACAATTACTACGTGAACGGCGGCGGATGGGACGGCGGTTGGGGGTATGGGGCCGCGGATGATGCCCTTGCCGGCGTGGCGATGGGTACGATGATCGGCGCTGCGACGGCCCAGCCTTCTACCGTGATTGTCGAACAGCCGACGACGGTGGTCCAACAAGTGGTTCCCGGAGCGCCCCCGGTGGGGACCCAGGTCACAACGCTTCCCGGTGTTTGCACAGCCCAGAATGTGAGCGGGACCATGGCGTATCAATGCGGTGCGGTATGGTACCGGCCGTTCTTCGGAGCGAACGGCGTTTATTATCAAGTGGTGCCTCCACCTCCGGCGCAAACCGCCGGCAATTCTGAAGCGGTTCAGTAAAATTGTTCTCTCGCGACCCTGAGATGAGAAAATCCTTGCGGCGTAAGATCCTGTTACTTGTTGGGGTGCTGCTGTTTGTCGGCCCAAGTGCTTTTGCCGGAACGGTCGGGCACTATTACCCCGGAGTTCTGGGAATGCGCGACATTATCATGCCTCCCAAGGGATTTTATTCCATTTACTACAATCCCATCTATGGAAGCAACAGCCTGCAGGATGCCCACGGCAAGGAGCTCTCCCATTTTGAAAAGTCGGGCACTGAAACCCGCTATATCAATACCCATGGGACAACCGTTCCGATAACGCTTTCGGGAAACTTGTCGGCGGATATCAGCACGGCGATGCGGTTCACGACCCAGCAGCTTTTGCTGATGTGGGTGCCCGGATGGAAGTTCCTCGGTGCGGATTACGCGATGGTCCTTGCCCCGTCCCTGGGATATGTCAGCGTTAAGGCGAAGATCAAGGCGCGTGAAGCCGGGACGATCACGGTCGGGGATGTCACGCACACGGTGACGGCGAACCAAACGATCACGCTTAAAAGTGAGGATTACGGGTTCGGCGATCTCTTGGTGCAGCCGCTCATGCTCGACTGGCGCGGCAAGCGTTACGATGTAGGCGTGAATTACGGTTTTTGGGCGCCGACCGGCTCGTATTCTGAAAAGCGCGCCGCCAATGTCGGGATGGCGGTCTGGACACAGCAGTTCCAGGGCGTCGGGGCCTATTATTTTGATGATCAGCACAAAACAGCCCTTATCACGACCACCACTTACAATTTGAACAGCAAACGGTATTCCCAGGACCTCAAGCCCGGCCAAAGTATGACGCTGGAGTATGCTCTGAGCCATTACATGAATAGCCGTATTGAGGTCGGGGTGTGTGGTTACGACCAGTGGCAGATCTCGTCCGATACCGGAACCGCCGCCAGGAACAAGAATGTCTTTTATCAGATCCACGCCATCGGTGGCCAGTTCACGGGTTGGGTGATCAAAGAGAAGCTCAGCCTCACCGCCAAATGCTACTACGAATATTACGGCGTTGATCGTTTCAAGGGAATACTCGGGACGGCCAATTTGATCTACGTTTTCTAACTCATTTAGGAGCTTGAAATAATGCAATCTCAGCGATGGATCACCTGGTTTTGTGTCCTGATGCTTACAGGCAGTCTGATGGCTCAGCCTGTCGCTGCTTTTGTGGAGGAAGGAAAGGCTCTGCCTGCAGAAACTTTGGGGGGAAGAGGCATTCTTACTCAAGCCGAGAAAAATGAAGCGCTGATCAAGGCCGCGCAAAACCCGATCGCGAATATGGTCAGCGTTCCTTTTCAGAATAATTTCGGCCTCGGATATGGCCCGGACGGGAAGATGCAATACGTCTGTAATATTCAACCCGTCTATCCGATCGATTTGCCTCACAAGTGGACGCTCATTACCCGGAACATTCTTCCGGTGATCGCGCAGCCCTGGCCGCGAAATACCGGGGGATTGGGAGATCTCACAAGCTCCTTTTTCTTCACCCCGCCGCCTTTCGGGAATCTCATGGTGGGGTTGGGTCCTGTTTTTCAATTTCCCACCGCGACCGATCGCACGCTGGGTCTTGAAAAATGGTCCGTGGGCCCCACGGGGGTTTTCGTCTACTCCCAGGGAAAGTGGCTGGTCGGTGCGCTCGTGAATAATCTCTGGTCTTATGCTGGGAACCGTAACCGCAGAGATGTCAACGATATGACCCTCCAGCCCTTCATCAATTACAATCTTCCGAAGGGATGGTTCCTTTTCACTTCTCCGATCCTGACGGCGAATTGGGAAGCCAAAAAAGATGAGCGGTGGACGATCCCTGTTGGCGGCGGGCTCGGTAAACTCCTCCATTTTGGAAAGACGCCCGTAAATATGAGCGTTCAGGGACTCTACAACATGGAACGGCCGCGGTATCAAGCCGATTGGACGATCCGGTACACGGTGCAATTCCTTTTCCCAAAGTCCTGACGCGTCTGATAGAGTGTGTCAGAGAGAAGTCTTTTTTATCCTTAGAAGGGGAATTCATGGCTCATCAAAATGTGCAGGACCCGCTTCACGGTGTGACGCTCGAAATGATCCTGAAAAGGATGGTCGATCAGGTGGGTTGGAAGAAGATGGCGGAGCATCTCCCGGTCCGTTGTTTTCTTTTTGATCCGACGATCACTTCGAGTCTCCGGTTTTTCCGGAAAACGCCGTGGGCCCGGGAAAAGCTGGAGCAAATGTATGTGAAGGTTTTCAAGAAACGCTACTGCCCGAAGCCTCCGAAGTCCGAACTTCCTCGCCCGTAACCCCTTCAACCTAGGTGGTTGAAAGGGGCGATGCTCCAGTAATTTCTGCTCCATAAATCTATAAACTATCAATAAATAGCTATGGATAACAATACATAGCAATCGAGCGATAATAAATACTGTCACACCCTTGAAATAAACAATTAAATCAAGCATATTTATAGTAGAAATCGAGGGTTCCAAAGAATGGAGGCCTATGAAGTCGGGGGCCTCAATAGGGAGGTATGAAAGTTAATTTAGAAGGCTTATGAAGTCACAAAAACTATGATGAAAAAAAGTATCACCAAAATTCAATCGCATGGAGCGGTGACAAAAGCGATCGCGCTAGCGGTGGCGTTCGTCTTTACGTGTACGAGCGTGACGTGGGCGGATCCCGCGGCCGCGTCGAAGACGTCTCTTGTTGCGCCCGCTCCCGTCGGCGACTTGGCGCTTGATCTCGGGAAGGTTTCTTTGCCGGCAGAGATGGGAAAGATCGTCGAGACCTATCGCGGCACGGGAGACAAAACCGTCGTGCTCGTTCAGGACGCGCACTCGATCCCCGACGCGCAGCGCAGCATTCGTTCCGTTATCGAATTCTTTCAGAAGAGCTACGGTGTATCGACTGTTGGACTCGAAGGCGCGGCGAGTGAACTCGACGCTCAGATCTTCAAAAGTTTTCCGGACAAGGAACGTCTCGAAAGAACTTTTGATCAGTACGCGGCGCGTGGTGAGTTGACCGGAGGATCGGCGGCCGCGATCTTTAGCAAGGCCCCGGCAGAGTATCACGGGATCGAAGACTGGAAGCTTTACGAGCAAGGGATTGCCCTTTATCTCGCCGCGACAAAAGCCGGGGAGGCGGCCGGGCAACAGCTCGCGGAAGAGGAGATGAAACTTGAGGGCGAAAAGGCGACGGTTTATTCCAAAGAACTTCTCGAAGTAGACCGCGCCTTGAGGGATTTTGAGGCAAACAAGATTGATCTTGCCGCGCTTCTCGTCAGCCTGAACCGTTATCTGGCACCGACCGCCGGTTCCGAGCTTGCGGTTCTCACGGCAGAGGTCGATCGCGAGGGCGTTTCGGACATCCCCGTCGAGACCGAGATCAAGGAAATCGCGAACAAAGCGGAAGCGTTTCTGAAAGCGGATCCTTCGACGGCAGGCGACTTCAAAACTCTCAACGGAAAAGTCCAAGAGTTCCGGACTGCTCAGATCACGCCGCAGGCCTTTGCACTCTATCTCAAGGAAATCGTCAAGCGTCATGGCATCAAGGTTAAAGTCTCGGCCAAGCTTGCTCGCCTTGTCCAAGACCAGAAGCTCCTCCGCGACATCGAAGGCACGAAGCTGTTTGGTGACCTGAAACGGTACGAGGATCAAGTTAAAGCATCTCTGATGCGACCCACGGACACACCGGGTGTGGACAGGGTTGAAGCGATGCGTGAACTTGATCGCCGGAGCAGAGGGCTGGATCTGCTGAAACGTCTTGCGAAGTTGGAACTCAGTTTTGAGGATTGGACGATTGTAAAAAGGTCAACGGTCAACGGTCAACGGTCAACGAACACTCCCGGTGTGGAATATCGGAGTGGCAACGGCAACACACCGGGAGTGGATAGGGTTGAACAACTGTCGATCGATCCCATTCTGCTCAGCAGGCTTGAAGAGAACATCCAGTTCTACCGCGTGGCCGAACAGCGCGACGCCGCCTTCTTCAAAAATCTCTCGTCTCTGATGCAGAAGGATTTTCGCCGTACGCCTTACGCCTTACGCCAGACGCCGCGATCAGCTTTGCTGATTGCGGGCGGCTTCCACACCGGCGGCATGACGCGCATTTTCAAGGAGCAGGGGATCTCTTATCTCCTGATCCAGCCCAAGATCGCCCAAATGCCCACCGAGCCCCTTTACCGCGAGCACATGCAGGGCAAAGTTTCCTGGAGCAAATATTTCGAAGTCCGTGATGGCCAAGTTAATCTGTATGACGCGTTTGTCCGCGGGGCGAGAGACCAGCTGTTAGGGACCGTTGATCTCAAGAATCCTCTTTCCGCCGTACTCCCTACTCCGTACTCCGTACGCAAAGATTGGCGCGACCAGATCCTCCGCGACCTCGCGGCCGAGGGACGGATCACGGAAGCTTCGTCTTACACCCGCTTTATCGATGAGTTGTCGTCGTCCGCCGTACACCGTACTCCGTACGCCGAAGAGTGGCTCGCGAACATTCGCAAGTTCGGCGAAGGGCTCAAACAGCTGAAATTGGGTGGCACCCTCACCGTCGCCAACATCCAACAGCTTGTCCGTTCTATCACAATTCCCGCGATGGCCATTGGGGCGGAACTGAGTCCTGATTCGACGTCCCTACCACTGGTTCGTCCAGAGTCAGATTCCCGGAATTTGGCGCAATCGATTTCCGGAGATTGGAAGGATGAACCGGCCAAACCCGAATCCCGCGCGCCTGATGCCATCGTCCACAATGAAGGCGAGCGACGTGAATTGCGGGAAAAAAGAAAGCGAGAGATCCTCGATTGTGATCTCATGAAAAATCTTCAGAGCCGTTATCCGCGTGTCATGTCCTTTGTGGCGGAATTCCTGGAGCCGGACCATATTCTTAAAGAAAGGATCATGAACGAGATCGATGGTCTTGAGGATGCGGCGGTTCTGGCGGAAGTGAATAACGGCCTTAACCAGTTCCCAGAGACGAGAGGCGTGAACGAGTATGGGCTATACAATCCGGCGACGGTGGAAACCCTCTTTCTGACCTTAACCGCGGGAATTGAAGATATACCGCAAGTACTTGCATCGATCAGCGCGGTGGCAAGCAGTATGTCGATCGAGCGCATGAAACAGTCGAAGGATGAATCTTATGTAATAAAACGGATCGAACACTTTTATCTATTTTTTCACGCATTGGAGATTCTATCCAAAACTCAGGGGAAAGCGCTTATCGATCGCTTTGAGAGAGCGCTCGCTGAAGCCCGCGCCGAATCCCGCACGCCAAAAGGGAAGGCGGTTGTGTCTGAGACGCCGTCGGACAAGGTCAGGGTCCCGGACGAGCCGTGGAAGAATTTTCCAAATTTCAGCAAGAACCTTCAGGCCGCGCTCCGGCAGATCTTTGAAGAAATAAATAACGCTTATGGGAACAAGATCTTGCTGGCCTCGATAACACCTGAGTGCTCTATCATGAAGGGAACCGCGATGCCCTATTCCGACGCGGACGGATTGATCGTTATTCATGACTTTAAAACAAGCGAGGAATTGATCGAGGCTCAAAAGGTGCTGGAAAGGAAAATGACCCGCAATTTTATCAACGTGGCAGAAAAAGGCTTTGAAATGCCCTCGTGGATCAGCGTCGAAGAGATCAAAGCAGCGCGTAAGAAGCAGGCAGGAGCGCCGGAGCCTCACTTGGGTAAACAGATCTTGAGGAAGGCATCCTGGGCTGTTCATTATTTTTCCAGGGTTTATGAGGCGAAGGATACCATAGAGGCCCTCGCTATTCCTAAATTAGACAAGCCTGGTTCCCTGCCTCGTAATCAGAACAAATTGTTATACCGAGAAGACTTGTTTCGCCTCTGGCCCTCTCTGTCACCTGATTTGAAGAAATTGGTTTGGCAGATTCACATGGCTTTAACGCCGCACGGTAATGTGGATAACGAACGGCCCGAGATAAGCGGGACTTATGAGCAGATCAAGGAACTGGAGAAGCTGGGCCTGCTTACTATACGGCGAGAAACTCCTTTTGAAAGGGACAGGAAGCCCGGAGAAAAGCCTTCTCGAATTAATGCCGTAGCGACATGGGTCCAAGTAACTCTTGACCTCAAGGAAGCGAACGGACAGAAAGGACTGTACCGCTCCGAATCCCGCACGCCAAAAGGGAAGGCGGTTGTGTCTGAGACGCCGGCGGCCCGCCCGGAAGCCGGCGGGCAAACGCACGCCATTCCTCCCGCCATGGCGGCGGCGAACACCGAGGATCTTGAGAAGCCGTTGGTGTTATCCGCCTCATTTAAAGTTGGGCCGGACGCGGATGAGGAGGGCTTGAGGAACATCTCAAGACAAGTCAATCGCGATCTCTTGCCTCAAGACCTGGAGATCCCTTCCGCCGGGCTCCGGCTTGAAAGGGACCCACAGGATTTCCTGAATCTTGTCGAAGGCGATAATGCCGAGGAATCTTTGATCGTCGGCATTTTTATCCACAATGCTGTCGATGCGATCGCAGACTTGGCGGAGGCAGAGAAGCGGCCGATCGAAGGACGTATCACCCTGACCCTAAGCCGTCAGGGCAGGAACATTCTTGTCGAGCTTTCGGATAATGGAATTGGCATTCCCCGGACAATTTTACGCCGGTTTTCAGAGGAGGGGCCGGTCACTACCAAGCCTCCGCCGCACACCGGAAAAAGACTTGGCGGGTTCGGGGTCGGGCGAGCGCAGATCTATGGCGTGGTCGCCGAACGTAAGGGCTCTGTGGAGATCGAGACGAGAACTTCGCGGGAAGGGGCCTGGAAAAAAGTGATCGATTACGGGACCTATAGAGCCATGGGGCGGAATGGCGTGGGGTCACGGTTGCGTCCCTCCGGGCGTCAAACGGTCGGCACGACGATCCGCTGGATCATCCCGGCGAATCGCTCCGAAACCCGCGAGGTGACGACTTCTCCGGCGGTCACAGCCGAAGAGATCGAGGCGATAGATAGAGTCTCCGTCGCGATAAGGAGTCTTTTTCACGGCGCTAATAACCCCGTCGAAATTTCCGTTGACCTCGAGCATATCAAAATTATGCTTTTTTCTCTCGCCGGTATCCAGAACAGTGGTTACATAGCGAAATTCATGGATAAGGTCATCGCAGGCCTGAAGACTCTAGGGGAGGAGTTTCGAGACGCGTCACGGGCCGGAACTTTAACCGCCGCAAACGCCCGTCAATATGGGAAAAGGCTTAGCGATCTTCTCGAGGAGATCAAACGCCGGGAAGCGAAACTGAAGATCATGCGAACGGAGTTGACCGGTACGCCTGAACGACAGCTTGCTGTGAAGAACAAGGCGACGGAGGAGGCGATCAACAAGAAGAGAGAGATATTCTCGGACATCTTTGAAAGCTTTGATCTGGTGATTGGAAAACTTCAGAGCCGCGTCGAGATCGCGACGGGCAGCACGGCATCCTACGCCTCTCAGGACGTGGCGCGAATCCTCGACGAGATTCGCGGCCAGTTCAAGAATGTGAAAGTGGAAAACAAGCTGTCAGCTCCGGTCATGGTTCACGCCAACCCCTGGGCTCTGCACAGCGCTTTGTGGGTCATCATTGATAACGCTGTCTCATATTCAGAAGGGGAAGATGGGCAATACAAGACGGTCCAGGTCACGTTAGCCGAAGAAAACGGCAAGGCGAGGATCGATGTCAGGGATCTCGGAGCCGGCACAAATGATTTCAAGGACATCGACTCGGTCACCCAAAGGCCACGGCCCTTTAACCGCGATTTCTCCAAACGTCCCGGCGGGACGGGGATCGGACTTACGGAGGCGTGGATCGTTCTGGTGAAAGCCATGGGCGGCACGATCGAGGTCCATTCCGTTCCCGGTGAGGGCACGACCTTCACGATCCGGTTGCCGATCCGTTCTGAGGGCAGGAACCGGAAGACCCCTGCGGCAGGAGGGGCCGAAAGCGTGCTGAAGGTGGACGGCTTGTTCGACACGAAGAAGATCCTTGAAATGGTGAACGCGGGCCTCTTGGATCATATCAAAGTCTTTGTTTTTGATTACGACGGAACGCTGGCGCCTGACAGGAAACCCATGTCTTCTGAAATGGTGGAGGCCCTGCTGGCCCTTCTCGCTACCGGCAGGAAAGTTATCATTCTGACCAACGCGGATTTTATAAGATTGAAAGTGAGTTTGGACGGTAGCGTTGCTAGGAACGGCAAAACGATACAGGCGAATCTCAGGGCGGAGGATGAGCTCTGGGTGTATGGGGAACGTGGCGGAAGCGCGCGCCGGATGCGGCCCGCCGGGTATGAAAGTTTTCCCGATCACGCGATCGCCTATGCTCCCGGCGCGGTGGAGGCTATCACGGCGGCGTTCGAGTCCATCCGGGATAATTTTAAAGCAGACCCCGCGTTCGCTGGACAAGAATTGAAGCTCCAGGTATTCAATGATGTCGCCACGAATCCGTGGTGTTTTGTCCGGTTCAAGCTGATGGGCGACAGGGAAATACCCGAGAAAAAAATGATCCAGATCGGCGCATCTCTCAGGAAATTCCTTAAAGACCGCGGCATCAAACTGCCCAAGGGGACTGGGCCATTTGTTTTCAAAAAGCCTTACTCTTACCCGACCGAGATCGACGGGATACAGTACGCGTCGGGTGTCTACCATATTGCATTCCTGCCGAGCGAAAAAAGAAAGGCCTTGAGAGAAAAGATCATTCCCTTGCATTGCGACGGGAAGGTCGAAGAGATGTTCTATGCCGGCGATGGCTTCTTCAAAGGTTCGGATAAGGAGGTCGAGGGAGTGAAAGATCTGACCAAGGCGAATGTGGAGGATCCGGACGGGACCTTGGAGATCGCCAATGCCTTTCTGGCAAGATTTAACAACGTGTCCGCTGCGGCGGATGACAGCCGCGCGGAGACGCGGGAGGCGAGGTATGCCGCTCTTCGCGAAGAGCGGGATCTGAATGTTTGGAGCGGGTTGTTTACCGGGTACCAGGACGCGTTCGCACGGGGCGAAAAAGGGACGACCCGGCCCGTTCTCAGTCCCTACGCTTTATCGCCTATGAAACTGGCCCGGAAAGTTTTAATTGAAGAGAGGACGCGGGGTGCCTTTGCAAGCCGGCTTGATTTCATCGAGAGATTTGCGCGGATGAAATTCGATGATTCGGAAATACACGGGCTGGATCCCGGTGCTGTGGCGGAATGGGCCATTTTGCACCTTAACCAGGCGTTTTTGAACCGTTACAGCGTTCTTCAGGAAGTGGATTCAGTTTCTCTGTCCTATGAAGAGTGGAGGACGTTGCTCGAGGAAATCCGTGCCAGCGAACCCGCGCTGTTCGAGTACCTGGATTTTGAGGGATACCTCGATAGCGCGGTGGCCTTCCAGCCTTACACGGGCGAGAGTAATATTGAGGCTCAATTGAAAGATCCCCGGCATCCCGAAACGGCGATCATTGTAAAAATGATCGCCATGAAGTTATTCGGGGAAAACCCGCAGATGCTGGACGGGATGCATCTGACCAAGGGGACCCATATCAGTCTTTCTTCCGGGCTGGTGGTAAGCGAAGAGGTCGACCGAAGCGGCGAGAGCGCCGCGGAATTGCTGGATGATTTCTTTACCGTCGAAGAATGGACAAGTCATGCCTTGATGGATCCCGATTGGGGATATTACGGTTCGGGAAAAGTTGTATTCGGAAATCACTTCAATACGGCGCCCCAAACGCTAAGGCCCTATTTCGGGAAATTGGTCGCCGAGCAGGCTTTTAAGATGTGGCGGGGTATGCGGGATGCCGGAACCATTCACAGGGGCGAATCCTTCCATGTGAGGGAGCCGGCAGCGGGCGACGGCCAATTGATGGAGGATTTCCTGCAACATGCCTTGGAGCGCTCGGCGGCAGACGCCGACTGGAAGGAATTTTATGAGGCGCTTCTTTATGAAGCCATCGAGCCCAATCCCGTGACCGCTCAAGGGATCAGGGCCAGAAATCACGGTCTTGAGACGTCGGGAAAAATAAGGGTCTGGCAGGAGGATGCCTTTCAATTTTTTAACCGGGCCCGGACCAAACCCGTCAAAGGGGTCGTTATATCCAATGAATTTCTGGACAATATGCCGACCCATCAGATCAGGATCTCAAGATCCGGAAAAGTCGAGGTGGGCGTCGTGATGCCGCGTATTTCCAAAAGGGCACTTTCTTACTTTGCACGCCGCGGATTTTTAAATGACCAGCCCGGCATACGATTCATTCCGGATAGGGACGATCCCGATTATTTCCTCGTTTCGAAGGGCACTTTCCTGGTAATGCGCAAGCAGCTTGAAAAGCCCGAGAATTCTATTTTTAAAACGCTCCTGAGGGGCGAGATGGAACTCGCGCTGACCTATGTCGATGCGGCCGGTTTTCCGGAGCTTGAAAATTACGCCAAGATCAATGAAAAAGAGATCCATGAAGCGATGGAGCGGATGGAGGGTGAGGAGGATCACCTGACCGCGATGGTTTCGTTAAAAAATGTGGAGTACCTGGGCCTTGTGAAGGACTCGCTCAGCGCTGGATACGTCTTTACTCTTGACTATGGTTTTCCCGCGGATCTGGTATTCAGTCCCGCGATGCGGCAGATGGATATCTATCATGACCCGCGTCGGGAAATCAATTATTACTCAGATGTCGGCGATTTTGATATCACCTTCAAGCAAGATCTTTCATTTGTTATGCGTTCGGCGGAAGCGCTGAGTCTAAAAACGAAGTTTTTGGGGAACGAAGGGGCTCTGACAGCCGGAACAGGGATCGATCTGGGGTCGTATGAAGCCCGGAAAACAATGTTTCGGGCGGGTTTTCAGCGGTTGAGAGACGCGTTCGGGCAAAACTCTAAAAGCAATCTCGCACAAAGCGGGTTTGATGCTGCGGACCGAGCATCTTTGGCGAGCCTCATCCAAGCGGTCGTGGAACAATTCCCTCTGGATGAACTCAGCGAGGCCGCGGCTAAAAAACAGTCCACGCTTGCAATCCTCAGGTCCTTCGCCCGGAAAGCTTTGACCGCGTCGGCGAGTGAGCACGACGCGCAAGCGGAGTCGGAGATCCAAATGATGATGGTGCCGCTGGTTGAAGGGCTTCAAAATTACATTCACGTAACGGATGCTCAGACGGAAGCTTTTTTGAAAGCTTCTCAGCGGGATGAAATGGGCGTGCCTTTTAGTGTTTTACTGGCGGTTCATCAGGTCCCGCATACCGATGATCATTATGAATATCCAGAAGGATTCGAAGACCTGCGGTATCTGTTGTTAGGCGAAGGAGAGGCCTCCAGGTCCACTCCGGAAGCCGGCGGAGCCAGACCCTGGAACGCCATTCTTGATAAGTTGATCAGAAACATGAAGAACTCTCACAATGACTGTGTTCTGAAGGGTCGAGAGGCTCTCATTAATAAGCTTGAAGCTGACGAGCGCGATCGCGGCGCATTTTCCCAGGCCGATTTCGCGAATCGTCTGTTGCCCATCCTTTCGGAACATGTGAGCGGTGTTGAAACGCATGAACTTTTAGGCTGGTTTCACCGGGCACTATTTCCGCCGGCCTCCGGAGAACGCCGCTCCGAGACGCACTCGAAGTCTGCTTCTGAGCCTGGCTCGCGAGCCGGGCACTCGACCGCGGTCACGCTTTCGGAGGTGCTTGCGGCTCCGGACGCCGCGATGAAATTCCAGATCCCGGATATTAAAAATCCCGGAAGGATGATCGAACTGGAGCGGATTGTTCCGAAAGAGGACGAGCCGGTCGCGAAGCGCGAGGGATTACTGGCGGGTACTCGGCTCCTTTCTTTCAACGTGGCGGGTCTCAAGGATTCCATTCTGACCCTGAAGTATTCCGAAGCGGATAACGTCGTTGAAGTTCTGTATATCAGCGTCCGGGGAGGGCAAGACCGAGGACTCGCCCAGTCGGTCTATCAATGGATCGCGCGGACAGCGCCTCCCGGGCACAGGATCCTGATTTCCCCATTCAACGAACCGGCCCAGCTTGTCTTTTTGCGTTCCGTAGAGCTTGCGGGGATCGAGCTGGTGATCGACCGGAGGACATTGAATGATCGTGACATTATTGAAGCGCTGAATGTTCCTGCGGATCAAAATCAAATGGATTCTCTGGATTATCTCCGGTTGGTCCTGACGCATCCGCGACTCGAGCGGACTTTTGTGGAGGGTAGGACCCCAGACGGTGTGACCGGGATCATATTCAGGCAAAGACCCTCGGAAACTGTAAAAGCCGGGGAAGGAGATTGGTTGGCGCTTGGTCCTGGAGAAAGAACAGCGCAGGAACTCAGGATCAAGGTGCGGGGAATGCGGCCCGGCGGAAGCGTGGTCGAGGAAGCCACCGCCATCTTCAGACCCGCCGGCTATTTTGAGATCGTAGATCAGCGCGGGGACGAGATTCTTTCCGGCCGTTTATCCGTGGTTCCCGTCACGAAGATCTCCGGCAACCCCGTCCGCTCGGAGACGCGCTTGGATGAAATAGACGACTATGTACCTGAGCCCTTTGATGTCACGGTATCCGGGGTGGCGACGGCCGGGCAATTGCTCCATTTGCGGCCCATCAAGGGCTTGCGCCCGATCCTGAAAGCTTTCCCCCATGCCCGTGGGCGTTTGACGTTGCTTGACTCAAGCGACGGTACGGCGACCACAGCCGACGTGCGAAGTATCATGAGTATTCTTTTGATGACCGTCCAGCCGGGAGTGAAGATTCTGGTCGAAACGGGCGGGGAGAATGCTCAAGGCTTCTTTGATGCGATCATATCGTGGATCGAGGCAAATGATGAGAAGAGTCTACCGGTAATGATCGGGCAAAGTGCAGATATCCTGGCACTCTCGGGAGTCAAGTATGCTGCCCAGGATCCGGAAGAGCTTGCCGCAGTAAGCGCTGAGAAGATCCGGAAACTGGCCGGTGATTCTGCAAAAAATTCCGAAGGCGAGGTGCCTAACGCCTCGGTGGTTCTAAGATGGAAGAATCCCGTCTCCAGAAAAAAGGATATTCAGTTGGCAGTGGCCCCTTCCTGGATCGGGCATCTTCTTTCGCATCCCGATCTGGCGGCCGCGGCGGGGATGGCCATGACAGGAAAACCGGGAGGGCCGGATCTCAAATTGCACGGTTATTACCGCCTGCTCGTGGATTTTGACGGACACAAAAAGCTTGTTTCCATCACGATCCTTCCGGACGTAGGTGTGTTCGATGAATCTAAAAAACCGGGCGCGCCGCAGAAGGAAAGGGTGAAGGCCGAGAAGCAGTTCCGGGATGATGTGATCCTCCTTGCGCGTTTCTGCGCGAAGATGACGGAGGCCTATGGGCTGACGGAACGAGAAAAAGACGCGATCCAAGTGGACATTCTGGGTTTCGACGAATGGGCGGCGGCGCTCCGGGCGAAAGAAAGGGGAACCCCGATATCGGACGAAGATAGGGAAGAGGGCGGGGCGATTACGTTAAGTCAACTCAAGGCCCTGGCCGCCTGGCCGCTAGAAAATCCGTGGCATATCGAGAATTTCGGCGACCGCTCCGAAGTCCGCGCCCCTGAAGTATTACCGAGCGTGGCTTCCATTTATGAGCGTTTGCCGGCCGCCATCAATGAGCTTCTGGGTGAGGCGGGCCTCTCTGAGACGGAATTGGCCGCCGCTCGAAATATGACGGAACTCCTGACGGATATTTATAAGGATATGGGGCTTGCGGGTGAGGAGTTCTACCACAACATGGCCCACAACCTGGAAGTGACTTATCTGAGTCTTTTGGCCGCCGCGGGGAGGCCGGAGGGCCCCAATGCCTGGGACGCCAAGATCCTTTTTGTGTCGTCCATGCTACATGATTTCCATGTGCGGAAACCCCATATGAATCCGCCGGTGGTCGAACAGACACTCCGACAACTGAAGCCTGTATTTCATAACGAACCGGCCGTGGGTCTTGAGGCGGCGGATGTCCCTGTTTACGAAGCCTTGTTTACCACCGAACGCCAGGCTGCGCTCAAAGCGGCTCTGGCAGGAGTTCTTGGAGATGTTCCGCTGCTCGAGGCAGTGCCGGCGATCGAGGCGATCATCCGCCGATCCGACTTTGATCCCAGCCCCGTGGAATCGGAAAATATTTCGGCCCGGTTCCTTCAGGCGCTATACAAGATCCCGGCGGGTTCTCAGCAGAGGCATGTGGTGAACCTGGCCTGGCTGATGCAGATGATCGACTATGCCGGGTTCTATTGTCTTCTCGATCAGGAAGCGGTCCTTCAGAAGGTCATTCCCGGACTGGCTAACGAAAAGGGAGCCGATAAGGCCAGCGCAGAAGGAACTTATCGCTATTTTCTAAAACTCAAGCTTGCTTCCGGTGATAATGAGGGTGATACGGCGCTTGCGATCGTCCGTCTTCTTCCCGAGGTTTTTAGGCGAAATCTTTTATCGAGTTTCGCATCGTTTGCTGCCCTGAGCAAGGCGTCTGATAGCTGGAAGGCAAAGGAGCCGGAAGTCTGTGCGAAATTGGGAGTTGAGATGTATGAAACCCGGATTCCGGAATATCGCGTTTGGGTCCGATTGATCGAAGCGGAGATCCGGGAGAGTCCTCTCGAGATGTGGGAGGGCATGAAGGAAAGCTTCGTGAGTGGAATCTATGAGGGTCGTAGGGTGTTACCGGATGACCTGGTTTCTTTTCTAAAAGCGTTCGCGGAATCCCATTTAAAACTTCTGACGTCTGCTGCGGCACCCGGCGGAGAATCCCAAGTGCCGGAATCTTCGGAAAAGGGAAACATCCTCAAAAACATCCGCGCCATCCGCGACCATCTTTGGAAATTCTTTGATTCAGGGCAATATCCTGATCCCGAAATCCATAGAACGATCCTTAAGCTGAATGCAATCCTTCGATCAGAATCGCGCACCCCTCCCGAAGGGAAGGCGCCCGGTAAGACGGTCTGGGACCGGGTCAAGACCGTGTTTGTCTGGGCTATGTGGATCACGGGCGGAGTCCTCTGTCTCGGAATTCCCTTGGCGGGGATCATTCTCTACCACTGGGATAAGGGGCTTTCGGGAGTACCGATGGGGTTGTATCTCGGGGGCGCCTGTCTCGCCATAGGGGATTCGTTTTTCTTTGAGAGAATCGTGGAACGGTGGCAGAAGAGGATCACGTCCTATTTCGAGACGCGCCTGATGCACTGGATGAGGCAGCATGAGCCCTCTTTGTGGTACTTGATCCTGAGTTATAAAACAGACGACGCGAAAGATCGTCTCCTGAAGATCTACCGGGATAGGTTTTTCCGAAAATCCTCTTTTGAGAAATACATGAATGCCGTGAACAAAGTTCTGGAGTCGATACGTGCGGTCCATCCGGATTTGTGGGTCGACGTCCTGGCCTTGCTGAACGGGGGATTGCTTTACGATGAGTATGGCCGCGGGGAAAAGGACATGGGGATTGTTCGCGATCTCGTGACGGATGACATCTTGTTTGGCGATCTTAAGCCAAAGCCTGAGGCGCCGGAGGTTGTCGAGTTTATTGCTTCGGGTCTTTCAAGGGATTTTGGGCGCATAAAATTCGGCGATGACCCTTTCTCGAGCACCGACCATGAGAAATTCATCTCTCTCTTTAACCGTCTCCCCAAGCACTTTGGGATCAGGGTTCTGCGGTTTGGGAAAAACAAATATGCTCTGGGGGTCAGCCTCATTGAGGCGCACGGTCCCGAATACCGTTGGCCTCTGATAAAGCAATGGGGGAAAATCTTCATTAACCGGACGGCACTCGCCACCTCTCTCGTCGAGACGCCAAGTGTGAAGCCCACGGCCATTTCCAGGGAGAGAGAAAGATTTTCCCCTGACCGTTTGCCCGAGTCCGTAAAGTTGAAAGAAGGAAACACGAGGCTGGTCTACTTAGCGTTTCCTTATCCGGATGAAGGGAACTATCCTTCCCCGGACGCTCAAGGGCCGCTTTATCCGCGCGGTCTACGAGGGCGGCCTTCGGAGAACATTTCGGACCATATTTTCTTTGAGCTAGGGGACGGGAAAATTCTCCCGAAATATAGCACGGACGATGAGGCGCCGGCTTATGCCGTCGTGATCGATCTCCCCGCGGACCTGGCAAAACAGGCCCTTCTGATGGAAGCCCACGATGTGCCGGCGCCGGACGCAAAAGGTCAATTAACATTCGATCCCGCTTTCGCGAATTTGGCGTTTTTGTTTTCCGAGAAGAGCAAACCGAACATCATCGGAGTGATCGACCGCGCGACGCTTGAATTCATACCCAATGAGAGTCGCTCGGAAGCGCGTCCCGGTGTTGTTCGTGATCCTCAACAGGTTGTTGCTTATGTTAATGAAATCTTGAAGCGTTTTCCGGATTCTCTGGCTTCAGAATGGAAGGCTCGTTTAGAAGGATTCAGAACATTCAGCCCCGCTCCGGGGCGCTATGAGGGAATGGTTGCTGAGTTGAAAGAATTCACAGTAGCGCTCAATGATAGCGTCATGAAGGCGCGCGGGTCAGCAGGCTTTCAAGCGGTTCTTCCCGTCGTGATCGATCTGGACGGTTTTGTGAGCGCGCTTCCTCGCTCTGAGATGCACAGTTCTACTTCTGGTTCCGGGAATCAGAGGTTGGATGCCTACGAGACGAAGGGCGGAAGGACCACCGTCGCGAAGAAACTTTTGAAGGTCGGGCTCTGGGCGGGGCTCCCGCCCGTGATTGCCGCGGTGATCGTTAATTTTGCGGCTCTTTTCTATCTGAAACACCACGAGGAGCGTGTTTATCCCGGGGACGGTTTTGAGCTGGGTGTTTATCCCTACGCTCAAGTTGACGGTAAGAATATTTTCTACGTTTCCAACGGGCCGCTCTACGGAGAGAGCACGAAAATAAAAGGGGAGCGTTTCAATATCGGCCTCGTCCGCTCCATGGGGAAAACAATCAATATCTACAACCCGAACGCTTCTGGCAGCGCACAGCAAAAAGCCATCTTTCTGAAAAACAAATCGGGCGAGATCCGCATTATTGCCGCGGCTGATTTTTCTGCCGAGAAATACCCCTTAGAAGATTGGCCGGATGCGTTCCAGGCAGGTCCCCTGGCCGTCATTGACGGAAAGATCAATGAGAGTATTTATTCCTGGAATGAATCTCATGACGGACGCAAGGTTTTTATCGGCGTGGACGCCACCCAAAGAAATTTGTTCGTGCTTGAGCTCTATGGGAATGATGCCGCCGGCTATACAGCTCCCGGGACGAAAGAATTTAAGATGAAAGTCGAAAGATTTGTCCACGGTCACGCGATCCTCGACGGCATGTGGACCGATGGCGGCACCATGGGTAAAGAACCGGGCCAAAGGAAGCCTGTCACAGTCCTTGGCGGAAAGCTCATCCCTCAAGCGGGTCCTCGCAACGAGAGACGCTTGAATCCTATTGATTCAAGCAATTCCAAACGGACATGGATCCTGGGTTCGGTCATTGCGGCTCTGGCGATTGGAATGCTGATCGTTAAGGTCGTGGAGCCTTCTTCCTCTGAGAAAGAAGCGGAACTTCGCAGGAACGGGGAGCACAGTCAAACAATCGTGCCGGCCCCTTTGGAAGGCGGACCTCAGGTGACTCGGAGAGCGCCGAGACAGGTGAACGTCCCCTATGATGACGCGACTTTGCAGGAGATCAAAAAAGTCAAAAAAGACGTCGCTTCGCAGTTCGGCATGACGGTTGACGGCTATCCCAGGCCGTTCAAAAAATTTCTCGACGAATATCTGGGGAGCCGGTATCTCGCGAATCCCAAGGATCCACTCCTCCTCACGAAGGACCTCCCGACTTTGTGCGAGCATGCGTTGAAGAATCACCCGCAGCTGATATGGGAACCTGGAAATCGTCCTCTCCCGAGAGCAGGCGAGATCGTTATCGAAGAAAACATTTCAGAGTTAGAGCCCCTTCGCCTTTCGAACGGAGACATCATACAGACCGCTATCCCCACGATCTACCTCAACTACAAGGAAATCATGCCATTGGAAAATGTCCCGGAGCCCGGGGGTCCACGCTCTGAGATGCGGCGGAAGCGGGAGACTCTGACTTCCGCGTCGAATCCCGAGGAGATCGTCGCCGGAGGACGCGTTGCGTCGCGCCGGGAATTTCAAAAAGCCATTGAAGGATCAGCGCGAACAAAGATTGTAGGCCCTCAATGGATGCGCTACCGGAAACTTGAAAATGCGGCGGACGCTTCACGGTTTTTGAAAAACGGCAAAGTTGATATCCTGGAAACGAAACAGTGGGGAGGACCCTATATTTCTTCCCCCAGCCCCGGATTCCTTCATCCTATTTTCGCGGATGTCCGCGAGAAGACCCATTTGGTGGTTGAGTTGACGCCGTCTGCTGTGGAGAAAGCGGGCTATGTGGGAGCTCCGGGGGCCTCCGGAGAATTTTTCCTGAGAGATGTGGAGCGTGCCTGGATCGTCAAGGATGAGGAGAGTGGCCGGATCCGCTATCAGGAGGTCCGGCTCGTGGGCGATAGGATGCTGGCCCGGGCCATCCGTTACTGGATACAGAACTGGAAAGAAAAAATTACGGAGATCCTGGACTCGTGGCGGAAGGTCCTTGGGGAGGATGAAATGAACGCCCTGTTTGAAAAACTCAAGGCCGAGGGGGGGATTCCTAAAGGTATCACGATCGATGCGAAAGCGGATGCGGCGGGAGGGGTGCTGATCGATATCCGTCGTAGAACCACACGGGATCGGCCTG
>Ga0114951_10001925_pt1 | contig 24526 bp, 17 predicted proteins | sample AM7aDNAmetaG_FD_88677 | JGI IMG/M metagenome (GOLD analysis project Ga0114951, IMG submission 88677) | Freshwater microbial communities from Finland to study Microbial Dark Matter (Phase II) - AM7a DNA metaG | ecosystem: Environmental > Aquatic > Freshwater > Lake | place: Finland: Lake Alinen... | reverse complement strand
CCTCTGCGCTCTAAACGACTATCACAAAAATATCCACTATAGTTTGGAAAAAATTCAATTATATTTTTCTCTTTATTCATACTACAAAAATACTAATATTTGTGGGTACACGGTAGCTGCCGGTAGGCAGGGAGTGCCTAGAGTGAACTAAACTTCGACAAATGCCAGTGTAAAAAGTGCCTGAAGTACTCTCTATTGGTGCTGGGACTCCCCTAATAGGAAAGCCGTATGCTGGAAAATAGCACGAACTATTTGACAAGAAGGCAGGGAAGGTGGTTCATCTTTACGGCTTTACGCTACCAAAAAACTATTTATTTATAAATAGCTTAAATCCCTTTCCGTGTATATTTATTATTTCAATACTTGTGTCGGACTTTAAATGTTTTCTCAGCTTGGTCATATAAACATCCATGCTCCGTGCATTAAAATAACTGTCGTTGCCCCATACATTAAGCAAAGCCTCAGATCTGTCAAGAATGGTATTTTTGTTCTTAAAGAGCAGACGGAGTAAATCTGCTTCTTTGGATGTCAGTTTTTGCTCAACCTTGTCATGAATAAGAAGCTGGCGATTATAATCGAAGGTAAAGTGTCCTACTTTAAAAACATTATTTTCAAATTCTTCATTATTATCAACAGATCTTTTCATGATGGCATTCATCCTTAAAAGAAGTTCTTCCATACTAAAGGGCTTGGTCATATAATCATCTGCACCAATTTTAAGTCCTTCAATAATATCGTCCTGCATCGATTTTGCTGTTAAAAACATCATGGGTACCTTTTTATTCATAGCCTTGATCTCTTTAGCCACAGTAAAACCATCTTTTATCGGCATCATGACATCAATAATACAAAAATCAAACGACTGCTTTTTAAATGAATTAATCGCTTTTTGTCCATTGTCGCAAAGTTCTGTTAAATAACCGCGTGCTTCAAGGTATGATTTCAAAATCATTCCCAGATTAGGATCATCTTCAGCTAATAAAATTTTTAAATTCTTTATCATAGTTTTTTAATTTAATTTATTCTTGTTTTTAATGAGTGTTTTACAAATTGTCTTTCTTCATCATTCTATTTTTGAAGTGCCTAAAATACTTAAAGTATCTAAAGTTAAATACCAAACAAACTACTGAATACAGAATTTTCTGAATACAGATTACCATAGTATTTTTATCATTCCATTATTTCTGAATTTTTGTTGCTATTCTTATTGCTTCCCCCAGAAGGAAGGAAAATTCTAAAAATGGAACCTTTTTTTAACTCACTTTCCACAGTGATACTACCGCCATGTTTTTCAACTATTGCTTTAACATAACTCAACCCCAGACCAAAACCTTTAACATCGTGCAAATTGCCTACGTGAACCCTGTATAATTTATCAAAAATCTTTTTCTGATTTGATTTGCTTATACCTATGCCATTATCTTTAAATGAAATTGATAGGCCGTCCTGAATATTTTCAGTCCTTATCTCTACTCTTGGTGGCTCTACAGAATACTTCAATGCGTTGTCAATCAGATTGTTAAAAACATTTCTCAGGTGCTCTTTATCGCTGGTAACAATAGGATTGGTTGCTTCTGAATAAAAATATATTTCTCCCTGATACCTTTTTAATTGTAAACTAAAATTATGAATACACTTTTCAATTAATTCATGAATATTGACCTTGTCAAATTTAAAATTTATCTTACCTTTATCAACCAATGCAGTTTGTAGAACATTTTCTGCAATAACTCCCAGACGATTGTTTTCTTCATTAATAATTCCGATATAGGTACTGTACAAATCAGGCGATTTCTCAATTTGTTTATCACTTAATGCCTCACAAGCCAATGCAATAGTTGAAACCGGTGTTTTAAACTCGTGTGTCATATTATTAATAAAGTCGTTCTTCATTTCAGAAAGTTTACGCTGCTTTATAATAGTTGAGATGGTATAAATAAAGCTGAAAATAATCAATATAATAAGCATAAAAGAGACCAATAACATGACCCACATACTTGTAAGCAAAAAGTTTTTCTGATAGGGGAAGTATATCAGAAAATACTCTGGGGTTACAAAAATATCTGAAGGGAAAAGGTCATAAGGATACCCCTGCTTAAGAAGCTCGTCTTTGAAATGTCCTGTGCGCTGATAAGTTAATTTATTTTTTAATGAATTATAAATACCATACTCAAAAGTCGTATTTATTCCTTTATTAGCAAGTTCTATACTTAAAATAGAATCTAAAATCTCAAAATTTATTCTGCTTTCCAACCGCTGATATTGACGCAAACAAAAAATATCTTCAAAAACATCACTTACTACAAAAGTCTTCTTCAGAAAGTGGTTTATTTGTTTGCTGATGCTGTCATAAATATTAGGTGGAAGTTGTAAAGAAAATGTATCCATTTTTGGAACAATTTCAAAAACATCATCTTCTTTTACCTTTTTGACTGCTACATCATTAGTGTCAAGATATGTTGAGCTCTTCTTGAGCTCGTTCTCAGATAATTTAACTGAAATTTTTTCAGGAGATTTATTATTCTCTGCTTTACCCGTAGTGTAATAAGCCAACATCCTTTTCATTTCGGAATTAAACTTATTATTTAATGAATCCAACGTTGAGAAAAGAGTAGCATCTTCTTTTGTTCCATAAACCCTGTTTCGAATAGCATTTGCAACTTCAATTTTTTCAAGCTTATGGATAGTATTGGTTACGGCTTCCGATACACTGCGCTTAAAATTGCTTTCTCGCAACATAATAGCGCTCTTTATCCAATATAGCTGAATACCCACCAAGCCTAAAAGCATCATTGTAATAAAAATAATTATTAATATTATCAGATTTCTTTTCATTTAACAGCGTATTACTTTTATCTGGAGCAAAATATGAATTATTAAATTAAATTGCTATTTAAAATATAATTCAAAACATTAACTAAAACACAAATATAAGGCTTTCTGATGTATTCTTTTTTTTTCTTTTAACATTTGTTAACACCTGTTAACTTATATTAACTTTGAATAAAAGGTCTGAATAGCTAATTTTACAATAAGTTTATTTATAAAGAACTTCATAAGTTTTGGTTTTTGGTTAATTACTTACTCATTCTAAAAAAAACCCTGTTTTTAAAAAAATCAGGGTTTTTTTATTTTTTAAGACTTCAACAAAAATTATTATAAAAAAAACATGTAAGTTTGGAGCTACAAACAAATCATTAATTTATTTTTACAGATGAAGTATTTCAGACTTTTTTTGGCATGGCGGATAAAACATGTTCAAGAAAAGCATTTGGTTATATTCTTGAGCATTATTATTGGTATTTGTGCAGCCATTGCCGCGGTCATACTTAAAACATTGGTACACAGTATTGAATCTTTAGTTCGCGGTATTGCCGATGTTCATATTGTCAACTGGCTTTATTTTGCATTACCCTTTATGGGTATTTTAATTACCGTCATTTACGTCAAAACCATTGTTAAAGATGATATAAGTCACGGTGTAACCAAGATTCTGATAGCTATTTCAAAGAGCAAAGGATACATCAAATTACATAATATTTACTCTTCTGTTATAGCATGTGCGATAACAAGCGGCTTTGGCGGCTCAGTTGGAATGGAAGCACCTATTGTCTTTACAGGTTCAGCCATAGGGTCAAACATTAGTCGGGCATTCAGGTTAAACAACAAAAAAACAATGCTGCTGGTTGGCTGTGGTGGTGCTGCTGCCATAGCTGGCATATTTAAAGCACCAATAGCAGGGTTGATTTTTGCTTTAGAAGTGCTGATGCTTGATTTGACATTTACATCTATTATACCTCTTTTAATCTCAACGGTTACTGCCACAATAGTTTCAGCTCTTTTGTTGGGACATGAAATTGTATTTAGTTTTACAGTGCACGATGTTTTTAATTATGCCAATATCCCTTTATACATAATTCTTGGTGTTGTTTCAGGCCTTGTTTCTCTTTATTTCAGTTTTGTTAATAATTTAATAGAATTAAAGTTTTCTAAAATTAATAAAACGTATAAGAAAATCTTAGTTGGAGGTTTGGCTTTAGGAGTTATGATATTCTTTTTTCCTCCACTTTATGGTGAAGGGTATATGTCATTAAAAGCCCTGTTAACTGGTAATTCAAACGATCTGCTTGCCAATACTTTCTTTTATAAATTCATTGGAAATGAATGGATTTTTATACTATTTCTTGTTTTGGTTTTGTTATTTAAAGTTCTTGCAATGTCTGCCACAACAGGGAGTGGTGGTATTGGTGGTGTTTTTGCACCCAGTCTTTTTGTGGGAGGGCTTACAGGTTTTATTTTTGCACGTATTTTTAATCTGTTAAATTTTCGCCATGTATCTGAAGTCAATTTCACCTTAGTGGGCATGGCAGGTCTTATGGCAGGAGTAATTCACGCACCGTTAACAGCAATATTTCTGATTGCTGAAATTACCGGCGGTTATGCGCTTTTTATTCCCCTTATCCTTACGGCATCAATTTCGTATCTGACTATTATTTACTTCGAACCCCATTCATTGTATACCAAAAAATTAGCTCAGAGCGGAGATCTTATCACACATCATAAAGACAAAGCTGTTTTGACTTTACTCAAAATTGATGAAGTTATTGAAAGAAATCTAACAGTGGTTTCTCCCGATGATACCCTTGGCGACCTTGTAAAAGTTATTGCTAAATCTAACAGAAACATTTTTCCTGTCGTTGACAAAGAAGGTAAATTTCTAGGTTTGATCCCCCTAGACAATGTAAGAGAAATTATGTTTGACAAAGAATCTTATGAAGAAGTTAAAGTTAATCAATTGATGATTCAACCTCTTGATTTAGTCGCTCTTAACGATAATATGGATATGGTGATGGAAAAATTTAAAGAGACCGGGCTTTGGAATTTACCTGTTATTGATAATGGAAAATATATAGGATTTGTCTCAAGAGCCAATGTTTTTAATGCCTACCGTAAACTATTGATTGAGTTTTCCGATGAATAAAAAATTAGAAACAATCAATTTGATTTTTCTCTCTAAATTATAAATACCTTTGCCTCAAATACTTAATTATAAACACATTGAAATCAGACGAAATCCCGTATCCAATTATTGTAAAAACCTTTGCAGGACTTGAAGAAGTGTTAGCCGAAGAGCTAAAAAACTTAGGTGTTGAAAATCCTGAAATTCTTAAAAGAGCTGTTGGCTTTACAGGAGACAACAAAATGTTGTATAAAGTAAATTACAGATGCAGTACTGCTGTTAGAGTCCTTAAACAAATTGAAAGCTTTACGTTTACAGATAATGAAGAGTTTTACAAGAAAATAAAAGCTATAGCTTGGGAAGATTATCTTAATGCAGACGGTACCTTGGCTGTTGATGCTTTTGAAAGCGATTCCATCTTTAATAATTCGCTTTTTATTGCGCGTTTTACAAAAGATGCCATCGTTGACAGATTCAGAGAGAAGTTCAACAGCAGACCAAATATAGACCTGACCAGTCCTGATTTAAAAGTAAACATTCATATTAACAGAAATTTATGTACAGTTTCGTTGGACAGCTCGGGAGAATCTCTTCATAAAAGAGGCTACCGAAGAGCTAACGTAGAAGCTCCTGTAAATGAAGTTACTGCAGCCGGAATTCTTCACCTTACAGGATGGAAAGCCGATTCTGATTTTTTCGACCCCATGTGCGGTTCGGGTACTTTTATTATTGAAGCTGCCATGTTGGCAATGAAAATTCCTTCTGGCTACTACAGGTCAAGTTTCGGCTTTTTGAAATGGAAAGATTTCGACAAAGAATTATTCGACGGTGTAGTTTCTGAAGCCAATGCAAATATAATTGAACATGACTATAAAATTGTAGGTGCTGATATTGATAAAAAAAATCTCAGAATAGCCAAAGAAAATCTTCAAAATGCGCAACTGCACCATGATATTGAACTTAGACTAGGAGCCTTTGAAACCTCAGAACCACCTTTTCCTAAAGGAATAATTGTTGCCAACCCTCCTTATGGCGAGCGGCTACTACTCGAAGATGCTATTGCTTTTTATAAGAATATTGGCAATACATTAAAGCGTTCGTATGCAGGTTATACAGCATGGATATTTGCTCAGGAAAATGAAGGTTTTAAACATATTGGCTTACGTCCCTCACGCAAAATAAGTCTTTATAATGGCAAACTGGAATGTAAGCTGATGAAGTTTGATCTGTACGAAGGAAAAAAAATTAACAATACTTAATTTATACTGTTTTCTAGGCTATTCAATTTTATAAGACTTTTAAAAATAATTTCTTAATCTGAAAAACAGAACAAGAGTCAACGAACAATTTGAAGTTTTGTGTAAATTAAAAACTAATAAAAAATGAAAAATTTATTTTTAATCATCTTTTTTTCAATAAGCGTTTTGGGATACTCTCAAAGTGAAAGTCATTACTCAGTAGTAAATAAATTTCATATACCCGGTGATGGTTCATGGGATTATTTGTCCGTTGACTCTAAAGGGCATTTATATGTTTCTCATGGTACAATTGTCCAGATTGTTGACACTAAAGATGGAAAGGTTCTGGGAACTGTTGAAAAGCTTAACGGTGTTCATGGTATTGCAGTAGCAGAAAATTTAAATAAAGGATTTATTTCAAGTGGCAGAGACTCTGTTGTTGCCGTTTTTGATTTGACAACCTATAAAGTTATTGAAAAGGTAAAGGTAACAGGAGCAAATCCAGATGCTATTTTATTCGACCCATTTAGCAGTAAAGTTTTTGCATTTAATGGCCGGAGTTCAAATGCCACAGTAATAGATGCCAATACTAACAAAATTGTTGCAACAATAAAACTGGAAGGGAAACCTGAATTCTCAGTAACAGATAAAAAAGGTAAAATTTATGTTAATATTGAGGATAAATCAATGTTAACCTGCATAAATACCAAAGATTTAACGGTATTAAAAAGTTGGTCTATTAAGCCAGGTGAAGAACCAAGTGGTTTGGCAGCCGATTTTGTAAACGATAAGATGTTTATTGTTTGCGATAATAATAAGATGATAGTTTTTGACCTGAAAACCGAGAAGGTAATAGATAGCTTAAAAATTGGAAGCAGAACAGATGGTGCTGCTTTCGATGAAGGTTTAAAAAGAGCATACAGCTCAAATGGCGATGGAACGCTTACTATTGTTGATGAGGTTGGAACTAAATTTAAGGTTTTAGAATCTTTTACTACTCAGGCTGGAGCAAGGACTATTTGTGTTGACCAGAAAACACATCATATTTATTTACCTACAGCCGAGTTCGAACCTTTAGCAAGTGGAGAAAAAAGACCAAAAGTGAAGCCGGGGACTTTTGTTATACTGGATGTGGCGCCACAATGATTCAAATGAAGATTTAATGTCTTCGTTAATACAAATTCATTTTATCAGTTGCTTCTAAGGCACCGTACAGAAAATCCGTATACTTTCTGGTTTGAATTGCTTGAGACATCTGTGCTTGTTGAACCGATAAATCGATACCACGCATCTGTACCATTCAATGAGGAGGTCCAGAAATAAGCCCCTAAAGTGATCTGATAGGAACCTCCGTCAGCATCTCTCCTGCCACCCATAAGTGCATTAAACCCTGAAGACCCGCCCTGTTTTAAAGCTGTGCCTGCCGTATTAGCAGGGAAGTTGCTGACAAGTGTTGCCCATTCTGCATCAGTAGGGACATGCCATCCCACAGGGCAAATGCCTGTAGTCCCGGAGGTGGTTACATACTGCATCAGCTCATCCCACTGGTATAGCCCGCCATAAGTATTACAGTTAGTCACCAGATTATCATAACAATATTTCTCTACGACACTATTGTTGCTTTGGTTTACTGACAGATCTATTCTTGTGCCTGTGTTTAAATTAGATTTCATCCAGCACTGGGAGCCTATAGATACTGTATTGTAAGTGTTGTTGTCAGCGTCTGTTACTGTTCCTGTGCCACATGAAAAAGGAGGGCAGACAGAAGTGTTCTGATTTAAAGTAAGCACCGAAGAACTGTTACAGGTATCGTATGCCCATACGTAAAGGGTGTAGGCTGTGGCACACACTAATCCTGTCTGTGTGTAACTCGTGCTTGTCCCATTGTTTGTCGCTGTGGCATAATTGTTTACAGTGTTATACTTATAACCTGTTACCCCACTTACTGTATTCCAGTGCCACACTATCTGAGTAGCAGAGGGTACATGTGTGCCGGCTGCAGGTGTAGTAGGAGAGGTGTTTCCTGTGATGAAAAGAGTGCTTGGATTGCTTGAACAGACTGCATTATTGGCTGTAACCGATATATTGCCCAATCCTGCACCAAATGTAACTGTAATGCTGGTGGGTGAAGTGTAATATACTGTAATGCGTACAGCATCTACAGAAAGGGTATTACTGCTGCTTGATGTTCTTTTTGCAGAAAGTGCTGCGCCAAAAGCAGAAGCATTTATATCAGCAGCGGTCCAGGTTTCTCCCCATAAATCTGTATTTCCGCCATAGGTAACATATACATCGTTTAAATTACTCCAGGCTGTAGTGCTTGATTTGTCAGTGGTCCCTATAGTCCCATTCTTTACAATCCTGATGGCATTGTCTTTATTATTGGTTGAAGTGGAGGAACTTTTTTTCTCCCATTCAACTTTAATACCGCTTATTATAGCATCAGCGGGTATACTGAACCCGAAACCCGTGGCTACAAGGTAGTTGCTAAGAGCGTTATTACTAAGTGAAACTGTTGCATATGTGGAATTATCGGAGATTGCATTACCTGGATTAGTCCATGCTATAGAACCAATACCTGTCTGGTTCACACATGTAGTGGCATAGTTGGTGGTAGTGCTTAAGGGTGTGTTGACGTAGGTAGCGCCTGAAGGCACACTCCATGTATAGTTTGTGGCACCTGAAACAGGAGAAATAGAATAGTCCTGGGTGGCACCCGAACAGGCTATGGTATTTCCAGAAATAGCCCCAGGCGCTGTAGGAAGAGGATCTATTGTAACAGAAAAGCCGGGCGATGCGGCACCATTACCGCAGGTATTTGTGCCATAAACAGTGAGCGTTCCTGAGGTGGCGCTGCCCGAAAAGTTGGCAGTGATAGTATTGGTGTTGGTGCCCGAAGCAACAGAAAAGCCTGTCCCCGTGTATTGCCACACATAGCCTGTGGCACCTGTGATGGTGGGTACAGAATAAGCCACGCCACTATTGCCAAAGCATACTGCTGCACTACCGGTAATAGTCCCGGCCTGAGCAAGAGAAGTGCTTACAGTTACCGGAAGCGTGCTTACTGCCGTTGCAGAACAGTTGGCATTACTTACTGTCAGTGAATAGGTCCCGGCGCCTGCAGAGGTAACATTGTTTATTACAGGGTTTTGAGAAGTAGAATTAAAGCCGTTTGGCCCGGTCCAACTCCATGATGTTGCCACTGTCGCCCCTCCGGTCAGAGTGAGCGTGCTGCCTGCACATACAGGGTTAGGAGAAGCAGATGCCGTTACTCCCGAAGGAGACGCATTTACTGTTATATTCATCGTCAGAGGTACAATGTTGCCACATGCAGTAGAGGGAGTACAACTGAGCGTACCTGAGGTGGAAGAGGCGCTGAAGTTGACTGATATAGCATTGGTCCCCTGACCGCTTGCCACTGAAAATCCTGACCCAGAATATGTCCATGTATAAGTAATGGTGTTGGGCCCGGTTACAGAAAAAACCACCCCGTTATCACCACAGCAAACAGTGGAAGCTCCTGCGGGGGCACTTGCAACAAACTCAAAATCAACTGTCTGGTTGTTTGTAGGAGTTATTGTCTTTAGTACATAAGGAAAGGTTCCCGAATACCCTTCAAACAATAATTGTTCTCCGTTGTTGTAGGGTAACTGAACAATTGATTTTGCCTTTTTAAAAGTGCTTTGATGGATGAAAAATAAATTGCACCCTTCATATTTGAGGATGAAGGTAGAAGGTTGATCATTTCCTAAAGAGACAACCTGAGATATTAATTTCTGTTCCGGGGTATTCACGTTAATATAATAAACACCTGCATTCAAACCATACAGTGAAAATGTATGCCAGCCCAGTGCCAAAGTCTGTTCTTTACCAATAATTTTTCTGCCGGTAAGACTAAAAATCTCAACGCTTGCCAATCCTGACTGTGAATTAAAAAACTCAAATTTACAACTTGAGTTCATAGGGTTAGGATAAACAGACAGACCGGTATTTTTGTTTAATAATGAAATCAACCCGGTAGAGCCAAACAGATGCAAAGTATCAGCACCGGACATCGACAGGCTTGCACATGTGGTTAGATTTATCACACGAACAGAGTCAACAGAAGAGCTGAGGCCACTGCCAGTAAAATTGATCTGGTAATTCTGTGCCTGCATTTTTACCACAGCAAAAATACATAGGGCAATGAGTTTGATTTTTTTCATTTTATATTATTAGGTTCTTATATCTGCAAAAATATCTATTTTTGGTCAGAAAAAACAGCACGCAAAAAAAAAGTTAAGTTAATATTATAAATTTATTCAATAGGTTTGCATAGGTACAAAAATAAACTTCAATAACCATGAAAATTAAACTTTTTCTGATATTAGCATTTCTTGGATTTTATATAAGCGTTCTCTCACAGCAAGCCCCTTTATGGGACAAATGGAGTTGGTTAACAGGAGAGTGGGTTGGAGAAAATAGTGGTCAGCCCGGTGAAGGTAACGGAACTTTTTCTTTTAGCTTCGATCTGAATAAAAATATTCTTTTGCGTAAAAGCCATACTGAATTTCCTGCAACTGAAAATAAACCGAAAATTATTCACGATGATTTAATGATAGTTTATTCTGACTATTCTGGAAGCCCCTCGAGAGCTATCTATTTCGATAACGAAGGCCACACCATTAATTATTCTATTGTCTATTCAGACAGATCAATAGTATTTACAAGCGATAAAATTCCTAATATTCCTGTTTTCCGTTTAACCTATTCATTGCTTGATGATAAGAATGTAAACACAGTGTTTGAAATGTCGCAGGATGGTGAAAAATTCACACCCTATATTGAGGGAAAAAGTAAAAAAATGAAATAATCAAAACTATTACAAGATTATCCTTAAATTAAGATAAAATAGATTCTAAACTTTTAAACAAAACAATATGTTCAACAATTCTTACTTAAACGTTATTTTTAGCTCGGCAGTGGTGTATATTTTTATAACTATTGCCATTCGTATTTTTGGCAAGAAAGAACTGGCTCAATTATCGGTGCTCGACATAGTTTTTGTACTGCTTATAAGCAATGCTGTACAAAATGCCATGGTCGGCTCTGACACATCGCTGCTTGGTGGTTTAATAGCTGCCTGCACTTTGTTCTTGCTTAATTTTATATTTAAATACCTGCTGTTTCGGTCTGAGAAACTTACCCATCTGATGGAGGGAGAACCCGTTATTCTTGTTTCTGATGGCAAGGTAAACGATAATAATTTACGCAAGATGCAAATTACAACAAACGAACTGCTCGAAGCTATTCACGAACATGGTGTACACAGCATAAAGGATGTAAACCTGGCAATACTTGAAGTTGACGGCAATATAAGTATTCTGTCAAACGATTTTCAGAAAAGAAGCCTTAATAAAGTAATTAAGAAAAAGAAAAAAGGGAATAAGTATTATTGATGTTGGGATTATTAATAAACTCCTAATATTGTTTTGTAGTAAAACTTTGAAAATGAAAACAAAATATTTCATCTTAATTATTTTCTGTATTTCTGCAACTTTAGTAAAAGCCCAATATATTACTGCAGGACAGACTGGAGCAAATATTTATTGTAAAGATATAATTCCTGACACTACAATTCAAGAAATACAGCATGTTTAGGGCAAATTTGACATTGATATTAATGGAGACAACATTATGGACTTGATGCGTATGGTTGTCAAAATTTCACAACTGGAATAAGTGATAACAAGTCTAATGAATCATTGCTTAGTATCTATCCAAATCCTTCTCATAATTCATTTAAAATTGATGTTTCCTCATTAAATAATGATGGAATATTTAAGCTGAAAATTTATTACCTTCTAGGTACACAATTAATAGATAAAAAAATAGCTAAAGGTTCGTCTGTTATTGATATAAGTAGTTTACCTAATGGAACATATTTTATTAAAATAGAATCAAATAATTTTACAGAAGTAAGGAAAATAATCAAAATATAAAATTTTGAAGTTGTATGTCATGAAATGAAAATAAAATAAAAAGCCTGATAATTTACCGCATTGATTATCAGGCTTTTTAGTAGATATTTTAAACTCTAATTAATTGTATCTTTTTGGTTTTTCAACTTATGTATTTCATTGCGTTGAGCTTTCATAACAATTGCAGCATTTATATTAATAACAATAGCTTCTGCCTCCCTAACATCCAACTGAAGTTTCGAGAGCATTGTTAATGCACCAATAAGGGTTTTAGTCTTAAGTGTATAATGTTCCCATTGTTTATAACCCTCTTCTGTTTTAACACTATCTGTATTTAGGCCGAGGTTCAAGCCAGGACGTTCTTTTTCAGGAACAAGTTCTAAAAGGGCTTTTTTATATGCTTCCAGTTTAGTCTTTAATTCTATGGCTTTACATTTTGAGGGATCATTATCAGTTTTTGTAAAAAGCACCTTCTTTGGAATAGCTCCACATGCTTTAGCCTTTAGATTCTTTAAATTGAAAGTGTCAAGTACTGTAGTATCTTTAAATTCTTTTGTTAGCATAAGCATATCATTTTTCAAAAATCTTATATAAGTAAACATGTTATTGCTTAGCATACGGGCTTTTTCAACTTTATCAATCTGGCCTGAGCCAACTTTTTGAATGGTAAGAATTGTAAGGTTATTGCTTTTTACCAGCAATGAATCTGATTTGGCTATACTTTGTTCCATTCTTGCAATGGCGTTAACATTTTCACATCCGGAACCCATTATCCACATAAAGAATGAGAAGGAGGTAAGTAAAACAATTATAATTGCCTCATTCATAAAATTCATTTTTTTAACCGGATCAGCTTCCTTGGAGCCATGAATAAATAATACAGGAATTAAAACCAACAGCAGGAAATTTCCTGTACATAATCCTATTCCTGCACCCGGCCAGTGCATTATTTTAAATAAAAAGCCTATCACTATAAGTATCATTGCTATCATTACCACAACATTCACAAATTTCTGATATCCCGTTGCTGCTGCTTTGTTTTTGTTGATATAAAGCATCGGGGCATATCCTAAAGAGAATAAAATACATCCGACCACTAACACGACGCTGGCACCCGGCCAATGCATCCATTTAATGGCAACACCTATTAAAACAAGAAAGGAAGATATTACTCCCAGGCTTAAAGTAATTTTTTTCATCGTAATTAAATTATTTTAAAAGCAGTTTAATAATTATAAAAATTGCGACAAAGTTATAAAGAAAATATTAGAATGTTGGAATACAGCAAAAGAGAATGATATTTATTAATTTGATTTTATAGAAAAAAATATTTTTTTATTTAAAAAAAAATATCAATTTTTAGAAAAAATATTTTGTAATTTTTAAAAAAAGTATTATTTTTACTTCAGCTATCTATACCCAAAAGTAAAGTATAAAACCAGATTACAGTAAAATTTAAATCATAAATCTATGAAAAATCTACATCTGTCATTATTTTTATTTGTTGCCATATTTGTTGCAAATAGCATGTATGGGCAAAAATACGTTCAGGTTACAAAAAATAACAGTGGACAAACCATCAATCTTTCATCTGATCAGGTATTGGAAATAAATTTGCCCAGAAAAGCCGCGACAGGATACGTCTGGTGTGAATCATCTGAAAAAACAATACAGAAATCTGTTGCCCAGATTGGAGACGGTGATTTTATACATGATCTCAACTCAGACGCAAAATTAGAAGGCAGAAAAATGGTTGGTCTATCTGGTACTCAGATTTTAAGGTATATTGGAACTTCACAGGGTACCACTAAACTCACATTAGAGTTAAGACGTACATGGGGAAAAAATACTCCAGCTGTAGATGATTTTACTGTTACTATTGTATCAGAGGGGAAATATACAGGAAGCTATACACCACCTGTTAAAGAAAAACCAAATCACATAACCTCAACACCCAAATCAGTTCCCTCAAAATGGGATTGGCGCTCACAATGCACACCTGTTACAGACCAGATGTATTGCGGAGACTGCTGGGCTTTTGCCGGAGTAGGAACATTAGAATGCAATATTAAGATAAAGGATGCAGTAACAAGAGATATTTCAGAAGCATACCTTACCAATTGCTATACAGGGGGTGGAAGTGATGGCTGTAATGGCGGTTTTTGCCCTCACGATTATTGGTTATCACCCAGAGGAGCTGTTTATGAATCTCAATGTCCATGGACAACATCGTTGGGCAATGGAACTACTGGAACATGTGGATCATCATATACTTATCATGAAACAATTGACAACTATGCAGATGTAGCAGGTGAGAATTCTCAGGGAATACCACCTGATGCCAATATTAAATCTGCCATATATAATTATGGTCCGATATGGATTAGTGTAGATGCTTCAAGCAATGCATGGCAAAATTACTCAGGTGGTATGTGGACTGAAAGCGGTTCACAGACAGATCATGCTGTTGTGCTTGTTGGGTGGTGCGATAGTACTGCTATTTCTGGTGGTGGGTACTGGATATTAAGAAATTCGTGGAGTTCAAGCTGGGGTATTAATGGATATATGTATATAACTTATGGCAGCGACCTTGTTGGTGCTTACGCTAATTACATCGTTTATAAAGGTGGAATAACCCACAGCGCAGCTCCTGTTGCTGACTTTGTAGCTGCTACTACTTCAAGTTGTACTGGCACAATACAATTTACACAGACTTCTTCCAATAATCCAACATCATTTCTCTGGACTTTTGGCGATGGGACAACTTCTACATTACAAAACCCCTCACACACTTATACTTCAAACGGAACCTATACAGTAACCCTTAAAGCTACAAACAGCTATGGTAATAACACCAAGACAAAGACAAGCTATATTACAATAAATCTGGCAGCTGCTCCAACTACTACAGGCGCTTCATGCACAGGTCCGTGCAGTGTTACGTTAAGTGCGTCTGGTAATGGTACACTTAACTGGTACAATGCCGCAACCGGTGGAACATTGTTACATACAGGAACAACCTATACTACACCTACTTTAAGTTCTACTACTACCTATTATGTTCAAAGTGTGGCAAATTCAACTCCTCAATCTGCCGGAATGGCTGCTAAAACAGCTAATGGCGGTTATTATACCAATACAGCTGCATGGGCGTTAACTTTTGACGCATTAAGTAATCTTACTATTAATTCTGTAACTGTTTATGCTAATTCATCAGCTTCCAGATGTATCTGGTTGAAAAATAGCAGTGGAACAATGATTGATTCTGTTACAACAAATATTGCATCGGGAACCCATTCCGTGACATTAAATCTTAATGTTCCTGCCGGAACAGGATACCAACTGGGCACGGATGCAAACTGTAACCTCTGGAGAGAAACTTCAGGGGCTGTTTATCCTTATACTGTAGCTGGACTGATTTCTATAACAGGAAATACTGCAGCCGCTACAACCTATTATTATTATTTCTACAATTGGCAAGTAACGTCACCTTCATGTCTCAGTGCCAGAGTTCCTGTTGTTGCAACTATTAATACCACCACAGGTATAGAAGAAAATTCTGAATCAGTTTTTGATGTGTTCCCAAATCCTAATTCGGGCTCATTTGATATAAAATTAAATAATCAGGAATTTCAAAATTCAACAATAAGCCTTACCAATATACTTGGACAAGTTCTGTTGGAAAAGAAGGTTCAGAATAATTCAACAATACATATTGATGCAACTGATTTTAGTCAGGGTATGTACTATATTAAAGTGCAAACCGAAAAATCAACTTACACAAAGAAGGTTTTGATAAAATAAGTTACTGGCTTTCTGATTTATTAAAAAAGAGAATTAAATTAGTCAACTGACGGGCTTCCCCGTCAGTTGTTTTTTTTACTACTAATGGCTCTCCATAAAATATTTACATTCTGTTTTAATGAAAAGAATTCATTAATTCTTAGGTTGGCTTTTTTACCCATTTCTTTCGACAGAAGAGAGTTTTCAATAAAACGCATCATGTTAAAAGCCATGCCCTCAATATCATTTTCATTTACCAGAAATCCTGTTTCATTCTCAGAAATAATGTCATTTATACCTGCATGTCTGGTGGAAACTACAGGCAAACCTGTTGCACCGGCTTCCATTATACTTACAGGCGCACCTTCTTTATCACCCTCGGCTGTAGTAATTGAATGTAGAACAAAAACCCTTGCCTTAGCCATTTCCTTAGCTACTTCTTCATGACTTAAAACACCTGTAAAGTCAACTTTATTGGACAAACACAGCTCTTTTGCAAGACTCCTGCAACGAGATAAGTTTTTCCCTTCGCCAATAAGCTTCAGTCTGGTTTCAGGATATTGATCATTAACTAATTTAAAAGCTCTTATTGTTGCACTATGATTTTTTGTGTCATCAAATCTACCCACAGAAATAAAAACAGGGGGATTTACTGAAGCATCAACAGGTTTAAATAAATCAGTATCTGCACCGCATGGATTGTAAATTATTTTTGAAGCAGAAGCTCCCATATTCTTAAGTATTTCTACCATTTCTTTAGAAACAGCAAAAAGGTAAGTGGCGTGTTTGAAAACTTTATCGTAGCTTTTGCCATAAGATTCTAATTCAGATGAACGATATACATCGTAACCATGAAAATATACATAAAGAGGAATTCCTGCTTTTTGGGATACCTCTATCATATTTAAACCAACAGGCCCATAATGTGCTATGATAGCTTCAATATGGTTTTTAATGCAGTAATCAGATATTGCTTTTACCAGTATATTTTTATTGATATTTTTGACAAGTACCGAGATGTATTTATTAAGCAGGTTATCTGAAAATAATAATGGCAGGAATGTTTTTCCGTTATTATGAAAACAGGGTAAATAGCCACCGTAAAAAAAATGTATATGGGCTGGCAACAAGCTGATTTGATTGCGGATAAAAGTTTCAGAATATTTATTCTTATTGACAGAGACTACTGCAATGTTATCCATTGTTAAATATTATTTTTTTCTATATGAACTGTCAATATAATTTTTCTGTAAAATAAATTTTATAGCCTCATTAGCATAAAATTCAGTGAGTTTGTCTCCTGGATGACTATTTGCAGGATTGGCTTTAAGAGAATCGGGGTTTACATCAGAAAATTTTTCCTGCATCATAGGATATAGGTTAATATAGTCCAGACAAGCTTTATCTAAAAGAGCTTCAATTTTTGGAGACAGCACTTTATATTCTTCATTTAAATCGTTAGGAGTAAGAATAAATGCAATCTGCATTTTGTGTGCTTTTTCAAGCGCTTTAATTTGGTATAATAGAGATTGGTATTTGTTTAGATTTTTTTCGGTATATAATTTTTTCATCCATCGGGCATAAGAGCCGTTGTAGATATAATCTAAAACAGCTCCGGTAAGGCGGGGAATTATTTTATACATAAAGCTTAAACGTTTGTACCACAGAGGACTAAGATGTTTAAAGTCGCCCATGTCTGTATCATTATGGACAAAACCAAAAAGCATCAGATTAATGTGGTATTTGTAGCCATGTTCTATAAAAAAATTATATTCATCAAGGGTTGACCAACCATTTTTCCCCCATGATAATACTTCTATATTTTTAAACTTTTCGCTTATTTTCCGACCTAATTTATGACTCCAAACCTTATCGAAAGGCAAGCCGTCGCCCCAGATATACGAATCACCAATAACAGCTATTCTGAAAACACTGTCTGGCTTTTCCTTTTTCCTTTCATAGTCGGTAAAACCATAAGGGTTTTTTGATGCAAAATCGTAATTAGCTTTGTTTATGCTGTCGTTGAAGCGATTGAAATTATTTTTGTCATTAACATCTTTACTGACATTTAAAAAGGTGTCTAATATAAACAAGGTTATTATTGTTGAAAAGCCTACAACTATTATTTTGAAATATGTAATTCTTTTTACTTTCATGTTAAACTTCCTTTGAATATTTTTCTAAAGTAATTTTGTAAATACCTAAATATTCTATGAGTTCAGAATCTTTCTTGTTCTTAATAGCTTTTACAAGTTCTTTTGTGAAATGAATAAAAATAATTTTCCATTTGCTATTAATAAGTACAATGTCTTTTACTTTTGTTCTCTTATTCTCAATCTGGTTCCAGTATGCAACATTACAACCCCTGTGTTTGATTATCTCTACATTTTCGAAAATGACAGGTATAAAATCAAGATATTTCTGGTCATCGAACAAACCTTTGCGGTATATTTTGGCACACTTAAACAGACAAGCTTCTGCCCACCATTTAAGCGGTTCTGATGCTTTATTGCTGGCTGCCAAAAAACCGGCATTATAAAATCCATCTGTGAAGTTAACTAAAAACCATTCTTTGTTTACAGAGGGCTTGGCACACCGCCAGTGAGGACAAAGTAAAACATCATTTTTATCGAGGTTGTCGAAAAGAAAAGAGAAGTTGTTAAAAAAGAAAATGTCATTGTCTGCATAAATTGCTTTGCTATAGCCACGGTCAAATAATAGAAAATATAAAAAAACAGGTTTCAGGCACCATCTTAATTTGTCTTTTTCCTTGCTGTATTTTTTTATTAATGAACTTGCCAGATAGGTGTTTTCAATATCTTTTATAGTAAAAAAATTTGTGCATTCCTGTTTTAAATGAGAAACATCATCTTTGTCAGTTATCAAAACGTTAAATATTAAATCAGGACACCATGATAAAGCTGAATCTTTCAGTGCAAGTGTGTTTGCTATGTGGCTGTAGGTTGTTATTGTACAAACGGTTTTCACTATTTAAATTTCTTTATTTATTATTCTCAAATTTCCAAAATAACAGTTTTTTTTCGTTGCAGATTGTGGACTGTGGACTATTTCTATTTTAGATTTTTTACTTGTTTTTGTTAGGCACTAATTCTTCAATGGCATCCCAAACGTCCCAGCCTTTTCTGCCAAATTCGTGATAAATATGAATAAAATGTGGCTTAATAATAGTTTTATATTTATCGGTAGAAAAACCTTTTCCTTTTTCAAAAGTAATATTTTGTTTATAATAATCGGCTATAAAATTGTAAATCTCAGGTAGTCTTTTTTGTTTCTGTAATCCATACTTCCATGCAGTAGCAATAAGGGTTCCCTGGTCACGGGTTTTCCAATCAGGGTCATCAAAAATAGTCATAGTCATATTGTGCCATGCATCTAAAAATGCTACAGAACTATGGTTAAAGAGAAAAACACCACCATTCCAGTGTCGCCAGTTTTTGTCTGTTATGTCTATGTTGAATTTGTTTTTTATTTTTTCGGATAAGTGATTACAATAGGCTATGTATGCATTCTCTTTTTTGTCGTCAAGCCATATTTCTTTTGATTTATCCCATCTGAAAAAACTCTCTTTTTCAATTTTTTTATAATACCCTTTTACTCCATATAAAATTGCTCTTCCATCTTTATAAAACCATATATTTTTCTTTTTATCAAAATAAAACTCTTTGTTTAGGTGAAAGAAACGAAACGAAAGAAAATATTTAACTATCAAAAAAGCATATGTTAACACTTGCCTTTTCATAAGGTAAAAAGTACTGAGCAGCTCTTTGGTCTTGTCCTTCAAAAAGGGATCGGTTATCAGCATGTTGGGGTTATGCTTTAGCTGAAGCGCATCAAGCTGATTGTATTTTTCTATTTTTTCAGTATTACAATTACAATTAACTGCATAAGGGCTGAACTCCATTAAAGCACAATGGTCTGAGGCAAAAGTTACAGGGCTTACAAATTGAGAAAAAATATTATCAATGCCTTCATCAATTGCTATAACATCAGTGTCTAAATAGCAGTAGTTGTTTTCTAAATTAAGAAACTTATGCAGCCCGGTTTTAAGGTAAATACTTGCCTGATGATGATTAAAGTGCTTAGGCGTTTCAATGTCAATAACCTTATCGTGTTCAATAAGTATTTTATTCCTCAATAAATCAGTTACTACAACTATTTGAAATTTAGTGAAATGCTTAAGATATTTTAAAGAGAAATTAAGTGTGTTAATATGCTCATCATCTCCACAGGCAACATAAACAAAGATATTTTCAGGTTTCATTTTTTATAAAATTTGGTAAACCAATCAACCATTTTTTTTACACCTTTCTCAATATCTGTGTCAGGTTTAAAACCTATAAAATTATAAAGTTTGTCTACACAAGCAAAAGTAGCAGTAACGTCACCTTCCTGAATGGGCTTATTGTGAATAACAGCTTTTCTATTCAAAAAAAGTTCAATACAATTGAGAAATCTTTCTAAGTTAACAGGATGGCTGTTTCCAACGTTATATATGTTAAAAAGTGGATATTTATGAGCATCAGGACTTGTTATTTTTTTTGAAATTAAAAAAATACTGTTGACAACATCATCAACATAAGTAAAATCGCGCAATGACAAGCCATTGTTATACAAATTGATAGGTTTGCCTTCAGCAATAGATTTCATAAAAATGTATGATGCCATATCTGTTCTTACCCATGGCCCGTAAACAGTAAAAAACCGTAATCCTATAGCGTTAATTTTAAACAAGTTAGAATAAGCATGCGCCATCAGTTCATTTGATTTTTTTGTAACGGCATAAATTGATTCAGGATTATCTGTTGAAAAGTCCTCTACATAAGGCATATTTTTATTTTCCCCATACACTGATGAGCTAGAAGCAAATATTAATTTGTTGATAGTGAAAGTTTTACAAGCTTGCAGCAAATTATGAAAGCCGATAATATTATTTTTAATATAAATTTCAGGATTATTTACAGAATTTCTTACTCCTGTCTGAGCAGCAAGATGAATAACAATATCAAAATGAGTTGAAGAAAAAAAATCATTAAGCGTATTTATATCGTTTAAATCACACTGAATAAATTTAAAATTATAGGCAGAAATTATCTTCCCATATTCAATAAGATCTTTTTTGATGCCCAGACATGCTAAACGTTTATGCTTCAGATCGGGTTCAGTATTGCCCTGTAAATTATCTAAAGCATAAACTATATAATTTTTTTTAATAAAAACTTTGCTTAAATGAAATCCTATAAAACCGGCAGCACCGGTGATTAAAACAGTTGGCATAAAATATTTTTATGAACAACAAAAGTACAAAAAAAGTTTGAGTTATTATTTTGCTTCGACTGTATGAAAAATCAATGTTAGAATTTTTACCAATTTTATAAAAAATAATCTCATTTTTACTTAACTTTTCTACATAAAATAAGTATAATAATAATATTTTATTTTCAAGATAAATAATGGCTTACGCATACTAATTTTAACAAAATATCTTAATTATTTTCGTTTAGAAAATGTTGTTATTCACTAAAAATTTATAAATACATGAAATTGAATTACTTACGCAAATTGTATTTTTTTAAATTCAGTATATATATTTTTGTAAATGAAGAAGATTTTTCATATTTTTGTTGATTAAACTAAACATTTCCTTACTATTAATTCTTATCATACTTACCTTTTTAAGATATTGCATGAAAAAGATATATTCTAACAATAATTCAAAAAGATTTAACATCTTTATTTTAAATCTTTTTATAGCTCTAGTTTTCTTTATTGAATCAGCACATACGCAAAATTTACCTTTTTATAATAAACAGGATAATGATACTATAAAAGCAGTAGGGGAAAAGGAACATTTACAGGAAAAAGGAACCCCTGTTCTATTAGCAGTACCAGAAAGATACAAAGCACATCCTGAATATGGTAAAACCAGATTAAAAGATCCTGACAAACAGAATAGTTATGAATTAATTCAGGAAAGAACAGCTGACAGTCGTCTTTTTCAAAATCCAGATGGTTCATTTACAGCTGTTAAATCTGGTGGGCCAATGCATTATAAAGATGCCGATGGTTGGTGGCGAACAATAGATGTTACATTTGAAGAGGATGCTGTAAAACCTCATTTATACCATCTCAATAAACAAAGATTACCTATGTCGTTTGATGGTGAATCTGCTGTAGTTACAATGCAGCTTGACAGCATCAATAAGATGAATTTTGGCAACGATTTATCGTTTATGCAAATTGACAATAACGGAAATACTATTTCAAAAAAGAATATAAATAATGTTGTTGCTTCTGTTGATTTAAATAAAGCTAAAGCCAAAATCAGTAATATATTTAATGGCATTGACATGTCCCTGGCTTTTAACTCCTGGATGACAAAAACAAATTATGTGATATCATCACCTGCTCTGATTGACCATAATGCGCAATGGGTGGTTTTTAGCGAAAAGGTTGATGTCCCTGCTAACTGGTCGATTGAATATGATGGAGAGAATGGCGCAATGGTTGACGGTGCCTGGCAAGGAGATGTCGTTCTTAAAAACATTAACGGTGACGTTATGTCTAAATTTCATAAACCGATATATTTTGATTCCGGTAACGACAGAAACACTAATAATATAACAGGGTCTTATAAAATTGAAAAAATTGATAATAGTACTTATTTTTTATACTTAATGGTTCCGGCAACATGGTTATTGGCACCAAACAGAGTTTATCCTGTTAACATAGACCCTGTGGCATCTACAAGCGACCCTACAACCATAGCTTCTTGCTATTATCCAACATATAACAATAGTAATTTAAGTATATTAGTAGCAGCAGGGAGCATGATTACCAACACGTATCTTTATTGGGAATTTACTGCAGTTGATTATGGTATTGCATGGATGGAAGACCAACGTTCTTATGTAACAGGAGTAAATGGTTCTACAGCTATTTTTTATGGTTCTGGTGAAACCTATGGAACGGAAATTTATTCTTCAAATTCAACTATCGGAAATGGAACTGCAACAGGTGTTGCCACTTATACTTTTTATGCATCAAGAGTTTGGGGGGGGAGTGCCTGCGATAATGTTTATAATTATATTAATTACCGATATATAGAGGTTACATATTACACCTCGGTATGTAATAATTTTCAGAATGATCATGGATTAGTTAATGGTACAGGGTATGCTCCCTGTGGCTCTTATGCAGTCGACAACACAATTGGTCCGGGACAGTATATGAGACACAATTGTTATTTTGGGTCATCATATACCATCAATACCTGTGGCACTAGTTATGACACTCAGATAAGTGCCTATCAGGGAGGCTCTGCTGTGCTTTATTACAATGATGACAATGCTTTATGTACTTCAAATACTCTTAATTCATGGGTTGACTGGATATCAACAGTTCAAACTCAGGTAGAAATTCAGGTTACACAATATCCTTGTCAGTCGTGGTATGCAGGCTGCTCATCAGCTATTTTAAGAGTAATGGAAAACCCGCCGGCAACACCCGGTACACCAGTATTGAATCCACCGGGAGGATATTATTGTGCCGGGTCAAATGTGATTTTAGAAGCTGTAGGCAACCCACCTGTAGGTGTAACGTGGTATTGGCAGACTAATCCGGCGGGTGCAAGTACTTTGTATGGAGGATCTACTTATGTCGCAACAGCAACGGGTACTTATTATCTGAGGCCACAATCAGGTAGTGGTTGTTGGGGAACTGCGAGTCCAGGGGTAACAGTTACATTTTATACTGGTTTATCTAACAATTCTATAGCGGCGAGTCAAACCATTTGCTCCGGAAGTGCGCCTTCAACTATTACAGGCACAGCTCCAGCAGGGGGTAGCGGTAGCTATGTCTATGGCTGGCAGCAGAGTACAGATGGGGGTGTTACATGGAATAATTGTCCTGCACCAAACCAGAATATTAACTATTCTCCTACAGCGTTAACAACTACAACACAATATGTGCGGTGGATAACTTCAGATCCTTGCCCGGCAAGTCAATCAAATATAATTACAATCACTGTACAGCCACAAATAGATCCAGGTGTTATTACATCTAGTCAGAGTATTTGTTACAATACTACGCCAAGTTCATTAACTGGTTCTCCTCCTGGTGGTGGAACAGGTTCTTATTCTTATCAGTGGCAGCAATCTGTAGGTTGTTCAGGATCCTGGTCTGATATATCAGGAGCAACAGCTTTTAGTTATGCTTTCCCAAGTAACCTGACAACAACAACTTGCTATAGAAGGCGTGTCTCTTCAGGCGTTTGCCCGGATGTATATTCAAATACACTAACTATCACAGTATATTCAGATTTGGCACCAGGTTCAGTTGCAAGCAATCAGACCATATGTTATAACGCTACCCCTGCGGCATTTACTCAAACAGGTGCCCCAAGCGGCGGAACAGGTAGTTACTCTTATCAGTGGCAAATGCAAACCGGATGTTCAGGTGGATGGGCGGATATTTCAGGTGCAACAGCATCAACATACTCCTATCCATCAGGTCTCTCACAAAATACATGTTTTAGAAGAAAAGTCATATCAGGAAGCTGTACCGCT
>Ga0114951_10001922_pt1 | contig 24538 bp, 26 predicted proteins | sample AM7aDNAmetaG_FD_88677 | JGI IMG/M metagenome (GOLD analysis project Ga0114951, IMG submission 88677) | Freshwater microbial communities from Finland to study Microbial Dark Matter (Phase II) - AM7a DNA metaG | ecosystem: Environmental > Aquatic > Freshwater > Lake | place: Finland: Lake Alinen... | reverse complement strand
TATTAATACACTGCTTACCCTCGGAAGCTACTTTGAAGAAAGAGAAGCAAACCTTGAGAAAAACTGACCCTGTTACCATTTTTCTCTTCTTCCCACAGAATTTCTAAAAAAAAATTACTGGCATAAAAACTAAATTCTGGCCTCGTTTCAAGGTGGATTGTCCGGTACACCAGGGGCTCTCATTGACAAGTACTCATCCACCCAAAAGTGTGCAAAGTACCTCAAATAGAAGGTAGGATCATTACTGTTTATGCAAGGATACGTGGCACTCCTCTTTTTGCTGATGACCGTACTACTGTTCTTTAGCGGGTGCGGACTGCTGATAAAAGACCCGAAAATTGATGTAAAAAATGTTGCACTGGAATCTCTCGACCTTTCCAATGTCAACCTTCTGGTAACGCTGAGTATTGATAACCCGAACCCAATCGGACTCGACCTCAACTCAATAAATTTTGATGTAAACTATCAGCAGCGGGATACATGGGTCTTTATCTCCCACGGACAGCGTGGGAGTTTTACTATTAAACCAGGGGTGAACGAAGTGACAGTCCCGGTTAGCATAAAAACGTCTGCAATTCCGGGCGCCATTGTTGGTGCACTTGCCCAAGGAGAGATTATTCTCCAGATAAATGGGACCGCATCCCCGAATTTCTTTGGGATATCTCCACAGATCCCATTCTCGACAATCACCACCATCCCCCTGAAACTGTGAAAATATCCGGACAAAATTATTGTCAGGGGTGAAGGTTCCTTTTTTTAGGACATTGAATGTGTCACGTTTCTAAAAAAAAGTTGACATCAGAGGTTTCTAATCAGGCAGTGAAAATGTTCTCTTGTTTTACCGTGCCACCTGATACTTCCAGGATTTTTCCTTAACGGACCGTTGACGTTTTTCCCGGAGAATACTACCGGATATCTCAATTAGGTTAATATTAGATCTGCCGAAATAAGTACCAATGACATCCCACCACACTCCAAAGAAATCAGAGAATACCTCCCACCTCGAAGAAGAATATGCAGGAAGGACCGAGGTCACCCCGTCTGGGATAAGTTCCAGGAACCAGGCAAAAATTGGAGTGGTCATCATCATCATCATGGTGACCACTACAGGAATGCTTTTCTGGGGAATTATCTGATCCCCAAATAAACTCATTTTTCCAACGGAACCCGTCTGTCAGGATTTGCTGGTAAGCGGGGGTTATCCTCGTACCATTATTCAAATATCATGCTTCCGGTACCTGAGTACTCATGTTCTGCGGTGTAGACGAGGCGGGTAAGGGGGCAGTTCTTGGCCCGATGGTCGTTGCTGCTGTGGGCTCAGATCACGAGGACATCCTCCCCGATATCGGTATAAAAGATTCGAAGCAATTATCCCCGCAGAAGAGGGCAGAACTCTATACGGAGATCACGGGTACGTGTTCAATCGCAACGCGGGTCGTCACTGCAGGAGAGATAGATGCAGGGAGAAAAACCATGACCCTGAATGTCCTGCTTGCCCGCCTGCACGCCGCAGTCATCACAGACCTCGTACCTGACCTGGCGTATGTCGATGCTTGTGACGTGATCGCATCGAGGCACGGTCAGAGGGTGACGAGTTTCCTCGGTTGTGAATGTCGCGTGATTGCGGAGCACCATGCCGATGCGTCATTCCCACTGGTGTCAGCCGCGAGTATCGTGGCAAAAGTGGTCCGGGACAGGGAAATCGAGGCACTGGGGGAAATATACGGAGATATTGGAAGCGGTTACCCTTCTGACCAGCGAACTGTCGACTTCCTTTTTGCAGCGATACAGCGTTCAGGAAAAGTGCCCGTGTTTGCCAGGGCCAGCTGGAAAACAGTGGAAAAAATGATCTCGGAACGTTCGCAGGCAAGTATTCTGGATTTCACCTGATTATCTTTGGGAAAAAAATCCCTCTTGGACAGTTGCCACATCATTATCTAGCTCGCCATTCCATATGTATAGAATGAACTGGTTGCTGGTCTTCATTTTTTTGATCGCTGTCTATGCAGCCGTGGCTCTCGTCGTGTATCGGAAAAAGTTATTCCCGGACCACGTTACTTTTTACGGCCCGATAATGGCAGTAAAAACCAGTAAAACTGCATTTTTTGACTGGTTCACCCGTATAAGCCCAATTCTACGCATATACGGCTCGATTGGCGTTATCATTGTAGTTGTAGTATCAGTCCTCATTACACTCCTGCTCTTTTTTGCCCTGCAATACACCCTCGTGCTCCAGCCTGAACCAATTGGGATCTACAAGCCCCAGAATATCCTCCTGCTGCCAGGAATAAACGAATACGTACCCTCGACGTTTGCCGTCTGGTTTGCATTTGTACTGACTATCGCAGTCCACGAGTTTGGACACGGCATTCTTTGCCGTGTTGAAAACATCAGGGTGAAGGGAATCGGGGCCCTCTTTGCGGTTATACCAATTGGCTTTTTTGTAGAACCTGATGAAGAGGAGCTCAATAAGGCGAAAGGGATGCCCAAAATGAGGATGTTTGGTGCCGGAATCATGAATAACCTTGTCGTAGGCGTGATCTGCTTCGTCCTCCTTCTTTTTGTAATGGGGTCAGCAGTCCCGACCAGTGCACCGGTTATTCATGGTGTTTACCAGAACTATTCCGCATCCATTGCGGGAGTTCCACCGGACTCCGTGATCGTCGGGGTGAATGGGGTTCCGGTCGTGACCCGTGAGGAGGTCAGTACAATCCTCAACGCGAGTCATCCCGGTGATACGACCGTGCTGCAAATCCAGAAAGATGACACGGTAAAAGATTATCCGCTTAACCTCACGGCCTGGCCGGCGGAGCTTGGGGCACATACCTCCGGGTTTATGGGTGTCTTCTATTATGATGGTGGACCGGTTATCGACACGGTCAGGAACATGTTCTCCCCGATCGGGTTCCTCCGCCTCATCAGCGTACCGTTTGACATGTCAGCAAGTGGCCAGTACCTGAGGGTTCTTGCCTTTGATACGCCGGATACCGGGTATTATACGGTCCCGTACCCCGGACTTTTCTGGGGTCTCGTCCACCTGCTCTTCTGGTGCGGGTGGATCAATATTAACGTGGGTATATTCAATGCAATCCCGATGGTTCCACTCGACGGTGGGTACATCTTAAAAGAAGGTGTTGAACGATTGTTCAGCGGAAGGAAGGTGGAAAAATATGCAGCCTTTGTTGCTACTTCCATCAGCACGGTGATGCTCGTGATCCTTGTGTCACTGGTTGCGCTCCCTTACCTCCTTCATATCTGAAGGATTACCCGCGGATACAACCAGATAAATCAACTGCACCGGATAGCAGGGCAGGAGGGTCATCATGCGTCTGCTGTTCTGATAAAAAAATCATACAATTTCGTGCCAGAATTCGTGAATAATCCCATATATTTGATTTATTCCTGAAATCAACATCCCGGTGAGTTTAAATAACTGACTATCGTACAGATCAACTGTATGATTAACCAGATAATTCAGAAAATCAAGGGGTTCCTGCTCAAGCCCGTCGAGACGTTCCAGAAATCACGTGGAGATGACGTTGTCCCGGTAATAGCCTATTTTGTCTTCCTGCTTATTGTCAACGGAATATTATGGGCTCTTGTCATGGCATCCCGCGTGATGATGCATCCTCTCCTTACAATTGCCAGATATGATCCCGGTACAGAACCAGTGCTCGTATTTATCATTGTCTTAATCCTCGTGATTGTGCTGCAATTATTCTTCATCCTGATATTTGGACTCTGGCTTCACCTCTTTGCCTATATCACCGGGGCCAGAAAGGGTATCGTGCAGACAGAAAAAGCAGTTATATTTGGTTCCACACCTCTCCTGCTGCTCGGCTGGATACCCGTGATCGGTACCATCATCGGTGGGATATGGTCCATAATCCTAACAATAATCGGCCTCAGGGAGTTGCATGGGATCACAACAGGGAAAGCGATCCTTGCCTTTGTCCTGTCGTTGGCCATCATCATGATCATCCTGGTATTGATTATCGGATGGTTTAGCATCTCACTTATTTCGGGGATGGACCCCACAAAGGCCATAAATTATTGAAAAATTCTTTTTTTGGTATTTTTCTCTAAACCGAAGAACACCATCATGTACAAAGTTTCGCAACAAGGGATCCTTTTGGTACACCGATATCGTCCGCGATGGGGTCACACTTGACAGACATGAGATATGCGACAGGGGGAAGGTTTTTTTCGAGGGACAGGGATTCGTAATTTGCCATCCCCTTCGAGATGATGATGGTACAATGCCCAAGGGCATCCTTGAGCTCCGGGGGACAGAGGTCGAGCCGCACACCAAGTTCAGTCCCGCACCCGGTGGTTGTGACAGACGTTGCAATGTCCCTGAGGCCGAATTCTTCCACCTCTTTCATCGTTACGTCGTTTAGGATCGGTGCGTCTCTTACGACCAGTGTGATCTCAGACCCGTTTGCATGGAGGTATTCGAGGAGCAGGCGGTCGAATACGATTTCTCCACAATTATCAGTAAAATAGACCACTCTTTTTGTTAATGGCAGGATCCTGCCGGTATCATCGATGGTCAGACCCTTTGAGAACATGATGGTGAAAAATTCACCGAAATTTTCTGTTACGTGGTGGGTTTTTACCCCGTAATCATAGGTATTGCCGATGATGCTGGCAAGGACGAGATCACGGAAGCTGCGCAGTGACGGTCGTACACGGTCACAGACAGATAGTGCTTCGACATTGCTCTGCTCTTTTAAACCCTTAAATGGGTCCGGATTGTCAAGCATCCGATAGGCATTCCGGTGCACCGCACTCGCAATCTGCGGGTGACTCACCGGATCATCCCGGATCTTCAATAGGAGTTCAGCACAGGACTGCACAGTCTTATTCGTTAAGTCCTCATCTGCGGCTGAAAGTTTACATTCAAGGGCGACCCGGGAGAGAAGACAGTCAAAACACCGGTCATCAAGTTTCATTTCATAAAACCCCGGCAACACCCACAAAAATAAGTTATATGAGGCCACTGCGATTCGAACGCAGGTCAGAAGACCCCCAGTCTCCTAGGATTCCAGGCTACCCTATGGCCCCGCACTCATACTCATTCGTCCATATCCCATATCTACCTTATTGTCCCAATGAAGACCCATATCACCTGTTTCAGATGATACGCAGCAGTGCCGTTGACACCCTCACATAAATGCAGGATCAGTCATCGATTTTTTCAACGGTTACGCGCACCCGGTCTCCAGCCCTGATCCTGTGACCCTTCAGCACGTCAATATTGAACCAGAGGCATGCAGGGTCGGTAGAGGTAGTATCCTGGGACATCAGGCAGTCTTTATACTCATTGATATCAGCGATAAACTCAATAGTTGATTCCAGTTCAGCAACCTTAGTCATGGCCTAGAAAAATAGTGTATAATGATTTATTAGTATGCCGACCTTGGCTTAACCATCCAGGTCGTGCTGTTCGAATAACTCCAACGAATGATTGATAACTCCTGACATATCACGGAGAGGATTGCCATATTTGTGCCGACCTCCTTTGACGAGAGTCCGAGCTCTTTTGCAATATATTTTGACTTAAAGTAGTGCTTGCCTTTGGTGACACCCGAGTTAAGGCATGCAATAATCCGCGCCTGGGACTCGTTGTATGTATCGGCGATGCGTCTTGTTGAAGACATATATCTCTCACCTCCAGAGATGTTGAGCTATAACTTCATTTCATATATATAAATAACTATTTTTCTTCCCATAATTCTGAGTCATATATGAACAGCAGTTCGGCAAAGAACGAATAATTGAGACTTTTGCACAGGATCATCAGGGAGCGTGAGTGTAACAAGAACCAGCGTGAATCCATTACGTCCTGTCAGACGAAGAAAGAAAAGCCGTTCATCTGTAACGACCCTGAAAGGCCTCTCTGACAATTGGCATGGGTAAACACATTGGATAGGATATTGTAAAAAGCCGTGAAACTCTGTTGTTAGCGTTTGTATCGACAAAAGAGATCTTCATGAGAAAAAGGTACGGGATTGAAATGAGTGAGTGCCTTCTCTCCTGTTATATACCACAGGGATCAATGAAAAACCAAAAAAAGGAAAAAACGCCGGGTTACTTACGCACCGGTTGGAGCATTGGAGATCTTTTCCACCAGTTGCTCGAGTACCTCGTTCCGCATGCCTTCGACGAACTTGATGCTTCCGACGACAAGGTGCCCACCTCCACTGATCCCCCCGCCTTTCAGCTCGTCTCTCAGTTCACGGACCATTTTCGGGATATTCATCATCACACCCCTTGAACGCAGGACTGCAAAGTCGGGACCAAAACCAATCGTAACTACCGGACTCCCGACATGCTGCCTGCATAAGCGGTCATGTACTTCGCCTGAGGTCTTCCCGGGGGGTGGGAAGGTGAACTTATGGGCATGGATCTCAACATCGAGGAGAAACAGGAGGGCACCATTTTTAAGGGCCCGCTCTTTCACATGGGGCATACTTGCATTCATCTGGTCCTCGATCATTAAATTCGCCCCTTCAACCAGCCTGGCAATAAGCTTCCCGTGTCGTTCGGGATTGTTCGTCAGATTCAGGATATCCTTGATCAATTCACGCCCGTCATTAAATCGTAACCAGAACTGCTCATAATCAAGGGCAAGGGCAATATTTTTGCATTCGTCCTCGCTGTATGACTCCTTAACCAGGTCAAGGAACAGTGCACGTTCCGGTGCCTCGCTCCGGTCACCAACACCAGCGATCGCAGGGATATGCCGGATATTAGGTTCAACCGCGGGATTGATCAGCCTGGCCACCTCGGTACCGAGCATCCCTGCTGTGATCCCGAAATCGCCACCGACATGATAGGGGTTCACATGGCCGATAAGGAACTGGTCAACGATTGCGTCCGGGTGGTGGTGGTCTATTACGACAATCGGCAGCTCATATACCTGTGCCATCCGGTATGCAGGCAGGTCTTCTTCAGTTGAGCCGTTATCAGTCAGAAGGATCAGGGGCATCTTCTGCCCGAAACGGGCATGATCCTTCAGTGAGAAATCGAGGTCACGCGTGATATCCTCAATTTCATAGAACGGAGCTTTTGAAGGAGCCCGTTTGAAGAGGAAGTAATCAGAATCGTAATCTCCACCTGACTCCCGCAACAGCGCTGTTACTGCCTGTTCAATTGCTACGGCCGAGCAGATCCCATCCGCATCCGCATGGTGACGGAGAATAATTGGTTGAGAAGTGAAGACCGCCCTCCTGATGATTTTTGCAATCTTCCGCATCTCAGGCCTGAGTTTTTCCAGGACCGGGCTCGGGACAAGGAGCGGGATGTCGGGGGGCTCTGAACGCAGGTCCAGTGCCTTCTCGATCCGTTCCCTTACTTCCTGGGCATCGGGACCGGTAAGCACCGACAGGGAGTCAACCTCGATCTGCAACTGATTATTCCGCTGCATTACCTCACCGACGATACGGACCAGATCACCAAGTTCTGCCTCCGGGTAGGCACGGACTCCGGCCTCCACAAATGCCGCTGCATTTTCTGTCCCTGACTCATCAACAATGGTGAATATCGTCGGTCCGCTTGTCTGCTTGACCTGGGCAATCTCACCTTCTATCCGGACAGTCCGCCCGATTTTTTTGCCCAGTTCTGCAAGGAGAACCGCAGTACTCTTTTTCTCGATAGCACGAACCTGGTACACCGGGATGACCATCTCTTCAAGGTCTATATTCCCATTGCTCCGGATCGCCCTGACGTGGACCAGTACCGTTTCACGCTCCTTATGCTCGGTTTTAACATTGCTCTTGTGTATAAGCCCTTTTACCCGCTCATTCAACTGGACAAACGTCCCAAACGTGGCGAATCCCTGCACACGTCCTGCATACGTCTTCCCTTCTTCCACGTCACCCAGGTCACAAGACGCACCAAGGCGGTATACAATTATTTCACTGTTATTTTCCATGCGAAGTCCTCGTTATTTTCATTCCTGCAGATCGCGGTGCAGTCCCGGTCGAAATTTCGTTATCAGATAGTACAGTGCTATCCCCTGAATGGTATTTCAAGCATATCAAGATCGTCGGGGACGATAACCTTACCATAAAACCTTTTCGCTGCATCCCTGATATGACTTGCTGTACCGGTGTACCGGGAGCTGAGGTGCACGAGTGCCAGCGTATCTGCCGAAAGCCTCCCTGCAATATCACCTGCTTCCCCCGAAGTCGAATGGAAAACCTCCCGTGCCCGTTCCAGGGCGGCATCATCATATGTCGAGTCATGAATGAGAAGGTCCGCATGATCGACCACAGCGAGGAGGTCTTTTATCACCGGACGCGTGTCACCAGTATACACAACAGTTCGCCCCGGGCGGGGGGAGCCAAGTACCTGGTCGGGGCTGATGCTGACCTGGACACCATCCTGCACAATGCTCACAGGTTCACCCCGCTGGAGACGCCCGAACAGGGGTCCGGGGGGTACTCCAAGTGCTATGGCTCGTTCCCGGTCAAACCGGCCCGGCCTTGGATCTTCCACGAGAGCATATCCAAGGCTCTCCATCCCGTGATCAGTCGCAAAGGCCTTTACCTGGTATCCTTCGAACTGAATGGATACCCCGTGGACGAGCTCTTCAGACAAAACCGAAAATTTTACATTAAAACGGCAAAGATGACGCAGCTCCGTAACAAACTCGTGTACCCATGCGGGACCGTAGATGGTCAGCGGTTCTTTCCTACCATTGAACGAGAGTGTCTGAACGAGGCCAATAACCCCAAGAAAATGGTCGGCATGCCAGTGCGTAATAAAAATGGCGTCCACCGTAAACCCGGTCCTGGCCCTCATCATCTGTTGCTGGGCGCCTTCCCCGCAATCAAAGAGGATCGTATCGGACCCTCTCCTGACCATGAAGCAGGGGGGGTTCCTCAACGGGGTGGGGAGAGCACCGGCTGTACCAAGGAAATATACCTGTAAAGTCTCCCCGGCTATACAAACCACCTCTTGTACACAGCGAGACTCTTCCTGCCTTCTTCAATGGACTTCCCTTCGACCACGATGACCCCCGAATAATCTTTCTGTACTGCAGGGCCAACAATATCCCAGGGTATCGTCCCTGCACCAAGAGCCAGGTGCTCATCTGATATTCCATGGTTATCATGGATATGGAGGTGCTTTGCATGGGGTAACAGGGGTAAAAATTCCTTTACCCTTCCAACGGTATTCGCATGCCCGAAATCAATCGTGATCCCTATCCCCTCGATACCATCTGTCATTCCAAAGATCTCCTCGGGCCTCTGGCAGAGGAACTCCCGGATCCCAATCATGTTTTCAAGACATGCTAACACACCGCAATCCACCGCGACCTTCCCAATCCTGACCAGGGCTTCTTTCTGGAGCTGCCAGGCCTTATCGGGGAGAAGTTTACCTACCGGGGACAGGTAGCCGGGGTGAATTGTCACCCGGTCAGTGAATTCTGCAGCATTCGTAATACATACGCATATCTGCCTGATCGACTCTTCCCAGATCGGGTGGTTCAGGGTGGCGAGGTTTAGGTCTCCATAGGGTGCATGGACGGTTATCATCAGGCCCGTGCTTGCAATCGCTTCGCGGATATCATTCCTGTTATCGGGGTTATCAAGACGGTACCGCCCATCCGCAACAACCTCCCACCCACTGTACCCGGCGTCAGGGATACCATATACCCATTCAATGGCATCCCAGACCTTGGCAGATGATGAGAAATACATAGGACTGTTCATGGTACCTCCTTTACTTTTTCGAGGTGTGCCATGACCTTCCTGATGAAGGACTCCAGGCTGCCATCATTATCAATGCGGTAATCTGCATCCAATAGGGCTTTTCCAAGGCCCCAAGCCTGCTCACGCTCGTCCCTCGCTTTCAGTACATCCCTGTCAGGGGAGTCGTCAGATCGTCCCCGGCCGGCGATACGGCCCAGACGTATCCCGAACGGTGAATCTATCCGTATAAGGACGAACCCTGGGAAACTCTCCCGAAATACCTTCACTTCCGAATCCCCCCTGATCCCATCAATAATAACCAGCGGGTCCTCCCGGCCCCTGACTACCGGGACACAGAGCCGGGCGATTGCATCCATGCCCTGGTCAGCCCTGATCCGCCCGGCTGTCTCACCGAGGTTCTTATCAGTCAGTGGCAGACCTGCATCACGAACTGCCGTTCGAATGACATCTCCCATAACAATCACGGGAATGCCCAATGATAACGCAATCCGTGAGAATTCTCCTTTACCGCTTGCTGGCAATCCAACGATCCCTATTACCTTCATACGAAATCTCACCTCCCTCTCGGGTCCTGATCCTGACCGGCCGGTTGAGCGTGTCTGCGATCTTTTTTAGCTCACTACAGGACAAGGGGGGTATGTCCCCCTGCACCCCCTGCTGAATAACCAGGTCAACGTCACTGCATTCATGGGATATATATGGGACTTCATCTTCGTATCCCCGGAACAGCGTGATAACGACCTCGAACTCAGAGATTTTCCCACTCTGCCAGGCGGCCCTGCAGATGGCAAACGAACGCTGAACCCTGTCCACACAAGGTACCTTCATCAGGTTATCATACCGCTGCCACCGTGCCTTGATATCGAGCGCGATACGGTCAACGAGGCTGAGCCCGATGAGAGTTTCGAGGGTATCAGGGTACACCCCGTTTGTCTGCACACCAACAAGAAGACCCATATTTTTTATCGCACCTGCAAGAGCCACCAAAGCTTCTGCCTGCATGGTAGGCTCGCCGCCTGAAAATACAACCCCGCTGATAAGGAGCCGTGACGACCTGACCATCCCGATGACCTCTTCAATACTTCTTATATCATTGCCGGAAAGGATTGATGAGTTATGGCAATATGTGCACCGTACCGGGCACCCACGCAAAAATACCGTGCATACTGCTTTCCCCCTCCAGTCAACTGTACTGATAGGGACAAAACCACCGAAGTTGACATCCATCGCGCGACCAGAAACCGATCTGTGCTCAGTACTATAGCGAACAGTGGTATTCAATGTAGTGAAGTGGCCCAAGGCCAGCAGTGGCCACCGTATCATGGTATCCGGGGATGAGATTACAGGGATGGAAAAAATTATGCCTTTTCCATGCATCCATTACCACTGGGATGCACAAATGACAAAAAATCATTTTACGACGGAAGACGCTTTAAGAATTGGTAAAGTTCTCGGAATTACCTGGTCTGATTTTGATACAGAACAATTCAGGATGGGCCTCGATGTAGAACTTGAACACGGCCTTACAGATCCCGTCACCAATGTGACCAACAGCGATCCGATGATTACCGGAAAAATTGCGCTTGCACACCTGAACGAGTTCCCTGACTATTACACGCGACTTAAAAAAATGGAAAAAGAAGCCGAACTATTCTGGGGAAAAGCAGATTAATATTTCTCCAGTTTATCAATATTCAGGTTTTCTGAAGAGATAATTTTATCGCCCTTAAGTTCGTTGCGATCAAGGGTCAAACCATAAAGTAAAGCTGCGTATACTTAAAACAATTTTACTTGATCGTTTAACAAACTAAATTTAGTCTGCAATTTTAAAAACAAGCCTTTATCTGGTCTATTCATTAATGATGAAGGTATGAGTATGATCAGCGATGCCAGGGCAGGCATCATTAACCAGGAGATGCAGGCCGTTGCAAAGGCAGAAGGCGTCACCGATGAATTTGTGAGAAGAGGGGTTGCAGGGGGCCATATCGTGATCCCGGTTTCACCCTACCGGAAGGTCAAGGTGTGCGGTATTGGTGAAGGACTCCGGACAAAGGTCAATGCCTCCATCGGAACATCCTCTGACATTGTTGATGTCGATATGGAAGTCGAAAAGGCCCGGCAAGCCGAACTTGCCGGGGCTGATACCCTGATGGAGCTCTCAACAGGTGGAGACTTCGCCATGATCAGGAAGCGTGTAGTTGATGCCACTACCCTCTCGGTTGGGAGCGTCCCACTCTACCAGGCATTCATTGAGGCGGCGAGGAAAGACGGTGCGGTCGTCCACATGAAAGAGGATGACCTCTTCCGTATCACCGGCGAACAGGCCAAGCTCGGGACAAATTTCATGGCGATCCACACAGGGATCAACTTCGAGACGATTAAGAGACTGAAAAACCAGGGACGCCATGGAGGGCTGGTCTCTCGTGGTGGTGCATTCATGACCGCCTGGATGCTCCATAATGAAAAGGAGAACCCGTTGTATTCCGAGTTCGATTATCTCCTCGAGATTATGAAGGAACATGAAGTAACCCTGTCGATGGGAAATGGTATGAGGGCGGGTGCGGTTCATGATGCAACTGACCGGGCGGCAGTCCAGGAACTACTGATCAATGCAGAACTCGCGGACAAGGCCCATGCTGAGGGCGTCCAAACGATTGTCGAAGGTCCAGGGCACATACCACTTGATGAGATCGAGGCAAACGTGGTACTCATGAAGCGTGTCACGAACAACAAGCCATTCTACATGCTCGGGCCTCTGGTCACAGATATCGCTCCGGGTTACGATGACCGGGTTGCAGCCATTGGTGCTGCGATCTCATCGAGCCTTGGTGCAGATTTTATTTGTTACGTCACTCCCGCAGAGCACCTTGCCCTGCCAACTGTGGAAGAAGTATATGAAGGGGTGATGAGTTCCCGGATTGCAGCACACGTCGGGGACATGATCAAACTGAAAAAGACCCGGAATGCGGACCTCGATATGGGCCATGCCCGCCGTGACCTGGACTGGACACGCCAGTTCGAGCTGGCCATGAACCCCGCACGGGCAAAGGCAATCCGAAGCGAGAGGTCTCCTGCAGATACCGATGCCTGCACGATGTGCGGGGACTATTGTGCGATTAAAATTGTTAACAAAAATTTCAAATTCTAAATTATTTTCCGGGCTCACCCGAAATACCTGAAACGGGTCCCCTTCACGGGTTATCTCACAATATTTAAGGCTGGCACCGTTTTCCGTGAAATTCTTCCCAACATATATGACGGCAAATGTTTCCTACTGCTTTGAAGGCATCTTCCAGGTCAGGAAAATTTGGTATTCCTGAATCCTTCAGGATCCGCAGCGGCGTCTTCATGGAGTCACCACCAATCATACACCCGACAATCATCCGGTGGGTATTTTTGGAGAACCTGACGAGTTCATTTGCAACACGTATCGGGTCTGATATGGCAGAAGGCACATTAATTACAAACGCGATGTCCCATGCGTCCTGATTTTTTATCATCACATCAAATGTTCGGGCGAACCTGTCAGCCGAGGCATCACCCACCATGTCGATCGGGTTTCGCCGGTTCCAGTCAACAGGCAGGATGGTATCAAGTTCCTGTATGATGGCGGGTGAAAACTCCACTATCTCGATACCGAACTGTTCTGCATAGTCAGAGGACAGAACGGCAAAACCTCCCGCATTGCTGATAACGATCGCACGGGTACCTTTGGGATATCCTTCAGATGACAGGAGTTCAGCCGTCTGAAACGCTTCCCTCATGGACCGCACGGGAATTATTCCGGACTGCCAGAATGCAGCCATATATACATCATAACTGCCGGATAACGAACCGGTATGTGATGCGGCGGTCAGCTGCCCGATCCTGGATGACCCGGACTTGATCGCGACAACAGGTTTTTTCTGCGTTACTTCCCGGGCAATCTTCATGAAACGCGTTCCTTCACGGATTTGCTCAATATAAAGGATAATTGCGCGGGTATTTGGATCTTCTGCCGCGTACTGCAGAAAATCTTCAAACGTGAGATCAGCCTGGTTGCCGATGCTGACGACTGCGGAAAAACCTATCCCTTCGGGCAGGCTCCAGTCCACGATGGTTGAAATGATGGCTCCACTCTGCGAAATGAATGCAATCGAGCCGGGCTTTGGAGATATAGGGTCAAATGTTGTGTTGATCCCCTGATGGGGGAGCATAATACCAAGGCAGTTCGGACCCACAACCCTCATACCGTGTTGCCGGGCTATCGCAAGCACCTGCTCTTCCAGAACCCGGCCCGTCTCCCCCGCCTCCCGAAAACCGGATGAGATAATGATAACAAGAGGAATACCAGCATTCCCTGCATCTTCAACCACCAGTGGAACTGAATGCGATGGAACCACGATGACGGCGATATCAACAGTACCGGGGATGGACGAAAGGGTTTGATACACCGCCCGCCCAAGGATCTCCTGATGTTTCGGATTCACAGGATACAGGGATCCAGGAAATGAAAGGAGATTTCGCAGGACTGAATACCCGACCTTGTTGGGGTCAGGGGAAGCCCCGACGACCGCAATCGATGTGACATGAAGGAGCTCAGGTGGCATCACCTGCACCTGCACAACATCTGTGATCGCGTCCTCATCCGTTATATAGAACCGTGCATCGACAATACAAGCCCCTTTCTCGTATAAGAATACAGGGTTCAGGTCAAACTCCACAACTTCCAAACGTTCAAGAAACAGTCGTGCGACAGAATCAATTAGCGTAATCAACGCACCCATATCACGCGCAGGTTCATTCCGGAACCCCTTGATCAGGGAATATGACTGCAATTCCTGGACCATTGCATTAATATCGGAAAATCTGACAGGAAGCACCCGGATCGAGACGTCTTTAATCAGTTCGACCAGGGTCCCCCCCATACCGACGGTTATGACCTTTCCAAATGTTGGATCAATCCTGCCTCCGATAAGAATCTCCAGTCCCTTTTCCTTTTGCTGTTCAATAATGAGCCCTTTTATGGTTGCTGATTGATCAAATACCTGCACATTGTGGACTATCACATCGTACGCATTTTCCGCTTCGGCAAGTGACCGGATACCGGTGATGACGCCCCCTGCATCGCTTTTATGGACAACCTGGGGAGAGATGACCTTCATCACCACCGGATAACCAATACATTCTGCGGCAGCGCCCGCCTCCTCCCGGGACCGGACAACCGAAAACAGGGGTACTAATATCCCATGGTTTTTCAACAGGCCGTACCCTTCTGTTTCTGAAAGCATCCTCACCGTCATCTCAACCGCTCCTTGGTTAGGTATTCTCGGCTCCTGTTTATGATGTTATTTGATTGGACGGAACTGAATAACACGGGTGATAAAGCATAATCTGCCATGCCTCCAATTGCGACGAGTGGATGTAAATGGGAACCTGCTAACAGAAAAAATAAAAATTATCTGATTCACGGAGATTTGAAAAAAATTGACATGTTCACATCCTGACAGTTCCAGGCACCCGTTATCCGGATGAGCCCCAGGACTCGTCAATGTACTCCAGGTTGAACCTGTAGAGGTGGGTAAATCCACATTCCCTGCATTGGACAGTGAAATTCCTACATCCTATCGTTACATCATGAGGACCGGTTACCTTACATTGTCTGCATAATGCGTTGGCCGTCAGGTTCCAGATGTCATAACATCCTGGCTTGATATATTCCCCTTTTTTACTGACCTCTTCAACAATCGGAATATATGACCTTGTCGCCCTGCAGTTGTCACAAACAACCTGTGCACCATTCGGGACTGCAGTAATGACCTGGTCAACGTCCTCCCTGCAGTTGAAGCAGGTGGTCCGGTGACGCGTCGTGATGAAATCGTCCATGTATCATACTCACAAGCGGGAGCTGATAAAGTATTGTGATATTGAAAGAACCAACAGGCCTCTGGTAGAACTACACATGCTGAACCCACAGCCGGATCAATCCCCCGATTCTTTGTGATCAGGAATAATTGACCCGCAGGTCATGTCAGGAAAGGAAAAAAATAGAAATTCAGCGATACGTCAGGGCAACAGATGATACACAGGAATACCGGGACCGGGTCGTTCCACCGCGATAATGAAGATGATGATGCCATATGTTTTGCCTCCTCCCAAGGGTACATTCGAATGGACCATTTCGCCATGATGTGAACTGATGAGGCCCGGAAATCAGAAACCTGCGCTACGCATGATGTAAATACCTCAAAATTTGCAGCAAGGGGGGATTACATGATTAGTATCCAAAAATAGGTGTACTAAGTCTCAGCCACCTGGAAGGGTGATATCGTACATACCAACAATGTCACCGGTTGGAAGTATGATGTGGGTCCCTAACGGCACTGTGACCGCGATTACCATACGTTGGTTGATCCCGGCGAAAGTTGGCGCATTGGTTAGCCTCGGACGACCCGGAGGTTGACCTGACATTCCCCCCTTAAAAATATCGTTGAACCAGACGGTCCCACTCATTCTGAGGTTAGGAGGTTGTTACGATACATAAATTGGATCACAGAGGATCTGAACCGATTGCAAGACCATACGAATTTAAACCCCTCCAGACAGAATGAAACATGATACCATGGTATTAATGGCAAAATGTCATAAACCGATAATCCGCACCAGAAGAGAGGGGCGTGAAGCTCTCCAATGAGCAAAATACCAGTCCTTCTCATCGATGACGATGAGGATTTACTCCAGATAGGAAAGGTGTTTCTCGAAGATGACGGGCGGATCACCGTGAAGACAGTAGGTTCCGCCGAGGAGGCCCTCAATCTGATCGCCATTCACCAATTCGACGTAATCGTCTGTGATTACCGGATGCCCCCGGGCATGGACAGTAACGGTCTACTAAAAGCCATGAAAGAACAGGGACTCGATGTACCCCTCATCGTGTTCTCGGGATTTGCACGCGAAGATTGTGCGACTGAAGCCATAAAAAACGGAGCCGCATTTTATCTGCAGAAATCTATCCAGCCCGATGTTCAGTATACGGAAATGAAGAACATGATTCTGCACCTCTCTATGCTCAGGCACGTACAGCAGGCACTTTTTGAGACCAGAAAAGAATTCGAGTTATTTTCCTACTCAGTCTCCCATGATTTGAGGGCTCCCCTGCGAATCATTGACGGCTATTGCAAGATCTTATCAGACAAATATGATGCAAACGTACCTTCAGATTCTCAACAGTATATCGGCCGGATCCGTGCCGCGACAGGAAGAATGGATGCATATTTTGAAGACCTGCTCCAGCTCTCCAGGGCAGGGCGCCTTCCGATGAAAACCGAACAGGTGAACCTGTCATCAATGGTAACCTCCATACTGGGTGAACTATCGCACCCTGCACAGGGGCCTCATTTTATGCAGGAGATTGAGAGAGATGTCATTGTCCAGGGAGATCGGGCACTTCTCGAACGCGCACTACAGCAGATCCTTGAAAATTCCTGTAAATATTCAAAGAACAGGCAACAGATAAGGATCGATTTCGGTACGATACAAATCGATGGCAGAACAGTCTATTTTGTCCGGGACAATGGTGAGGGGTTCGATACAACGAATGCAAAAGATTTATTCAAACCGTTTCATCGGTTCCATCCCGAATCGCAGTTCCCCGGAACCGGCATCGGACTTGCAATTGTCCAAAAAATCATCAGCAGGCATGAAGGATCCCTTCGGCTCGAGAGTTCGGTCGATGGTGGTACAACCATTTTTTTCACTCTCATCAATGGAGAAAACTAGCCGGGTCTGATGACGAAATAATGGAGTATATCCCGTTATCGACCATTTCGCCCCTGTACCGGTTATAAATAAACGAAAAAATAATGAACGTCGAATAAAGATGGGGAGGATAGAAAAATGAAAGAAGATATCAGAGTATTATCGGTCGAGGACTCACAGGATGATGCTGTCTTCGCGATAGTCGAGCTCGAAAAAGGCGGCCTTAAAGTTCATCAGTGAAGGGTGGATACTGCCAGCGATATGAAAGAAGCCTTACTTAAAGAAACCTGGGATATTATCCTGTACGATTATTCAATCCCCGGGTTCGGGGCGATTCCCGCCCTCGCACTCCTGAAAGAAATGCAGATCGAACTCCCCGTCATTATCATATCAGGGGTTATCGGCGAAGATACCGCGGTGGAGGCGATGCGATCAGGTGCCCGTGATTTTATTGTCAAAGGCAAGTACGCACGTCTCCTCCCTGCAGTCAGGAGGGAGGTTGAGGAGTATATCCAGCTCAAGGCACGGGAGGCAGAAGTAAAGAAACAGAAAGCTGAAGCAGTAAAGCAGCGCCAGCTCGCCTTTACCATGATCATGCAGAATCCCCAGCCGCTGCTCATCATAGACACAAAATTCGATATAAAACTTGCAAATGAAGCATTTCTGAGTTTAAGCGGATATTCTGAAGTACAATTGCAGAAAATGAATATCAGGGAGTTCAAAATCTTAAAAAAGAGCGGGCACAACATCAAGGAAGCCTTAGCGACTAAAAAAAAAGGGGTGACCGGTGAAGTCACCGTGGAATTCCCGAAAGCCACTCACTCGCTGGAGCAGCACACGATCCCGCTGCTCGACAAGGAGGGCGGGATCGTGAGCATCATGACTGTGTACAATGATCTCACTGGGAAGTTGATCGAAGAAGCAAAGCATGAGGAACTCGCCAACTACATTACTGCTTATCTTTCATCCATGGCAGATAATTTAACCAAACTGTCCACAGCAAACCTAGACTTCAACCTCGCAATTGCCCCGGCGAGCAAAACGACAGAGGAAGCCCGACAATGGTTCACTGGCATCAACAAAAACCTTGCAGAAGTAAAAGCTGCACTTGACCTTCTGGTTTCTGATGCAAATACGCTTACAAAAACCGCAGTAGAAGGGAAACTCGACACCCGGGCAGACGCAACGAAACACCAGGGGGATTACCGCAAAATCATCGAGGGGGTGAATGCCACCCTCGATGCCGTTATCGGGCCCCTTAACGTTGCCGCCGAGCACGTCGACCGCATCAGCAAGGGAGAGATCCCGGTGAAGATCACGGACAAGTACAACGGAGATTTCAACGAGATTAAGAATACTCTGAATACATGTATCGATAACATCAATTCCCTTGTTGCAGACGCAAACATGCTTGCAAAGGCGGCTGTTGAAGGCAAACTCAAAGTCCGGGCAGATGCAACGAAACACCAGGGGGATTACCGAAAAATTGTTGAAGGGTTCAATTCGTCCCTGGATTATGTGATCAACCCGGTCAATGAAGCGATGCGCATCGCAAACCATTTTTCAAATTGCGATTTTTCAGCACGTGTTGATGAAAAACTTCACCTGGAAGGTGACTTCATCAAGTTCAAAGACGCACTGAACAGCATCGGCATCGAGATCTCCAAGGCAGTGAACATTATCAATCAGCAGGTTATGGAACTTGCTTCGAGCGCAGAGGAGGCAAATGCCAGTATTGAAGAAATATCATCAGGTGCGGAACAGATCGCAAAGAATGCCGCAGGAGTAAGTACAAATACCGAACATGGAAATGAAGGGATTTCCCAGGTATTACGGGCGATGGAAGATCTCAATCAGACGGTGACAGATGTTGCCCAGAAAGCTGAAAGGGTATCACAACTGACCGAGGATGCCAACCAGTTGAGCGTGAAGGGTACCGGGCTTGCAGAGCAGGCAGAACTGGGAATGCGAAGTATCACAACCTCTTCAAACGAGGTCGATAAGATTATTGTTGATATCAAGGCCGAGATGGACAAGATCGGAAAAATCGTAGGATTGATCAGCGACCTTACCAACCAGACCAATCTCCTTGCCCTCAACGCTGCAATCGAAGCGGCCCGTGCTGGAGAAGCAGGCAGGGGTTTTGCAGTTGTGGCCTCTGAAGTAAAACCACTAGCCCAGGAGTCCCGTGCATCTGCAGAGAAAATCGCTGATATGATAGGTACTCTCCAAAAGAAATCACTGGCTGCCGGTGAAGCAATCGCATCATCGAGCCGTGAAGTGAAAGCCGGAAGCGAGGCGCTCAGCCAGACACTCCATTCTTTCAAGGATATCGCAAAGTCGATCGAGGATATCAGCAGGAACGTAGTGGAAGTGGCAAGTGTGAGCGAAGAACAAGCTGCAACAGTGGAGGAAGTCACCGCAAGTGTTACCGAAGTGCATGGAATGGTACAAGCAACCGCGAAAGATGCGATGGATGCGGCTGCCGCTTCAGAAGAAGCATCTGCATCCATTGACCAGATCACGAGGGTCATTGGCAGTGTGAACGCGATCGTGGACAATGTCTCTAAAGAGATGGCAAAGTTCAAGGTATGATGAGGGATTTCATATGACTGATAAGCAGATTATCCCGGTTCCTTCCGGCGGGAGTGCTGCGTTTCACTCTGCACATGTAAATCCCCAGGTGGAACCAACACCCGGAGCACACCATGCAACTGGTGGTGCTGGTGCTCAAAAATTTAGTGATAATATTCAGGTAGTTGAATTTCTTCTTGAAGATGAACATTTTGCTATTGACCTATTCGAAGTTCGGGAAGTCGTGGAATATACCCGAATCACCCACCTCCCTGACACCCCCCCTCATATCAGGGGGATCATCGATTTGAGGGGTGAGATTACCACAATCATCGACCCAAAAAAACTGATCCATATTCATGGTGAAAAAAAACAGACGAGGTCTCTTCCCGTATCATCGTCCTCGACGATCTGATAACCAGATCGAAAATCAGGATCATGATCGATGATGTCCTTTCTGTCTCCACGTACTCCAGGAAAGAAGTGGATACAACGGCAGCCAACATAAACCGGGAACAAAACAATATTATTGGTATTATCCGGAAGAAAATCCGGATTAAAGACAAGGATGTCAATGAATTAATTATCTGGATGGATATTCAGCGACTGCTGACTGAGGCTGATCAGGTAATTGTGAAGGAAAATTATCGCGGGAACACGGAAAATTATTAATTATCTCGCGATATCCTGTTTTCCCAGGTCACGTGAAGGTTAGTGACAGTTTTTTATCCAGTTGATCCCACATACGTGCAGCCCGTGTTTTTATCGATTTCGCTTCGATACCGGTAATTCAGATAACCCTTTCTATTGAATTTTTGCATCTAAATTTCCCCCATCTCCCAAGGGTGATTGAGGATTGCCAGTACATCCCGACGTTGTTTCACCATTGAATACAATTGCACACAGAGTTCACTAAATGCGGTCATGAATTCCAGAGCCTTGACCCTTTTTAATGCGGGTATATCAGGATATAACGGATTTTTCAGAAAACTGCCATTCGTCATCTCATAATACGCAGCACCACGGAATTTTACATATTCGCGATAATCACTCTGGAACCGGGAAGATACAAGGTTTGCCATCTGCAGAACCGAATCGTTCGTCGGGTTAATCGTAACATGCCCAAACCCGGGGGGAACCATCACGAGGTCACCTGCAAACGCATCAACAACAATAACCTGCGAGAAGTCATGGGCCTGGAGAAGGTAGTGAGCATGCCCTTTCATTACTTCATAGACCTCCGGATACCCGTATCCTTCCGGATTTTCCGGGTGATAATGCCCCAGAGTCTTGACATATTCACCACAGAGGTCGCGGGGCGGAATAACGGTAATATCATACCTGATTCCCTGTTCCCGAAGCCATTCGCGATCAGATCCCGGCATCGCAACATCCCGGAACATATAGTACATATCTCCATCGCACCGGCAATCCGGATCGGCAAAGACAGGTTGTAATTCGTCTGCCACCCTGATATCAGGTTCCGGGAGCGGTCCGATCCAATGAGGCCCTAAATCAGTAATATCCTGAAACAGATGGGCATGATTCACCATGCGGTTCATCGCCTCCCGCCGATTACGGTCTTTGCGAGTTCATAAAGCTCAAGATCCACGGTTTTTAACCGGAACACGGCCTCTTCAAGCGGTACTGATGTGATCTGGTTGCCGTGGATGGCCGCCATCTGACCGAACTTCCCGGCATCAATAAGCTGTACCGCTGCCACACCCAGGCGGGTAGCAAGAACCCGGTCAAATGCAGTTGGAGACCCCCCACGCTGAATATGGCCGAGGATGGTGACACGTGTCTCAATACCGAGTCTTTTCTCCAACTCTTTTCCAAGGAGAAGCCCTACACCCACAAATTTTTCGTTGCCACATTCGTCCCGGATATCTTCAGGTACCGGGGGTAGGCCGATATCCTCCCGCCTGGCCCCTTCCGCGATAACAACAATAGAGAATTTTTTCCCTGAATCATACCGTGCCTGGAGATTTTTACAAACCGAATCCATGGTAAAGCGCACTTCCGGGATCAGGATTTCATCGGCCCCTCCGGCAAGTCCGGCAGTCAGTGCAATCCAACCCACGTTCCGTCCCATCACTTCTACCACAATAATCCGGTGATGGGATTCGGCAGTCGTGTGAAGGCGGTCAATTGCCTCAGTTACCGTAGAAACTGCGGTATCAAACCCGAATGTCACATCGGTACCTGATATATCATTATCAATGGTCTTAGGAACACCAACCAGCGGTATCCCCTGTTTTGAGACATCGCGTGCCGCAGACAGGGTGCCGTCACCTCCAATCACAACGAGAGCATGAATTCCGTACTTTTTCATGTTGTATTGGATCTTCTGGAAATCTGATCTTTTTTCCAGGGGGTTTGTACGGGATGTACCCAGGATCGTCCCTCCCCGTGGAAGGATCCCGGAAACAGAAAAATCCGTGAGTGGTTCTACATCTCCATCAATCAGACCCCGCCAGCCATTGCGGATGCCAAGTGTTTCGTAACCATATTTTATACCGGACCGGACGACCGCCCGGATCACCGCATTCAGCCCTGGGCAATCCCCCCCACCCGTCAGGACACCAATAGTTTTCATACCAGCCTCACCCTCCGGTTCATGGTTCCCTGTTGTTGTATTTAATCATTGTCGCGTCTGCCAGGGTATATCTGCCTGCAGGACCGTTGAATCTGCAGGAATGTTCGATCGGGTTCCTAGTCCCTTTCCCATCAGGTTCACGTCATCGCCCCCGGACCCGTATTTTCAGGGTTACCTTCCCTGCAAATCTCCAGAAAAATCCTTCGATGGATAATCCTCCAGCTGATGATCAACTGGATCAAATCGGCGGCGGTCACATATTCACGGTCCCTGAACATGGATATCGGGTGTACTTTCGTCTGGTGTTCGATACTGCGTTCAAGTTTTTCTACGACATGCCCGCTGAGTTCCCCATCAACAATCAGCTCTCCCATTCTATGCCCGTATTGAAGACCGGTCGTAAATTTAAGTGAAAAGTCTCGTTCAGATAGTGACAGGATCGAGTATAGGTCAAGTGAGAGGTCAATATCCTTAATACGATGCTTCATCCGGTTCTGGGAAAGTGTTACCTGGTAGACATCGCGCTCATCACCGAGCGCTGTGCCATATTCGGAGTAATCGATCCCGACAACCGCATCCGCATATTCTTTCTGGGGAGCGATATACCGTTCATAATCAGTTTTACGGCTCTCAATGTGCCTTTTCACCTCAGCAACTGAATAACCCCGCTTGTTACTGTCCCGTTTAATTTTCCAGTCATACTTTATATCCGGTGCAGGGTCCACAAACAGCATAAAGTCCAGGTTGTTACGAAGTGCAGGGGTGAAAAATGTGTGCAGACCTTCAAGGATAAGAACCTTTTGCGGGGAGAATATGACCGCGGGGTCGAATTTCCCGGTATCATGATTGTATACCGGTTTCTCTATTGGCATGCCCTGCCTGAGCCGGGAAAGGTCCTTTTCAAGTTTCCCGATACAGTTTGCAGCCGGATCCAGGGCCGTGATTCCCAGGTTCATTCGTTCTTCCCGATCATACCGGTGGTAATCATCGAGCGTGATGGTTGATACAAGGTCACTGCCAAAAATACACCGTACTCCTTGTGTAAATGTAGTTTTCCCGGAACCGCTGTCCCCGGCCACACCAATGGTAAAGATGTAGGGTGATGCGGCAATCGTATCCTTAAAGTTCGGTGCATGCACGTCCAATCACACCCCATCTGTTTTTTTCAGCAGAGAAACCATCCTGCATGCCCGCGAGATCTCTGCAACACTCCATGCCTGCGCAATACAACCACCCGGAGTGTAAGGGAAATCCCCATCAAATATTTCAGAAATAAAACCGGCACCGGCTTCCCGGATGTGCGTTTTGATCGGTTCAAGCAGTGGAGCAACCTTCGAGCCGGGTGTCCCGTTCCTGATAAGGGCTTCAGTATACCATCCGGTAAGCCACGGCCAGACGCAACCGTTATGGTAACTGCCATCTCCGTTGAAATGCCCCTGGTACCGTGCATCATGGGGTGAAAGAGTACGCAAACCATACGGGGTCAGGAGTGCCTTTGAGACCGTCGCAAGGGCTGCAGAGGCCTTATCCGCATCAACCAGGCCTAATGCAAGTGCTATTACCTGGTTTGGCCGCAGGGTCGGATCGATCGGGTCAATCCGGTCATAAAGGCATCCTGATTCCTCATTCCAGAATTTTTCAAATTCTGATATTGCTGCCGCAGACCTTACCGGTGGGGTAAGCCCTAATGATTCCACCCAGGTAAGAGCGTGAATCCACAATGCATTGATCTCAACAGGTTTTCCCTCGCGAGGTGTAAAAATGGTATCCATCCACGTGCTTCTCGGGGCGACCGAGATAAGATGATGATCGATCTTTGCCACCGGAGAGTCAGGGTACTGATCAAGGATCCTCGTGATGACCGGTACCATTGACTGAATAAACGTATCTTCTCCCCACTGGC
>Ga0114951_10001921_pt1 | contig 24552 bp, 18 predicted proteins | sample AM7aDNAmetaG_FD_88677 | JGI IMG/M metagenome (GOLD analysis project Ga0114951, IMG submission 88677) | Freshwater microbial communities from Finland to study Microbial Dark Matter (Phase II) - AM7a DNA metaG | ecosystem: Environmental > Aquatic > Freshwater > Lake | place: Finland: Lake Alinen... | reverse complement strand
TCCATGTGTTAATTGTTGTTCGCTCTTCATCTGACAACAAGATTGGCTTGGCGTGTTTGCTCATGAGATACATCATACATGAAAATCTGAATAAGTCAAGTTATTTATGGGACACTACACTAGATGGACTTGGGCTACAAGAATTAATAAGATTAAAGTTTGAAGGTGGATGGCCAGTTTTCCTGAAGAAAGACGGTTACAATGCTGAAGAAAAGACAAAACTTTTGGGGATCATTAATAATTCGGATAAGTTAAAAAGATCTTTCGAAGAAATCAATAAAGAAGGGCCGCGTATTTCTTACGATCAATTCATTATTTTCTTTAAGACGTTATTGGATGCAGCGTATACAGTGACCGATCCTTTTGCCCCGGATGCAGAATATCTCAAGGCTGTATCCCATGTTAATTATGGAGAGGATTTGTTGGGAGTGCCAGAGATTATAACGGCCTTGAGACGGGAACGCCGTCTGCTTGTCGTCAAGAGATTCTTAGAAGAGTATCGGGGTATGGCGAATGGTCAGGAAAAAAGTGTTCTTATTGTAGGGGCTGGAACAGGAAGCTTTATTGATATGGTGCTGGAAGAGCTGCCGCAAGCACGGATCGTCGCGATCGATAACGATCGGAAATCCATTGATTTTCTGAAAAATAAATTTTCAAGTGAGACAAGGGTCAAGGTTATGCTGGAAGATATTACACAAGGATCAACATTGTGGAGTAACGGATTTGACATCGTTTTGGTCGACCATGTGCTCAAGTTTTTAAATATGGGCGGGCAAGACCGCTTGAGAAAAGGGGCTGAGCAAATAAGCCGTGTTGCGAAAGATAACGGTGTTGTTTTGAGTCTGGATGCGGTTGATGCGCAAGGGATAGAGAATGCGTTTACTGATGCTTTAACGAATAACGGAATTCTTTTGAACAGGTACCATGCAAGAGTGCTGTCGCACAGGCACACGTTGTTTTTTATAATGGCGTATTATTACTTTAATTTACAGCATTCGCTATTTCGGACGATGGTTGATTCTGATTCTGGTTCTGGCCAGAGCAGAGCGTCAATTCTTCAGTATCTATATCAATCCGCCGGGGATATTAAGATGCCGCTTTTGACGATTGTCGGCAGTAAAAGCGATTCAATTGGCCGACATTTTTTTATTCCGATAGAGAAGGCGGTTCGTGCATCATCCGAGGATGTTCTTCGTACAGCAAGACAGGTTAAACAATATGATAATATGGCGGTGGCATTGACTAATTTTTGTCCTGTTCAGTGTTCTTTTTGTTTTATTCGCGCCACTCCGCTCAAAAAGAAAAGTATGTTCCTGGATGCTAAGGCGATTGACAGGATCCTTCGTTTCGCACGGGAAAGACAGGTTCATAGTCTCGAGCTGACCGGAGGGGAGCCGCTCAGTGAAATGGGCTCGGTCCTTAAAATTATCAAAGAGGCGGATGTTAAGGAGATCTCTATATTTACCAGCGGGATCTTTGCGGTCGATCAAGTTCGCACACAAGCGGTTTTAGACCAGATAGCCGAGGCTGTCCACGACAGGGAAAAGACGGGTAAGGCTCCTGTCAAAATCCATTTTAGAGTGAGTGTGGATAAATTCCACGCGCGCGTTTCTTCTAAAAGCATTCATAACATTATAAGAGCTTTCGACGGGCATTATAATTCCAAGTACAAAGATCTGATCTTAAGCCTGCACGGAATTCTAATGGCGAGTGATCCCATCCCACAGCTGATCAAGGAATTGGGCGGGTTTATAAATGACATTAATAGTACCCCGTTCCTTTTAAGACGAGCGACGCTGCCGTCCGGTTTCTATTTTGATGTTGGCTATGGAGAATTAAAGTTGGTCGAGGAAACGATGAATTCCAATGTGGCCGGGGAGGATTATACAAAGGTTTTTCCAAAGAGATTGAATAGTGATGTTGTTTATGTAGGGAGAGGTTCGCGTGGCGGCGCCAGTGTGTCGGTTAGTTATGACGGCGTAGTTAGCGCTCACGAATATCTTGCACGCTCATTTCCGCTGGCCAATGTTAATGATAACAGTTTTCCTGATGATATTGACCGCCAATTGTCTTTTGATCCATTGGTTGTTGCGATGAGAGAGCTCGGCTTAAATGTTGTCCTTGAGATTGCTTCACATTTGCGCCCGGATCTGCGCCGCAGATCCTTGGAGGCGAATAATCAATTTCTTGTTATTTCGGATATTTTACAAGATGCTGAATTAAGAGCCTATGTTTACGAACGGTTGATAAAGTTGATTGATGAGAAAGTTAAAGGGCAGGATGAAGGGGCCCCACAGCTGTTAACAACGGGAACAAACAATTCCCAACGAATAATGAATAACGGTGGTATTGATCTGACCCGCGACAAGATGGAGCTTCAGGTCCAGAGCAATGGTCAAGAGATTCGGTTAAATTTCGATCCAGCCATGATCCAGCAATTGCAGAACGCCTCCGGTTTAAGGCCGGTCATTATTGACATCCAGCCCATGACAACAACGGTGCCGATATTTTTAGGGATTAAAAACAACGGCCCCCCACCTTGAATCTGTCTCAAACTCGTCTTAAAGGCTTAATCCCGCTCGAATAAAGGGCATTTAACGCGAGCTTCCCCCGCATAGGCAGGTGTTCTAACCCCGTTGGGGAGGATAAGAAACCCGGCGGTTTGGGTCATCCGGTTCCAACTGTGGAGGTTTCTAAAGCGGGAACGGCGATATTTGCTGGTAAGAACTCGCGCAGGGCGAAGATCGTCTCGATTTCCTGTAGTATTTGTTTCAAAGTGTAACGGTCGGGGGCTACCATAATAAAAAAGACCGCTATAAAGCGGTCTTTTTTATTGGCAGATGTCCTGCGCAGAGCGCGGGTCTGTGCAGGTTAATCAAGTGCTCCGGTCATGACGGCAATGGCCAGGATTGAACCGATGAAAACCAGGAATACACCGAAGTTGATACGTCGGGCGAAGTTCATGAGGGTGCCGATGGTCAGTATGCCCACGATAAACGCGGCAAGGACGCCGATCCATTCCGGACCCAGCGTCAGGAGCATGTGATAGTTTTTGACGATATTGCCGATGAAGATCACGGGCAGGCTCATAAGGAAGCTCAGCTTGAGCGTGTATTCCTTGTCGAAATTCCTGAAGGAAAGCGCGGCCATGGTGGTGCCGGCGCGCGAGAGGCCGGGCAGAGTGGCCGCGGCCTGGACCAGCCCGAGCAGGACGCCGTCTTTGATGTTCAAGTCTGCCGGTGTTCGTTTGCCGTCTCCGCGAGCCTTGATCTGTAAAAATCCCGCTACAATAAGGAGGGCTGCGATCACGCTGGTGAGGGCTGTTTTGGCGTGGGGCATGCTGTGGGTGAGGGCTGAAACATGGTTGACCAAAAGTTGTCCGAGTGCGGTCAGGACCGTGGTGATACACAAAAAGACCAGGATCTTTTTCCCTTCCGGTGCGGCGTTGCGCGGAGCGGTCATGGCGGTGAGGATGTGCTTGATGTCGTCACGAAAGTAAACAATAGCAGCGAAAAAGGTGCCCAGGTGCAGGAAGAGGGCATAATTGATGAGCTCGTTGAGCGATGCCCCGCTCTTGAAGAAATGGATCTTGGCGGCGATCACGCAGGCCTTGGAACTGACAGGGATCCATTCCGTAATCCCCTGGATCGCACCGAGCATAAGCTGTTCGAACATGACATCTCCCTGGTTGAATGCTTTCTTACATGAAAAAGATGAGACTCCATACATTAGCAAAGGCACACAGGGGCGTCCATTTAAACCTGCGGAATCTTGGATCAGAATGACGCAAGCGTGCTGGACATCCCCTAAAGCAGATGGTAATATACGCCGTTATGATGCATCCTCTGGATGAAAGATTCATGCGCCTGGCGATCGCAAAGACCCGTGAAGGCATTCGTCAGGGCCAGACACCTTTTGGGGCCTGTATCGTGTCGGGCGGCGGCGTTATCATGGCCTGTGCACATAATGTGGTCTGGGCTACGACGGACATTACGGCGCATGGCGAAGTCAATGCGATCCGTTTGGCATGCCGGGAGAGCGCTTCCATTGATCTTTCCGGAGCAACTATTTATTCGACCACTGAGCCGTGTCCGATGTGCTTTAGCGCGATCCATTGGGCCAGGATCGGCCGTATCGTGTACGGGGCTTCGATTGCCGATGCGAAGGCAGCCGGGTTCAACGAACTTCCTATCGCCAACGCGTTCATGAAACAAGAGGGTCAAAGTTCTGTTGTGATTGACAGCGGGTGCTTGCGTGAGGATTGCCTGCTTTTGTTTGATGAATGGAAGAGTGCTGGCCAGGCCAGGACGTATTAGAGGGGGTCTTATGAAAAAATTCATGGGAATGCTGTTTCTGGCGGCGATGTGCGCGGGGTGCGCGGGGCTTCCTAATTCCATCCTTCCGCCCACAGTGACCTTGCCGTCTGACCGTTTGACGCCGGGCATTACGCGGGCCGCAGTTGTTGCCATTATGGATGCGCCGGTTACGGTTGGTTACGAGATCGATCCTTTTTCCGGTGTTTCCAGGCCGATCAAGGTTCAGAGCCTCTATTCTTCCGAATTGATCACGCTTCAGGGTGGTGTGTATCAGGTTGATCGTTATATTGTGCGGGCCCCGGCAGCGGGCGCGACGGTGGCGGAAGAGAACTTGTATCCCGTCGTGTACAAGGATGGTCTTCTGGCAGCCAAGGGCCGTGACGGACTTGCAGGTCTCAAGGCTAATGAAAAATAATTACGCTTACGGATCCCTGGCCGCGTTCCTGCCGCTGGAAGAACGGCTTTTTCCTTTTGATCAACAGGATGTGTTCGGCCGCAGCGCGCCGCTTGAGGTTGAGGTCGGGTTCGGTACGGGTGAATATCTGGTGCGCATGGCCGCGGCGTCTCCGGAAAGGGATTTTCTGGGTTTCGAGCAATGCGCCAAACGTATTTTGAAAACCCTGCGTAAGATTCATGAGGCCCGGCTGACCAATGTCCGCTTGATGCGCCTTGATGCCGTCTGGGCGTTCCGTTATTTATTGCGAGAACGTTCCCTGGCGCGGGTGCATTGTCTTTTTCCATGTCCCTGGCCCAAGAAACGCCACGTTCGCCATCGTCTTTTTTCGTCCCCGTTTTTGCGTTTGGCCAACAGCCGGCTGGCGGACGGGTCCGAATTTTATGTAGTTACCGATCATGCCCCCTACGCGGGATGGATCGCGGAAAATGTTCCGGGCACCGGTTTTGATATGACGGCGGGGGTTATCCCGGCCAGGTTCGACACAAAATTTGAACGCAAATGGTCCGCGGCGGGGCAGACTGAATTTTTTGAACTGGTATTCGCCAAAACCGATCACCAGGACCTTCCGCAACCAGGAGTTTATGCGATGAAGACATATTTCATTGACCAGGCGGATTGCACGAAGATCCGTCTGGAAAATGTGTGGGGGCCGTTGACCATCAAGTTCGGGGAACTGTTGTATGATCCCCGGATGAAAAAGGCGGTGGTCGACGCGGTCGTGAGCGAGGATGACCGTTCCCAGCACATGTGGATCGTGGTGGTTCATGCGGATAAAGGCTGGTGTGTGTGTCCCGCGTCGGGCACGGTTGTTCTTCCGACTGAGGGTGCCCAGAAAGCCATTGACCTTGTGGCGCAGGCTGTCAGGGAGAGCGGGGTATGAGCCGTCGTTTTCTTGTTGTCATGGTGCTGTTGGTTATGGGCGCGGGGCTGCTGGCAGGGACAGATGCCCAGGCGCGTCAGCCCCGTCACAGGGCTCCTGCCGGCCCTTACAGGGTGTCGGCCAAGGCCGCGCTGGTCATGGAGATTGATACCGAGCGCAAGCTTTACGCCAAAGATATCACCCGCAAGATCCTGCCGGCGAGCACGACCAAGCTGTTGACCGCGATCCTCGTGCTTGAAAAACTCAGGCTGGATGATTATGTGACGATAAGCCCCAGGGCTGCAGCAGCTCTTCCCAGCAAGATCTATGCCGAGGTCGGGGATAAGTTTCGGGTACGCGATCTTTTGTATGCTGCCTTGCTCAATTCGGCCAATGATGCGGCGGTGGCCCTGGCCGAGGCAACGGCCGGATCTGTGGAACAGTTCGTGGCCATGATGAATGCCCGTGCCGTCCAGATCGGGGCGCACAGCACGCTGTTTGCCAATCCGCACGGCCTTCCTGAGGACGACGATCCCCAGTATTCCACGGCGTATGATATGGCCCTGATCTTCCGTGAGGCCCTGAAGAATTCTTTTTTCCGTGAGGTGATCCAGCAGCGGTATAAAAAGATTGTATCCCAGAACGGCAAGAGCATCCTGTTGCGTTCCCACAACAAATGCCTGTTCAAGAGCTGGAGAAAAGATGTGTACGGGAAAACGGGGTACACACGGGCGGCGCAGTCGTGTTTTGTGGGTTATTTCGAGCAAAAGGGCAAGGTATTTATTGTCGCTGTTTTTGGCTGTCAGAGGCGTTGGGACGATATCAAATACCTTGTCGAACATTACGGTGGAGTGCGTCTGTGATCAGGAACAAATAGCGCGGGCGGCAGCGATGTGGTAAGGGCTTTTGTGTCAGGGCATAACAAGGAGGGTGTATGGAGGGTGGCAATAAATTTGTTAAGATCGTGATCCTTGTCCTGGCCGGACTGCTGGTCGCGGTGAGCATTGTTTTTTGTGTGACGATGGCTGTTGGCGCGGCCATGGGGCCCATGGCGGAGGTGGTCCAGCGCCTGGTGATTGATCAGAAAGATATGAACAAAAAGATAACGGCGGGCAACAGCGGGGATATGTCTGCGGTGCTGGCACGTGTGGCGGCGCTGGAAACCGAAGTGCAGCGCCTCAAGTCGCGGCGCGGGCCGGAGATTCCTTCCCAGCCGGCAGAAGACATGAATCGTGTTTATGATCTGAAGATCGGGGATTCCTACGTGGCCGGCAATCCTGAGGCGCCTGTCACCATTGTTGAGTTTTCGGATTTTCAATGTCCGTTTTGCGCCCGGTTTCATCCGGTCATCCAGGAAGTTCTCAAGGCGTTCCCCAAGGATGTGAAGGCGGTCCTGAAAAATTATCCGCTGCCTTTTCATCCTAACGCGCGTCCGGCAGCTAAGGCCGCGCTTGCGGCCGGTCTGCAGGGAAAATATTATGACATGGCGGCGCTGTTGATGGAAAATTCCAAGGACCTCTCCGATGCCAAATACAAGGAACTCGCGGTCAAGGCGGGGTTGAATGTGGAACAGTTTGCCAGCGACCTTAAGGCCAAGGACGATCTCTTTGAGAAAAAGATCACGGCTGATCTGGCCGAAGGTGCCAAAGCTGACGTGCGTGGAACGCCCACGTACTTCTTGAACGGCAAGAAAAGCCAGGCACGGGACCTGGCAGGTTGGAAGGCCGAGATCGAGGCCTTACTCAAGAAATAAGCCGTCGTAAAAAAATTCCTTTGCGAAACAAGGAAAATGTAGTATATTTTTGTCCTCATTTTACCGGATGCCGTGTGGTTTCCGGGAGATGTAAAGGCAAGTCAGATCAATCATTAACGAGGCTGGTTATCATGGGCGGTAAAGTCGGGGGTTTATCCCATAAGATTTATGCCGAGACACTGGGGATGAAAGTGTCCGGAGGGCAGAAAGTCAAGGAAGGCACGGTTCTGACGCGTGAAGGCGATCAGTGGAAGCCGGGACTGAATGTCCGTGGCCGTATGCATCTTTCGGCGGCATGTGAGGGGGAAGTTTATTTCACCCAGAAGCGCAGCCGTCAGGGCAAGCGTTCGACGTATATTCATATCCGTCCGCTTGAGGCTGCCAAGAAAGCATAAGCGCTGTATTTATTTTTTCCCCGGCCATAGGCAGAACAGGTCTTATCCTCGGATGCCTATGGTCGTTCTTTTGGCAAAGGTTGACAAGGGGGCCTTATGTGCGGAATCATCGGTTATGTCGGCGGAAAAGAGGCGCTTCCCCGTTTGCTGGAGGGGTTGAAGAATCTCGAATACCGGGGCTATGATTCCAGCGGTGTTTGCGTTGTGCCGGCGGTCGGGGGCAAGCTGGAGATCCGCAAGGAACAGGGAAAGATCCGTTCCCTTGAGGCGCATATCGCCGAGAACCCGCTTCCTGCGGCCCATCTGGGGATCGCGCATACCCGCTGGGCTACACACGGCGCGCCTTGCCGTAAAAATTCCCATCCGCATGCCAATGCGGACCACACCATCGCCGTTGTTCATAACGGCATCATCGAAAACTATCAGACACTTAAGGATGAGCTTGTCCGCAAAGGGTACAAGTTTCTTTCCGAGACAGATACCGAAGTCATTGTTCATCTTGTTCAGGAATATTTCGAGGGGGACATCGTCAAGGCGGTACGCCGGGCGATCGCAGATCTCCAAGGCGCTTTTGCGATTGGAGTTGTCTGTTCGGACGACCCGGCCACGCTTGTGGCTGCGCGTGTCGGCAGTCCGTTGATTGTGGGGGTCGGCAAGGGGGAGAACTTCATCGCTTCCGATGTTCCGGCGATCATCCGCCATACCCGTGATGTTATTTATTTGAAGGACGGCCAGATCGCGGTCCTGCGTCCTGAGGGCGTGCGGGTCATGTCGTTCGACGGCAAAGCATGTCGGACGAAGGTCGATCGTGTGACCTTCCAGATGGATGCTGCCCAGAAGCAGGGTTATCCCCATTTCATGCTTAAAGAGGTCCACGAACAGCCGGATGTACTGGCCAAGATGCTCAAGGCCCGCTTGAAGGGCGGGACCGTGGTGCTGGAAGGCCTGGGCCTTTCCGATGCCGCGCTCAAGGGCATGACACGCATCAAGATCGTGGCTTGCGGCACAGCCTATCATGCCGGGCTTGTCGGACGTTACATTATCGAGGAGCTTGCGCGCGTGCCCGTTGAGGTGGACGTGTCCAGCGAGTTTCGTTACCGTACCTTGCTGGTCGATAAGAAAACACTGGTCATTGCTGTCAGCCAGTCGGGGGAGACGGCCGATACGTTGGCTGCTGTTCGTGAGGCCAAAGCCGGTGGGGCCAGGATCGTTTCGATATGCAATGTGATCGGATCGTCGCTGGCACGCGAGTCTGACGGCGTTCTCTACACTCACGCCGGCCCGGAGATCGGTGTGGCTTCGACCAAGGCGTACACAGCTCAGCTGATGATGTTTTACCTGTTGGCGCTCAAGCTGGCCCAGACGCATAAAAGCCTGCCGCCCAAGAGCCGCGCCTTTTTGGTTAAGGAACTGGTCGGCATCCCCGCGCTTTACCGGCAGATCCTTAAAGGCCACGCGGAAATTTCCGCCATGGCCCGTGATTTTTCCCATTTCGGGTGCTTTCTTTATTTAGGCCGGAATATCAATTATCCCTCGGCTCTGGAGGGTGCGCTCAAGCTCAAGGAAATCTCCTATATTCCGGCGGAAGGTTATGCGGCTGGCGAGATGAAGCACGGCCCCATCGCGCTCATCGACGAATACCGTGCGGTCGTATGCATTGCGCCGCAGTCTGATTTTTATGAAAAGATGATCTCCAATATCCAGGAGATCCTGTCACGCAAGGGCAAGGTGATCGTCATAGCTACCGAGGGTGACCAGGCTATCCGCGCGCATGGCACGCATGTCATCACGATCCCGCCGACGCACAAGCTTTTAACCCCGCTGTTGGCGGTTCTGCCCCTGCAGTTCTTGGCGTATTATATCGCTGTCAATCGGGGCTGCGACGTGGATCAGCCGCGCAATCTCGCCAAGTCTGTGACTGTTGAATAACACGCCGGAGGCCGCCGTGAGCACGATCAGGGTCGTCAAGGATGGACGGATCACCCGCACAGAACTCAGATCCCTGGCGCAGGAAACCTATGGCGTCATGATCAAGGCTGTGGCTGATCTTGACCGGGGCGTGCTCGCCTTTAATGGTCCCATGCACAAGGATATCCAGGCGGTTCTTCTGACAGAGGGTTCTCGTGTCAGGGACATGTGGGGGTTTTGTCTGCATCTGGACAAGCCCTGGGTGGTGGCCTTCGAGTTTCGTTCCCACATCAATGCCCGTCCTGAAGATGGCAACGCGTCTATTCAGATCAACAATGAGCTGGTGTGCCGCGCGATCGTCTCGCTGGCCGTTAGGCATGTTGACTGGAGCCTTTGAATGCTGTATATCGTTGCGACCCCCATCGGCCATCTCAAGGACATCACCCTGCGGGCGATCGAGGTGCTGAAGTCCGTGGATCTTATCGCGGCGGAAGATACGCGCCACAGCGGCATTTTGTGCCGTGAATATGGTTTTACTGCGCCGCTTATCAGCTGTTTTGAACATAATGAAGAGGGACGGATTACGCAGATCCTCGCGGCGCTTCAAGACGGCAAGAATGTCGCCCTGATTTCTGACGCCGGGACCCCGGGGATCAGCGATCCGGGTTTTCGGTTGGTGCGTGCGGCCAGGGAGAACGGGGTTGAGGTCACGGTCGTTCCCGGCGCTTGCGCATGTATCGCCGCCTTGTCTTTGTCGGGGCTGCCAACAGACCGCTTTGCGTTTTTGGGGTTCATGCCGGTCAAGCCGGGAGCCCGGCGGCACAAGATCGAGGAGGCTGCGCGTATCGGTGGCACTGTTATTTTTTATGAATCGCCTCACCGCCTGTTGAAATCCCTCAAAGACATTGAAGAGATCCTCGGAGATCCGGTCATGGTCGTGACACGCGAGATCACCAAGAAATTTGAAGAACGCCTTGAAGACAAAGCCAGCGCCCTCCACGCGCGCTTTACAGCCCATGCCCCCTTAGGGGAGTTTGTCCTCCTGTTAAGTTTTCCGTCGTAGTCATAGTAGATGCCCCTTGACAGGTTTATGGTGATGGGGTATATTTACCACATCCTGACGCGCGGCATTGGCAGTGTTGTACGGTGCTGGTATCAGGTTGGACGCAGAAGCCCAATTCTTCCTTTCATGGATGAGTTGGGCTTTTTCGTTATCTGGACATCGATGCCCAGCGCCCTCCGTTTTGACGGGGAGCGTTGGGCTTTTTTATTAGACAGGGGTGGATTATGTTGAAAACGATCGTGTTCAAAGGTATCAGCTGGGTCGTTCTGACGGCATTCTTTTTAAACACGCTGGCGGGGGCCGCGCCGGCTCATGCCCAGATGACGGCAGACATCCCTTTGCCCGGAGCCATGGTGGCGTCTTCGCCGGTATTTGAGCCGGTCATGATGAAAGGCATCCGGGTTTATCCTAAAGAACCGCTGAAGTTTGATGTGCTGGTGGACAAGGGGGCCGCTGGATTGTCCGGCAGCGGCCTTCAGGTGGAGATCACGCGGTTGAGCCGGTTTTTTATCGCTTCCCTGGCTGTACCTGATCAGGACTTATGGGTGAATTTATCTCCGTATGAGAAGGATCGGATCATTCCGGATATTTTTGCAACAACAGAAATGGGCAAGGTGCTGTTGGAGCAGGATTATTTGCTCAAACAGGCGGCCGCGTCATTAACCTATCCGGAAGCGCCGCTGGGCGGTCGGTTCTGGAAAGAGGTCTACCGCAGGGTCTATGAAACGTATGGCACGACCGAGATGCCGCTGGACATGGTTAACAAGGTATGGATCATCCCGGCGGCGGCCCGGGTTTATACGCATGAGGATCGGGTTTTTGTGACCCACAGCGAACTGGATGTGCTGACAGATGCGGATTACAAGGCGCTGCATAAGGGTGGGGCAACGGTTGTTGCCGATGGTATCCCTAAAATCTATACCGACGTGTTTCGCGCCATGATCCTGCCCGAGTTGCGCCGGCAGGTCAATGAAGACCGGATGTTCGGGGCTGTGCGGCAGGTGTACAACGCGCTGGTCCTGGCCACGTGGTACAAACGGCATTGGGCACAAGGCTTGCTGGGGATGCAGTATGTCGGGCGTAATAAGGTGGCGGGGATCGATGATGTGCCTTTGGCCGTGCGTGAGGAGGTGTTCGCGCGGTATGTTCGTTCTATGCGTGATGGCGTGTATTCCTATATCCGGGAAGAGGCTGGTTCGTCGCATGAGGATGCCTTGCCGCGGAAATATTTCTCCGGTGGTGTTGTCCTGGGCGCGGTGTCGTTGCCGGGGGTGTACAGTGAAAATGATAATGCTGCCGGTGTTTTTGCAGGGCCAGACATGGTCCGGGCGCCGTTATGGCTGGCGCCGGCCGGGCCGTCCGTGGCATCGCTCAAGGCAAGCAGTCGTGCCGGGCGGTTCTTGCGGCGCGGCGTTTTGGCGGTGTTTTTTGCCCTGGCCGGGGTATCGTTGATGCCGGCAGGCGCGCAGGGGGCGACGTTTTCGCCGTCAGGGGATGGGACATCAACGCTGGTTCGGCTGGAACCTGGTGAGACGTATGGCCATGCCATTGAGCAGGCCCGTCTGGCGTTCAAAGAGCAGGATCCGGTGGCCTATCGACAGTCTTCATTGGCCGGCGGTATGTGGGGTGCGCAGGGTGTTGTGACACAATTGTCGGGCGGACAGGAGGTTGATCATGTGGCGCCGGGGGTGGCGCTTACGATAAAGGCGGTTATTCCTCAGGCGGTGCTGGCGGGGTTGCCTCAGGTGGGTGTGATCGATCACGGGCCGCAGACAACAGCATCAAAATCTCCGGCATCGGTGGAACAACGGGTAGCTGCCAGGACCAAGGTTGAACCGGGGATGGCAAGCCAGGCATGGCAATATATGGCAGAAAAAGTTTCTTTGGCGCCCGGCATGCTCCCGAAGATCGACATCTCTGGTGTGGACTGGAATGATAGAAAGATATGGGGCGTTGGCGTTCTTTTAGGTGTGCTAGGTGTTATGGGAGGTTTAAGCATTTTCTCTCGCCGAGCCAAAGGGTCTCAGCCGTCGCCTGTTATGCGGCACCCGGAAGACATTGCCGTGACAACGCGGGTGCCTGTGCCGGATAATACGCTCGATGAGCCGGTGGATCATCTGGCGGCCATGAGAGAGCTGGTCAAGGAGGCGCAGGGAGAGCCTGCCGGAGCGCAGGCTGCTGTTTCTGGCGGTGCAGATCTCATGGCCATGAAGCAATTGGTGGCGGATGCTAGTATTCGGCTTGAACAGGCTGGTGCTGGGGCGGGTTTGCCTGCCGGGGTAACGGATTCGAAAAAGCCTGGCTCATCATCGCCGATCAATCATGTGATTAATGCGCTGATCATCGGTTTCTGGACCGCGGGGTTGAGCGGCCACTGGCATGCGGCTGTTATGTTGTTTTCTTTTATTGTCAGTTGGGTGGCTTCAACATGGCTTGGCGCTCCGGGGCCCGACGGGACGTTGCGTTGCGGCATTGTGGGCTTGTTGCGTTTCGCTCCTGAGGGGACGCCGGTCCGTGATACGGACCGCAAGCTGGCCCGCTGGATGGAGCGCATGACCCGTACGCTGGAGGATCGGGGTGGCCAGCAGATGGGGATGTTCACGTTTGTCAGGGACAAGGAAGATGGCCCGGTTTTGCACGGGGTCAAAGTCTTGAAGAACAAAAGGGGTATATTCTGGCGGAACGGGACGCTGGTTTTCTATCCGGATGTTGTCGGGAGCATGGTGACAAAGGCTGTAGCGAAAGTCTCTGGAAAGGCGCGTACTCTTTATAACTTTGGGAAAGGGGAGCTGGCTGGATTTGTGGGCCATGTGCGTTTTGCCACTCAGGGCGAGATTGTTCAGAACGCGGCGCATCCGCACACAAGCCCGCTGGAAAGGGCAAAGATCCATGCTTTCGATGCCGTTGGCAATTTTGTCAGCGCGGTCCTGCCGGTCCAGGTGGTTGCCGCGCATAACGGGGATAATAACGCGGTGCGGATGGGCGGGCAGAACGGGACGCGGCTGGATGTCGGAAGGATGCGGCGTTTTTTCCCCGCGGCGGTTCATATGTATTATCAGGGAAAAGTGACCCCGCGGTATTTGAGAGGATTTATGAATGAGATCCTTCCGGATCCATCCTATGAAAGTGATGGTCGGACGACCCTGTCGCGCGCGGATTACGGACGGATATTCACGGCATTGAAAGCGGCGGGTTATATCGAAGATAACAGGGTGTCCCAGCATTTTGCCGGTCTCGATGAGGCATGGCGCAAGAAGTTCCCGGAATATGACAGCAGAATATTTCCGCTGATCGAGTCCGCGCTTTATGGTTTGCCGCCCGGGGATTCTCCGGTCATTCCACTCGAAGTCGATGTGTTCATGGGACAGGGTGACTGGGAGTCGTCCCTGCGTTATGCGCATTACATGATCGGGCACCCGGATGGTCAAGGCCTGCAGGAGGATGTGTTATCCGGGGGTGAGAAGAAAGCTGCCGGAGCTTTTATTGATCAGGTGTTTGAACGGGTCAAGGGTCATGTCATTCGCTCGTCTTACAAGCCAGGGGGGCGTTATAAATCCCTGGCAGATTGTTGGTTTCCTGATGATAAGACAGCCCGTGCCGCCGGCGCCGAAGATCAGCGCGCTATTCTGGATGAATTAGAAAATTTCCTGGCGATATATATGCGTCAGGAGGCGAAAAAAAGTTCCGCGGCAGGAAAAGTGTTTGCCCGCTGGGAACGGCAGTGGCAGGAGGTATATGGTGATGTCGAATCTGGCCGGCGTCTTTTCATCGCGGCCATGGTCCGTCAATTCTTCACGGCGGACCGGGAACATGCGGTGCGTGAGCTGGGGCTGCGCGCCGAGGGGACCTACGGGGTATTTGTGCGGACAACCGTGGGGGATGATGGTGTGACGGTCCTGTGCGACCAGCAGGATGTGGCTGTCGGGTTTAACCGCCTTGAGGGGGTTTTTGCGTTTGCATCTGACCCCCGCGCGCTCAAGACAGAAGGCCCTCTGGGTGAGCGGTTGACGGATGCCTTGCATTTGAGGGACGGTGAGGTCGCTAATCTTGGTTTCTCGCCCCAGGGTAATTTTGAGATGAGGGTATGGCAGAAGAATCAGGGCGTTCTTTCCGAAATGCTGGTGGAAAAACGTATTTATCCCACGGCGCGCGTCGTTGATGGCAAGGCCAATCCTTATTTTGCACCTCCGCCGGTGGCCTACAAGGATCGCCGGAAGATGGTGCAGGAGGACCTGGAGAATATCCCTGCTGTTCTGGGCAATGCCCGCCGGGAATGGGATGATCCGCAGTCGTTTAACCGGCAGTCGAGCGCTTATCTGGCGGAGCGGCTCGCGGCCATGAAATCCGCCGGGGGCAGGGCACGGCTTATGATCATTGGGTATAACAATTCCTTTACGATCGCGGATATGCTCAAGCCCGTTCTTTCCCAGCTGGTGGGGAACCTTGACGTGGAAAGTGTTGATGCCAATGATTTTATCCAGGATCCCGACAGGTTCCATGCAGATAAGAATACGGTTGTTCTTGTGATCAGTAAATCCGGCGCCACGTTCCCGACAAATTTGTCGGCCAAGCTGGAGATGAAGTTGCTGGATCCGCAGAATGTCTTTGGCATGACGGCCCGGATCGATTCCATGCTCAATACGGTCTTGGGGCAGGGATTGCACCCGGAGGATCCGTTCATCAAGCGGATATTCTTGACGGGCGAGTTTTATCCATCGGAAGCGCCGATCATCTCGGAACAGTTATTGCTCTATCAGCAGATCCGGCTTGTTTTGCAGTTGACGAAGGACCTTTTGTCGATTGAAGGTAATCCTCTGGGAGTGACGAAGACGCCGCAAACGTTCGACAATTTATCATCGACCGTTGTGGCAGGCATGACGGAGCAGATCCGGGAGGCGGTCGGACATGACGAGACGGGTAAGCCGTATGAAAGTGCGTGGGGACGCAAGCTTCATATCATTGGCGATGATCTGGGCTGGAATTTCTTAAGGACGGCTATTGTGAAGAGGGTCAGCGATATATATATATGGAGTGTGTTTTGTATTGGAGCGCCACTCGTTGGATGGCTGGCGTTGATCGCGCCAACATTATGGCCGGTTCTGTTCTTTGCCACCGCGATTGTGGCAACCATGAATTGGGCGTTCACGGTGTATGTTCTTCCTTATGTTATCTCGGAAGCCATTGCACGCTGGAAGGGTCTTCCCAAGAACGGGCGGCTGGGGGCACGCAAGCTGTTTGTGATTGCGCCGCCTCATATAGGCGAGACGCAGAGGAATGCTATTTCACGTCTTTTCGGCAGTGGGTTTGCATCGACATCGCCAGCTGCAATTTATACGGCTGATTCAGTGAGGGCGGCTGTAGCGGAATATGGTTCGAATGTGAATCGTGGAGATCTTTTATTGAATTTGCAACTGCAGCATATCCAGCACAAGGGGAAGATGAGTGTCAATCAGATGATATTTCCCAATACCGGGGTGTTGGGAGGGGCCATGCTCAAAGGCCGGGCCGGGCATGAAGATGTTTTTGTCAGTGTTCCTGAGATGGAGGATCCCCGGGAGCAGATGGTAATTGATACGACCCTGGGGCAGTTTGGTCTGATGTTGGCCGCAAAGGTGATCGAGGTTACCATGGCCATGCGGGCAAGTTACGAGGGGCGCTTGTGGAATCCGGGGGAAACCTGGAGTCGCGCCGGTGTCCATACAACACCGACACCCACTGGCGTGACCTCGCGGGCCGCTGAGATCCTTGCTGCGGATGCGGCTCAGAGCCGCGCTCTGAATCATGCCGCTGTGACACCGGGTGGTATTGATTTTGATACGCGTGGTGTTGCCCTGGAAGAAACCGGACGGTTGCCCGTTAATAATACGCCGGCGCCATTGGTTCAGGACATTCCCTTTGAGGGCTTTGTACCGCACGTGGGCCAGGTGGTCCCCCTGCTTCCGGTCATGTCATTGGCCATGATAACGGCCGAGGGATAAGGTCCTGTCATTTTGTCTTCCTTGACAGATAAGATGACCAGTGATATAGTTCGTCAAGGTTTGAACGCCTTTAAGCTGGCACTGTGAGGCTGGCAAGGAACTTATGAGAGTAAGAACGCTTCAGGCTTATATCATCCTTCTTTCCGCGGCCGCGGGGGGAAGGATTTTTTAATTTAAGAATGGCATCTAACCCAGGGAGCCTATGCCCACCGCACAAAAGATCATGGATCCTGATCAGGTTCGCCGTGCGCTGACCCGCATCGCGCATGAGATTCTGGAGCGCAACAAGGGAGTTGAAGATATTTGCCTGGTGGGTATCCGGACGCGGGGTGCTGTCCTGGCGGCGCGGCTGAAACGTGCCATTGAGCAGATCGAGGGCAAGCCGGTCAATTGCGGGATCCTGGATATCAATCTTTACCGGGATGATCTGACCTTGATTTCCCACCAGCCTGCCGTGCGGGAAACGCTCATTGATTTCGATATTACAGGGAAAGCGGTGATCCTGGTGGATGATGTACTTTTTACCGGGCGCACCATCCGCGCGGCCCTTGATGCGCTGGTGGACCTTGGACGGCCCTCGTGCATTCAGCTGGCGGTATTAATTGACCGCGGCCACCGCGAACTTCCCATCCGGGCGGATTTTGTGGGCAAGAATATCCCCACAGCCAGGACACAGGATGTGCGGGTGCGGCTGGTGGAAAGCGACGGCGTGGATGATGATGTGGTCGTTGAGGAAAGGCGTTCCGTATGACCGAGTGGACCCAGAAACATTTGCTGGACCTGGATGATGTCTCGCGCGATGAGATTGAGCTTGTGATCGAGACGGCCCGGTCTTTCAAGGAGGTTTCCGCCCGCGAGGTCAAGAAAGTGCCCGCCTTGCGCGGCAAGACGGTGGCGCTCCTTTTCTTCGAGCCTTCCACCCGCACGCGGGTATCTTTCGAGCTGGCGGCCAAGCGTCTTTCCGCCGATACCCTGAGTATCGCCGCGAGTGCCAGTTCCGTTACCAAGGGCGAGTCGGTGCTGGATACGGCGCTTAATATTGAGGCCATGAATGTGGACGCCATGGTGGTCCGCCACCAGGCTTCCGGCGTGCCGCAGATACTGGCCCAGGGGACCAAAACCGTGATCATTAATGCCGGGGATGGCTGCCGCGCGCATCCGACCCAGGCCCTTCTCGATGTTTTTACCATGGTGGATAAACTTGGCCCGCTGGACGGGAAGAAGGTTGTGATCGTGGGGGATATCCTGCATTCCCGGGTGGCGCGTTCGAATATTAGTGCGCTGTTGACCATGGGTGCGCATGTGGTTGTCTGCGGGCCGAGTACGCTGATGCCCTGCGGCGTTGAGGGGCTTGGCGTGGAGGTCACTACCCGCATTGACCGCGCCCTGGACGGGGCGGATGTGGTGATGGCCTTGCGCATGCAGAAAGAGCGGCAGAACGAACTCTTTTTGCCGTCGATCACGGAATATATCCGGGAATTCTGCATCACCTCCGAACGCCTCAAGAAAGCCAGGCCCACGGCGCTCGTCATGCATCCTGGCCCCACCAACCGCGGGGTCGAGATCGCGGCGGATGTGGCTGACGGCGCGCAGTCGGTGATCCTGGAGCAGGTTACCAACGGCATTGCGGTAAGGATGGCGGTCCTTTATCTGCTGTTGGGAAGAAAAACAGAGTGACCCGGAATCCAGGGAAGATTTAACAGCCATAACAGGAGTGGACATGCTGCTCATCAAGAACGCCAGGATCATCAATGCTTCTGGAGAGTTGCCAGGGCTTAAGGATATCCTCATTGAAGACGGGAAGATCACGCGGATCAGCCAGGGGCTTGCCTGTGACGGGGCTGTTGTTATGGATGCTGCCGGCAAAGCTGTGATGCCGGGCTTCATTGACCTGCATGTGCACCTGCGTGAGCCGGGGCGTGAAGATAAGGAAACCATTGCCTCGGGGAGCCGGGCTGCGGTCAAGGGCGGGTTCACGTCGATTTTTGCGATGCCCAATACCACGCCCGCCATGGACACGGCCCAGGTTGTTCAGTTTGTGTTCGACCAGGCCAAGAAGGTCGGGCTTGTGAATGTTTATCCCGTGGGGGCGATCACCAAGAACCGCGACGGAGCTCAATTGACCGAGATGATGGACCTGCGCCGTGCGGGCTGCCTGGCCGTGACGGATGACGGGAAATCTGTGATGAATGCGGGGCTCATGCGCCGCGCGATGGAATATGCAGGCATGGCCGGGCTTCTGGTCATGCAGCATTGCCAGGATCCTTCACTGACGGGAGCCGGGGTGATGAATGAAAGCCTGGTGTGTACCAGGCTCGGGCTTAAGGGCGATCCGGTGGTGGCCGAGACGGTGATCGTGGCGCGGGACATTGAATTGGCGCATTATCTGGGGACGCCCATCCATTTCATGCATATCAGTGCGGCGCGTTCCGTGGAGTTGATCCGCCGCGCTAAAAAAGAGGGGATCCCTGTTACCGCCGAAGCGGCCCCCCATCATTTCAGCCTTTCTGATGAGGCGGTGAAAGGTTTTGATACCGCCACCAAAGTCGCACCGCCGTTGCGTGGCATGGCAGACGTGGTTGCTGTCAAAGAGGGGCTCAAAGACGGCACCATTGACTGCATCGCCACGGATCATGCGCCCCACACCCAGGAAGACAAGGAGTTGGATTTTGACGCGGCGCCCCCGGGATTGATCGGGCTGGAGACAGCGTTCGGGCTTGTGATGAAAGAACTTGTGGATGCGGGAATATTGACATTACCGCAGGCGATTGACAAGTTGTCTTTTGCGCCCGCGCGCATTGCCGGGCTGGCTGACAAGGGCGTGATCGCTGAAGGCAAAGATGCGGATATGGTGATCATGGACGTGGAGAAGGAGTGGCTTGTGCGCCGCGATGATTTTTGCTCCAAGTCAAGAAATTCACCTTTTATCGGCTGGACCCTCAAGGGTTGCGTCGACACGACGATCTGCGGCGGGAAAGTGGTGTATCCGTGAGGTACCAACAACGATTGATTCCGCGCGCGGTGTGTTCGTTGTCCTGCCTGGCGTATTGTGAAAAAGGTACTTCTTAAAGAATGATGTTACGTTTATAATAACGCCCGCTATGTCACATATTCTTAAAACATTTCCTGTTGTTGCCCTGGAGAAAGTCAGTGACGCCTATTTTCGTCTGGCTTTTGAAGCGCCTGTGCTGGCCAAAGCCGTGCAGCCAGGGCAGTTCATCCATATCAAAGTTTCCGAAGGGTGGGAGCCATTTTTTCGTCGCCCCTTTAGCGTGTATCGGGCGCAGGATGGGGTTGTGGAGATCCTGTTCGAGGCCGTGGGCCGCGGGTCGCGTCTTCTGACGTTAAAGAAAAAAGGGGATACCCTGGATATTCTGGGGCCGCTGGGTACGCCCTTTACGCTGCCGCCGGCGGGTGTGAAAAAAATCGTCTTCATTGCCGGAGGGGTCGGGGTGGCGCCCTTCATGCTTTTTTCTGACCGGATCAAGGCCCATAAAGCCGAGAAACTGCTTCTTTACGGCGGGCGTTCCAGGGCGCATACATTTCCGATGACGGCATTCAAAAAAAATGGTTTCAGGGTTTTAACCGCGACAGATGACGGGTCCGTGGGCGTTAAAGGCCGGGTGTCGGATTTGTTTAGTGCCGTTGCGGCCGCGCCTTCTGCCAGGATATATACTTGCGGCCCGCGGCCCATGATGGGGGCAGTGCAGGCGTTCGCGCGCGGTCACGGGCTTTGGGGCGAGGCCTCGTGCGAGGAAGTGATGGCCTGCGGGCTGGGGGCGTGCCTGGGGTGTTCTATCCCCACGGCGCATGGGTACCGGACCGTGTGCCATGATGGGCCGGTGTTTGATCTTAATGAGCTGGTGTTCTGATGATGAATATTTCCGTCAAGATCGGCGAGACAGTCTTCCCTAATCCTGTGACCGTGGCCTCAGGCACGTTTGGTCACAGCGAGGAAATGTACCGTTCCCCTGAGGTGCGCTGCCTGGGGGCCATTACGCCTAAGACCGTGACCCTTCATCCCCAGCAAGGTAATCCGCCGCGGCGGATCTGCGAAACGCCCGCCGGCATGATCAATGCCATCGGCATCGAGAATCCCGGGATCGACATATTTATTGCAGAAAAACTGCCCAAGTTGAGAAAGACCGGTGTTCCGCTGATCGTGAGCATCTCGGCGCATAGCGCGGATGATTTTGCCCTCATGGCAGAAAAGCTTAATGTCGTCAGCGGACTGGCGGCCATTGAGCTGAATCTTTCCTGCCCGAACCTGCAGAAGAAGATGCTGGTGGCCCAGGATGCGCAAGCCACCGCCGGTGTCATCCGTGGCGTGAAGGCCGTGACCCGTTATCCGGTGATCGCCAAGCTTTCGCCGAATGTGACCAGCATTGTCGATATCGCGCTGGCGGCCGAGGCGGCCGGGGCGGATGCGCTCAGCATGGTCAATACGTTCACGGCCATGGCGATCGATGTTAAAAGGCGTCGTTCAAAGATCGGGAATTTTACCGGCGGGCTTTCGGGCCCTGCCATACGCCCCATCGCGGTGCGCATGGTCTGCGAGACGGCGGCGCGCGTGAAGGTGCCGATCATCGGCATGGGCGGGGTGACGTGCAGCCAGGATGCCCTCGAGTTTCTTATTGCCGGGGCGACCATGGTGGCGGTGGGTACCTATAATTTTGTGAATCCGCGTGCGCCCCTTGAGGTCCTTGAGGGGATTCGCGCGTATATGCAAGAGAACCGGATGACAGATATTCGGGAACTGATCGGGAGTATTGCGCGATGAAAGAGACGCAAGGCCGGCTGATCGTGGCGTTGGATGTGCCTTCTTTTGAAGAGGCGCGGGCTATCGTTGACGCCCTGGGCGAAACGGTTGGAACCTACAAGGTCGGGTTTCAGCTTTTTACCGCTTATGGCCCTTTTGTCGTGCGTTACCTGCAGACGCTGGGTAAGAAAGTTTTTTTGGATCTTAAATTCCATGATATTCCCAATACGGTGGCGAGCGGAGTGGCGGCTGCCGTTGGCCTGAGCGTTCCGGTGCATGACGCATTGGATGCCGCGGGTAGGAAGGGCTCGAGGTTCGCGCCTTTATTTATGCTCACGGTCCATACGCAGGGCGGGGTTGAGATGATGCGCGCCGCGGCTGCGGCGGCAACAAAGCATGCGCTGGAGCTGGGTGTGGCCCGTCCTCTTATCGTAGGTGTGACAGTGCTGACGAGTGATGCCGGCGGGGGGGATGTGGCCGCGCTTGTCCTTGAACGCGCCAGGCTGGCGCAGGCTGCAGGGCTTGACGGGGTGGTGGCTTCTGCCCGGGAAGCGGCGATGCTCCGCAACGCCTTGGGGCATGATTTTGTGATTGTGACACCCGGCATCAGGCCGGCCGATGCCGCCGCCGGTGACCAGAAGCGGGTGGAAACGCCGGGGGACGCGATTAAGAACGGTTCCAGTTTCCTGGTGGTCGGGCGGCCCATTGTCAAGGCGAAGGACCCCCAGGCTGCGGCCCGGGCGATTCTGGACGAGATTGCAGGCATTTGTTAGAATAATAAATTGTGTTTAGCGCCCTTTGTTTTCGCCGCGCCAAGCGCCGGGTGCCTTTCCGCCTGGAACGAGGGGGGTTGTCCCCCGAGAGAAGCCGGAAGGGTGGCGCGATAAAGCAGGCGAAAAATCGGATGCGCTAAATAATACGTCAAGATCGGGGTCGGTTAGCTCAGTTGGTTAGAGCAGTTGATTTACATTCAACAGGCCGCAGGTTCGAGCCCTGCACCGACCATTCTTTTTCCAATGGATTCCTGCATGAAACTCCAGCTGATCTTTTCACCATGGTGCGCGACATTCGGGGTATTCAAGGGGGTTGCCCGCAAGGCATCCTCTTTCCCGCCGCTGGGGCTGGGCTATATCGCGGCCATTGCCGAACAATGCGGTTGGGAGGTGGGGATCATTGACGCCGAGGTCGAGGGCTTGTCGCAGGAGGATATCCTGGCGCGTGTGGCACGTTTCAAGCCCGATCTTATCGGCCTGACAGCTACAACGCCGTTTTTTCATAGTGTTGTGGAAATGGCGAAAGCGCTTCGCCAGCGATTTTCAACCCCCATCGCTGTAGGCGGGCCGCATATTTCGCTCATGCGTGAAAAAGCCTTTGCCGATGTGTTTGATTATTGCTTTGTCGGCGAATCGGAAACGATCCTTCCCGAGTTTTTTAGTCGTTTCGCGTTGGGGAAAAGCCTGGAGGATGTCCGGGGCATCCTTTACCGTCGGGATGGAGCGATCGTTTTTCATGGCGAGGCGCCACGCCTTGAGGATCTGGACGCGCTCCCCTGGCCGGCGCGGCATCTTCTTCCCGGTGACAAGTACCAGATCGGAACGCTCCGGGGGCTGCAGCATTACACGTCGTTTTTTATCAGCCGCGGATGTCCCTTTGATTGTGTTTTTTGTGCGAACAAGCTCTACGGCAAGGCTGTGCGCCGGCGTTCTGTGCCCGAGGTCATGCGTGAGCTGACCCATATTGTCAATGACTTAAAGATCCGGCACATTTATTTTCTCGACGACACCTTGACGCTGGACCGGGCTTATATCATGTCGCTTTGCGCGGCGATCAAGGAGAGCGGGCTTAAATTTACCTTCGAGGGGAGCACCCGCGCCAATCTCTGGGACGAGGCCATGGTCCGGGAGCTTCGGGCCTGCGGCCTCATACGCATCAGCTTCGGGCTCGAGACGGCGGATCTGCGGGTGCGCAAGATCATCAAGAAAAGGGTCCCGCTTAAAAGCTATTTTCATGCCAACCGCCTGAATAACCGTTTGAAGATCGAGACAATCAATTCCGTGATGCTGGGTTTGCCGGGGGATACGCCGCGGAGCATCAAGAGAACGGTCGACTTTCTTTGCCGCTCCAGGGATATCCAGCATGCGACCTACAGCATTGCCATGCCTTACCCCGGCACGGAAATGTGGGACATGGCGCATGCCAACCAGCATGGGTTGAAACTGTTGACCGAGGACTTTGCGCAGTTCCAGCGTTATGGGCATGCCGTGATGCAGGTGGGAGAGATCACGCCGGCCCAGATGGTGGCGTTGCAGAAGCATGGGTTGATGCGGATTTACGCCTGCTGGTGGCGGTTTTGGCCTTTGATCCGGCGGCATGGCGTGATGGCGGTCCTGTCGCCGGCCTGGGATGCGCTCAGAACGATCGCGGCGGGAATGTTTCAGCGGGGCATTTTTAAGGGGTGGCGTGAGAAATCGTTTGACAAAGAAAATATCCCCGATTAAACTAACTTCGCTTTTCAAACAAGATATTCACGGGGTCGTGGTGTAGTTGGTTAACATATCAGCTTGTCACGCTGGAGATCGCGGGTTCAAGTCCCGTCGACCCCGCCATTAAATAAGAAGGCCTGGCCAAAAGCCAGGTCTTCTTATTTAATGTGGAGTTGACCACTTTGGAGTTGCAGGTCCGACGCCCTTTGTCGGACCACGGGTTCATCGACGGGCTTCCACAATTTTCTCCAGAAAAGCCCGTCTACCTGCGAGCCTGTAGGGCGAGCAGAAGTCCCGTCGATCTGGCTATCTCTCTGTTCAGATTTATCCCAACATTCTGCCTTACCGTATCTCTCTATCTCCAAAAGGCCCTTTAGTAATGGCTCTGTAGTAAAGGAGTATTATGCTGATTTTTGTGATGGTTAGAGGGGGCTTTACTAGGCGCTGTTAGAGATAAGGGTTCTTCCGGGAAGTTCGTGGGTTATCGACGGAAGGCGGTTTTGGTAGAATATGCCTTTAACCGGAGGGCATATGCACGATCGGGATTTGTATTCTCAGGTATTAGGTTTAACGAAGCCATG
>Ga0114951_10001920_pt1 | contig 24576 bp, 30 predicted proteins | sample AM7aDNAmetaG_FD_88677 | JGI IMG/M metagenome (GOLD analysis project Ga0114951, IMG submission 88677) | Freshwater microbial communities from Finland to study Microbial Dark Matter (Phase II) - AM7a DNA metaG | ecosystem: Environmental > Aquatic > Freshwater > Lake | place: Finland: Lake Alinen... | reverse complement strand
GATCAGCTGTTCTGGCTCAGAAGGCTTGGGTCTGCCCAACCAGATGCCCAGACGTTGCGTCTTGCCGATCACGGAATTGCGCGTAAACCCCTCGCCCAATTCCCTTGCTATTTCACGGGAGGTCATCCCCTTAGCCGCCATGTCTCGTAGCTTGGCTACGTCGGCTTCCGACCAAGGTTGGTTTCCCATCAGTCGAACAACCCCAAGGCTTGCACGTACACTCCCAGCACCGCTCGGTCTTCCTGCTTCATCTTGCGAATGGAGTAGGCCTTGCGCAGCTCCTTCGTGAAGCCTTTGGACTTGGCTTCCGCCCAGACATCCTTAATGTCGTTGGCGATTTCTTTCTTCTCGTTTTCCAGCGTCTCGATCCGGTCGAGAATGCGCATCATATCAGTTGTGTTCACGCCGTCAGTCATGGTGTCCTCCTAGAGTGGTGGCGCGGGTTGCCCCGCGCCGGTTGATTAGAGCCCGAACAATCCGCTGGCGCCAGCGCCGCTGCGGGTGGCTTCAGGCGCCTCGCCTTCGTCCGGCACCGACTCCATCCACTTGCCCGCGTCCACGCCGCCAGAGCCGCCCAGACGGTCGCCATCCTTGATCTTCTGGAAGAACTGAATGCCGAACGACACGCCGTCGCCGTTCTGCGCGTTGGTCCACGCAAAGGCGTTCAGCACGGCCTTGCCGTAGCAGCCGGAGTAGATCTCCTCTTCGGTGGCGGGCAGGTGCTCAGACTTGTAACGCAGCACCGGCTGGCGCACAGACTGCACGCGCAGGAAGAACACGTCAGGGCCGAAACCGGGGTGCAGCTCGCCGGTCTTCTTGTTGCGGGCTTCCTTGCCAGCGCCGTCGAGGAAGGGCGACTTGATCAGGCCAGCCTTGGCCCGCTCCAACCCCTTGTCGCCCCATTGGGCGACGATGACGCCTTTCACGGCGGCGTCCATCGCGCTGCGGTCGCCGGACTTTTCGAAGATCAGGGTGCAACCGTACTTCTCAACGCCGCCCTCTTGTTGGGCGCGCGGCTTGAACAGCGAGTTGGCAAACGAGACGCGGCACAGCGAGGTCTTGAAATCAGCAGAGCGTTCCATGGTCTTTAGTCCTTCAGAGGTTCAAAGAAAGATTCGGTTTTGGCTTTGACAGCCGGGCGGGAGGTCTTCTTCGCCGACACCAGATTGGTTCCGGTGACCAGCTTGTGGTACATGTTGGCGATCTCGTCCTTTCGTTTTGCGCCGATTATTTTCTCGATCTGCGCGGGGGACAACAGCTTCTTCGAGAAGATCTGGTCTTCCGTCAGTTTGACCACAGATTTCAGATCGCTGATGATCTTCTCGTCGTCAGCGGCCCATTTGCGATTGCCGATCTTCTCGACCAGCTGGTATCCGGGGATTGTGGTCCCCTTCTCCGCCATCGCGTGCGCTGTGGCGCGCACCGCCTTCGCCCAATCCTCCAACATGTCGAGACCGTCGAGGATGTGGGCAAGCTCTTCCGGCGACAGCGCCGGGACCGTATTCGAGATCATCGGTGGTGTCTCCAGTGTGGGGTCTTCAAACCAAGCCCTTGCGACCTCCGGGGAGACCGTCAGAGCCTTGCTGCGCAGCGCCGGGCAGATGCCCTGCGCTGGACAGAAGGTGCAGTTGCCGGGCGTCAGCGCCGCCGCTGCCCATGTGTCGAACGCGGTGCGGTTGCCGTTGATCATCTCGAAGCCGTCCAAGGCGAGCTTGGACCGCTCCATGGCCTTCATCAGTTCCGCCGTCCATTCGATCAGCTCCGCGATGTGGAATGTCTCGCTGCGGATGCGCCCGTCCTTGTGGGACGCGCGCGGCTGAACGATGGTCACCTTGACCGTATCGACCTGATTGACCAACTCCTTCGGGGCGTTCAGCAAAGCCAGAAGCGCATAGGTGCGCGTCTGCTTGTTGCCGTTCACCTCGACGATGCCCTTACCGTTCTTGAGGTCGATCACTTCGATCTGCCCCAAGAGCGGCTTGATGATGGTGGCGTCACAGGTGCCGCCAGCATCGAAGGGTGGGTCGAGCTGGGCCAGCGAATGGCGCTCTTCCAGAAAGAGCAGGCAACCACTGGCAACGTCGTTTTGCTCGACCACGTAGTCCACGTACATCTGGGCGGAGTTGGTGATCTCTTCCGTGATCTCCACCTCAAAACCGTCGATGCTGTAGACGTCACCCAAGAACTTCGAGCAGTCCTTGTCGCCGCGCAGCGCCTTCTCTGCGACCTCATGCGCTGCGGTTCCTTCCGCAGCGTAGATGCTGGACTTCTGGTCCGGGGAAATGGAGACCATCGCCATCCGGCCAGCGCATGTCCAGTTGGCGGCGGTGGAACTGGCCGACCAGACAGCGTGATAACGGTTGGAATGGACGGTCATAGCACCACCTTTCGGTTGTACCAGTTGTTGTCGGTGGCGTCGTTGATCGCGTCGTAAGCTTTGCGCAACGAGGCCTGATCCTTGGGCACCAGACGCAGCGCTGAGACCGCCGGACCGAACGTCTTCTTGAGGATGTCCGGGCCGTCTATAAGGGTGTTAGCCATCTTATCGTTCACGTCGTACTTGGCGGCATAGGCCATCAAGGCGTTGCGCAGGTCGGTCTCAGTGATTTCGGCCAGCGCGGTTTCGGGCTCTTCGTCGAACAACGGCGGAATGGAAACTGTCGGTTCCGCCGCGCCCCACTGCATGTAGTCGTGGATTGCCGCAATCGCTTCTTGCAAAGACACCTGATCGTCAGGGATTTCAGCTATTGGTTTTCCCAACAACATGGGAATGTGTTTCTGCGCCCGGACAATTCCGAACTTCTTGGTGAACTCACCAACCGCTGCGCGCACATCGTCATGGGTCAGCGTGGTGCTGGCGGCTTCCGCCGCTTCGTCAGCGACGTCTTGCTCGTCGATGACAGGCACAACCACTGGCGCTACTTCTTCCTTGGCGGCGACCGCAGTCTCCTTGGGCTTGCGGCCACGCTTTTTGGGCTCTGTCGGCTCCGTCTCGACCGGGCTATCGGGCGTGACGCGCGTGACAGGCTCTCCGTCGTCCGTCACTTCCAGCGTGACGTCGCGCGGGAAAAACGCCGCGACATGATCCAGAAGCTGGTCGTACACCGGCAGCTTTGGGTCTAGGGTAAACTTGATCTCGATCATTTCAGCACTCCGTTGATGGCTGTCCACAATCTCAACAACGAGGCTTGCAACGCCTCGTCGATTGAGCCCTCTATGCAGCAGACGCGAACAAACGTGTTGCGCGTCTGCTTCACATTCGTCACCCGCATGGCGGCTTGGGCCTGATCTTTCGGCGAGAACGACGTCTCGACGAACCACAGCTCGTTGGCGGACGAGAAGTCCACCGCCTCGCCCGCAGCTTGAATCTGACCCAACATCACGCGGTTTTCCGAATTTCCTCTGAACGCGAGCTCGTATTGCTCGCGCTGCTTCACCGGGGTCGAGCCGTCGATGCGCAGGGGCTTGAACTTCTCCAGTCCGGCCTGCAACACGTCTCCGACCTCCTTGTGCCAATACATCAGCACGATTTTGTCGAGCCCGTTGTCGAACTCTTCCTTCACGGCCTCGACAACCGACTGCGCCTTGATGTTGCCGGTGAGGCGCCGCAGCGGCCCCAGCTCCATCTCCAGCTCTTTGGTGTTGCCGTTCTCCGCCGCGTTCATGATCCGCGTCTTGTCGAGATCGCCGTCGATCTTCTTGCGCGTGGCGGGCGATACGACCATCGGGAAAAGCTCAAAGACGGACGGGCGGATGCCGATGTCCTTCTGCGTCCGGCGCAGCATGAAATCGCCCAACCGTTCGCGCAGTTCGCTCTCGTTGCGCCCGCCGATCACCACCGGTATTTTGTTGAACCGGCTGATCTGCTTCATGCGCACGATGCAGTAACGGTGCCGAAAATCTTCGAACCGGGTTACGTCCGGCCAACCCCATTGATCGTTAGCCAGAAGCCGTTCTGGGCATGACGAGCGCATGGTCGTCCATATATCTGAAGGGTCGTGCGGCAGCGGGGTGCCGGTGAGGAACCAAGCGCGCGTCGTGTCCTTAACCAGCGCACCGCCAGTGAACAGGCTCTTGCCGCCCGCCACAGGCTTGCCCAGAATGGCTTGTGTGCGCTTGGCGTCAGGGTTCTTGCAGTTGTGCGATTCATCGAGGATCACCAGATCGGTGGCGCGCTTGGACACGAAGGTCGTGGCGCCGTTGTAGGAAAGGATGCGGACGTCGCAGTCGGCGGCGTGCTTGTCCACGCCCACAATCCCGATTGTGCGGTTGAGCTTGCTCCACGTCGCAAAGCCCCGGCGCCAGACGGCGCGGCCAGACGCGGTGGTGACGACATCAATGGTGTTGGCGAAGATATAGTCGGCGGCGATGATGGCTGCGCCGGTCTTGCCGACGCGCGGCTCGTCCGCGAGAAGGGCGCGATGGCGGGACGCCAAAAACTTCGCACCGGATAGCTGGGTTGGCATTGGAATCATGGCTACCTGCCCTCTGTTTCGACTATATGTAAGACATAAGTCCCGAAGGACAATCTGTCAAGCGCGCTTCTTGATATAAATCTCGATCCGTGGCCTGTCCGAATACAGTTTGAATGCGGTCAGACACACGATTTGCGTGTCGTCCACATAGACCACCTTGTTGAGTGAATCGGCAACCCCTTTTACGATATTGTCGATGTCGGGTTTTTTGGTGGGGCGGATCTTCCCCGTCATGGCGTCGAGCTTCCACTTGGCGGGCTTGCTGACAGGCACGGAAAAGTATGCGTGGATGCACATGTCGAGCGCGCCGTCAAAGAGAGGTGCGCGCTTCATGGTGTCTTGGGCCGCCCACGCCAGCCGCTCTTCAAAGCGAGCTGTTTTCTCTGGCGTGTACGTGTGACCAGTCTGACGCGAGAAGCGTGGACGGCCCTTTCCGATGGGCTCACCGTCAAGAATGAGTTCGAAGTCCCATTCCAAGCTCATGCGGGCTCTTTCATATACCCGACTAAGCTGATCGGTTTACCCGAGTCAATTTCGAGCAGAGCGAGTAGGATGGCGAAACCTTCCGCTGGAATGGTTCCTCGCAGGAACCACTTGTACAGGGTCGGGCGCTGATAGTCGCGGCCATAGGTCTCCAGGAAGCTGTGCAGATTGTCTGCATTGCCCCAGTGGCTGGTCAGGAAGGCGGCGAAATCGAACATGGGTTGGGTATATAGGACAAGCTGTACTTTGACAACCTGTCCTTACCGCACCTCTTAGTAAGACCGTCCAATTTCATACCATTGCGTGCCGTTGTTAACCAGCGTTAGGGTTGAGCCCGCAGCTGTTGTGAAGTTCGCGCTGTTGTTGAGACGGATGTTTGCTGCGCCAGTCGCGTTGTACACGGTCAAACTTGCCGCGAAGTAAAGCGTAACTTTTCGCCCCGCCCAACCATTGAGAAGTATGCCAAACCCGGTCGTTCCGTTAATTTGGAAGACGTCGCCAAATTCCGGAATGCTGATTGTTCCGGCGGATGCAATAGGGTACAGAACCATGGTGGACGAAATGGTTCCGCCAACTGTGCCGCGCTGGAAATCGCAAGACGGAGAGACGTAGATGTTTCCGCCGCCGCCGGGATTGTAGATAATGGCGGTGGTGACATTTACGGCGCGAACACCGTCCAACATGACGACACTGTTGGCGGAAGAAACAGTAATCGCGTTTATCGTGGTGTCCATACACCCGCCGATAATCCTCACGTCTCCGGAAACTATGTTGTAAACACCGGCTGTTTGCGTCGCAGAACAAGAGGTAAATTCGACGTAATCCCCGGCAGGTAAATTGACTTGATACGCATTGGAGTTGGTTGTTCCAGCTATGCCGTAAGCAGTACAGCCAATGAATTTGCCACTCGTGTCGCCAAGAACGCTGTTGCCGACAATAAAACCCACCGCGCCGTTATTGATGTAATCGGCTTGGCAATCCACAAGAACGGGGCCGCCGTCACCCGATAGAAAATAGCCGATGTTGTACCCAAGGGCGAAGCAATGCGCCAAGCTGATGAGCGCAGAGCCTTCAATGTCGAACGCAGTTCCGGTCCTCAGATATGAAGCCGTGGTGGCTGTGGCTGTGTACGTGCAGAACGGCCACATGTGGCAATACTGAAGATATGGCGTGTCATAAGCATTGAGGATTTTGATGCCGTTTTGATTGTCGCCATAAAGCCACTCGTACTTCTCTCGGACTTGGTTGGTGCTGGTTACGAGCTGGTTGAAGCCAAGAACAAGGCTGTAGCCAATGTAGCAGTCGTCGCCCTGCACTGTGATCGCCGTGCCTGCAAAGGCCGACGAATCTGTCGCGGGGATTACGAGACCCTTGCGATAAATCGGCACGCCGCGAATAGACGAGCCAGATTGCATGGTTATCGTGTAGGTTGGGTTTAAGATCAGCGCGCCGTTGAGCGTAGATAAATCCAGCGGCTGACCACCCGAACTGCTGTTGTTCGTTGTTCCGGGGACTTGCCATCCCGCGCAGAGTTGGACGCCCTTTGGAATATTGAGATTGGCGCTGTTGATCAGGTACTGCCCCGGCGCGTTCAAGAGAACTTGCTTGCCCGGGCCGGCTGCATTGAGCGCGGCTTGAACGGCGGCTGTGTCATCGGTCACCCCGTTTCCGACAGCGCCAAAGTCTTTGACGCTCAGCACGTCACCAAAGTAGGCCGACAATGTTCTTGCCGTTGTCGCGCCAGTTGCCGTCGCCGACGCTGCGTTGACGTTGCCTATATAGGCGGGGGTTGTCAGATTGGTGCCATCGTAGGTGAAGTTGGCGGAGCCAGAAAACCCGCCAGAACCGTTGTTGTATTGAACCGATCCCGTCGCGCCGGTAGCGTTCTGGCTTGCTGTGACGAGCGGAGTCCAATACGTCGGATTGGCCGAAGGAATGACGTTCACGTTGGTCAACAAGGCGATGTAGGACACGCCGTTGTACAAAACCACATCGAGTGGCGCGTAGTTGGTGTATTGCGACCAAACCCCTGCGTAAAACATGACGGAGTTGACCGTCGTGTCCAGCACGTTGTTCAGGATCGGGCCGGTGATGGCCCCCGTGCCGTTCAGCCTGATCTGCGAATTGATCGTCCCAAGAAGCTGCTGGCGGTTGTCGATGGTCATCATTCACACCTTTTGATTACGCCGCCATGTCGAAAGCTTTTTCCTCGACGGACGCCACGCGGGATTTCCATCCTCTGCCAAAATCGTTCCAAGTCGCAAGCCCCTGAAGAAAGGCAAGTCGCGCATCGCACACTTGAGACGCTACAGTACGGGGGTTGGCGGCGTTTACGAGCGCTAGGGTTTCGGGTCCAATCTGCCCATCTTGCGCGGTGCCCAGCACCTTCTGCAAGATTTTGACCGCGCGGCCAGTGCCGCTGTTGATCGCGAAATCGAATACGGCGTAGTCCACGCCATCAGGAAGATCGTCGCCCCGCACGGCATCCCAATACCGTTTGCGGTAGAGCGGCATCACATCGTTGGGCGTCAAGGCCTTAATGTCGGCCTCGCTGACTTCATGCCCGACAAAGGCTTCCCACACCGCTTTGGTGCAGCCCAAATTGGTCGCGCCGCCGGGATCGGCAGGGTTGTCCACGTAACCGCCTTCGTTCTTGAGAACAAGGGCAAAGCACTCGGGAAAGTTATTGGCGCTCATCATTTGCTCCCGCAGAACTGTTTCCATTTGTCGTCGTGGGCCAGAATTTCTTCCGCCGTCTTGTTCGTCAGTTTGTCGCCCTTGCCGATGAAGATGGGCCTCACCCACGAGCAAGAGGTGTCAACGATCTGCGTATCTGGCTTGCTGGCGCAACCGACCAACGTCATAAGCGCCGCAATGACAAGAAGGTATCTCATGGCTGGCTCCAGTTCTTTTGAAGCGTGTCTTGTGGGGTTGGGTCTTTGGCGACGTCTTGTTCGATGGTCGTCGCCTTCGACGTCACTTCTTGCTGGTGTTCAATGGCGACGGCTTCTTCTTTCGTCTTCTCAGCAATAGCCCCAACCGATTGTAAGTGGGACGACCAGATGGAATAGGCGATCACCAGCGCCAGCGCTGAAACAACGCCAACAACGATGTTTCGGATGAAGGGGTTAAGCAGAAGGGTCAACATTTTTCGGCTCCGTGTGCGCTTTCAGGGAAAGAGCTCCGCCACCCCCAGCGAGAATGGCGCTCGCGCCAATCGCCCAGCTCTGCGGGTCAAAACTACCGTGCATGACCGTATGATAGCCACTAATGGCGCAATAGACGATGGAGATTTTGGCCCATAGAATGCGGCCAATATCCCAAGTAGCGTTATCGACGCCGGTGAACATGTGTTTCAAAGCAGCGAGCACAGATGACCTCCTAATGCGCCAGAGAGATAGCGGCGAGCAACCCGCAAGCGGCCAGAACAATGAAGAGCAAGAAAGCGCTTCCATAAAGCAGCACGTTACCCATCAACTCCTCCTGCTCCTTAGCAGCCTGAAGTCTGACCGCAGCTTGCTCTTTCCTGATCCGCGTGGTCTCTTTCAGAATGCTGTCCCATGCGACAATACCATATTCTGAGATGAAGGTATTCTTTACCTCGGCCATCATGTGCTCGACCTCGGCCTTTGCCGTAAAAGCCTCGATGGCAATCTGTTCGGCGGTCTTTTCTTCAAAAAGCCCGGGCCGTGGGGGCTGGGCCGCAAGACGCGATAGCTTACCGGCGCTATCCAGAAGCGACATCACGTCGCCAAACATCCCTTGCATTTCCTTACCAACGGAAATGCCGGTCTTGATCGCCTCGTAGCTGGCTTTGGCGAGCGCAAGGATTGTAAGAGGGTCCATTACTTATCCTGTTTGCCGTCCAGCTTATCGTAGATGCGTTGGAACATGCTTTCGATGTGGTCCATGCGTTTGTCGAGATCATCTTTCAAGACGTAGGATTTGGGCAAGTCCGCCTCTATCCGATGAATATCATCTTTTAATGACTGAACGGCTTCCCACAATTGACGGGCAAACCAACCAATCGCGGCAAGCGCGGCGCTAAGAACAATATTGATCGTTGATTGATCCATAGCGCCGCAACCCTTTACTGTTCGGTTGTCTCGGCGACAGCCTCAACCGGCGCGGCGGGCGGCGCAAGCTGGGCCATGGCGCTGGTCTTGATCTTGTTGATCAAGTCAGCGACTTCGGCAAACGGGCGCTGGCCCAAAGCCGTGAGAATGGCGTTCACTTCTTCGACGGTATGCTTCAGCATGACTTCCATAGTAAGCTCCTCTAGCCCCAGTAGGAGTGTCTGGGGCGAGGTTGAGGATATTACGGTTGCGTTCAGGCGTAAAGGTTCTAGCTAGACCACTGTTCTGTTGGTTTAGTGGGCCATGCAGCCGTAACAGGGGGATTAACCGCTATTGACCGCAGCGCATTACGGTAAGTCACGAAATCTGCGGAATTCACCAAGTGCGGCGTATTGGATGTATTGGTAACGCTAGGAATCTCAGACCAATCCGTTTCTGATAACAATTGTTGAGCTTGAGTTTTATTATTAGATTTTTGCTGGGTTTGCCACGCTGTTTCTTGATCCGGCGTCATTTGGCTAACAGTCCATTCCAGCGTCCATACATTATTGATCAATGTTGGAGAGGAGTTTTGAACGCATAACTGTGTGGCGGGGTCATATGTGGGCTGCGCTGCAAATGTAACTGGTTGAAGGGTATAACCCTTCGCAATTGCAATATTTGTCTCAGGAAAAATTTCCGCAATATTGGGGTCTGAACCAAAAATTGTGTAAGGATTTTCAGCCATAAGCGACCCCAGCGTGTAGGGGTACTGGACAAGGGTGTTACCCTGAACTTCGGCGTATACTGTCATGGCTCACCCCTATTTATAATGGCGGTGGAGGTACTACGATCAATGGTCAAAACGCCATCACACGCAATATTCCATTCGCCGTGCGCCTGCTCATCCTTGACGGGTACATTAACCTGAATATGCTTAAAAAGATACTCTTTGCCATTTTCAAAAACCCTCCACGCATGGTCCGGGGTTCCTCGCCCTATCGCCCCACGGGATTTGTTGAATCGGATCAAAAAGTGGCTCATATAACCTCGGCCTGCGGCATTGGATTGTCGATCAGGTCGATATTGAAGTGGATGAACCTAGCTGCCTTACCGCCCACAACGCGCGTGAAGCTGTGCGGGAGCCATGAATTTGTCAGAATGAGCTGCCCACGTTTGGGAATGACATCCACTACATTGCTGGCAGGCGTCAATTCGTTCATATTCCGTTCTTCAATCCCCCCAGCAATTTTTCCGGCACGAGGATCGTAAAACCGCGCCATAAAGTTTTCAGGAACGTCGAGGAAATAGAAGCCTACCATTTTGCAGCCGGGATGCGTGTGCTGCTCCATCAAGGCATGTTGTTTGTATTCATGGCACCACATGGCAGCAAAGAATGCGGCCTTATCATCCACTTTGTAACCTTGATCGCCCAAAAGATTAAGTGCCGTTAAGGCAACATACTGAGCAAACGGTTGTACCCGTTCATCCTGCGCCATGTCAGCAGTCATCCGAACCAAATGGTCATGCGGCATTCCGCAGCCTTCCGGCTTGGAGAGGTAATCTGTGGCAGTGTCGCGCATAGCGCCAAAGAACTCAGGCTTGTCAATTTGATAGATGATGGATGGAAAACAAAAAAATGGTTCAATGGTATCGTTCATTCTGCGGCCTCCTTGTGCTCAAGAAGGACATTGGTATGGGTCAGCAAGTTCAATCTGTCGTTTGCGTTTTCCAGCCTCATAGATACCCCTTTGATATGTGGCAAGATATGCGTCTCAAAGTCGGGATGGCTTCGCATGGCGCGAAGCTGATCCTCCGGAATGGTCCCTTGCGTAATCAGAAAGTTCTCAACCCGCGACCGAAACTCTTCACGCCATTCATCATGTTGCGCCGCTTCGGTAGCTTCCAGCAAAGGAAGATGGCCGTATTTGCGATGCGGTTCAAGCTCAACCATAATTGTCTTGATGGTTTCAAGCTCTTTTTCAGCGCCGGCCAAGGCCAGCTCAGATAGTCCTTCGCCAGATTTCCATTCAATCTTATCAGCTTCAGCTCTAAGCTTTATAGATTGTTTGATGTCTGGATCGTTTAAGGTTTCTTCAATTTCAACAATTTTGGCTTGGCGGCGCAACATTTGAGCCTTGGTGTGCTCAATCTTGATTTGGATGTCGAGCATTTGCTCATACAAGATGTTCCAAGCGCCATCAGCCGTGTGGCATCCGCCAGCAATAAAATGGCGGAGTTGAAAATCTGAGTTATTGCGGTGCGGTTGGCTGCTCATACGTTCACGCACACGGCCCAAGAGGCGGCGGAGCCGCCTGCAGATGCGACACTTGCCGCCCCCACCCCAGTAGCAGTGGAAGTACAACTAGAATAAAGATACTTATTGCGAATCGTTGTAGGGATGAAGCAAGCGGAACCACCAAGAGCAAAAATACCACGAGTGCTATTTCCAGCAGCAGAACCCCCCGATGATAGTGTACTAGAAGCGGCAACACCAATCGCAGTAGAAGTACAACAAGCATATGTATACTTATTGCGAATCGTTGTAGGGATGAAGCAAGCGTAACCAAGAGCAAAAATACCACGAGTGTTATTTCCAGCGGCAGATCCACGATTTGAGACTGCACTTGAAGAAGCAACGCCAGATGCGGTAGATGCGCAAGAAGAATATGTATATTTATTTCTAATTGTACATGAATTTCCCAAAGCAAAAATACCACTAGTGCTATTTCCAGCAGCTGATCCTCCAGAAGAAACTGCACTTGAGGAAGCAACCCCACATGCGGTAGATGTGCAAGAAGAATATGTGTATTTATTTCTTGTTGTGAGTGCTTGAAAACAACAACCTACAAGTGTTCTTCCAATTGCAAAAATACCACGAGTGCTGTTGCCAGCAGCAGATCCTCCACAAGAACTTACACTTGATGATGCAACGCCCACAGATGTAGATGAACAACAAGCATATGTATATTTATTGCGTATAGTGGAGATACTTCCTACAGCAAATATTCCTGCAGTGCTATTTCCTGCCGCAGCGCCATTAGTAGATGGTTGACTGGCACTACCAACCCCTGTCGCTGTAGATGAACAGTTTGAATAAATATATTTATTTCGAGTTGCAGTACAATAACCTAATGCAAAAATTCCTTTTGTCCCATCCCCAGGAATTCCACTTGCCGCCGCCCCATACCCAAATCCCTGAGCCGACATCGCACCGCGTGTAATGATTGCAGGCATTTTATCGCCTCACTTAAACTGTGTCTGGGACGCAAAGATCGTGTAAGCTGCGCTTCCCGTCTTTACGATGGTGTAGGTATAAATATCAACGCCTGACGCATTACCCGCCGTTGGAGCCGTTCCGCCCTGCCACTTTGGCGTCACCGACGTTCCATCCACGGTTACTGCGTTATTGTAATACGCAGTAGCGCCTTGTGTTACAAGGAACGCCACCGTCACTGACTGGCCCGTAGCCATCATCGTATTCAATGATGTTGTGCTGTTGCCTCGGAAATTGACGGTCCAGTTAGCCGATGCACTTGTCGTGTAATACAGCACAGACTGGGTGATGACATCAAAGTTGATCGTCCCCGTCGCCGCAGTGGCAGATACCGTCGCGACTTCACCAATATTGGGAATGCTCATAACCGGAGCGTTTACCGTTCCGGCATATTCCGCCAAGATAGATAGGTTGCGCGATGTGGTCATCTGTTTGTCCTCAATGGCAGTCTACTACACCGCCGAGCTTTTCTCCATACCCCTGCTCAGAACAACAGGAACATGCCGCTGGTTGCGGGAATGTACGTGACTACGATCAGACCGGCGCCACCAGAGCCGCCAACTATCGACGTTCCCGTCGAGCTTGTGACGCCGCCCGCGCCGCCAGATCCCGCAATACCTGATTTTGCCGCTGCGCCGGTCGCCGCCGAGGCGTTGCCGCCCGGACCACCGCCGCTGCCGATTGTGTTGAGGATGTCGATGCCCTGTGAACCAGAACCGCCAACGCCAACTGACGAACCATTCGTCGCGCTTTCCCCGCCACCGCCACCACCACCAACTGTTCCGGGAGAACCGGATGCTGTGCCGGAACCTACGCCCGCACCGCCGCCAACACCGAGCGAATTATTGCCGCCGTTGGCAGCAACGGTGGAAGTAGATTGATTGCTGGTTCCTGCGGTGCCGCCGCCGTTGCCGCCACCACCCGCGCCAGCATTAAAGCTTTGGGTAGTATCTGTGACGGAGCCGCCAGCGCCGCCCGCGCCGTTCGGACCCGCCGCGCCGCCGCCGCCCGCGCCCGCATAACCTATCGCCGTTGAGGCCGACCCCGACGCGCCGCCTGCGCCACCGTTGTACGTGCTGCCTGTTCCGCCCGTTCCGCCGGTGCTGCCAGTCGTCCCCAGACCGCCACCACCAGCGGTGTAGGCGCCAGACGCCCAAGTCGTCGAGCCACCGGCGGAACCAGATCCACCAGCGCCAATCGCATAAGTTACGGAGCTGCCCGCAGTGGAGAAAAAGTTGGTAACCTTGGTGTAACCGCCGCCACCGCCACCGCTGCCACCTTTATGCGTCGTCGTCGGCGAGCCCGCACCGCCAGCGCCGCCTCCAGCAATCATGTGGATCGTGTTGTTCCACGGATTGAAATTGGCGGGAACCGTCCACGACGTTCCCGACGTCAGAAGGTAGGCGACCGTGCCGGGCGCAGTGAACAGGGCGCCGGTGACGTTGCTCACGTTCGTGGAGTTGGTGTTCAAGAACCAGACGTAAGGCGTCGTGCCGTTGGAAGTCGGCACCGGCGCGAAGGCTATGTCTTGCGCCGACAGATAGTTGCTGGTCGCCCCGCCGGTCAAAGAGATGGTTGCCTGCGTGCCCGCCGTGGAACTGTTTAACGTCACCAGATTGCCGGAGGTTCCCGCAATGGCAAAAGAGGTCGTGAGGGTCGTCGTTGTGGATGCAGGAAATGTGAACGTTGTGGGCGAGACGCCGTTAGCCAGCGTTGCGAAGGTGTTCGCTCCGGTGATCGTCAGTGCGCCTGCACCGTCATTTGATACCGGAACGGTATAGGTGAACCCACCACCAACAAAGGTCTTGGCGCTGGCAGAGTTCAGACTGATCTTGCCGCTGCCGGTGCCTAATGTGGTCGTGTAGCCAGTCGGCGCAGCGTTATTGAAAACGGTCGCGCCCGAACCAGAACAGAGAAGCGTTCCGCCATTCAAGGTTAAGTTCTTTGTTCCGGTCGCGGTGATGTAGCTGGGGGTGCTGAGCGTTTTTCCGTTGAGATTCAGCGTGCCGTTCGTCTGCGTTATGCTGCTCAACACCGTCAAGTTGTCTTGAAGCGCCCAGCTTCCGCCGACACCATTGAACACGATAGGCGTCGTGGCGGAGAAAGTGGAGCCGCCGTTCTGCACGGTTTGTGAGGTAGTCGAGTTGAACGTCACAGATGCAATATTAAATGCGGCTGCTGCGGTCACGGTCATATTGCCGCTCACGATCAGCGTTCCGACATTCGAAAACGTGATGGCGCCTGCGGAAATGGTGAAATTGGCGCAGTTGTTCTGACCAGTCTGATTGCAAGTTACCGTAAAAGTTCCACCGGAATTGCTGTCAAAAACCACGTTGTCGGTTATTAACGGATACCCAGCACCTCCAGCTCCGCCGCTCGACGTAGCCCAGTGAGTAAGTGTGGTGTTATTCCAAGTTCCAGCGCCGCCGACCCAATACCATGTAGCCATGTTTACGCCCCCTGATCAGCTGGGGGATTGAACTGCGTGCCATCCCATGTCCAGCCAATGTCGCATGGCTGGTCGTCCGCTATGGCGATCAGCTGCGTCCCTTCGGGTGCCGGATCAACATTTGGATCGGCCACGATGATGTTCGTCACCAATCCGTTCGACAGTTCACAAACCGCACAGCGCATAGATCACCTTTATGCAGTGGCGATGCAACGCCATTTTGATGTCTGGCCGTTGTACTGGAACCCGACGGTCACCGGCAAGGTCGTCGAGCCATTCGATGTCGTCGGCACGGAAGCAGTGCTGTTTTCAGTGTTGGTCCAACCGATGGTCTGTGTCGCCGCGCTGAAGTCGTAAATGCGCACCATCGACATTTGACCATCAACCGCGCCGGTTACCGCCATCGTGATCGCCATAGTGGCGGCGGAGCTGTTGGTGAAATTATTCACCTTGCTCGTGATCGGCACCGTGCCCGCATTAGAGGTGACCGTGACCGCGACAGCGTTGTTGATGAACTGCGCGGCGGTGTTGTTGGCGGAGAGCGTCAAGGTGCTGGAGCCGTTATTGACGCCCGTGCCGCCGTTCGCTGAAGGAAGAACTGACGTGCCTTGCACCGTGGTCGAGTTCACCCAAGTTGCGATCTGCCCGCTAGTGGGCGATCCGCTGACCGATACGCCACTGACAATCGACACGTACAGCGCGATAACTTCAACGATGTCGCCAGAAGACGCAGCCACCGCCAGAACGATAGATGTGCCAGACGTGGCTGTGTAGTCAGTCGCATTTAGCAGGACGCCATTCAAATAAACCTGAACGTAACCAATTGTATAGGAAACGGTGAAGGTCGTCTGGCCGCCTGTGGCGGTAAAGCTCGTGCGCGTATATGTGCCGCCACCGCCACCAGAAACAGTCGCCCATGTTCCATCGCCGCGCAGATAGGTCGTGCTGGACGGCGTTCCGGTGACCGGGTTTGCGCCCAATGCCGAGACCGAACTGATCAGGTATCCGCTGGTTGGCAGCGTCAATGCGGTCGTGCCGCTGAGCGTGAAAGTCGTGCCGTAAGCCCCGCTGATCGTCAGTGTGCTGGCGGCGTTGTTCGCCACGCCGGTGCCGCCGTAAGCCGGGCCTACAACCGCACCATTCCAAGTCCCATTTGTATACGAACCTGCCCAGCTCAATGTATTCGTGGACCAGCTCGCATTGGTCGGCGCTTGATTATGCGTGTCCCACGATCCCGCTGCGGGCGAGTTTACCAAAAGAATAACTTCAGCAAACGCCCCTGACTGCAACGTCAGCAACGTAGTGCCGGAATTATTTTTAACAACAATCGTTCCAGAAGTCTGATTATTGTTAAACGAGAACTGTGCCCCTGCTGGCAATGTCGTTGCATCGGGAAGCTGGAATGTCTGACCGCCCGAACCTGTCACCACGTAAGCAGGATTAGACGCCGCAGTTAGCGTTGTTGTCGTGCCTGCGGCCGCCACAACGGTGAAGCCTTGGAAAAGGGCGTTCACCGTTAAATTAGCATTACTATCCCGCAGCGCCACGCTGTTAGCACCGGTCGAGCTTGTCACACCCGTGCCGCCACTGCCGACAGCTAAAGTTCCTGCAACCGTCACAGCTCCCGATGTAGCCGTGCTAGGCGTCAAACCCGTGGAACCGAATGAAATGGTCGTCACACCACCGCTAGCGGTGGAATTGATCGTCTGATTCGGCCAGCTGCCGCTAATAGTAATATTGGTCCCCGCGACCAAGCCGGGAGTTGACGTACCAGAGCCGCCATTTGCAACTGGCAAAATACCAGTCACGCCGGTCGTCAGCGGCAAGCCGGTCACATTGGTCAGTGTGCCGGAGCTGGGCGTACCCAAAGCCCCATTGAAGAGTACCGGAGCGCCCGCGCTGCCGACCGCCACGCCGAGCGCAGCAAAAACCCCGGTGCCATACGCAAATTGTCCCAGCTGCGTGCTGGCGTTCACGTAAAGGCCGTAACCGTTGGTGGCGCCCGTGATCGGCGAGCCGATGGTGATCGTCGAGCTGCTGGGCGCCACTGCGCCAAGGACACCTGCATTGTTGTAAAGAAGGTATCCGTTGGTGGCGCCCGTCACTGTGGTCGTTCCAACAACCAACGCGGAGCTGCCGCCGCCGGTGGAATTGATCGTTTGGTTCGGCCAGCTGCCGGTGATGGTGATGTTGGTGCCCGCCACCAAGCCGGGGGTCGCCGTGCCAGTGCCGCCATTGGCGACCGGCAAGATGCCGGTGACGCCGGTCGTCAGCGGCAAGCCGGTCGCATTGGTCAGCGTGACCGCCGAAGGCGTGCCGAGCGCAGGAGTAACCAATGTTGGTGAGTTCGAAAGAACGTTTGCGCCAGAACCGGTTGAGGTCGTCACGCCGGTGCCGCCATTCGCCACCGCCAGCGTTCCGGCCAGCGTGATGGTGCCGGACGTGGTGACCGGACCCCCGCTGGTCGTCAAGCCGGTCGTGCCGCCGCTGACGTTGACGCTGGTCACAGTGCCAGTGGCGCCAGTGATAGCCGCCCATGTGCCGTCGCCGCGCCAGTAGGTGCTGCTGTTGGCGTTGGTGCCGGAATTGAGGTTGCTGACCGACAAGTTGCCGGTCACGCCGGTCGAGAGCGGCAATCCGGTGGCGTTGGTCAAAACGCCGGACGTCGGCGTGCCGAGCGCACCGCTGTAGGTGACGAACCCGCCTGCCGCGTTGGTCGCGTTGCCGAGCGCCGTCAGGACGCCGGTGCCTGCGCCGGTCAGGCCGGTCGAGATCGGCAAGCCTGTGACGTTCGACATAACGCCGGACACTGGCGTGCCGAGCGCCGGGGAGACCAATGTCGGGAAGCTGGAGAGAACGACGGAGCCTGCGCCGGTCGAGCTTGTGACGCCGGTGCCGCCATTGGCGACCGCCAGCGTGCCGGAGAGCGTCACCGCGCCGCTCGTCGCGGTCGAGGGTGTCAGGCCGGTCGTGCCCGCGCTGAACGTCGTTACGCCGGGCGGCGAAGCCCAAGCGAACGCCGATCCAGTCCACTGGAGATAGGTGTTGCTGACCGACGGAGCCGAGATGAACGCCGTGGCGCCCGATCCGGTCTGGTAAGGGATCTGATCCAGCGCGCCGTTGGCGATGTTGGTCGCTGCGCCGACCGTCAGGCTGCTTGCCGCTAGATTGCCGAGCGTTCCAGCGTTGTCGTAAAGCAGATAGCTGTTTGTGCCCGAATTGACGGCGGTTGTACCGACCGTGACCAAAGCCCCGCCGGCAGGTCCGGCTGGACCGGTAGCCCCTGTCGCGCCGATGGACGCGAAGACTTGCCAATACGTCGCATTGGGTGGCGGCACGTTGGTGCTGGTGGCGATAGCGATGTAGGTTGAACCATTGTATTGAACAACGTCGAGCGGCGCGTAAGTGGCCGCCGCGTACCAAGTGCCCGCATCAAACAGAGACGACAAGACCATACTGTCAAGAATGTTGTTCAAGACAGGGCCAGTAATAGCCCCCTGCCCATTCGCAATGATCTGCGAATTAATCTGGGCAAGAAGCTGATTTCGTGTTTCTGATGCCGACATCGTGGGGAGCCTCTATGCGGCCAGAGAAATCAGGTGGTGTACATGCAGAACCAAGAGTCGCTGGTCGAGGCACTGAAAACCGCAATGGTGTCTGTTGTGACCACATTGTAAGATTCACGGAAGACCGACCCAGCGGTCAACTTGTACCCGCTTGTAGCAGACGGAACGGCACAACCGTAATTGTCGTTTGCGTCATTTAGAAGCTGCACGTAAGGTGCGCAATCGTAACCAGAGCCGGGGTTGTCGATCACAATGGACGAGATCGCACCGCCAGACAGCACGCAGTGGGCGGTGGCGTAGTTCGACGGCGCGTTCTGATTAGGGTATCCGACCCCAAGATCGCGGCCATTCAAAAGATTACCCCCACCTAAGAAATGCACCAGCGGCGGGTACGTAAACCCAAATCCGGCGTTGGTGACGGTGACCGCCGTGACTTTACCGCCAGAGACCGTGGCCGTCGCACGTGCACAACCAAATTCAAGATAGATCGTGTTGGTCGTTGACGTGTTTTGGACAACGATGGAAGAGCGCGGCGCAGCGCGAGGCAGAATCAACTGCGGCGTACCGCCTGCGGCGATAACCCCGTCCGCTCGATACGTGGGGATGAGATTTTGTTGTTCTGCGAAACCTACCATGCGCGCCATATTAGACTCCCGTCGATCCCGGCGTATCGAGTTATATAGCTAGACCGCCCACGTTGCACCTGTTTTGATTGACCATTATGCCCACGGAAGCGCCGGAGTGACAATCGGAGGCGTGATCAGATTTTGAATGGCTGTCGCCAAATTTGCTTCCAGCTCGTCTACTCGCCCCGGATACATGGCAGTTTTTACCCAATCAATCACTCCGGCTTGGGTCAAGCTATCATAGGGGGTAAAGTCAGTCAGATTGGCGTAAGGGATGGCTTGCGAACCGTAAGTTGCAGCGGTGTGCGATCCGTCGGCGGCTTCAAGCCGCCAAAAGACCGTAAAGACCACGTTGGTCTGCCCTTGTTCTGTAGGGAGACAGTCCATCCGTTCGACGATCCAGTTGTAGGTTACGCTCATGGTTGTCTCCTGTCAAAATTCCAACATGCTGATGTAGTATTTCGCCAGTTTGGCCGCGCCGCTGGCGTTTGGGTGCAGGCCTCCGCTTTGATAGTCGGAAGACAGCAGATTGACTCGTGTGAGATCAATGTAACCGCATTTTAGTGTGTTTGCCAAAGCGATGATGGCTTGCCGATAATTGTTCAGCGTGTATCCCGCCAGCAAAGTAAACCCGTTACCGGCTAAAGGCAGCGCCGGAATTGTTAGGATGACTCGTCCGTAGTTGTAATACGCCGAATTTGTAAACGCCGTCGCCAAGGTGTTGAGCTGATTAGCATATTGCGTCGGCGTCAATTGGCGGGAGGTGTCATAGAGGCTGACCGTACCCACCGACAAGATGTAGATCGGCGGCGATGCTGTGGACGCTGACCGTATTTGCGTCACGGTGGACATGATCTGTTGCTGGATGATGTCTCCCGATGGAGAAGAATAATCCGCTATGGCGTATGAGTTTCGCCCGTTGATCTGAATTTCGTTGTACGTTGTCGGCAACAAGGTGCTCGGATGCAACACGCTGACAACGACATTGGTGACGCCGCCCGAGGTATTGGAAATTGAATAACTGTTTGTTCCCGACGCGCCAGAAAAAGAAACAATGTTTAAGTTGCTACCTCCCGGCTCGCTGTTAGAAGCAAGCGCCAGACAAGCTGTGCCGGTTGCAGAAACAGGGGAATTGGCGCTCATTGTGATGGTGCTACCGATGCTTGTACCGGTAAAACTCACGATGGTTGTTACGGGCGAAGTAGTAATTCCGCTAAAATACAGCGGGTTGCCCGCCACTAAAGTTCCTGTTACGGCGGTGGTTAGTGTTATCGTGTTAGTTCCGCTGACCACTGTTCCACTGAACGTTCCGCCAGAAGTTAGGGTTTGGAGTATGGTGCTGCCCTGTTTGACAACAACCGTTCCGGCTCCCATCAGTCCAACAATGATGTAACCCGTCGATCCCGGATAGGTAGCGTTCCACGAAATGCTGCCCCCAGACGGAATTGATATGGCGTCGGGGCAATTGCTGGTTGACGGGTATGCCGTAGAAACGTTGCTGCCGTAGGTGTTATTGGTCGTATCGGAGAATGGGTACGTGCCCAGCCCAGCAACAAGAACGCCAGATTGTGTCAACAACGGGTTGGCGTAAGGAGCAGGTGGCGATCCGCCTTGAAACGGCGTCGATGTTGTGTCGTCCACAATCACGTTGCGGGCACAAATGTCCAAGCCCGCAGACGAATTACCCCATGTAGCTTGCGTCAACCCCGTAACGGTGTTGATGCGGGCCTGAATATTGTACGCGATGGTTTGATTTTGATCTAACCCGTATCCCCATGTAATCGAATCCCCCACAAAAACCGTAGAGGTTCTTTTGGCTTGGTATCCGGGGCGGACAGCGCCACTAAAGTTCATGAAACCCATGGGTTCGCTACCTTCAAATGGACGGAGCTACGTCGCCGACGACGACCCAAGACGACAAATTGGCGTTGCTGCCGTTATAGATCGTGCACCCGGAATAGGGGGCAGACAGGAAGATGGTTGAGCCGATGCGCGAGTTCACTGTTGCGCCACTTGAAGGAACCGGAAGGATTTGCACTGGCCCCGGACCTATTTGAACAACTTCAAACTTAATAGACGCCGTGAGCGTGCTGGGCAGATAAACAATGGCCCCGCTACCCGTGATGGTTGTGGAAGACACGGATTGCGAAACACTGACCGTCCACGACGTACCGCTGCCTGCGGTAATGTAGGTGCCTGCCGTCACCCCAGTTCCCGATATGGTCATGCCAACTGTAATGGAACCTGACGTGACGGAGGAAACAGTAAGCGTCGTTGCCGATATGGAACCAACAAAAACCGCCGTGCTGGTATACATTTCAATGACTTGCGTATGGTTAGCCGTTGAAACCGTAGCGCTCGCAAGTTGCGTGTTGATGCCCCCCACCCAACTCGAAACGCCGGTGTTATCCGCCACAAGCGAGGAAAGCGTCGCTGCGCCACCACCAACAGTGGAGGGGTAACTTATGGGAAGCGTAAAAGTCCACCCGCTGGTTGTAGAGTTGCTGCCAACAATAATGGTGTAACCGCCGAGGCCGGCGTTAGCCAGCCTCAAATACCCTTGAAGATACCCTGACGCGCCAAGTGTAAGAGCGGGGCCGTTTACCGTTATGTTGGCGTCGCCTGACACGGCGGTGCCGGTTGTCGCGTAGTAGGCTAGAGCTCCTGAAGTGGTGCTGTTGTTTACGGTGCCGCTGCCGGACCCGCCAGAAGCATTAATTGTCTGATTCGGCCAGCTGCCGGAAATTGTGACATTGGTCCCCGCCACCAACGACGGCGTTGTTGATCCCGATCCGCCGTTGGAAACGGGAAGCACTCCGGTAACGCCAGTGGTGAGGGGTAACCCTGTAGCATTGGTAAGCGTGCCGCTGGAAGGTGTACCTAAAGCGCCATTAAACAGAACCGGAGCTCCAGCGCTGCCTACCGCCACACCCAACGCAGAGAACACACCGGAACCGTATGCAAATTGCCCCAACTGGGTACTGGAATTTACGTACAGCCCGTAGCCGACGGTGCCGCCCGTAATAGCGGACCCAATTGAAATGGTGGCGGCGCTGGGGGCGACCGCACCAAGCACGCCAGCGTTGTTGTAAAGCACATAACCGTTTGTTGCGCCCGTGACTGTTGTCGTTCCGATTGTAACGCCGCTGATACTAGCCGGAGCAGTCCACGACGCTGACGTTCCGTTGGACGTCAGAACATAACCATTTGAACCGATGGCGAGACGTGTAGCGCTATTTGCGCCGTTGCCGACAATGAGATCGCCCGTCGATGTAATCGGTGAAAGCGCGTTGAACGCAGCAGAAGCTGTTGTTTGCCCGGTGCCGCCATTGGCTATGACAAGCGTTCCGGCCAATGTTACAGTGCCTGATGTCGTAACGGGACCGCCGCTTGTCGTTAAACCGGTCGTGCCGCCGCTGACGTTCACGCTGGTGACTGTGCCGCTGCCGCCACCGCCGCCTGTCGCGTTGATTGTCTGATTCGGCCAGCTGCCCGAAATAGTGACGTTAGTTCCCGCCACAAGGCTGGGCGTGGCCGTACCGGTGCCGCCGTTAACAACGTTCAAAATGCCGGAGACAGAGACAGCACCCGTTGTGGTTGTTGCGGGCGTAAGACCAGTGCTGCCGAAAGAGATGCTTGTGACGCCAGCGCTGCCGCCCGATTGCGTAAGCCGTATCCATGCGCCGTAGACAACGCCGTAGGGAACAATGACGTTGTAATTGTCATCCGGTGCCGTGGACGCGTAATTCCAATAGAACGCGCCTTGCCCGCCATCGTTCGGCACAGTAACGCCTTGCAGATAAGCGGTCATGCCGGTTTGGCCGCTCAGATTGCGAAGCATCGCGGTGTTCATCGCGCTGATCAGGTAAGCGTTTAGCTGACCTGCTGAAACGACGCCTACACCGTCTGCCGATATGGTCGGGATTACACTCATTGCTGTCTCCGGCGGATTTCAAGATACGCGACGGGAATGACGGTAAAGCAGCAGTAGGCGACCAGCACCTCCAGCGCGGCGGTGGTCTGCGACGTGATGGCGAGGAGCGACAGCACGAAAGCGCCGATCAGCGACAGGAGCAGCAAGGCGCGGGCGGAGAGGGCGTAGCCCAGCGCAGCGAAGGCGCTCACAACCACATCAAGAGTTGAGGGCTGGGGTGTCGGAGTCGTCGGCATCGTCGCCGACACGACTTCCATTGGCCTTCTTTTTGGGGCTACTTCTTCCACGTTCAGCCGTCGCACTGTTGAATTGTCGCTTGATTCCATCGAACCGTGACTCCTCTTTCTTTGGCGGGCGCAAGTCCTTGCGCGTCTTTGCCCAATCGACGACCGCTTCGAACGCCTTGACCTGTTCGGTCAAGGGCGCTTCTTTGGCGGGGGTTCCGCCTTCTACCGTAGCACCGACTCCAGCCTTTTCCAAGAGATGCGCAGCGGCAATATCAAGGGCGTCCAGAAGATCAAGCTTCATTGTCATTGGGGGTCGCCGCCTCTTTCACAGGGGTGGATTCTGGCGCTGCGCCAGACGCGGGCGCCGCTTTTTCCTGCGCGTCCGCCGGTTTGGCGGGTTGGTAAGCGGGAGTTGAAGCGTTTCGCTTGCTGATTGCGTCCAGCGCCTTAGCATACAGGTCGCGTTGCGACGGAGCTAGAGGTTCAGTCGGCAGAGGCACGGTCGGCTTGGTGGTCGGAATGGGCGGCGCAGCTTCCGGCTTCTTTGCTTCTGCGGCGCCCGCAATCCCAGACGAAACGGCTTCCGCCGCGCGGTCAAAGGTGGACTTCTCCGGCTCCGCCGGTTTGTCCGAAGCCGAGGGATTGGCGGCGCCTTCGCCGCCCAAATACCCAGCGTTACCCCATTTGGGGTTCCAATCCGTGTCGCCATGATACCCAAACCACGTTCCACCAACATTCATGTTGGGGTTCTTGGCAAGATACTTAGCGACCCATTCCGCCTGCGCCGGAACGGTGTTGGGGTCGTTTAGCTTCAAGCCAGTCTGTTTCTCAAAATCCACGCCAATACCGCCTTTGCGGTTCAATTGAAACGGGCCATAAGACTCTTCTCTGCTTGATATATTGGTGTCGTAATTACTGCCGTGACCAGATTCTCCAGCCACAATACCGTACATTTTGCGCGGACTGATGCCTGCGGCGGCTGCGGCCTTGTCGATCAAGTCTTTCAAACTGCCGGGAGGTGCTGGCGCATCGCCGGAAGCAGGTGCAGCGCCGGGCGCAGCGCCGGGCGCAGCGCCGGGCGCAGCGCCGGGCGCCGCCTGTTGGTTGGCGGCAGGGATCAACCCCAACGAGCGCCCAATGGTCTCGTTGTGCTGTTTGAACGCAGCTTCCAGCGGTCCGTATTTTTGCGGGTCTTGTTTTACCATTTGCTGTGCATAAGCATTGCGAGCTTGATACATTTTGGCAGGGTCCGCAGCGGTCTGTTTCAGCAGCTCGAATGCCTTCTGCGGCCCGGCCATGATGGCGGTGTCGTAGGCAAGCGCCGCCGCACGAGGGTCGATGGCCGCCAGCTGGTCGCCATTCAACGTCTGCCAATACTGATACCGCAGCGATTGCGGCACCTTGTCTCCCGCCAACTTCGCCATCTCGGCGTCGGCTTTCAGGAACGCAGGCGAATATTGCATCTGCGCCGGAGTGACCAGTTG
>Ga0114951_10001918_pt1 | contig 24615 bp, 17 predicted proteins | sample AM7aDNAmetaG_FD_88677 | JGI IMG/M metagenome (GOLD analysis project Ga0114951, IMG submission 88677) | Freshwater microbial communities from Finland to study Microbial Dark Matter (Phase II) - AM7a DNA metaG | ecosystem: Environmental > Aquatic > Freshwater > Lake | place: Finland: Lake Alinen... | reverse complement strand
TAATAATTAAATTTAAATTAAACATTAAATTACATTGAGCTTCGAGCTCGATTATTGTACGGTATCGGACTTGATTTTTATATCGTGTGTGTATAAATTATTTGATTTTTATGTAAGTTTGTTTTTAATTAATGGAAAATATTATGGAAGTTAAGAGGATTTTTGACTTACTGCCTTATCATCAGCAAACATTCAGATCAAAGGATGATATGCTGGCAGGAAAAGATAACGGGCAATGGGTGAAGTATCGCATTGAGGATTATATCGAGATGGCAAATAACGTGAGCTATGCATTCATGGCCATGGGATTGAAAAAGGGCGATAAAATTGCCTCCATTTCTACCAACCGCCCCGAATGGAACTTTATTGACATGGGAGCCCAGCAGATAGGGGTTATCCATATCCCGATCTACCCTACAATTTCTGCTGAGGATTATAAATATATACTCAACCATGCCGAAGTGAAGTACCTCTTTGTCACCGGTCAGGATCTCTTCCGTAAAATTCAGCCCATCATCTCCCAGGTGCCATCAATTATTGATGTGTATACTTATAAAAATCTTCAGGGTCATAAACATCTCAACGAACTTATTGATTTCGGCAAAGATAATGCCGATGAAGAAAAACTGGAAGAAATCAAAGCATCCATTTCGGAAGACGACCTTCTCACCATAATTTATACTTCGGGCACAACAGGCATACCCAAAGGAGTTATGCTGTCACATAAAAATATCATCAGTGATTTTAAAAGCATAGCATATATTCCCCAGTTCGGACAGGAAGAAAAAGCACTGAGCTTTTTACCGCTTTGCCATATCTACGAAAGAATGATGAATTACCTGTACCATTACCTGGGGTTTTCAATATATTACCTCGAAAATATGGCTTATATCATGGATACAGTTGTCGAGGTTAAACCTGCTATGATGACAGCTGTTCCGCGTCTCATTGAAAAGATTTACGATAAGATTATGCTGAAAGGGATGAAGCTGAAAGGGATACAGCGGAAAATATTCTTCTGGTCGATCAAAATCGGGCTGAGTTATGAATTATACGGTGCTAACGGTTGGTGGTATGGTGTGAAACTCTTTATTGCCGACATGCTTGTCTTTAGCAAATGGCGTCAGGCCCTTGGAGGAAGACTGGGTATACTTGTTTCAGGAGGAGCTGCTCTCCAGCCACGTTTAGCCAGGATATTCTGGGCAGCGGGGCTTCATGTTTACGAGGGTTACGGATTAACCGAAACCTCACCCGTTATTGCCGTTACTAACGGGAGAAATAACGGAGTAAAATTCGGCACAGTGGGCATTCCCATCGAGCATGTAAGCCTTAAAATAGCCGAAAACGGAGAAATTCTCTGCAAAGGGCCCAACCTTATGCTGGGTTATTATAAAGACCCAGCCCTGACAAAAGAGGTCATTGATGAAGAAGGCTGGTTTCATACAGGTGATGTCGGCGTAATTGAACCAGAAGGACAGCTGAAGATTACAGGACGTATCAAGGAAATATTTAAAACATCTTTCGGTAAATACATCAGTCCCGAACTCATTGAAAACAAATTCAAAGAATCGGAATATATTGATACTATTACTGTTCTTGGGGAAAACCAGAAATTTGCAGCCGCTATCATAGTTCCCGATTTCGAAAACCTGAAATTATGGTGCAAAAAGAATGGCGTCGATTACTCCACCAACCATAAAATAATAGGACAGGCGGAGATCCTGAAACTTTACCAGGAGGAAGTGAATAAATACAATAAATTCTTTGGAGCCGCCGAACAGATCAGGAAGTTTGAACTAATGGATTACGAATGGACAGTTGAAACAGGTGAACTTACTACAACACTAAAGCTGCGCAGAAGCTTTATTAATCGCAAACACAAGGAATTAATAGAACGGATGTTCAACATTGGCGACGACTTTATTTCAGACCCGGGTTAAAAAGTATTTTAAATTGAAAAGCAACGATATTCATAAATAATTTATCTAAGCTTTGTATTAGCAGAATAAATATTCGTAATTTTGTTTATCAATTAATTTATTACAGATATGAAAAAATCATTTTTAGGATTAATCTTTTTATTTATTGTCACTGCAGCTATTGCTCAGAAAGATTTTGAAGGAACAATCGTGTTCAAAATAAGTGTTGAAGGAGCTGATGCAGCAAAATTGCAGACCATGATGCCGGAAAGTTATACCTTTTACTTTAAGGGCGAAGATTTGAAAATAATTTTACAGGGTGGCTATATGTCATTGCTGATGGGCCCTATCATCGTAAAAGGAGACAAAACATACATGATCAAGGACGAAAAGAAAACAGCCTATATTATTCCCGACGATCAGAAGAAAAATAAACCCAAATCCGTTGTTAAACTGACAAAATTAGGTTCAGGCGACAAAATTCTGGGATATACCTGCAACAAATATAAGGTTGAAGAAAAGGACGATAAAGGGAAATTGGTTACCTCATACGTCTGGACTACTGATGCCATTAAAGTGGATAATTTTAAAAAGAACCAGAAAACAATCGATATGCAGTTGTACTACGATGGCATGACAGGTTTCCCTTTAAAGGTAGAATCCGGAGTGTCGAGCAGTAACATGAATTACAAAGTCACCATGGCTGTTACCAAGGTGGTTCCGGCTGTGCTGGGCAGCGCTCTTTTTCAGATCCCTGCAGATTATAAGATAGAAATTCTCGGACCGGGCGCTTACATTAAACCTCAGTAGGATATTGAATATGAAATACAAAGAAAGCCCCGCAAAGGGCTTTTTTTCTTTATGACCCTTTCATTAAAACAAAGGTGAAAAACCTTGAGTCAAAGTTATCCCAGGTCTTTAGTATTCCAAATTAAGCCGGTGAAAACTATGATGACCGGCAGTAAAAGTTTTTTGGATACCTGTGACTTTTGTGTAAACTACGGAAAAATAACGTTTTAGCCTTTTGATTTGCCGTTTACCTGTAAATTTGGTCTTGCCTTTTGCTTTAATTATTTAATTGTAAAATATTAACTTTGCATAAAGACCCCTGTATTGGAAACAAATATAATAAAACAACTTCAGCGTCTGTACAGACAATGGTCAGGTTTGGATCCCGTTTCGGTTAGACCCATGCCGCTGTCGGGTTCGTACAGGCAATACTACCGCATCACAGGCGAAAACAGAACAGCTATCGGCGTGTTCAATGCTGATGTCAGAGAAAACGAAGCTTATTTTGCATTTACATCCGCTTTCAGAGCATACAGTCTGCAGGTGCCTGAGATATTGATGAGGGACGATGTAAACAAAATTTATCTGATTGCCGATCTCGGCGATGAAACACTTTTCTCCTTCTTATCGAAGAAGAATACTGCGGCTATCTTTTCAGAAGAAATTCTGGCATACTATTACCGCATCATTGAGGAACTACCCAAATTCCAGGTATTGGCAGTAAATTCACTTGATTTTTCATATTGCTATCCGCGCTCATCTTTCGACAGACAGTCGATGATGTGGGATCTCAATTATTTTAAATATTATTTTCTTAAACTCGCCCGTATCCCTTTTGATGAGCAAAAACTTGAAGATGACTTCATCGCCTTCTGCAATTACCTGCTGGAGAGCCCTTCCGGATATTTTATGTACCGTGATTTCCAGTCGCGGAACATCATGATTTACGATAATAGACCATGGTTTATTGATTTTCAGGGTGGACGAAAAGGAGCACTACAGTATGATATTGCCTCTTTACTTTATGATGCTAAAGCTGCAATTCCTCAGCCGCAACGAGAAGCGCTTCTCGGCCATTATATCGAAACCCTTGGTCAATACATGACTGTGGATGAAAAAGAGTTCAGGGGATATTTTCATGGATTTGTGTTCATCCGCATATTACAGGCTATGGGTGCATACGGATTCAGGGGTTATTATGAGAAAAAAGAACACTTTCTGCAAAGTATCCCTTTTGCTGTGAACAATATCCGCTATCTGACCGAAAATGTGGAACTGCCTGTCAAATTACCTGAGCTGATGAAGGTACTGCGAACCATCACATCGATGGATACCTGGCAGAAATATCAGGCAGTGAATGATAAGCTTATTGTGGATATTTGCAGTTTTTCATACAAAAATGGCTTGCCGTCAGATCATTCGGGCAATGGCGGAGGATTTGTTTTTGATTGCAGGGCCTTGCCCAACCCGGGACGTTATGAAAAGTATGCCAGTCTCACAGGAAATGACCATGAGGTGTTCAGGTTTCTGGAAGATGAGCCTGCGGTCGGACTTTTTCTCGAAAATGTTTTCAATATCGTTGACTTTTCCGTTAGAAATTACCTTGAGCGTAATTTCAGTCATCTTATGGTCAGTTTCGGATGTACAGGTGGCCGGCATCGTTCGGTTTACTGTGCCAGAAAACTGTCAGAACACCTCGGAAACGAGTTCGGCAATATCCGCATTCAGCTGTCCCACAGAGAAATAATGCCATCATGAAAGCAATGATATTTGCTGCCGGAACTGGAACCCGGTTAAAACCACTGACCGACAGTATCCCAAAGGCTTTGGTAAAAGTTGACGGCGAAACACTGCTTGAGATCACCATCAAAAGGCTTAAAAAGTTCGGATTCGACAAGATTGTCATCAATGTTCATCATTTTGCCGATCAGATAATTACCTATCTTGCCGGGAGTAATAATTTTGGTTGTGAGATCAGCATTTCCGATGAAAGGGATCAGCTGCTCGATACCGGTGGAGGCCTGATAAAAGCATCTGCTTACTTCGAAAACGATGAAGCATTTCTCGTTCATAATGTTGATGTAATTTCAGGAATTGATCTGGGTAAGATGTACAAATATCATATGTCATCGGGAAATTTGGCTACCCTTGCCGTTAAAACAAGGAACACGGAAAGGCAGCTGCTTTTTGATAGCGAGCTGTTACTTTGCGGGAGAATAAATGGGAAAACAGGGATGAGTACTCTGACGAAAGGAACAGAAAACGTTCAGCCATATGCTTTCAGCGGGATACATGTCATCGATCCTGACCTGTTCAGGCTTACCTCCCGGACCGGAAATTTTTCTGTCATAGACCTTTACCTTGAACTTTCTGCACAGTGTAAAGTAGGTGCTTACATCCGTGAACAGGATGAATGGTTGGACGTCGGCAACCCTTTAACATTGGCGAAGGCCGGAGTCATTTTAGAAAAGATCAACACTCAACATCAGTAATGTGGAAGAATTCCTGAGTAAAACGGCGGCTTATATTCTGTCAAACTACGGTGACAGTATGAAAGAGGTATGCCTGATCGTTCCCAACAGAAGGGCGGTTTTGTTCTTCAAAAAGCACTTTGCCAGGCTGGCATCTAAAACAACATGGCTGCCTGATATCTTTTCTATAGAAGATTTTATTGTGCGGATTTCAGGGCTGTCACTCATTGACAATATGACTCTGCTCATCGAAATGTATGAAGCATATGTCTCCATTGCTAAAGATAAAGCTGACGACTTGGAGACTTTTCTGGGCCGTGCCCCGATGATCGTCTCCGATTTTAACGAAACTGACCTTTACCTCGTTGATGCCGGACAACTGTTTACATATCTGAAGGAAGCCAAAAATATCACAGCATGGAATCCGGCTACAGGCAGGCTTACTGAAAGTCAGAATAAGTACATTGATTTTTATAGCTCATTGTATCCTTTATATTCAGCCTTATCCGAAAAGCTGCTGGGAGAAAACAGGGCATACCAGGGACTGATATACCGGACAGTTGCTGAAAATATGGATACCACCATTAAAAAGCTCAGGTGGAGCAGGGTAGTCTTTGCCGGGTTCAATGCACTGACGGCGTCTGAAGAGAAAATTATAGGCATGCTTCACGATGCAGGTAAAGCGGATATCCTGTGGGATGCCGACAACTATTATACCGGTGACACCAGCCAGGAAGCCGGGAAATTTATCAGGAAATACAAGACCTTTTTCAGGGATGTCAGGGGATTTGGGGATTTCGAAAACTGCTTTCTGGAGAATGAAAAGGATATTGAAATTATTGCTGTTCCTAAAAATATCGGCCAGGTTAAAATCGCCGGGCAATTGCTGGAATCTATTCCTGAACTGCTTGAACATCCTGAAAAAACGGCGGTTGTTCTTGCAGATGAATCCTTGCTGATGCCTCTGATCATTTCCCTTCCCGGAAACATTTCCGATTTCAACGTGACCATGGGATATCCCCTGAAATACACTTCAGCGTATAACCTTGCAGACGGATATTTCAACCTGCATCTGAACGCAGAACGTTTTTCGAAATTAAAATCTGCCGCGAAGGAATCCGGAACGTCATCAACGGGTGGTGTTTTTTATTTCAGGGATATATTGAAAATCTGCAATAACCCATTGCTGTCATTTGCACTGACGAATGGGGGCAACTCCTTACTGCAACTGAAAGACATTCTCGCAAAATCAAACCGGATCTTTTACCGCAAAGATCAGGTCATTGAACTTGTTGAAAGTGAAAAGGTGAAGGCACTTCTTTCTTTATTTCTGAATGATATACCTTTGGAAGGTGATCCGCTGTTTACACTGGGGAAAATACTGGAACTGTTCATTGCAGACAATACAATGAAACAGCCTGAAAATGATAGCCAGTTTGAGATTTATCATATCCTTGAACTTCGAAAGATACTTCAGAAGCTGAGTGGCCTTTGTCATCTTTACCCTGATATTTCACGGAAGAAAATCATCTATAAATTATTCAGGCAGATTGCTGATGGTGCCACTATCCCTTTTACGGGAGAACCTTTAAAAGGGATTCAGATCATGGGCCTGCTCGAAACAAGACTTCTTGACTTTGAGAATATTATCCTGCTGTCGTTGAATGATGAGATCGTTCCTTCGGGAAGGAAGATCAATTCCTTTATCCCCCTGGATATAAAAAAGATCTTCGGACTACCGGTTTATTCTGACAGGGATGCCATATTTGCCTATCATTTTTACCGGCTTTTGCAAAGGAGCAGAAGAGTTTTTTTATTATACAATTCTGAACCGGGCAATTTTGGAAGTGGTGATAAAAGCCGGTTTATCAACCAGATCGTAAATGAACTTCCTGCTTATAATCCCAAAATCAAAATTACTGAACAGGTCCTTGCTCCCTATGTAACCATCAACCGTAAAGAAAATAGTATAGAAATACCGAAAACTTCCGGGGTGATCAGCTCGCTGAAAGAACTTGCAGGAAAGAAATTTTCTCCCAGCAGCTTGAATTTATTCAGAACCTGTCCACTGAAGTATTATTTCGCTAAGATCGCTCATCTCGAAGAACCGGATGAATTATCGGAGACCATCGATGCTGCAACCCTGGGAGAAATTATTCATGAGACTCTGTCTGACCTTTACCGCCCGTATCTGAATAAAATTCTTCGGGTGGAAAATATAAATTCAATGCAGGTACTCGCCGACGATCTGGTGGATGAGAAAACAGCAATGAATTATAAAGATGGTGACGTTGATTCAGGAAAGAATCTGCTTGTCAGCAGGATAGCGAAACTGTATGTCAGGCGTTTATTGCTTTCGGATAAAGATGCAATGACTGAACTTGAAGGAAAAGGACAAAGTCTTGAAGTTTTATTTCTGGAGCATGAATTCAGCACTCAGCTGGCATTTAAAAACAACCTCTCTGTTGAGCAGATTGAACTTTATGGCAGAATTGACCGTATCGACCGGTTTGGTGATATGTACCGGCTGATCGATTATAAGACGGGTATAGTAAAACAGGCAGACCTTAAAATTAAGGACTGGGGGGCTTTCCAGACCGATGTGAAATACAATATCCCTTTCCAGTTATTGATTTATTCCTGTTTGTTCGACCAGAAGTTCAGAAACGATAAACTGAAAGCGGGGGTGATCTCTTTCAGAAATTTGTCTCAGGGGTTTGCACCTGTTCAGCTGTTTGACGAAGAATTTCTGACCACTGACTGTTTGAATGAATTCAGGAGTATATTAACACAAATTCTGGAGGATATCTTCGATGAGTCCAAACCCTTTATTCAGACAACAAAGGTTGAAAACTGTAATTTCTGCCCGTATAAAGTAATTTGTAACCGTTAATTCCCTCTGTATTATAACCACCCGGTTTATTTGCTGTCATTAATAATATAGATGACACAGGTGGTTTTCTCAAGCGCAAAAAGAATTATCTGAATTTTATTAATATTTTTGAATTATTTGCTTGTCGAATGAAAATATTATGTACATTTGCATTCCCAAATTGAATAATAATGAAACGTACATTTCAACCTTCGAAAAGAAAACGGGCTAATAAGCATGGATTTAGAAAACGTATGGAAACCCCTGACGGACAGAAGGTAATTGCTTCAAGAAGAGCAAAAGGAAGGAAAAAACTAACAGTGAGCGACGAAAACAACGGTAAGAAATAGTTTTTCATAATTGATTTTTGGTTAAAAAGAAGATAAGCAATTATCTTCTTTTTTTTTGTTCCGCCTTTTCGTTGCGAGGAACATATCCCAAAAAAATATAAATTTGCAAAATAATAGCCTATTGATAATCGTTTTCATTCCTTAATTATCAGCATGTTAAATATTTTTATCTGGTTTGTACTGATTTTCTTATTGTTCAGGATTATTTTCAGGTATGTTTTCCCTTATCTGTTAGCATGGTATCTGAAAAAAGTAAAAGGATTTTCGGCTGAAGATTTTTTAAATCATAATAAAAGAGGCAGCAATAAAGAGGGCGAGATCACGATTAAACATAATCCTGAAAACAGGGCTAAAGGATTTTCCGACGGAGAATATATTGATTACGAAGAAATTGATGATAATAACCTTAAAAATGAATAAATGAAAAAAATTGATTTTTCAAAACTGGCGCCTTATCTGACAGCCATTGCTGTTTTTATCCTCATCAGTATTGTTTATGTAAGCCCTGTTTTAGAAGGCAAAAAACTCAGACAGGGTGATATTGTGAATTTCAAGGGGATGTCGAAAGAAATTGTTGACTACCGTACAAAAACGGGAAAAGAACCTTTATGGACAAACTCTATGTTCAGTGGCATGCCTGCATATCAGATATCTACAAAATACAGCGGAAACCTGGTGGAGAAAATTGATAATCTGATGACGCTGAGCCTGCCGCATCCTGCCGGAATCATTTTCCTTTATATGCTGGGCTTTTTCATACTCCTCCTCGTCCTCGATATAGATCCATGGCTGTGCATAGCCGGTGCTATCGCCTTCGGGTTTTCTTCCTATTTTTTTATTATACTCGAAGCAGGCCATAACTCGAAAGCGCATGCTATTGCCTATCTGGCCCCGGTTCTTGCCGGAATAATCCTGACCTATAAAGGGAAATATCTGTGGGGAGGAATCCTGACTGCTGTTTTCCTCTCGCTTCAGATTGGCTGCAACCATTTGCAGATAACTTACTACATGATGTTCATCATCTTATTCTTTATCCTTTTTGAATTGTATCAGGATATTATTCAAAAACGTCTTCTCCATTTTGCAAAAGCAGGAGCAATTCTTATTGTTGCGGCCATACTTGCAGTACTCCCCAATATCACGAACCTGCTCACCACATACGAATACAGCAAATATACGATCAGGGGCAAGTCTGAACTCACAAAAGAAATCAGCAACCAGACCAGTGGCCTGGATAAAGATTATGCAACAGGCTGGAGCTATGGCATACCGGAAACCATGACATTGCTCATCCCTAATTTTAACGGCGGCTCTTCAAACGGGGAACTTGGTCAGAGGTCCGAGATGTATAAGGCGCTTGAACAGAATAATGTTCCCAATGCAAAGGATATTGTGAAAAATATGCCCCTGTATTGGGGAACTCAGCCATTTACTTCAGGACCGGTTTATTCGGGAGCTGTCATCTTCTTTTTATTTGTACTGGGACTGTTTTTAGTAAAAGGAAAATACAAATGGTGGCTGCTGGCGGCAACCATATTATCTGTTTTCCTTGCCTGGGGGAAGAACTTTATGTTCTTTACTGATATTTTTATGAATTATATGCCGGGCTATAATAAATTCCGGACAGTCTCCATGACCCTGGTTATTGCAGAATTTGCGATACCCTTACTGGCTGTTCTTGCCCTGAATCAAATCCTTAAGATGAAATCACCCGATAAAAACACCACCAAATGGTTTGGTATATCATTTCTGATCGTCGGGGGTATTTCTTTGGTATTGGCATTGCTTGGAGGGGGCCTGTTTGATTTTACAAGCTCTTCCGATGCCTCCTTTAAAGACTATCCCAAATGGTTTATGGATGCGCTCATAGCTGACAGAACAAGTTTGTTCCGCCTGGATGCCATCAGGTCGCTGTTCTTTATTGCTCTTGCTGCAACTTCTCTGTGGCTATACATGAAAGGTAAACTGAAGAAACAATATGTCATACTGATCGTAACCTCATTGATCCTTATCGATATGTGGAGCGTCAATAAAAGGTATTTCAACAATGATAATTTTGTCAGGAAAGCTGAAATGGAAAATCCCTATACGCCCGGAAATGCTGACATGCAGATCATGCAGAACGAGCTGAAGGAAAATCCCGCTCTGGCAGCTAAGGTCACCGACATGAACGATTTTGCGACACTCAATGCCAATACGGATTACCGGGTTCTGAATATGTCGGTCAATACGTTTAATGATGCCAGCACTTCCTATTTCCATAAATCCATCGGTGGTTATCATGGCGCCAAATTCCGCCGCTACCAGGAACTTATTGACTATTATATCTCAGGGGGGCAGGGGAAATCAATCAATACCAAAGTGCTTAACATGCTGAATACTAAATATTTTATTGTCCCCGACAAGAACCGCGAACCGGTTGTTCAGAGGAATATGTATGCCCTGGGTAATGCCTGGTTTGTTGAAGACTACCAGTTAGCTGACAATGCCGATAAGGAAATCGCTGCACTCAAAGATTTCGAACCTTCTAAAACAGCGGTCATCGATAAAAAATTCGGTAAATTACTGGATGGATTTAAGGCAGTGAAAGACACCCTGTCAAAGATCTCTTTGTTGGAGTATAACCCTAACGATCTGAAATATGAGTACAATGCAGACCATGATATGCTGACCGTTTTTTCTGAAATATATTACGATAAGGGATGGAATGCTTATATCGACGGTAAACTGATGCCGCATTTCAGGGCTGATTATGTACTCCGCGCTATGATACTGCCTGCAGGGAAGCATTCCCTGGAATTTAAATTTGAGCCTAAATCTTTTTATACCGGTGAAAAGGTGTCTTTTGCCGGATCGTTAGTCCTCTTGCTTCTTCTTGCAGGAATGTGCCTGTCAGGGGTGAAAGATATGTTTATGAAGAAAAAATGAAAAAAGTCCTCATCATTACCTATTACTGGCCTCCCAGTGGTGGAGCAGGGGTGCAGAGGTGGCTTAAGTTTGTAAAATATCTGCGCACTTATGGCTGGGAACCGGTAGTTTATACAGCAGAAAACCCTGAAGCACCTTCGCTGGATTATTCCCTGGCAAAGGATATTCCTGAAGGTCTTGAAGTTATCAGGAAACCTATCTGGGAACCATACTCTTTCTACAGGAAATTTGTAGGGATGAAGAAAGAGGATAAAATAAGTGCGGGTTTTCTGAGTGAAAGTAAACAGCCTGGATTCACCCAGAAAGTGGCAGTATGGCTGCGTGGTAATTTATTTATTCCGGATGCGCGCAGGTTCTGGATCAGTCCCAGCATTACCTTCCTGACAAATTACATCAGGCATAATGCAATTGACGCCATAATCTCGACCGGCCCTCCGCATACCACGCACATGATCGCACTGGGTATAAAGAAACGACTGGGTATTCCCTGGCTTGCCGATTTCCGCGATCCATGGACGGAAATAGATTTTTATACTGACCTGAAACTGACCCGGATTGCCGATAAAATTCATCATAAAATGGAACTGAGAGTACTGAAAAGTGCTGATTCGGTTGTCATTATCAGCAAATCTATGGCTGAAAGTTTTAAAAAGATATATGGCAGGGCCTATGATATTGTTACCAATGGTTTTGATCCGGAAGATACAGCAATAGGAGGGATACTACAGGATAAAGAGTTCAGCCTGGCGCATATCGGTTCTATGGTTAAAACGAGGAACCCCGGGTTACTGTGGAAAGTGCTTCGGTCGCTCTGCGATGCAGATTCGGATTTCGACCGTGACCTGGAAATAAAACTGGTTGGCAAAGTTGATTTTACGGTCATCGAATCCATTAAAAAATACGGGCTGGAGAAGCATCTGAATAAAATAGAATATCTGGATCATTCCGCAGTGATCAGAGTGCAGCAGGAGTCACAGGTTTTGCTTCTGATGATCAACAATACGCCGAATGTTAAAATGATCCTACCTGGTAAGTTCTTCGAATACCTGGCCGCAGGCCGGCCAATACTCTGCATCGGGGCTGAAGGGGATGCATCGGAAATCCTGCAGGAAACAGGCACCGGGCTTTTTTCATCCTTTGAAGATGAAGCAGCATTAAAATCCAATATAATGACTTATTATGCGGCCTTCAGCAATGGAACCCTGAATGTGACATCTAAAGGAATAGAACGATTTTCCAGGGAAAAGCTGACAGGAGAAATTACAGGTATCCTTGACAGGATGTTGGGATCCACAGAGGTTTAAAGTACGATCAGCAGGGTACTGAAATGCAAAATTAAATTACGCCCTGTGAAGCTATTCTGCTTAGGATGAAATCTGTTGCCAGCAGTATGTTGTTATCATCCAGGCTTTTCCATACAAAAGATATCCCTTTGTCCAGATGGATGAATCCGGCCCTTTTTCTTATTGCTATCTCGTTTATCCCTTGATCGTTATGAGTAAAGTCCCATGTTCTGATGAGATCCACTTTCTTGTTTTCTTTTATTAATAACAGCTTAAGAGCTTGATTAAATAAAACGACCCTTTGTTTATTACTGATCTCTTTAGAATACAGTTCATTAGTTAAGTACCAGACTCCACCTTCATGATAATTAAATATCATATTAGCTGCAATTTTTGAATCCAGAGAAAAAGAGATACTGTATATTTTCTTATGATACGGGTTATTTGTCAACCGCCACCTGATAAATGACAAATTCTGCCTGATAATAAAACCGCTTTGCAATGCTCCATTAAGAAGTTCACTGTTATCCTTTAAATCTGGTTTTTCGTAAATAGAATATTGAAATCGCTCATCATACTGTAAAATAAAATGTCTTTTGAAGGAACTTAGCCGCGATAGAGCGCAGAGTGCAAATATTTTGATCAGGGATAAGGTATTGTTTTTAGAGTTTAGTCTGGATAAATACTGGTAGGCGGAAAGCATTTTTAAAGTCAGCAGCGATTGACTATGATCAAAAGGTATTTCAAAACCCAGTTTTAAAAAGGGTTTTTTAGCAGATGTAAAGCCCCAGATATACTTTATCCCGGCTTTCCTGCATTCCTCAAAAAGAAGCTGGTACATATTCTCAAAAACATTCAATCCGCGATAGTCTGGATGAACCAGAGTGTCTTCTGATTTTGCTGTAAGAATAAAATCTCCGTTACAGTTTTCAACTTCTATGGGTATAGCGCATTGTGTGCCAATGATCTTTTGTGTCTCAGCATCTTTTGCGACGACAAAAATGGCTTTTCCTGCAGGTGCCTGATAAAACTCCCAAAGAAATTCTTCTTTATTTCTGTTTTCCCGGTATAAAAGATTATGTAAACGGTTTACTTCGTCAATTTCTGTATCTTTCAGAAGAGAAATTTCAATACTCTTTTTATTCATTTGCAAATTCATTAATGATTTCTTCCGGTGTAATTGATTTTAAACCGCTTTCGTACAGGTAAAGAAGCACTTTTTTATATTCCTGAAGATATCCGGAGTATTTATAATCAGTAAAATACGTATTATGCCAAAGAATTGAGATGGTTGAGTTTGTCAGATTTTTTTCAATGAAGTTAATAATACTGGATGCAGTTTCTTTCAGCGGGGTTTCCATATAACGGTGCAATGTCCCGTCCATCACGTTTAAAGGCACTTCAACAAATTTAAAGGATGAGCGGGTTGATATATTGTAAGGCTTAAAAGGTAATCCATAGCTGTTCCTGTACCCATATCTTTCAGCAAAACCAAGACTGGCATCTAACAGCAATCCTGATGACTCTATATCTTCCCAGGAAGAAGGTAAATTAAATTTTAAAAAGTGATACCTGTTAATCTTTGTATTAAAAGGAAGCAGGTTTAATTCTTCATCAATGGTAGTATGGTAGCAACTCTTATGCAGGCCGTTGCTCCCGGAAACTTTTAACAGCTTATTGAGTTTATGAATGGAATAATCTGCATTTTTAACCCCGTTCGATGCTGTTTTCTTTGTGGCTAACCAAAAGAAAGTACTTTTTAAATCACTGGCGGATTCAATTTTAACAATTTTATCCATATTCTTCCAATGAGGATTTAACAGGATCTCATTCATGACCAGCTTCAGAACGATATCGAGCCTTCCCTTTTTTATTGCCCACAAACCATCCTGAAGGAAAGACCCGTACAAAGTATCAATATCGTGTGAAAGGAATATGTTCGTTTTTCTGGCTGAGCCGGCATTCATTGAAAGAACCGGATGCTCTTTAATGAAATTATCAAAACACAATTGCACAATATTTTCTTCGAAACAATTGAATTTATTCTGGTAGGATTTATCGAATCTGAACCGGCCATAATTGTCCAGATTATCATTGTTTTCTACCGTATTATACTCCTGAAATGCGTTAATCATATAGAATGCTGTTGCCAACCAATCGGGTTTTCTGCTTTCCGGGAATAAGATACGGGGTTCACTATCGAAATACAATTCGTGATTAAACACCGATTTGTTAATCAGCGAATTGTAAAAGTCAATGTGGATAGGGGAAGAGTCAGGGTCGGTGTGGTCGAAAATCATCTCAGCATCAGCCTTCATCTTTGTAAAGGTTACCGGCCATGAATTATTTTTAAATAATGTGGATAGAATATATTCTAAAGGTTTAGAATAATTCTGATTATTGTTAATGAAGACTCTTGTCATAGTAAATTCTTCTGTAAATAAAATAATAAAGCGGCTTATCAGTGTTTAATGCAAAAATAAGTCTGCAAAATTATCATGATGGCAAATTTAGGAAGTTTTTTTTATTACCGATATATTTCATGATTTTTTCGTTTTTCCCTAATATCCAATTCTTTAATATTTGTTACCAATAGAGAATGTGGGGATTATTTTGTCTAATAATTACAAACAAAATATTCCCATCTCTTTTTATGTTTCCAGACAGTAAGCTTATAAAAATTCAGTTTTGATTATAAGCTCTAAATATGTTACTTTTGCCTTTATAATGAAGAATTGGTGTGTTCACTTGGCGATTAGGTTGTAATTATTATCCACTTCTTATTGTTGATTATTAAGCTATTGGAAGAAAATTATTCAAACGGAATTTTATCTATTTGTTATGAATTAGCAAACGTTAGTTATTAGAAAAGTGACTTTGAAAATAATATTTAATTATTATATTTTTCCAGTTGTAAAGGCCAAAGGATGGGAAATAGTAAAATAATATATATCTACACCATTAACTCCCCGTTTGCCAGGGCAGACATTGAAATGATTTCAACAGAATACATTGTGAAAGAATATGGGTTTTATCCTCCCAGGAAAATTTTAACCCCATTTTCATTTATTCTGCAATTTTTTTACCTTATTTTTAACTCATGTCAAACGACAATGTACATTTGCATGTCGGGAGGGTATCATTCATTCTTACCAGTAATTTTTGCGAAGTTATTGAAAAAAAAATGTGTAATAATTGCCGGAGGGACTGACTGTGTTTCTTTTCCGTCCATCGATTGTGGAAATTTTAAAGGAGGGATGATTGCAAAATTGACTAAATGGTCATTTCAATATTGCTCAATGATCTTACCGGTTCATAAAAACCTGATGGGATATAGGTATACATATTATGATTATGATTATGAATTTCAGGGACTAAAATCATTTATTACGAATCTTAATACACCTTTTCGGGAAATAAATTATGGTTTTGACCCGGATAATTGGATCGAGTCAAAAGGAAAAATTAAAAACTCATTTATTACAGTAGCTGCAGGTTTTCAGAATCATAAGCGAGCAAAACTTAAAGGCATTGATTTGATTTTTGAAATTGCCCCACTTTTTCCTGAAGCCAATTTTACTTTAATAGGTTGTCCGGATGGTTATAAACTTCCTGTTCAGTCAGGCAACATTACTACCTATTCTTTTATAACAAGAGACCAACTGAAAAGCTTATTTAATTCACACGAATTTTGTATCCAGGTATCCATATCAGAAGGGTTTCCGAACGCCATTTGTGAAGCAATGCTTTGCGGGTGTATCCCCATTGGTTCTGCTGTTGGCGGCATGGAAGATATTATTGGGGATACGGGGTTTATTTTACATAAGAGAGATATTGAACAATTTAAAAGAATTATCTCTGAATCATTAATTTGTGATAAAAAAAGTCTTTCTCAAAAAGCGAGTGAGAGAATAAAAAGCAAGTACCCGAAAGATTTAAGAAAGAAGCAACTCTTAAATTTAATTAATAGCATGATTTTAAAATCATGAGAATTTTATAATGATTTATTTATAGTTTTGTTCTATTCAGCATTTATGATTTCTAAAAAATTCATTAAATCATCTTTCATCTATACCGTTATCGGTGCTTTACCATTAGCTTCAGCTACGATACTCCTGCCTTTTTACACCAACCTGCTTACAACCTCTCAGTTTGGTATCCTTGCCCTGTATATTGCCTTTACAGCAGTCGTACAAATCCTGGTTAATTATGCCCTTGAGAATTATCTAATTGTTCATTACATTGAGAATATTAATGACAAACAATTTCTGAAAAACATTATAGGTACGGTTGTCATATTATTATTGGCTATTGGCCTATTATGTACCATTCTTTTGCTCATTTTCGGAAATAAACTGTTCAACCTGTATTCCTCCGTTACGGAAAATAAAACCATTCTTGAATTTTTTCCATATGGAATTATGGCTGTGGCTACTGCAGTTTTTAACAGTTTTTTTAAAACCTACACCAACCTGCTGATCGCACAGCAACGTCCAAATAAATTTTTCTGGATGAACATCATCAATTTTATTCTTACCATATCCATTTCACTGACCGGATTGTACATGTTTCCCCAAACCCTTAAGGGTCCGATGTGGGGCAGGTTGTTATCCGGTGCAGGTATTTTCCTGATGGCATTGTTCTTCTTTATCAGGGAATTCGGAATAGGATTTCAAAGCAAACTGGTTAAGGATATGATTAAATATTGCAGCCCGTTGCTTTTATTCTTTATCCTTTTCTGGATTATTGGTAATATTGACCGTTACATTATCGGTTATTTTCTGCCAACGGAAAAAATTGGGATATTTGATTTTGCCATAAAATGTACCCTCTTGCTCGAGTTTTTTCAAAATGGCCTTGGCGGTGCTATCAACCCAAAAATATATCATATCTGGCGAGAAAGCAAAATCCCTGCTAATACAATGGAAATAAACAGGTACTACAACAGCTTCACACTGATTACCATGATATGTCTTCCACTTTTTGTTATTGTAATTCCCTATCTTATACCTTTGATCGTTAAAAACAGGGATTACTTTATATCTTTCAGTTTCCTTTCCATCCTTGCTATGGGTTATACAATAAACGGTCTGAAAACGATGTATACTAATCCTGTTATGTATTTCAAAAAAACTAGAATTCTTCCCAGAGTATACATATATTCAGCAATATTTCAGGTTGTTGCAACGATTTTCGCAGTGAAATACATGGGGCTGATGGGAGCGGTCTGGGTTAACTTTCTGATTAAAATTCTCCAGGTGTTTTTCCTTTATTTAGAAACCAGGAAAACGTTTACACTTGAATTTAACCATGTTAAGCTGTTATATCTGCCTCTCTTCTTTTGCTTTATAACCTGTGTTTTTTATTTCGCCATAAAACTTTTCAGCCTGAATTATCTTGTATGGTGTTTCCACATGCTGATCGTGTATGCTTCGGTTTATTTCGTTTTCAGAAAAGAACTGAAATTGCTGCTTAAAGACTTTAATTTCAGGAGTCTGGTGAAATTTTAAAACGGGTTTATCGCACTAATGTCACACTACCCTGCGTGGTTTTATGCTCTCCCGATAAACATGAATAAGACAAAATATAGAAATACACACCCTGAGGACATTCAGCTCCGTTATATTTTCCATCCCAGCCGTTCTTGATATTATCAGATTTAAAAATCAGGCTACCCCATCGGTTAAAAATAAGGAATTGATAATCCGAAAAATTCGATTCATTTTCAAATACAGGAAAATATGTGTCATTGTATGTATCCCTGTTTGGTGAAAAAGCGTTGGCTATCCATGCATTACAATTACAGTTTTTCAGTTCAATCTGAACCGTATCAGAAGCACATCCGCATATATTGCACACTTCAACATAGTATATGCCCGAATTTCTGACAATAAACTGATTATTTTCTGTACCGTCCTGCCATAAGTAGTGATTATTTGGGGTACCTGCTGTTAATATTATATTTTGCCCGGAACAATAAATTGCATCATTTCCTAACGATATTTCCGGTGGCAAAAGAACATGAAGGGTGGTATATATAATACTGTCAATATGGGCTGAAATAATTACAGTATCTACAAATGAACCCTCTCTTTGGAGCCAGCGGCCGGCAATAAAAACGGAATCGCCTGTACAAATCGAAGTATCAATATAAACGGTTTGAATTGTGTCAGCGGGATGATTAAAAAAGGATTGAACAAAATTGGGTAATCCGGCCCAGCTTGAACCGGGATTTAAATTAATACCGTTATCTGAAAAATTGCATGAAATACCCGGATTGTCGGGATTATTAATAATACTTAAATAATCAGATCCGTATTTTGCAATATATATTTTTTTATCCGGTGCAAGTTGCATATATCCTTCCTGGTACTGGCTGCCCGGAACGGTGGCGTTTCCTATCAGCATCGCCGAATTTAATATGGCTGTCAGGTTGAAAACAGATAAATCAAACTGCATAACGTCAGATGTGGTCCATTGGGTAGTATATAATTTTTTGTTGTCAGGGGAGAATTCAAGACCCCATGCTCCGGAATAATTGTGGATAGTCATCGGGTTTGAAATTGAACCGGTCAGGTTATTAAAATCAAATAATTCAAACACACCCAGATCAAGTATAGCTAATGCCAGTTTTTTTCCATCGGGAGAGACCTTCATCTGGCCGCAGGCATTATATGTACCGTATGTACCACCGGTATGGACCTGCCCGCTGTGACTAATGACCGGATTCGGGTTAAAGCCATTATTATCAATAATATAACAATTAAAAGCGTCTGAATCATAAGGATGTGTAATAAGCCAATAGGCATTCCCCTGCTGATTAACAACTGCAGTCATTTTTTCACTGGAGGGAGTAAATATTAATACGTTTTTTGTGGTCACATCTCCCAACCCGTTATCAAGCCTCATGTCTATTATAGAATAACATAATCCGTTTGGTCCTGCAAAATTATCGACAGTAAAAGCATAATACAGGTTTTCATTCCCGGGGTGGGGTACAATTAAAACTGAAGTCCCTGCAGAAGTGTTGCTCAGTAATCCGGTCCCATTTGGCATTGCGCTGTGGCTTCTGTTCCACACTGTTCTGCCGTCAGTATAAAATTTTAATCTTCCGGTCGCATCTGCTATACTGGCACTGCAATCCAACTGATCAATCATGCTGTTGGATAAAACAACAGGGGATCCGCTATTAAAATCAAGTCCCGCATGATTGCCAAAATACCAGATGTCGGCTTCTTTCTGAGAATAGCAACAATTGAATAATGATATTGAAATCAGCAGGAAATAAACTCTTAAATGTCGTAAATGATTTCCGATTTCCATTAAAATCAAATTTTTAAACAAAATTATTAATTTTAATCAAAAAGAGATCAGGGAATACAAATAAATTTATTTTTTTTTCGCTTCATTGATGCTGGCATTCAGTTCGAATCCGATGATTACGGTTATGGCATTTAAGTATATCCATACCATAAGTAGTATCAGAGTCCCGATCGAGCCATAGAGGGCGTTGTATTTCGAGAAATTATTCACATAGTAGTTGAACCCGGCTGAGATCAGAATGGTCAGTATCGTTGCCAGGGACGAACCTGCAGAAATAAAACGGAATTGTCTTTTGGTAACAGGCCCGAGATAATAGAGAAAGGAATAGCCGAAAAAGAATATTCCCAGTATAACTATCCATTTTACCAGCTGAAAAATAAATACGGCGAAGCTGCTGATCAGCAAACCATGTGATACCAGAAATTTCAGCACAACCGGTCCAATGGTGATCAGTAACACACCGGTAATCAGGATCAGCGATAATATGAAGACCAGGGCGATGGATACCAGGTACTGCTTTATAAAACTGCGTTTCTTAACGTCATGCACCGTATCGTGGAAAGCTTCTATGATGCTGTTCACCCCGTTTGTGGCGAAATAAACGGCAAGAAGAAAAGTCAATGATAATAAACCACCCCTTGGCCGTGTTATGATGTCTTTAAGGGTTTGTTCTACAATGGAAAATGCTTTTTCAGGAATCAGGTTTTTTATCAGGATAAACACATTCTCCTGGAAATGATCAACGGGGATATAGGGAATCAGTGTAAAGAAAACGATGATCGTTGGAAATGTAGCCAGAAAAAAACTAAAAGATACAGAAGAAGCCCTGGTGTTTATAGATCCGTTCTTTAAACCCTTGAAAAAGAACAGTGCCACTTTATACAGGGGCAGGCCATCGAAGCCGGGTATGACTATCTTTTTTGTATATCGGACAAATATCCGGAGCTGTTTAAATTTTGATATCATGAAATAATTTCAAATCTTATATAATCTTAAGACTGAGGTCGAGACTTTTAATATGATGGGTAAGAGCACCTATGGAAATATAGTCTACACCTGTTTGAGCATATTGGCGGATGTTAGCCAGTGTGATACCTCCTGATGCTTCTGTTTCAATCCTGCCACCTATCAACTGCACTGCATCTTTCATATTTTCAGGGCTGAAATTATCGAGCATGATCCGGTCAACACCGCCTTCATGCAATATTTCTTTTACTTCGCCGATATTTCTGGCTTCAATTTCTATCTTCAGATCTTTGTCTGCCGATCTCAAAAAATCTTTCGCCGACCTGATGGCTTTACCAATGCCGCCGGCAGCGTCAACATGATTATCTTTGATCATGATCATATCATACAAGCCAAAACGGTGGTTCTGTCCTCCGCCTGTCTTAACAGCCATTTTTTCAAAAAAACGCATGTTCGGAGTTGTTTTCCGGGTATCCAGAATGACAACCTTATCATCTTTCACCGCATCAGTATATTTCCGGGTAATAGTGGCTATTCCGCTCATCCGTTGCATAAAGTTCAGTACCAGCCTTTCTGCAGACAGTATGGCGGTTGTTTTCCCTTTTACCGTAAATACAATATCTCCTGCCAAAACTTCATCCCCGTCTTTTTTAAATTCTTCAACAATTAATCCGGGATCTACTTTGCTGAAAACCATTTTGGCTATACCGATGCCGGCAATTACCCCGGGTTCTTTTACCAGCAGCTTTGCCGTGTCAGTTTTGTCTGCAGGTATACACGACATTGAGGTGAAATCACCCTCACCGATATCTTCCTTCAGTGATTCTTCAATAAATTGTTCCGTATTCATGGGTTATAATTGAACTATTCTTTTTCAAAAGAGATCTGGTGAATAAGCTTTTTGGAGGATATTTCCTTGATCAGAATATAGACCCTGAATGTTTCTTTTGAAGTCTTATATTTCCCTATGATATATTCTGAACTTCCGCTTAAGCTGCCTTTACTGTCAACGGTAAAAGAAAGAGGCCTGTTTCGTCTGAAGAAATCGGTCAGAAGCACCTCTGACTGTGATTTACTGTAATCACCTTCGTTATTATCCGTCTTAACAGAAATATTCAGATAGAAATAACCGGAAAGTTCATGGGCATCGCCTATGCTGACAAAGGAAGTTATCGTGCCGGATATATCTGCACTCTGTGCCACCGACGTTAATGAATGCGAAAAAATGAAGGTGAATACAATGATGCGGCAATATTTTATAAAAAGTATCATTATCTTTCTTTTACAATTATTACGCCAAAAACGAGGATGATACAAATATATGATTTTTTTGAAAATTGTTCTTCTGTTTGTTTTACATTATTTTTGTAAGCATGAAAATAAAATTGATACTCACAGGTAAAACCGCTAAGGATCATATCTCTGCGGGAATGGAAGAGTACAGGAAAAGGATATTACGATATATTGGCTTTGAAACAGTGGAAACAGAAACCGGAAAGCAGGCGGGCAACGAATTGACTGCAGCTAAGAAAAACGAATTCAAAGCCCAGCATAAGCATATAGATGCGGGTGATTATGTTGTTCTCCTCGACGAAAAAGGGAAAAGTTTAACTTCCATAGAGTTTTCCGGATTTATCCAGCAGAAAATGAATGAAAGCAGGAAGTGCCTGGTTTTTGTCGTTGGCGGGGCATACGGTTTTTCCGATGAAATGTATTCCAGGGCTGATGCTATCATTTCTCTTTCTCCTTTGACCTTTTCGCACCAGATTGTAAGACTTGTGTTCATGGAACAATTGTACAGGGCCATGACGATAATGAAAGGGGAACCATACCATCATTCCTGATCAGATGGCATATGTCATTTTTCCGATAGGACAACCTTTCTGCATATTCCTGTATTTCCTTTCCCGATAAACTGAAGCAGGAAAATACCCTTACCTTCAATAGTGACAGAACTGTTTCCCTGTTCCAGGTCAGCCGTCCAAATTTCCTGTCCTGATGAGTTGTATATAATAAGCTTATACTTACCCTTTGTCCCGATCTGAATCAACCCTGAACCCGGGTTGGGGAAAACCGATATTTCCTGATCTGCAGAGGACTCATTTATTCCGGACGTATAGATGAAATTTGCCGTAAGATTGCGGTCTGATCTGATTGTAAAAGAAAAAGTGCTGTCAGTGCTGACCATATTTCCGTTTTCAGTCCAGTTGGTGAACAAATAATTATAGTAGGCAGAGGCATGCACGATCACATTCGTACCTGATATATACGAACCACTTCCTGATGTTGTGCCCCCGGCAGAAGGATCCGAAATTGTGGTTACAGTATAAGTTGTGTCTGTGTGGCATGAGGTAACAGAAATTACCATAGGGTGATTGAAACGGTTGTTGTATTCTTCTGCTGTATTATTTGCACGGTTGCCGGAGTCAGTATACAGGACTCTCCTGTACTGGAGGTTGCGCAACCATTGTGTTCCGGCACAGCCACTACCCATGGGGTCAGTACAAACGCTGCTGTTGACAAAAACTGTTCCGCCTCCGCTGGTACCCCAGGCTTGTCCGTCGCCGGTACAATTACTTGCCGGGTTGGTACTGTTATCATCGTAATAGGAATTAAAAGTTGCCTCACCGGCTGTCAGGTCAGTTGTCCTTCTCAGAATCATGGATATCGTTCCCTGTACTCCAGTGATCTGTTCCCAGCTTATATCGCCGTTGGTCAACGCATCCTGAACCCCGTCGATAGTGACCCCGCTTGTGTTGAGATTATTGCGGTAGATCATCCCGCCGGCACTGCTGTTATAATCAAAAACATCGTAAATGCTTGCTATATGATGAACACGCAGATCTGTGAAAATATCCTGTCTGCCCTCGTAGAAAAGGTGAGTGCGCTGGGTCAGCGGGCCGCTGTTGGCTCCCATGTATGAGCGGATAATGCGGATAGGGCCAGCTTTAACGGCGATGAATGCATTTTCTCCGGCCGAGAAAGTATCTTCATGTCGTCCGCAGTTGCCGTTAGCGAAGAAATTCTTATAGCGGTCGAGGATATCTGTGTTGGTTCCTGTAACAATTTTAAGCTGATCGCAAACCCATTCTGCCGAAAAGTGCCAGCTGTAATGAGCAGTGGTAATGCTCGTGTTTTCAGCGTTGGTTGTATTCAGATTAGCAGGAAACCCCGGTGTAGAAAGCAGGTCTGAAGAATAGTTCACATAACTCATTCCGGCATCCTGCCTCATAGAACCCGCATTTCTGAAAAGATATACATAACCGGCGCCGCCAAGCGGATCGGTAATGGTTACTTCGAGGCAGGAAGCGCTGATTACACCGGCAGGAGCTGAACCATCAGACCTGTCGCCCGCATCTTTTGCCATAAACACCAGTTCGTCATTACTGTCGAAAGTTGTGTCGGGATCTGTCCCAACGTAGGTTGCCGTATCACAATAAAAAAGTATTTTCGGATTAGAGGCGGAGGGGGTATGACCTGCACCTGAAGCCAGTGGCCCATATGGTGTAACGATATCCAGTAAAGCCCGTTCGTCAGCCTGAACAGGAATCTGGGCCCAGGTGCCCTGCGAAAATCTGAAGCCTACAATGCGTGCCGGCTTCATAGCTGAGAAAGAAGGAAGCTCAGCACCTGTAAGTACTATGGGGTCGTTGGGCCGGTTCAGTGTGCCGGTTTGTGCAAGGCCGGAAACTATTAAAAAAATAAACAGTAAGG
>Ga0114951_10001916_pt1 | contig 24640 bp, 22 predicted proteins | sample AM7aDNAmetaG_FD_88677 | JGI IMG/M metagenome (GOLD analysis project Ga0114951, IMG submission 88677) | Freshwater microbial communities from Finland to study Microbial Dark Matter (Phase II) - AM7a DNA metaG | ecosystem: Environmental > Aquatic > Freshwater > Lake | place: Finland: Lake Alinen... | reverse complement strand
TGTAGGGGTTGAAAAGCAAGACCGGTCTTAAACGAACCGCCATGATCTTTGAAACGGCCTGTTTCTCATTGTCGCCGTTCATCATCATCGACCTGATCTTTAAACCTGCCGAGAGTGTTCCAAGGGATTTCTGTATCCCGCTTTTCAGCAGTCCGCTTTTCAGCAGCCAGGCATTGTTGAGGTAAACGGCAACTGAAGCATTTTGTCCGCGCAGGACATTTCTTTCCGTATGTTCCGGAATGCAGATCACCGCCTCCGCTTTTCCGTCGGAAAGGGCCCTGGACGCCTGCAGCAGGTCTGGAAAGTTCATGCAGGCATGGGCAATGGCGGTGGCATCCACTGTCCTGACGATCTGCCTTGACAGAGAAGTGTGATCCAGGTCAACGACCGCGACCGGCAGTTCTCTCGGCACATTGGCGGAAAAGATCCATGCGATCATCCCGAACCCGATAAAAGGCGCGATCAGTCCGACAAACCAGTACACCTTATCGGAAAGCATCCGTTTCAGTTCCCTTCCGAGAACTTCAGCAAAACGGTAATTCCGGGGATTTTTCATTTAGCAGCTGTTTTATTCACTTCAGCCCAGTCCACCAGGACGCTCATCCCCGGGCGCAGTCCGTCCACAGTCTGGTCAGGACGTGCATGCACCTCAAAGGTTTTCATGTCGAAATCCCCCGATGTTTTGGTGGCATTCCAGGTGGCATAATTGCCCAGGGGGTGGATGTATGTTACTCTGAGGTTGATCATTTTATCTCCAAGCGCTGGTACCTTGGCAGGAAACACACTGCCCATCCTGACTGCAGCAAGCAGGTCTTCGCGAAGGTTGAAGGTCACCCAGCAGTCATTGAGGTTAATGATAGTAACGACGGGGTAGCCGGCAGAAACCAGTTCACCGGACTCTGCAATGATATCCGACACTTCACCGTCCATTGGCGAGGTAATTTTGGTCTCACTGAGGTAGGATTCCACCTCTTCAAGAGCGCCCTGGGCCCTGAAGACCATAGCTTTTGCAGTATTTTTGTCTTCGGCGCGGGTGCCTTTTTTTGCTTTGTTCCAGGTCTCTTTTGCAGCATTTGCCGTCTCCTGGGCGGCTTTCAGCTGAGTTTCGGCTTCATCTTTTTTCTGACCCGGCACAACGCCATCCTTGTAGAGGTTATTGATCCTGTCAAAGGTCTTCTGGGCAAGCTCAGCAGCAGCCAGGGCTTTCAGGTACATGTTTTTTGCAGCTTCAATATCTTCGGCTTCTGCTCCGGTATTGGCCTTGTCGTTCTGAGCCTGGGCTCCGAGCAGGGCTGCGTTGGCCTGATCCATTTTTGCGCCGATCTCCGGGCTTTTGAGGGTGAAGAGGAGCTGGCCTTTTTTCACGGCGTCGCCTTTGTGGACCGGCAGGCTGTCGAGACGGCCGACTATCTTTGAAGCAACTTTTACCTGGGTTGCATCCACCTCTCCCTGTACTTCAACAGGTCTCGGACGGTTGATGATGATGACAGACCAGATGATCAGGACCAGGAGCACCACGAGGCCTGCAATTCCGAATATTAATCCTTTTTTATTCATGGCATTCAGTATTATTACAATGATATAAATGACGTTTAAAATTTTACAGCGGTTCTTTTGGCATAGGATGGGAAATCGCCTGCTATGCCTGAATATTCAAGTAAATGAGCGAGGGTAATGTCGTAATTGTACATGGCCTGCAAACGCTCCGTCCTTACCTGGGCCAGTGCCAGCCTGGCATCAATAACCTGTGTTGAGTTGCTGATCTCCTCCCTGTATTCCTTTTCCCTCGACCGGAGGTACTCCTCGGCATACCTGTTCGCCGTTTCCAGTTCGGTAAGCTGCTCGCGGTACATGTTCAGTTCGTTATAGAGTTTGTTGATATTGGTGGAGATATCCGACCGGGCTTTCAACCCATATTCCTCAACCTGTTTGGTCTGCATGGATGCCGCCTTGAGTTTGCCGATACGGGTGACCCCGTCGAAGATGGTCCATTTCAGGCCAACGCCTACTTCCCAGTCGGGCATGTAGGCAGAAAGGTCCTTGTTGGCGATATCGTAAGTTCCCTGCAGGGCAATGGAGGGAAAGAACTCTGCGCGTTCAGCCTTGTATTTCTGTTCTGAAAGCAGTTTTTTGGTCTCGATCTGTTTGAGCAGCGGGTTATTGGCCTGGGCCAGCGTGGTGAAATAGGTCTGTGGTTCGATGGTATCGAGGTAAAACAAAACTGAAACCGGCTCGATCAGGGAACTGTCTTCAATTGCCATGGTACTCCTCAGCGCCTGGTTGACGATCGCGCTGTTCCTTAAAGCCTTGCTCAGTTCCCGGTTTGCCTGTGCACTGTAAACCCTGGCCTGGAGCATATCAGCCTTTGAAATGATCCCCTGGTTTTCAAGTTTCACAGCATCTTCAACATGTTTCTGCAGGCCGGTGTCGACCTCCATCCTGACTTTTACCACTGAAGAAGCCAGGCAAAGTCCATAGTACCGTTCAACCAGTTCGCTCATCAGTTCGCCTTCCTTCTGGCTTGAAACATCGTGTACATCCCTTTTCTGGATCTCAGCCGCTTTATTGGCGATCAGGATTTTGCCACCTGTAAAGACAGGCCACTGCAGGGTTGCGGCAGCCACCGCAAACTTCTCCTTCTGGATAACCTGGTTCCAGTCCTCGTTCTGAATCTGTGCCAGGCCAGCATTCAGTTTCTGGCGGATGACCTGGGTGGCCATTTCATCGCTGAGTCCGGGGATATCGCCGAACTTCCCATAGCTTCCCAGTGTTTTATACAATGGGGTGATGGCATCCTTAACCGGGTTGAGGTCAAGGGTGATTGGATCAGACATGATCATGGCGCTTGCGGTGATGCCGATAGTGGGGAAATAAAGGCCCCTTGCCGACTCTCTTTCCTGGTCTTTCTGTTTCTGAAGGAAAGAGACCTGCTTCAATATGTGGCTGTTCTGGTAAGCAAAATCCAGGGCCTGGTCGAATGTTAGTGTCCTCACGGCTGTTGGTCTTTCAGCCATCAGGGTATTTACCTGCAGATTCAGCAGAACCGGCAAAAGCCACAGGAAGGTTAATTTTGTTTTCATTTTTTCTGCGAATTATCTGAAAATTATCTTTTTATCATCCCGTAAAACAGAATATCAAGAAGACGGTCAAGCTTCATTTCGAGGTGATTTTCCTCCTTGTCGATTACCAGCGGGATCTCCATCCCCTTGAGGGCTGTTACGATGACCATGGCCGTGATGTATGTGTCACCGAGGTTGAAGATGCCGCCCGAAACGCCTTCGTCAAGGATGCCCCGGATGATATGGATCTCTTCTTCATCGGTTTTCAAGCGGATGCGGTCGGTAAATTCCCTTTGTGATGCGAACTCCGTTCTGAGAACATTGAACAGGTTGACCATCTTTCCGAGTCCCTGCATCCGTTCAACCACATAGGCCTTCAGTTTTTCCCTGGGACCCCTGGCAGCGTCAACCGATGCAAGGATCTTGGACCGGAGTTCCGAGAGCTCTTTTTCGACCACTGCCGAAAAAATTTCTTCCTTGCTGCTGTAATAATAATAGATGGAACTTTTTCCCTTCCCCATCCCCTTTGCGATATCGTCCATGGTGGTCTTGTGAAAGCCGTACCGGGTGAATATCTCCTGTGCAACCTTCAAAACAGACTCCCTTACTTCCTCTTTATTTATCATATTATCAATAATTTATTATTGTCTTTCGACCAATTGACTAAAACGGTCCAAAGGTAAAGCAATTACTGTGCCATTTAACAAAAAGGGCAAAAAATATTTCTTTCATTTCTGATCCCCGGACTAAAGCCCGGGGCTATTTATCATTTAAATAGGAACCCATAGCCAGCCCCGGGCTAAAGCCCGGGGCTAGTCATCATTTAAAAAGGAACGCATCGCTTGCCCCGGACTTTAGTCCGGGGGGAAAAGAGAATGGAGGTAAAGATGTTTTAACTTTGCATTAACAAACCGGAACCGGATGAAGCTGAAGTTATTTTTATTCCTCACCCTACAGATAAGTTGTCTGGTAATTGTTGCCCAGCAGCCGGCTTATTTTGATTCAACGTTTACCAACTATTTCAGGCGGAATTCAGGAGGCTGGACGGCGGGGGATGCAACGATCTCCATCCCGCTTCCTGATCAGCGGGTGATCTGGCTTTTCGGTGACAGTTATCTTGCGGATGTGGACACAACGAACAACACCCTGCCCTGCCTGTTCCAGGTCCGTAACTGCATGATGGTGCAGGATTCTTCTGACAGATCCCGTTTTAAGACCATCATTGACAGCACCCAGACCGGGGTGAACCAGACACCGTTTAAATTAAAACCCAACGACACGACCCTGTTCTGGCCCGGTCATGGATATGCATGGGGGAACAATGTTTACATTTTTCAGGAACGATACTCCAATTCAAATATGGGGGCCTATTACGGAGAATACATTGCGGTGCTGCATCTTCCCGACCTGCATATGACCGGACTTTATCCGGCCGGTCCAAAAACAGATAACATTTTTGGCCGGACTGTGCTTGTTGACTCCGTCAACAATTGGGTATATATCTATGGTAACCGGCTGAACTGGATCGTCTGGGAACCCATTGTTGCCCGCTGCCGGCCCGACAACCCCTTCGGCAGCTGGGAGTTTTATACGGAAACAGGATGGTCGACGTCCCTGGTCCAGTTAAAAAAGATAATGGAAGATCCGGTCTCTCCTTCATTCAGCATCATTCGCCGGCAGGGGAAATATTACCTTATCACCCAGGAGAACGGATACCTGGAATGCGGCCTGGGGCGTCAGATCTATTCGTATGATTCGGATTCCCCGACGGGACCTTTCCTCCATAAAAAGACACTCTATACCGAAGAAAGTACCTACAACGGGAATTACCTGTTAACCTACAATTCACAGGCACATCCGTATTTCACTGAAAACGATGAGCTGCTGATCTCCTATAATGTGAATGATAAGGTGGATTCGGTATTGCCTTACACCTGTCCCTCACAATGCCTTAACATCTGGAACGACCGGCTGAATGCCGACACCTATCGTCCAAAGTTTATCAGGGTGCCCATGGAGTTGCTGGCCGGACAGCAGGAGATAAAGAGACCTTTAAAAGTCGCTGTGAATCCGAACCCTTTAAGTACAGGGGCCCCTATAAATCTTGACATCCGGAATACGGGTGGTAAGGATCTGCTGATTTCACTGAGCACGACCACCGGGCAGGTGATATTCGAAAAAAGCAGCCGCAGCATTCCCGGGGATCAACATCTTACCCTTTCCGCACCCTCTTCCCCCGGAGCATACCTGCTTAGAGTGAGTTCAAGGGAAAATTTACCGGTGGTAGCTAAACTGATCGTGATCCGTTAATTGTAAAAACAAAAAATATTTTGCCATGGCCGAAAATGAGCCCATCGCCCGGATCGATGCGGATTGCAATTCTCATTGATCTTTTCCGCTAAAATTGTATTTTTACACCGCATACTGCTGTCTCTTACGCTTACTGGCGTGAGGGAGATCATGCTAAATTTTATCCACTTTCTTGTTTGCCCCGGACCGGCAGGCAAAGTAACACAAGGGCACGTTATGGGGGTCATCATTGAGGAAATGCATGCTTATTACGAATTCCTGGATGGCGGGGAGCTGCCGGAACAGCGGGGACAGGTTTTCAGTCTAGCTGAAAAATCCCTGAAACCGGTCATGGATGCCGGGCACCCGCAATACCTGAGTCATCTTATTGCCGCGACAACCTGTCCCGATTCGCTGGCACCCTCTCTCGGGCAACTGATCATTGAGAAATTCAATGGATCCCTTAGAAACTGTCACTCTATCGATATCGTGCAGGGATGCGCCGGTGGCGTATCATCATTGATCCTGGCCAGTCAGCTGGCTGAGCTGAAAAAGTCGTCCGTGCTGGTTGTCCAGGCAGATGCTGCAAAGAAAGCAACCTCAAAGACAAGGGGGATCAATAAAATTTTCGGGAACGGATCCTACGCAGCTCTGATCCGGTACCAGGACACATCCAAAGGCCTGCTTCATTCAAAATCGAAGCAATATAAAGGCCTTTCCGAAGTGGTCTCTGTTAACCTCGGGCACGATGCCGGGGAGATCATTATGAAGGAGAAAAAAGATATGGCCAGTGATCCCAGGAAGCACCTTGGCCTTAACATGAAAAACCTGCTCGCCATACGGTTAATGCGAAATGCTGAAGAGTTCTATCTTGACTTTGTCAAAGAATCGACAGCTCCCGATGTGATGATACTGCACCAGGTAAATCCGATGATCCTGCGGCATCTGAAAAAGGTGTTCAGTAAATACAAGATGGAATTCGTTGATGTTTCAAAACTGACAGGCAACTGCGGAGCAGCATCCGTAGGCATTGCATTGAACATTGTGAAAAAATCCATGGAGGGAAAAAAAGTTCTCCTCTGCAGTTTCGGCACAGGTGGGGTTATAACCGCCGGGCTCTGGCAATTCTGAAATCCTTTAATCCTTCATGAAATACGTTCAGCTTACCGGTTTGTTGACGTTGTTTGTTCTGCTTACGGCAACCAATGAGATCCTGGGACAGGAGTGGAATTTTGTCAAAAAAAAGGATCAGATCATGCTCTATACCCGGACTGAAGGGACGGGCCCGCTGAAATCTTTCAAAGGAGTTACCGATATAAACGGAGATTTCAAGGAGATCAGCACCATGATCGGAAACCCGAAAGATCTCCGCTGGTGGGGGGACAATGTTCACAGCATCCGGGTGCTGGATTATGAGAAGGACCGGCACATACAGTATTACCTGGTGTATGATGCGCCCTGGCCTTTCACCGACCGCGACCTGGTTACCGATGTACAGATCACAACCGACACACTCACAGGAACCCGCACAGTCTATTCACGTCCGCTTCCGAATATCCTGCCGGAGAACCCGGAACTTGTCAGGGTCACCTCATACTGGCAGAAATGGACCATTCAGCCTGTGAAGAAGGGTGTTGTTCATCTTACCCTTGAAGGATTTATTGACCCTGCGGGAAATGTTCCCGACTGGCTGTATAACATGGTCGTGGTGGATACACCGCTGCGGCTTATGCGGGAGGTGCAGAAGAGGGCGAAGGAATAATTTGCGATTTGCGAATTGTGATTTGTGATATTCAATATTGGGGAGGTGTTAGTTATTAATGATTTCGCAAATCGCAAATCACAAATAAACTTTTACTCTTTCCTGAACAGGTACTTCGTCAGCTTCTGATGCAGTTCTGCAGGATTAAAGGGTTTGGAGATAAAATCATTCATCCCGGAGGCGAAGATGATTTCCGAGACTTCGGATTTTGTGGCGGCTGTCAGGGCGATGATAGGAATCGTAAGATAAGGTTCTGTCCCCATTGCACGAATAGCCTCAGAAGCCTGGATGCCATCCATCTCCGGCATCTGGAGGTCCATCAGGATAAGGTCAAAACTTTTTTCTTTCACTTTACTGATCGCCTCCAGTCCGTTCTCTGCTGTTTCAACATCAAAATTCCAGTCGGTGAGAAATTTGACGGCGATCAGCCTGTTGATCTGGTTATCCTCAACAAGAAGGATACGCTGCCGGGTAAAGCCCGATAAAACATAGCTTTCAGCCCTGGTCCGTTCCTGGGTTTCAGAAACGTCTCCCACAGGAAACTCTATAGGGAACCGGAATGTGGTACCCTTGCCGGATTCGCTTTCAACCGTAATAGAACTTCCAAACAAATCAAGAATTCTGCGGGTGATGGCCAGGCCCAGACCGGTTCCGCCATATTTACGGGTAGTTTCGGAACTTGCCTGAACAAAGGATTCAAACAGGTTGTCAAGAGTTTCCGTTGACATTCCGATCCCGGTATCGCTGACGACAAAGCCGATGACGGCATCAGTCTTCGTAAGGGATTGAAGGGTAAGACTGATTGTGATAGCCCCCTTTTCGGTGAATTTCAGGGCATTGCCAAGCAGGTTGTTTACCACTTGTGACAACCGCAGGGAGTCCCCGATCACATATTCCGGTACCCGTTTATCGATGTCGGCTGTCATCAGGATGTTTTTTTCCCGGGCCCGGATATGCATCGTTGAAACGATCTCATTGATCAGGTTCCGGATGTTGAACGGGATCTTTTCCAGCGTCACCTTTCCGCTTTCAATCTTGTTGAAGTCAAGGATGTTGTTTATCAGTTCCAGCAGGTTTTCGGCCGAGAACCGGAGTATCTTCAGGTTTTCAGACTGATCCGGCCGGGGGGTGTTCATGACCAGCAGGTTTGCTGCCCCGATCACTGCGTTCAGGGGTGTCCGGAGCTCATGGCTCATCACTGAAAGGAACTTACGCTCAGCGTCAGAGGCCTCTTCTGCCAGCTCTTTGGCTTTTTCCAGGTGGAGGTTGGTCTCATTCAGCTCCTGGTTCTTCTGCATGATGCTGATATTCTGAGCCTCGATTTTTTCTTTCTGAATGAGTGTCTCCCGGGTTCGCTCCTGTATCAGCCGCTCCAGGTTATCATTCCTCCGTTTAAGACTTATGGTATACCATCGCACGCCCAGCCATATAAGAAAGAGTGTCAGCAGCATCATCACAAGTATCACCCATGACTGGCTGTACCAGATCCTGCTCACGGTGAACTGCCACCGGAAGTTTTCGCTGTAGAGGTTGTTCCCGGTTTTCCGCGCGCGTATCAGAAGAGTATAACTGCCCGGATCCAGGTTTGCCAGGATTACCGACCCTGAGCGCGGAACCGGCTGCCAGCAGGTATCCCGACCCTGCAACATCATCATGATGGTGAAGCTTTCAACGGGATAATCAGAAACACCAACGGTAAAGGTTGCAAAGGAGCGGTTGTTGAAGATCGTTCCGGCAGGGTGGTATTCGATCGCTTTTTTATTGTTCAGAAGGATGTTGTAAATGAATGGTTTCCTTGTTTTCTGCGGAGGTATAAGCGGAGCAGTAACCATGATCCCTTCAACTGTACCTACCCATAGCCGGTTCGACTGGTCGACATGCAGGCAGCGGTAGCTGATGATCTTGGATGAAAGACCGGTGCGGTTGTCGAAGCTAAGCAACTGATCATCGGTATAAAGCTGAAGTCCGGCACTGTTGCCCAGCCAGAGGTTATCATTGTGGTCGACCGTGATCGCCTTGACGGAGCCATCGGTAAGCGGTCCCAGGTCCATTCTTCTGAACAGGCCATCTTCATAGCGGATAAGACCAAAGGAAGAGCCCAGCCAGAGTGTTCCTTTCCGGCTGAAGACCATATCATTGATGTTGATGTCGATGTTGTGAACAAAGCCGAGTGGTTTGCTGAGGTTGACAAACCGGTCTTTTGCGGGATCATATTTGAACAGAAAGGCGGAGTCTTTCATTCCACCGGCGAAGACTATTCCCGCCGGGTTCATTGCAGTAACAAGGGGACGAGACGTTATCCCTTTGTCTGCCCCATAGAACCTGACCGAAAGATCGGGACTTATCCGGATCAGGGAGCTGTTCTCATCCTGGATTGCCCAGAGGTTGCCCCCCTGATCTGACATCAGGAAAAACACGGCACGTCCGGATGATGAGAAACTGAAGCGTTTTACGGTCTTTCCACCAGGATCTTCCAGCCAGACCGAGCCATTTACGTCCGAATACCAGGTGCCCTCATGGGTGGGAACAACCTGGAGCAGGGTGACCTTTGACTCTTTGAACACCTTCACTGCAGAACTTGGAAAAGACTTATTACCGGGATCGGAAACAAAAACTTTTTTACCGTCAGTAAAGCAGATCTTCCCGTCAGGAAACTCGTTAATGCGCTGGATATAGTCGGTCGTGGCCGACCGGAAAGGCGAGGCGAGAAAATTGATGTGCATCTGAAACAAGCCATTGTCGGAAGCAATCCAGACGCTGTTCTCAGAGCCCTGTACAATGTTGTTGATGTTTTTCTCCGTGAATTCGTCAATACGCTTAATGGAATATTGCGTTCCCTCCTTCCGGATATCAAACAGGCCATTCGACCATGTTCCGGCATAAAAATGACCGGCATCCGCGCGGAAGAGGCAAGAGGCCTCCGGACTACCTTTAACGGGAGTCAGCTTTATGCATTCACCCAGGCTGTTGACCGTCATCTCTACGATTCCGCTGCGTGTTGCCAGGAGCAGGTTTCCCTTACTGACAGTGAGTACATAGTTGGTGTTCGTGACACCGGCCGGGAGTTTTACCTCTCTGAAAGTGCCGGCTGCAGGATCGAAACGATAAACAAAACCGGGCTCGGAGATGCTGAAGAGGTGCCCGTAACCGTCTTCGGCAAAGGAGAAGGAGCGCTGAAAATTATTGGTGACTGCCTTTTCTCCGGGGAAGTATGATTTTGTTTTCCCGTTATCGAGACAGTATATCTTACGGTTATCCCCGAACCAGAGGCGCTTTTTTGAATCTTCGTAGCTTCCTTTCGGGAACCACAGAAGGGAATCAACCAGCTTTACGGACCCTTTCATCAGCATTCTGGGCTCCAGTGGCCGCAACCTGCTGTCGACAGCTACGACCCCAAGGTCGGTTGTCACGAAAACATCCCCGTTCTCCCTTGTAAAAACCGATTTCACATATGGACTTGGAAATCCTTCTGACAAATGCGTGAATTCATGCCCGTCGTAGAGGAATACGCCCCGTCCGTCGCAATCCAGACCAAGCCGTTCCGGTCGGTTGTTACAGATTTGACAAGCGAATTGCTCAACCCTTCATCCTCCGCGAACCTCGTCAGTTTCATGAATTGTGCAGCGGCATGCTGCGTTATCACCAGACAAATAAGGAGAACGATAAATACGATACGGGTAAAGCGAAAGTAAGGTTCAGAAAAAAAACGAAAGGGCTGCCGGAAATTTCGCATCAGCTTGAGTTAAGAAACAAAGTTACTTAAAACTCAAGTATTGTCAAGGTAACATTTCTTTGTTAGGAAACAACGAACATAACGATTTTTGGCCTGATAACAGGAGAATGCAGTCAGGTTGACCACGCTCCGCAGATTTTAACGGACTGCCCGGTTTTTCTTGAATTCGCTGGGCGTCATCCCGGTGAACTTCAGGAAAGCACTGTTAAAGGTTGATTTTGAAGCAAAACCGGCCATATTGGAGATCCCAAGGATCGAATATTTGTCGCTGGACGGACTGGTCAGGAGCGCCATGGCTTCATTGATCCGGTAAGAATTTATGAACGTAAAGTAGTTCTGGTGATAAAATTCATTGATTATCTGTGAGATGTATTTGCTGTTCGTTTCAAGCCTATGCGCAAGGTGGTCGATGGTAAGGTCGCTTTGCGTGAAGACCTTCTCCTTCACCATGAGAATTTCAAGCTTTTTAACCAGCAGCTGTTTCTGTTCATCGGTAAGGGGCGATCCCTGGTACTTTATTGCCGGGGGCGTGAGTACTACTGGTTCATCCGGCAGATCGCCCGGAATTATTTCTTCATTTTCCGTGACAGGAATAGCAATTTCTTTCTGGTTCAACCCCCGTACCCCGGCAAAAAGGGTAATGCCCAGCATTGAGACGGTGTAAAGAACCCCTGCCACCTGGTGTTGCCGGAACCCGATCACATAAAGCAAATTGTTGATAATGAAAAAGATCAGGAAAGCGATCATGAACGACCGTGTCCAGCCTGTATCGATCTGTTCAGTATAGGAATAATGATTTTCAATGAATGAGACATGTTTCCTGTACTGCCTGATTGTTAATACCAGGTAGAAGAAAAGCTGAATATTGACGATCAGGTTTATGGCGACAATATAGATGAAAAACAAGTAGGGAATCAGGGGGTTGCCCAGGCCAGACTCCAAAGCAAAAGACAGATATTCAATTTTCTGGGTGAATGGAAGGAATAAAAAGGGGGTGTTCAAAAGAAGGATTACCCCTGCAGGAATGAAGTGAAGCGTATGCCTGGCTTTAAAGCGGAATCCGTTATGAGTGACTGAAAGAATATAGAGATAAAAGGTTGGGATGAGAGACAGGATGACAGGAAGGATCGGGTAGTAAATGTAAGAGATCGCCTCAAAAGCCCTCAACCGGTACAGCAGGTTAAAGGCAAAATAGATGCAAAGCAAAAGGTTGAAAAATCCGAAGATGGTCCTGGATGGTCCGCCTGTCTCCGACCTGGAGATAAACAGCAGAATGACCAGTACCAGGCACTGATATACCGGCAAGGCATATAATATGTTGATGATGGTTTGCAGAAAACGGTACTTTGGCACAAAGTTACGGAATTCACCCCTGTACGAATTCAGGAATTTCAGGAATACTTTGATGGAAGCGGCACTTCTTCGGTCTGCTGAGGTACTTTTTACAGGTTCGGATTCAGGAATCTGAACCTGTCGAAAAGAAATCCGACCGGATTATTCGTGATTTTTGTAACCTGAAATTAATTCAAAAAAAAATATCATGACTAAAAGACTCTTCTCCCGGTGGTGTTTTGCGATACTGATGATGACACTCACCCTGCATGCAACATCACAGAATTATGTAGAAATAGGCAGCGGCACTGTATCGAATACCATGCCGTTATACTCAAGCTGGAATTATTCCTGGAGTTCGCTGATTTATAATCATGCCGATCTCGGGACTGCCAAATCCATCATCAAGATAGCCCTGAACTGCACCAACGGGCCAAAGACCGTTACCAACCAGAAGATCTATTTCAAGCTTACTCCTAATTCAGTTTATGCCAATGCAAATTATGAGGACCCCCTGAGTAACGGTTATACACTTGTATTCCAGGGCAATCTGACCTTTGTAACCGGATGGAACGAGATCACGCTTTTAACCCCGATCCCTTATGATGGTGTGCAGAATATTTCCATTCATTGGGAAAACCGCTGGGGAACATCCTACGGACCAGCTTTCAATTCAACAAGCTCATCCATCAACAACAACAAGAACTGCGGGAATGATTCGAATTTCCCGCTACCAGGCCAGGCGGGTTATCTTAACCCTTACCCCAGTTCACTGACAAACATGCGGTTCTACTATAACAGTACCGGACCGGTAACCCCATTCAACCCGATTCCGGCGGATAATGCCACCGTGGTTTCTGTGGGCACCTCGCTCTCATGGCAGCTTGGCGCAAATACGAGCAGTTATGACCTTTATTTCGGAACCAACCCGTTGAATCTCCCCCTGATGGTGAACAATGCAACGGTCTCCGCACCGGGCACCTTCACCTATACCCCCCCGGCGCTTTTAGCCGATTCAACCTTCCATTATTGGAAAGTCGTTGCCAAAAACGGAACACAAACGGAAACCTCCCCGGTATGGAAATTCAAGACAGAGGTCGTTATTGACCAGTTTCCCTATACCCAGGGCTTTGAAGATTCGACCGTCTTCAACACCTATCCCGTGCAAAGCGCATGGGTAAATATACCTGATTTCTCATGGTACCAGTATAATACTAATCAGAATTCAGGGCAGCTTTGTGCAAAAAGCTCATGGTATGAAGCCGGTAACGAAGCCATTCTCAGGTCTCCGAAAGTCCTGCTTCCCGCCAATCACACCATTGCTTTTTACTGGAGAAACACCACATCCAACAAAGTGGCAGGCCATGATACGACCTATTTCGAAGTAACCGGAAACGGAGGAGCAACCTGGGTCAAGGTAGATACGCTTTCACCTGCGACAGTTAATGCTTCCTACGTTCAGCGCATTCATAACCTGAACGCCTTTGCCGGGAACAACTGCTATTTCCGGTTCCGGCACAGGACTGATAACAGCGGCAGCGCTGCCAACGTATATCTTGATGACATTTCCATTTATCAATCCGGTGGTTCCCCGACACTTACAGTCACCCCCCCGAATCAGAATGTTGCCTCCCCGGCCGGAAGCACCCAATTCACCGTTACTACCAGTCCTTCATGGACGGCCGTGTCGGACCAAACCTGGTGTACGGTCACCCCTTCTGGCGCGGGAAATGGAACGATAACGGCAAACTATACGGAAAATACAGCCCCGTCACAGCGTATTGCCAATATTACGGTAACCGCCTCAGGGATACCGGCCCAGGTTGTCACTGTTACGCAAAGTTCCACATTCCCAACGCTTGCGGTAACGCCTCCCATCAAGAATGTAACTTACCAGGCCGGTGATGCCAACTTTACAATTACAGCAAATATTCCATGGGCCGCGACCTGCGATGCATCCTGGTGTATTCCGACACCGGCAGGAACAGGCAGCGGGTGGCTGACTGCCACTTACCAGGAGAATACAACAACACAAAGCCGCACAGCCAATATCACCGTCGGCGGATCCGGTGTTACACCCGTTATTGTCCAGGTAGTACAGGAACCGGGGCCGGTCGGGATCAGTAAGACGGAAAGGCATGGATTGACAATCTTCCCGAACCCTGCTTCCGGCCATATGCAGGTTAACACCGGCAGTCTTGATATTCAGGATGGTTCAATAGAGCTTTTCAATGCCCAGGGGATCCGCATCATGACCCGGAGAACAGAAGCTGTCAAAATGCAGATCGATCTTACAGGATTGACGAGTGGTATTTACCTGCTGATCTTCAAAAACAAAGAAACCGTTGTCAGCGAAAAGATAGTTGTGAAATAGAAACAAATCGCAACTGATTTGTTCTTTTGCTATTTTTGTTAACATATCATGCCTGATTGATCCTATCCTATGATAAGATTCTGGTGCATTATTTTTGTTAACATACTGTTTCAGAATTGTTTTGGGAGTGATGTACTATCCCTGCCTTACATCACTAATGACATCGAGTACGCCCGGACACGCGGGAAACTCTATGCCGTGGTGGACGCGCTGGATCCGGAATTCGGCAACCGGCTTATCGAAATCAATGTCAGTACCGGCATAGTTGAACGATCGGTGTTTGCAGGCACCGACCCAAGGCTTTTGAGAATTACTTCCGATGAGAACTACGCATGGGTTTCATTTACCAATATCCCGTTTATCCGGAGAATTAACCTGAACACCTTTGAAATAGATAAAGATATCTACCTGGGCCCTTCAAAAAAGTATGAGCCCCCGCATACGGTCTTCTCTACGGTTCTCACCACTAATTTTACACTCCTTCCCGGCGAGGACAACCAGGTTGCCCTTTCGTTGCGCAAACCGTTTGACTTTGAGTTTGAATCCCTGTCCCTCTACCGTAACGATACCATTCTTCCGGTCAGGATCATGGAGGCCCAACTTCCATATTACCCCTTTTGTCTTGAGCCGGTAATGAACGGGAGTTACCTTGTAGGTCATTACCAGTCAAACTGGAATTCTGAATATTCAACCGTTAAAGTGCTTGCCAACGGACTTGAATTAACGCGGGAGAATGTATTTGACCTTGACGGGATGTCACTTTATAGGAACTGGTTCAAGGTGATACATGACACGATCTATACTGCAACGGGAGAGGTCCTGAATGCGACGGATACCTCGGGAATCCGGAAGATCGATTCCTGCAGGACTCAAATAATCGGTGACCGGTACGGCTTTGCCTTTTCCCCTTTCCATGATGCTTTTCTTTACCCGGAAATGAGTGGCGATTCGCTGTTCCTTGCAATGTATGACCGGAAAACCTTCGGGCGTTTCGATTCTGTTTACCTTTTCGATTATCCGTTTTATGAGATCATGCTTATCACCGAGCTGGAAGTTATCGACCAGACACGCTTCGCCGTGGTAATCGGCAAAGATTACGGAGATTTTTCGATCCGGATCGTCGATACGAAGAACAATGGCATTGAATCAAAAAACCCTGAAGATAATGTAAGAATATACCCGAATCCGACTTCAGGTAAGCTATGGGTCAGTGGAGGTCCGTTGAACAAGAAGATCTCAGTTTATAATATGATCGGAAACCTGGCCGGGACTTATCAATGTTCCGGAATCAGGGAGGAATTGGACCTGAGTGGCTATCCTTCGGGTGTTTATACTGTGAAAATAATCGGTGACCGCGGGTCCAAAGCCATCATCCGGAAAATTATTGTACAATGATGAAAAGAATAGTTATTCTTCCTTTTGTCATGATCTGTTCCCTTGTATTGGGGCAAACGATAAAAATACCGATGGATGCGGTCAGCCTGGAATACAACAATTATTATCATAAAGCATATGCAGCTATCGGGTATTATGATCAACATTATCCAAACAGCCTGATCCAACTGAATCCGTATAACGGAACTGTAGAAAAGAAACTGTCTTTGAACGACGAACCCGGCGTAATAAAAACCACGCCTGACAAAAAACACATGTACCTCTCCTTCCTTTCGGCTCCGCATATCCTGAAGATAGACCTGAATTCATTCACTGTTGTTGATACGATTGAAACCAACGGGGCGGTTGTCTATAGTTTCGACATCATGCCCGGAAACGAGAACATGTTGGCAGTGGTAAAGGACGGAACACCTTACCCGTCGGTTTGTTTGTTTGACAATGGACAGCTTTTGCCAAAGCAGGTCAGTACCGGTTACGATTATCCGGAAGAAATTTGTTTCAACGAGGATGGGACGCGGCTTTTCGGGTATGCGTCGAACGGAGACGGATACAGAATGAATATTGCCGGGAGCGGGATTGAATATGACAGTATCACATTTGAGTATATGGTTCCGACACGTGGTGAATTCAAGCGTCACAATGGTTTACTTTATGACGGGTATGGGCTGCTGCTTGATGCTTTTTCCGATTCGATACCAAAAATTGTTGCATGGATGCCGGTTTATAAATTTCTCTTTGTCTATTGTGCCGGATCAGAATATTCTGAACTTCACGGGTGTTTTCTTTACGGACATGAGAACAATTCGCATGCCTGGATCAGTTTTTTTGACGGACAGAATTTAAATTACCTGGGGTCGATCGATGTTGATGATTATTGTGATGTTGTTCAGGAGGTAACCGTCGTGGACCAGGATGATTTTATTTTACGTTCCTTCGATACTGAAAATTATACGTGCCTGCTTTTTCACCATGGGACCACAAAAAACAAGGTCTTCCTGAAAGGGAAAAAGAATATGGGGAATTGGGAAACAAAAAAAAACTATCTTTGCCCTCCCTATTCCCACACCCACACCTGCACACACTAAATCCTCACACCCACTTCGCCCGGATGGCGGAATAGGTAGACGCGTTGGTCTCAAAAACCAATGAGAGCAATCTCGTGCCGGTTCGATTCCGGCTCCGGGTACTGAACAGGATTCCTCACCTAAATCGGTGAGGAATTTTTTTTTACATCTTCTGAAACCCTTGATAATTCTGATGTGACACGAAAGAGGGAGTTGACCTCAGGAGTTAGATATTGTCGGTTTTCTGGATTATACAAAATTCCACTTGGAAACACCAGTCTCTGGATTTTCTTCTTTACATCAATACTCCCATTTATCCAGTATTCACTCACATTTTGAATAAAATTGACCGTCTTATTTAGATTGTTTTTAAAGTTAGATGTGTCAATTTCGGGAATCTGGTGTTTTTCCTTTATATCATAAATCTCGGCATCTATTTTGGTCAACATTCGCTGGTACAGTTCTTCTGGAATCTTTCCGAGAGCAAATCTTTCTTCAACATTGGTCTTGTCTTTCTCCAGCTCTGTTCTTCGCTTCTTAAAGATTGCTTCTTCTCTCCTACAAGAAGTCGAAGTTAAAGTCACCATCCTCTGAAGTTGAGCCTTGACCATTTCCAGATAGCTTTCCTTAATTTTATATGAACCGAGTAATTCAATAAACAACTCGTGAGCCCCAATTCTATCTGGTGATTGTTTCTTGGTGATAGCATTGATGGTTACTCCTTTACATTTCTGACATTTGTAATAATGTAATCCCTTCTTTTTCACATAGTAACCAGTCAGCTTATTCCCACATCGGAAGCAACATATATCACCAGTCAAGGGTCTTTGTTCAGCCTCTTTATTGATTTTATAACCCTTCTTCCTCCTTGTATTGATATTGTTAACTTTCAGGAACATTTCTCTCCTTACGAGAGGTTCATGATTACCGACAATTACTTCGCCATCAAGAAGTTTATTTGAAATTACACCACAATAGAAGGGATTTTTCCAGATATCACTTAATCTTTTATTATCGATTTTTAAACCCAAACTGAACAATCTCTTGGCTATGATATAATCTTGAACTCCTTCCAGCTTCCATTGCCAAGCCTGTTGTAATTTTCTACCATCTTCATTTATTTCAATTTTTTGAATATGATGATACCTTGCGTGGTCAGTGGTTTTTGGCCCTAAATGGTCGTACCCGATAGGAGTTCGACCCAACCAATTTCCAGCGTTCAAGAATGCCTTCATTCCCGGAATGGAAACTTCATTTTTTCTTATATTGTCACTTTCCGCATCTAATAATCTCCTATTTAATTCATTACGGCTTCTTGGATTGTCAGTACTAATACCTGAAACAATCTCAATAAGATGGACACCTTGCCTATCTATTAATTCATTTAAAATCGCAATACTCTTCCCACCTGAACGGGAGAAACGGGTCATGTTGTAAACTAAGATGGCATAGGGTTTATTCTTGGTTTTTTTTACTTCGTCAACAAGTCTTCCAAATTCTTTACGAGTAAAATCATCTTTCCCTGATTCATATGTCCCACCAAAAGTTTTTACTATGGTAAAGCCCTTTTCCTTGGCAAATTTTTCAGCAGATTCTTTTTGGGTCTGAAGGCTATAATTACTCTCCTGTTCTTTACTACTGACACGAGTATAGCACCAGACTTCTTTCTTTTGTTCTTTACTTACTTCCTTTTTCTTACCAAATTTTTCAAATCCTGTCAAATCAATCATCACATTCTATCATTATTTTTTGGGCTATGAGGCCAAGGTCAAACAGTAAATCAGATAGCTGTTCCAGTTCTTCCTGATTTAGTGCATGACATTCTGGGAATTCTTTTAATTCCTCCGGTGTGAACTTAACTGCTTCATACAATTCACGATAAACATCCTTTTTTTCCTCTCCAGTCATTTTCGTTGGATTAATTTTTGTCCCCTTCGGGAAAACATCTAACCGAGGTCAGATACCTTATTATATCCAAGATTTCTAATGTTGTTTAAAATATCTAACTGAATATCAGCGTCAAAAATCAGAAAATGCGGCAAATAAAAAAAAGTAATACCTGATAAATATAGACGCTGCAAACAATTTTAAATACTGGGGTCTTCCTCAGAGAGGGATTAGAATTATTCTGAAACAGCTATTTCTCAATATTTTTGAAAAAATCCTGACCTTTATCCTCAAATTCTTAACGATGTACCAACTAAAAATCACTCTGAATGAGATTAGGCCTGAAATCTGGAGAAGAATACTGGTCAGTGAAAACATTCCGCTGTACCGGCTACATCATATCATCCAGATTTGTATGGGGTGGACTAACTCTCACCTTTACTATTTCGGTGAAGACCCAAATAAGATTGGAGACGTCCATCTATGGAATGATGGGGAGACCCAATCAGATTCGGTAATTAAGGTCAGGGATGTGCTGAAAAGGGAAAACGATACGCTGCCATATATCTATGACATTGGAGATTTCTGGCAGCATACAATTCTATTGGAAAAGATACACCCATCGATGAAAACCCAACGGAAATGTATCGGGGGTGAAAGAAGATGTCCACCTGAGGATTGTGGTGGCAGGAGGGGATTTGAGAACCTCCTCAATCACTTGAAACACCCGGAAATTGATGGCTATCTGGAAACTCTTGAATGGGTTGGTGACGACTTCGACCCGGAATTCATTGACATCCCAATGATAAACAATCAATTGGCCTTATTGAGTGAGTATATCCGGGAATATGAGGAAGGGAATAAATAATCAAAACTATGGACTGCGATTACTCTAGTGATAGATGTTCACCACCTCCCATCCATTGGCCAGTCATGTGCCAAACCTCATAATGATAAAGCCATAATGAAGTCCATGGAATGATTGTGTCACATAAGAAATCCGTTCTTTTAAACTCTCCATATTTAGGTCGATAAAGACAAAGTAACTGGCCGGGATACAAGTGCGGAATTTTTTCACCACTATCATTCTCTCTTAATGCAGGAGAAACAATTCTAATCCTTGGCTTATCGACCAAATTGTATTTCAGCTCAAATTCATATGCAATACTTCGTGAGGTAGGTCTTAGAGTTCCGTTTACTTTCATTGAGCAATGTGAAGTGAATTTCACACTAAACTGAGGAAATTTACTTTTCATTGAGGCAATCTGTTCCGCAATAGACCATTCTCTCATTTGATATTACTTCCAAAAAAAGTGTTAGATTTTAGTGCGAATGTTCCAAGTGTAGCTGCATTTGTAAGTGTCCCGGAGCTCCGAGATATTCCTAAGGCTCTCTGTTTTCGTAAATCTTCGAGTAAAACTGTTTGATTGGTTTGGGCCCTATTGAAGGTTTCATTCCCAAACAAGCCTTTCATAATATCTCCTTCTTCCAGAACCCCTTGTTCCAGCTTTAATTTCTGCCACTCATCATAAAGGTGGGCTGCGAATTTCTTGAACTCTGAATAATATTCAGGTGTTGTATCCCATTTGTCAGTAAAATCTTCATTTGGATTTACCGGATTTACAATCTTTAATCTACCAACTGGCTCATTGACTTTGGCTCGTATGGTTGTGATGATTTTATCAATTGTTTCAAATATGCTTTCTTCCCCAGAGTAAAATGTCCCAGCAATCGTAGTTAAGATGATACTTGATGTTTTATAGGTGTCATCTTTCTGGAAATATATGTCCCGATATCGTTTAATTAATTGCACTGCACGCTGTAAAGGCTTTTTGTTTTTGAAATTGTCGGCAGGAAGCTTCTCAGCTCTTAACGCTTTTTCAAGAAGACTTTCTTTAACCAAATTTGCTTGTCCAATGAACCATTCTGAGTACCCTCGTGGGTTACTGCTAACCCAATTCCCCAACTCCCTGTCAGGCACTTTAATTCTATTTTGGTCAGATTCATTTTCTTGGATGCCGGGCAATATATCCATGTGAAAGTCTCCTGAGTAATTAAGTCGGATGCAGCGATTTTTGAGTTCCATCATCCCTTTATACTTTTCATTTTCACCAATCCTTCTTTTTAATTCATTATAAACTCGCTGCGGGGTATGGGGTGTGTTGCTTTTAAGGTGAATTACAATATCCAAGTCAAATTCGTCTTTCCCGATTGGCTTTACAGTGGTAAGAATTCTTACAGAACCATGTGGGTATACATCATACCTATATGGATGAAAAAAGATTTCATCGGCTTCAATCCAATTTTTTACGGCTTCATAACTTGTCTTCATGCGTTCATAACGCGTCGAATCCAGTTGAATCTCCTCTGCCATTTTGTCGAGCAGGTCATCGATTTGGGTGTTCTTGTTGTCAATCATAATCATCATGGTAAGATTTTAAATGAATGAGAAAGGATTACTTTACCATCTTGAGAAGCTTTATTTCTTATCTCATATGGCGTAGCAAACAGAATTTCATCCTGAAAATTTGTCAAGTTCATTATTGCTTTTTTTTGTTCGTCATCTTCAATCCGTAACTCGAATATTTCAGCGTACCGAAGCTCATCAATTGGATAAACAGGAGATTTCAACACGCCTTCCACATGCTTTCCTATGAATATATATTTGATGTGTTTAAAAACATCTTTTGATAAAAAGCCCGGTTCGACCAATTCTTCATAGAATTCCCTGTAAGGGTCTAACTCTCTGTTTTTTCGACTTTCAAACCATCGTAGAAACTTCACAAGGTTCTTTCTCTTATTTACAATAACCCGTAAATCATGCTCGGTATCCTCATCTCTTGGAACAAAATGACATGGTTCAACCCCAAGCTTGTCGAAAAACTCACGGTTTTCCTCTTTTAAATATTTGTAGGCACCACCAACCGGTTGATAACCGGGGTTATCCTTTTTATGCCGTTTAATCAGGACATATTTCCCATTCAGTTCAATTCTGAACAAATATGCTACTGTTACTCGTACAGGCTTATTTCGCTTTAGAATCAAAGTTTTCAGTATATTCCATCTATTCCTGTTTTTGATGACAAAAACAATGAATTCTATTATTCCACCGACAACAAAGCCCAAAGCAAGTTTAAAAATTGTCGCCTTAGGTTCATTATCAACCAGAAAGAGACATAAAATAAGACCCGTAAGGCCAATCGAAAAACTGACAATTCCTTTCATCTGATATTACTTTTTATCAATTGGGGGACAGGGGTCGTTACCGTAGGAATCCTTATCTCTGATTGTTCCATCAGGTCGATGAATTACTACTTCTGATTTTTGATTAATAGCAATTTCTCTTGCTATTTTAATGGCTTCTGCCTGAGTAGCAACAAGTTTTGTGGCCTTCTCATTACCTGCTCCTTTTACTGCCCAGTCATTTCCATGAGGGACAACATGCTGATTTTTTTTGCTCATAATATTTGATTTTTATGTACCATTGTTCTACCCAAGCATTACAAAATGTGACCCAGCGAGGTCATCTGTCATCTTGGCAGATTCGGGCTTTCATATAAGTATGCTAAGAAAATTTTGTTTTTTGCCATTCATGGCAATTTTTCTTCGGATATTAGCATACTATAATAGAAAGGCAACAATGACTTTACAGGAAGCCCTGAATAGCAGCAATATGGATGAAATCATCAACGGCATGACGGCCTATGTTTACAGCCATATTAAAACTATTGGGGTTAAAGACCTTCAAGGGAAGCAACCTGAAGACTTTGTGGCAGATGTACTGATGAAGGTTGCGGAAGGAGAACGAGATTGGAACAAGGCTAAATGTCCATTCAAGGAGTTCCTTTTTGGGTGTCTCAGAAGTCACATGAATAATTTCTTCAAATCATATCATTCAACCTTTGATGATGCCCCCCCATCCATTGGGAACTATGATTTAGTAAAAAATGAATCGGACGACCTGAAGGAAAAGGCTATTTTAATTTTAATCGATGACGATGCCGATGAAGACGAGATTGCCGTCTTTGAATGTTGGATGGATGAAATCAAAAAAGCATCAGAGATTGCTATTCAATTAAACAAGGATGTTAAGGATGTCTACAATATTTCCAAACGACTTGAAAGAAAAATACCGAGGTTACAAGAAAAAATAAGAAAATTCTTATGAAAACCGATTTTAATGATAAAATCACAGATGCTCTTTTCAACTTCTATTTAGAAGCCGACAATGAGACAATAGTTGATTCCCTTAAAGAAAGGATTGAAAATTTCGATGAATATAATAGAAAGAAACGACAGACCATCTTCTTGTTTAAAGCAAAACTTCAACAGAAACATAACGAGCATTTATTAGATGTTGCAAAAAGATTTCAAGAGGCGGTGCTATTGAACATTGAGAAGCCTATTGCAATTTTAAAACTGATAATTCAACAAAATCCTGCTTTTGCCTTGTACAGAAACCTTGATAAACTCTCAAAAGAGGATATTGTTGAAATTATAAAAGATAAGAATCTTGTCCAATTATTAGAACAGATTGAAAAAGACGAGAATGAAGACTAACGCCTGTATTCAAGCACAAAATCTATTGGCAGAACATGGATTCGAAGAGATTACTGATTTGGGTATGGATTTATTTGTTTCTGGATTAGGTGCAATGTATGTCGAAGAAGAAATCCCGAACTGTGATGGGAAGATAATTTTTGGTAGTAAGATAGCCGTTATTAAAGTAAATTCAAAAATCCAGTTTCTTGAGAGAAAACGATTTGTTGCTGCCCATGAGATTGGACATTTAGTTATGCATAGGAGTATTCAGCTACCGGATGATACATTTACAAATTTCAATATCATTTCGGGAATGGAGCGAGAGTTGAAAAATGGAAAGCAAGAGTTAGAGGCGAATGAATTTGCAAGTGAACTTTTAATGCCAGAAGACATATTTCTAAAAGAAGCAAAAGGAAAGAGATTTTCTCCATTATTAATAAAACACCTCTCTGAAAGATTTAACACAAGCTTAACAGCAACCGTTTTCCGATACTTCCAGTTTGACCTTCATCCGGTTTGCCTTGTTTTCATTGAAAACGGAAAGGTTAAATATTGGAAAAAATCTGATGAACTCAAGGTTTGGTTGGGAGACTTTACTAAGCTTTCCCCACCAGTAAATTCGGTTGCAATGGAATATATTGAGAATAACTACGTTTTTGTTTACACGCTTGAGGAAAAAGCACAGACAATTAATAAGTCAACTTGGTTTACCCTGAATGAGGATGATACGGATACAATATTTTATGAGTATTGTATTCCCACCAGAAGGTATAAAACCATATTAAGTATTATTTGGGAAGATTAATGTTCATCTTACTGTCAAAGAATTAATACAGAGATTAAACTTTGAATAAATATTGAGCAACAGTCCTGTGATGGATATTGACTGCTGTTCCTATCTTACGCATTGATAGCCCCTGTTGGTGGAGAATCCGGTCAAATTGACCACCTGATTCCGGAGCAAATTGACCACCACTGAACAGGTCCCTTTTTAGGTATTTTCCGGAGCAAACTGACCACCCCGTTTCCGGAGCAAATTGACCACCCATTTTCATAGATTTTATCGATTAAGGACAACGTAAATAGTTATTGTTGCGAAGAACAATTTTCTCAACACTAACCATTTATGTCAAACAACTTAATCGCTATGAACAAAGTTAAACAGATTTTGCAATGGTACACCGAGGGTGTTCCTAAATTACA
>Ga0114951_10001915_pt1 | contig 24648 bp, 22 predicted proteins | sample AM7aDNAmetaG_FD_88677 | JGI IMG/M metagenome (GOLD analysis project Ga0114951, IMG submission 88677) | Freshwater microbial communities from Finland to study Microbial Dark Matter (Phase II) - AM7a DNA metaG | ecosystem: Environmental > Aquatic > Freshwater > Lake | place: Finland: Lake Alinen... | reverse complement strand
TTACCCCATTCACCAACGGCTACTAACTTCCATTCGCCTGCGCTTGTGCGTGAATAGAACCGCAAGTCGACTGCACGTCCGGCAAGGGCATGGAGCTGTTCAACGCATTGAGTCGTCGCATCGACTATTTGGTTTTCATTTTCCAAAAACACGCTACCGCTGACGGAATATGGAGAAAGATTAAACGTTTGAACTGACTCCACTTGTTGCGGAATCACCTTCATAAAACGATCCAACAAAGCCTTGCTCGCCTGTAAACGATCTGCGTTTGCGGCAGCGGCATTGGCGGCTTTGTGCTCACAAAGACCGTCGCCTTGCTTTGTGGGGAGTTGCGCGAACCACCACCAGAACGCACCACAAGGCGCTGGCGCGGCGATCCGCCAGCCTGCCGCGGGCTTGTCCAACTTGGCAAATTGGCTTGTGGACAGTGGCGGACGCGGGTGGCGTTGTTATGCGAGAGGCCGACCAAACGATGACAAGTGCGAAAACCAGCGGTTTTATTGGTGTTTTCAAGTTGGTGCGCGGGACAGGACTTGAACCTGCACGCCTTACGGCATACGCCCCTCAAACGTACGTGTCTGCCAGTTCCACCACCCGCGCACTCTTGTTGGGAAGCGGACATAAAATAGATGGAAACCTGCCGGACGGCAAGCTAAGATTCGCATACTATGTCAGGGCACTCCAAATGGTCCAAGGTCAAACACTACAAAGGCACGCTTGACGCCAAGCGCGGCAAGATCTTTTCCAAGCTTGGCAGGGAAATCTCTGTCGCCTGCAAACACGGCGGCGGCGATCCGGGGTTCAACCCGCGACTGCGCACCATCCTGATGAAAGCCCGCGCCTCCAACATGCCGGTGGACAACATTGACCGCGCCATCAAGAAAGGCACCGGCGAACTCGAAGGCGTCAACTACGAGGAACTCACCTACGAAAGTTTCGCCTCCGGCGGCGTCGCCTTGATCATTGAACTGCTCACCGACAACAAGAACCGCACCGCTGCCGAAGTCCGTGCCATTCTAACCAAGCACGGCGGCCATCTTGCCACCGCCAAACATCTTTTCCATCGTAAAGGGCAGATCGTCATTCCAAAAGAACAAATCGGCGAAGACGAACTCATGAGTCTTGTCCTCGACGCCGGTGCCGATGATATGGTCACGCACGACGAAACTTACGAGATCACGACCGACCCGCACCAGTTCGAATCGGTCCACAAGGCCATCGAAGGCAAGAAACTGAAACCTGTCAGCGCCGAAGTCGCGTGGTTGCCATTGACGCCGGTGCCCATCACTGACGAGAAGACCGCCAAGGCCGTGTTGGACCTTATCGACACGCTCGAAGACCACGACGACGTGCAGAACGTCTATTCCAGCGTCGACATCCCTGACACCGTCATCGAGAAGGTCCAAGCCGGCGCGTGAAGATTCTCGGTGTTGACCCCAGCCTGCGCTCGACCGGTTACGGTCTGATTGAGGCTCGTGGCAATGAGATGATGCCGATCACACATGGTACCATCAAGAACGCTACCAACATCCTCCCGTCGCGTTGCCTCGTCCGCATCCACGACACGCTGACGGCGTTGATCAAGCAACACCAGCCCGACGTGATGGCGGTAGAAGGCTTGATCTTCGTTCAGAACACGAAAATTGCACTTACCCTCGGCCAGGTGCGCGGCGTTGTCATCGCAGTTGCCGCCGCGCACGGGTTGGAGGTTTACGAGTACGCTCCGCGCAAAGTCAAACAGAGCGTCACCGGTCTCGGCGCCGCCGGCAAGCAACAGGTTGCCAACATGGTCAAGGCGTTGCTCGGCTTGAAGGAAGTCCCGTTCGAGGACGCCGGTGACGCGCTCGCGTTGGCCATCTGCCACGCCCAATCCCTGCGCGGCATCCAACTCCATCCGCCAAAGCTGATCTGATTTTCTTCGTGCCATTCGTGTCGGATTCGTGTTTATTCGTGGGGCATGATCGCATTCCTCCAAGGCAAGCTGGCAGAGGCGACGCCAACCCGCGTCGTCATTGATTGCCACGGCGTCGGCTATCAAGTCTTCATCCCAGTATCAAGCTACGACAAGCTTCCGTCCGTCGGCGGCGACGTGAAACTGCTCACCTACCATCACGTCAGCGCGCAGGACGGCACCCAACAACTCTTCGGCTTCGCCACTGCCAATGAACGCGAGATGTTCCTGTTGCTGATCAGCATCAACGGTATCGGCCCAAAGCTCGGCTGCAACATCCTCTCTAACGCGTCGGTTACGTCGTTGCGCAATGCCATCGCCAGCGGGGACACGAAGACCCTTTCCTTGTTGCGCGGCATTGGTAAGAAGACCGCGGAACGGCTCATCGTTGAGTTGAAGGACAAGGTCGGTGCGGAATTGCCGCGCGGTCCGAAACCCAGCGCCGATCCGAAACTCGCCGACGCCGTGATGGCGCTTGTCTCGCTCGGCTACAAACAGGCCGACGCTGAGCAAGCCGTGATGGCAGCGACGCAGAAACTCGGCGCGGCTGGCAGCGTCGAGGAACTCGTGCGCGCGTCGCTTTGCAACACCTGAGCGGCAAGAAGCTTCACAGGCTGCATTTTTTGCTTGTTTTTTGCAAGCCGGTCGCTATTTTGTCGCCAAATCAAGAAAGGGGTGGGGACCCTACATGTATCTGAAGAGCCTGCAGCTCGTCGGCTTTAAATCATTCGCCGAGAAAACGAGTCTGGAATTCATTCCAGGCGTAACCGCCATCGTTGGACCCAACGGTTGCGGTAAATCCAACGTCGCCGATGCCATCCGCTGGGTGCTCGGCGAACAATCCGCGAAGGCGCTCCGAGGCTCGGAAATGGCCGATGTCATTTTCAGCGGCACTGACGGCCGCAAAGCCATCGGCATGGCCGAGGTCAGTATGACTTTCGCCGACGTTGACGCCAAAACCATTTCCCTTCCCGGCGTGAACCTCGAATTCAACGAAGTCACCATCAGCCGCCGGGTCTATCGCGACGGCGCAGGCGAGTATCTCATCAACAAAACTCCGTGTCGCCTCCGCGACATCCAGAACATGTTTATGGATACCGGCATCGGCCGCTCCAGCTACTCGCTCATGGCGCAAGGCCAGATTGACCAGATTCTCAGCGCGCACCCCGAAGACCGGCGCAACATCTTCGAAGAGGCCGCCGGCATCAACAAGTACAAGCACCAGAAGAAGGAAGCGCTCCGCAAACTCGAGTACACCGAGCAGAACCTCGTCCGCCTGACCGACATCATCAAGGAAGTCAAACGCCAGATCATCAGCCTCCAGCGCCAAGCCGGCAAGGCCCGCCGCTATAAAGAACTCTTCGACCAACTCAAAGTCCTCGACACCAAACTCTGCCGGCATCGCTACGACCTCCTTCACGCCGAGATCATCAACCTCGAAGCCGCCATTACCGCCATCGCGGCGCAGTCGGAGCAGTTCGCCTCCGAGATTTCCGCTTCCGAGTCGCAGATTGACCAGCTCCGCCGGTCACTCGGCGAAATCGAGCGCGCCATCGCTGACACGACCAGCCGTGACCACGATCTGCGCAACGAAACCGACCGCCACCAGCAGCGCATCACGACCAACACCGAGCGCGTCGCCGACGCCGAGCAATCCATCGAGCGCAACCGCCGTGAGATTGCCGGGGCCGAGGAAAAGATTCACATCCAGGAAGTCGAGCTGGCCCGGCTCAACACCGAGTACGACCAGATTGATTTCCTCCTCGCCGCCGAGCAGGGCAAACTCCGCGCCCAGCAGGACGACCTCAAGGCGCTCGAATCCGAACTCAACCAGAAGAACCGCGCGCTCAACGAAGCTAAGACCGCCCTCGTCGACATCGAGCGCCAGATTGCCGGCAGCCACAACGAACTCCAGTCCCTCGACCTCCGCAGCCGCAACGACAAACTCCGCGCCGAGCGCCTCTGCACCGAGCGGCTCCAGCTCGAAGACCAGCGCACCGCCAAGCAGCAACAAGTCGAAAATTTCCACACCAGCCTCGCCGAACTCCGCGCCGCCCTCGAACCGCTCCGCGCCACGCTCACCGAGCGCGACGCCACGCTTGCCGGACTCGTCCCCCAACTTCGCGCCGCCACCGAACAACATCACGCCTCCGAGTCCGAGGTCTCCAGCAAGAGCGCCCGGCTCGAATTGCTCCGCAAACTTTTCGCCGCGCCCGACGGCCACGCCACCCTCGGCAACGTCATCGAAGTCGAGCCGCAATACGGCGCCGCCATCGAGACCGCCCTCAGCGGCGCGCTCCGCACCGTTCTCGCCGACGACCTCGCCGCCGCCCGCGCGTTGCTTGCCGGCAACGCCGTCACGGCACCCGGTCTTGTCACCGTCGCCGACGCGCCCGCGGGCGAACCGCCGCTCGGCGCGATGGCGTGGGCCGCGAACGTCACGCGCGTGCGCGACGAACGTTTCGCGCCGCTCGTCCGCTCGTTGCTCGCCAACGTCATCATTGCCGGTGACCTCGATCTCGCGTTAACGTTGCGCGGCCACCATCCGCATCTTGCCGTCGCCACGTTGCGCGGCGAATTCCTCAGCACCCACGGCGTCCTTAGCGCCGTTTCCGACAGCCATATCGGCGAAATCACCGCACTTACCGACGAACTCGTTGCGCTCCGCGCCCGGGTCGCCGAACTCGCCACCGCGAAATCCGATTTGGAAACGCGCAAAGCCGCGCTCGAACAGGAAGTCGCCGCGCTCCGTACCGACCTCCACGCCAAGGAAGTCGCCCTTGCCGGCAAGGAAGGCGAACTCAATTCGCTCACGACCGACCAGCGCGACCTCGACAGCAAAATCCACGCGGTCATTTTCGAAGTCCAGTCCATCGAACAGCAGGACGCCGATGACAAGGCGCGCCGCGAACGCATCCTCGCCGCCATCCGCTACACCGAAGCACGGCAGGGCGAGTTGCGCGAGCAAATGGCGCAGGCCCAGCAAATCGCCGACGAATACCTCCGCAACAAGGAGGAGATGACCGATCAACTCACCGAGTTGCGCGTCAGCGTCGGCGGCCTCGAACACAGGCGCAGTTCCATCGAAGCGAACCGCGAACCGATTGCCGGGCGCATCCGTGATTTCCGCGACCGGATGCAAAGCTGCACAACCGAGATCGAGAGCCTTACCGTCCGCATCACCCAGTTCCGCGCCGAAAGCGTCGAGTCCGAACAGAAGATCACTGAACTGGCCGGGTTGCGCGAGCAACTCCAGCAGCAGATTGCCGGGCTGGAAAACCAGCGCGGAGAAGTCGTCGCCGGTGTCACCCACGCCGAAGCCGAGTTGAAGGCGCTCCGGCAAAAAGCCTACGAAGCGCAACAGCAGAAATCCGGTTTCGACATCCAAGTCGCGCAGAAACGCATGGAAACCGGCCAGCTCAAGGACCGCGTCTGGCAGAAGTACCAAGTCAACGTCGAAGACATCCAACCCGACGCCATCATCATCACCGTTGCCGACCAAGGCCCCGCCATCACCGAACAGGTGCCGCGCGAGACCGACTGGGACGCCGTCGAGGCGCAGGTTGCCGAGATCCAGACCAAGCTCGACGCGATGGGACCGATCAACCTCGAAGCCATCCAAGAATACGACGAACTCGAAGAGCGTTACAAATTCCTCACCACCCAGCACGAAGACCTCATCAAGGCGAAGGAACAACTCCTCCAAGTCATCGCCAAGATCAACACAACCACCAAGCAGCTCTTCAGCGAGACCTTCGAGAAAGTCCGGACCAACTTTCAGCAGATGTTCGTCGAGTTGTTCGGCGGCGGCAAAGCCAACCTCATCCTCCTCGACGAAAACGACCCGCTCGAAAGCGGCATCGAGATCGTCGCCAAGCCGCCCGGCAAACAACTGCAAAGCATCACGCTCCTCAGCGGCGGCGAGAAGACGATGACTGCCACCGCGTTGCTTTTCTCCATCTACATGGTCAAGCCCGCGCCGTTCTGCGTCCTCGATGAGCTCGACGCGCCGCTGGACGAATCCAACATCAATCGCTTCATCCGGATCCTCCAGCGTTTCATCACGATGTCGCAGTTCGTCGTCATCACGCACAACAAGCGCACCATCGGCATGGCCGACGCCCTGTACGGCATCACGATGGAGGAACACGGCGTCAGCAAAGTCGTCAGCGTCAAGTTCAGCCCGCGCGAAGAGAATACCCGCAAACAAGCCGAGCAGACCCGCGAAGCGCAGGAGAACCGGATTGACGCGATGGACGTCATCGCAGCCGGGCCGCGCCCGCACGAGGAAGAACTCCGCAACGACCTGCTCGTCCAGAAGGAGGCGACCGTCGCCCCAATCAACGAGGCCGTTGCCCCTGTCGTCGCCGAAACCGCGCCCGTGCTCGGACAGGCTGCGCCGGAAGAACTGAAGGCCGAGGTCCAAGCCGCCGTCGCCGAAGCCGTGGCCGCGGGCAATTCCGCCAATCATGCGACCGGAACAAAAATGGAGTAAACCACCTGATCCCCAGAACGCCGACCTAAGCGAACGTGTGACACGGAGAGGCGGAAAACGGGAACAAATCGGCGCTGTACGTTTCGCGAATTATTACACTCTTAAAGCATGGCGCATAAAGCTGTTTATTTCAAAGGAAACTAAACCCTTATTCAAGGGCAGAAACAACCTTATTTTTCAAATATGTCAAGAATAACAGTAGATGAATTCTTCAATTTTCACTACTCAATGAAACCTCTCAAATGGCTGATTGGTTTGTTGTGCCTGACGAACGTCATAGCGACGGAGGATACGTGCGTGTACGAGATGCGGACGTATTATGCCGCGCCGGGCAAGTTAGACGCGTTGCTGGCGCGGTTCCGTGATCACACGTGCAAGCTATTCGAAAAACACGGCATGACCAACATCGGCTACTGGGTGCCGTCTGACAACACCGACAATAAGCTCGTTTACCTGCTCACCTTCCCCAGCCACGACGCCCGCGACAAGGCGTTCAAGGAGTTCGGCGCTGACCCCGAATGGAAACAGGTGGTCAGGGAAAGTGAAGCCAACGGCAAACTCGTCGCAAAGATCGAGTCCGTCTTCCTGGGCGCCACCGATTTCTCGCCCGAGATCAAGCCGTCCGACGCCGGGCCGCGCATCTTCGAGTTACGCGAGTACACAGCCTCGCCCGGCAATCTGGACGCGTTGCTGGCCCGGTTCCGCGATCATACGGTGAAGCTTTTCGCCAAGCATGGCATGACGCAAATCGGCTACTGGACACCGGTGAAAGACCAGAAAGGCGCCGATAACCGGCTGGTGTACATTCTTGCCCACAAGGATGCCGAGGCGGCGAAAGCCTCATTCGGTGCATTCCGTGCCGACCCGGATTGGATCGCCGCGAAGAAGGCGTCGGAAGACAAAGCGGGTGGCCCGCTCACGGTGCAACCGCAACCTGTCGGCGTGAAGTCTACCATGATGAAAGCAACGGATTTCTCGCCGATCAAGTGATGCAGTTCGGTATTGAGTTGAGGGAGAAAATCCAGTAGGAGTCTGGCCATGCGAAACCTGTTTGTGCTTGCCATCATGGCGTCACTGGAGGTCGGCGCTGTTTCCAGCCACGCGGAGAACCCCAAAGTGCTCATCTACACACGCAACTACGTCAGCACCGGCAAGGGTTTCGTCCACGACAACATTGCCGTATGCACCGAGATGCTCCAGCAACTCGGCAAGGACAACGGGTTCGCCACCGATGCGTCCGACAACCCCGAGGTGTTCACCGACACCAACCTCAAGCAGTATCGCGTCATCATCTTCGCCAACTCCAACAACGAGGCGTTCGCCACCGAGGACCAGAAAGCCGCCTTCCAGCGCTTCATCCGCGCCGGCGCCGGGTTTGTTGGCATCCATTCAGCGACCGGCTCGGAGCGGAAATGGCCGTGGTTCTGGGCGATGATCGGCGGCACATTCTCGTTTCACGCGCCGTTGCAGAAGTTCACCGTCAACGTCGTGGACAAGAACCATCCGTCCACCTCGGACCTTCCCGGTGACACCTGGCCGTGGGAGGACGAATTCTACGTGATGAAAGAGCAGCCGAAAGGCTTGCGCGTGCTTCTCGCCGGCAACATCAAGCCGCTGAAGATGCCCGACAAGCAGCGCCAACTCGCCGACGCGATGCCCGACAGCATTCCGCTGGCGTGGTGCCACGAGTTCGAGGGCGCGCGCGTTTGGTACACCGCGCTCGGCCACAAAAAGGAACATTACGCCGATCCCAACCTCCAGAAACACATCCTCGGCGGCATCCGCTGGGCGATGAACCAACAGGAGAAAGCCGAGTGAAACAGTCCCGCCGCGAATTTCTCAAGACCTCCATGATCGGCGCCGCTGGCGCATTTGTGTTTCCCAGCATCATCCCATCGCGCGTGTTGGGCGCTGACGCACCGAGCAAGAAAATCAACATCCTCCAGATCGGTTGCGGCCGTATCGGCCGCAGCATGGACATGCCCGGCATCCTCAAACAAGACGCCGCCCGCATGATCGCCGTCTGCGACCTCGACTCCATCCGCGTGGCCGACGCGAAAAAATACGTCGAGGAAACCTACGCGAAGAAAAACATCGAAATCGCCGTCAAGACCTACGGCGACTACCGCGAGGCATTGCAGAATCCCGACATCGACGCCATCGCCGTCAGCACGCCTGACCACTGGCATTCGCAGCCTGTCGTCGAGGCTGTTCTAGCCGGCAAAGACATTTACGTCCAAAAACCGCTCTCGATGACTATCACCGAGGGCCGTGTCGTCAGCGACATCGTCCGCGCCAAGAGTCGCATTTTTCAAATCGGCAGCCAGCAACGTTCCGGCGCTCAGTTCCGGCTCGCCTGCGAACTCGTCCGCAGCGGACGCATCGGCAAACTTCACACCGTCAAAATCGGCCTGCCCACCGACCCATCCGGCGGCAAGACCGACGAGATACCCGTGCCGCCGAACCTCAACTACGACATGTGGCTCGGCCAGACACCCGTCGCGCCGTACAACGAAGACCGCGTCCACTCGCAGAACAAGGACCCGAAGAAACGCTACGGCGACCGGCCCGGCTGGCTCCGCATCGAGAGCTACTGCCTCGGCATGATCACCGGCTGGGGTTCCCACCACGTTGACATCGCCCACTGGGGCATGGACACCGAACTCACCGGCCCGATTTTCATCGAAGGCAAAGCCGAGTTTCCGACCACCGGTCTCTGGAACGTTCACGGCCCCTACCACATCGAAGCCAAGTACGCCAACGGCGTCACGATGATCATCGACCACAAGCTCACCAACGGCATCCGCTTTGAAGGCTCCGACGGTTGGATCTTCGTCACCCGCGGCGCGGAAAAAGTCACTGCCAGCGATCCGGTCCCGAAAGGCAAAGCCGCCAAGTCGCTTCAAGCCAGCAAGGAAGACATCATTAGGACGCCGCTCGGCGCGACCGACATACATCTCCACGAAAGCCCCAAGGGCGACCATCACCTCGACTGGATCACCAGCATCCAGACCCGCAAACCCGCCGCCACCTCGCCGGAACAGGCGCACCGTTCGTGCAGCGCCTGCAGCCTCGGCTGGATCGCCATGAAACTCGGACGCAAACTCGCCTGGAACCCCGAAAAGGAAGAATTCGTCAACGACGATGCCGCCAACGCGCTGCGGTCCCGCACGCAACGCAAGCCGTACGGCGTTGACAACATCAAGAAAGCCTGATGAAAACCATACTCCTCGCCACACTCATCGCCATGCCAACACTCGCCACCGAAATCAAAGAAGTACGGTTGATCACACTCGACCCCGGCCACTTCCACGCATCGCTCGTCCAGAAAAAGATGTTCCCGCAGGTCAACCCCGTCGTCCACGTCTATTCCCCCGGCGGCCCCGACCTCGAACAGCACCTCAAACGCATCGAACTCTTCAACACCCGCGCCGACAGCCCGACCCGCTGGGAAGAAGAAGTCTACACCGGCCCCGACTTCCTCGAGAAGATGATCAAGGACAAAGCCGGCAACGTCGTCGTCATCTCCGGCAATAACGCCAAGAAAGCCCACTACATCCTCGCTTGCATCGAGGCCGGTCTGAACGTTCTCGCCGATAAACCGATGGCCATCAACCCCGCCGACTTCGATCTCATCGAGCGAGCCTTCATCGAAGCGCGCCGCCGCGGCGTGTTCCTCCTCGACATCATGACCGAGCGCCACGAGATCACCACCATCCTCCAGCGCGAACTCTCCATGCAACCCACCGTCTTCGGCGTCCTCGACACCGGCACGCCCGACGACCCCGCCATCACCAAGATCAGCGTCCACCATTTCTTCAAGGAAGTCGCCGGCAAGCCGCTCATCCGTCCGCCGTGGTTCTTCGACGTCAAACAACAGGGCGAAGCCATCGTGGACGTCACCACGCATCTTACCGACCTCATCCAGTGGGAATGTTTCCCCGACCAGGCGTTGCCTCACCGCGAGGCTCAGGTCCTCTACGCCAAACGCTGGACCACCGCCATCACGCCCGAACAATTCCAGCGCGCCACCAAGCTCGCCGAGTTCCCCGACTACCTAAAACCGTCCGTCGGCAAAGACGGCGCCATCCACATCTACTCCAACGGCGACTTCATCTACTCACTCCGCGGCGTTCACGCCAAGGTCTCCGTCGAATGGCGTTTCGAGGCCCCGCCCGGCACTGGCGACACCCATTTCTCCCTCATGCGCGGCACCAAAGCCGCCCTCGTCATCCGCCAGGGCAAGGAACAGAACTACAAACCTACCCTCTACGTCGAGAAACGCACCAAACTCTCCGACGCCGAATTCGAGCGCGCCCTCCGCCTTGCCATCACCAAGATCAACGCCCGCATTCCCGGCGTGGACGTAACCAAATGCGCCTGTGGCTGGGAAGTCATCATCCCCGATCATTACAAGAACGGCCACGAAGCCCATTTCGCCCAGGTCGCCGAGCGATACCTCGGCTTCCTCGCCGCCGGCAAGATGACCGAGTGGGAAGTGCCCAACATGCTCACCAAGTACAGCACCATCATGCAGGCCTACCACATCAGCCGTTCATTGCGGTAGCTGCGGCGCTCTGCCTGAGGGGCGTGACTTAACGGCGTTGCTCGATGCGATATAGCGCTGAATCGGTGCGCAAAATAAACGCGTTGTCGGCGACGGCGGGCGTGGCCATGATGGCCCCGTCGAGTTGGCTGGTTCCGAGTAGCTTGAACTGTGGCGATGCGGCCACAACGGTCGTCTTGCCTTTCTCGCTGAAGAAGTAAATCTGCCCTCGGTTGTGCAGCGGCGACGCGGCGTGGGCACCGCGCAATACCTCGCGCCAACGCTCGGCTCCCGTTCGCGCGTCGAGGCAAACGGCGACGCCGCTCTCTGTGACAAAATATAGCCCGTCGCCGACCCGCAACGGCGAGGGAATCGCCGGTGACGGCTTCTCGTACTTCCAGATGACGGTAGTGTTGTCGGGGCGAATGGCCCAGATGCGTGGACGACCGAAGCCGGTGCAGATGTAGATGAGATCGTCGCCGAGGATCGGGATCGGCACGTTAGAGAACCCCTTGAATCCGCTCCTCCAGAGTTCCTTGCCGGTGAGTGGGTTGTACCCGTAGACCCAATCGGCGCCAAGACTGATAAGGTGGTCTTTGCCGGCAACGGAAGCGATAGCGCAGGTGCTGTAAGCTTTTTGGAGATCAGGGTTGTCGTTGAGTGTGCCGGAGCGTTTCGTTTTCCAAGCAAGTTTTCCGGTCTGTTTATCGAGCGCTGCGACGAATTGGGTGTTGGTGCCGTCACAGTTGAGGATGATGAGATTGCGATAAAGAATCGGCGAACTGCCGGGGCCAACGAGATGATTGAGTCTCAACGCATCGTTGCGCCAGAGAACAGTGCCCGTCCTTGTGTCGAGGCAAGCCGTGCCGGCGGTCCCGAAGTTGACATAGACGCGCCCCGGCTCGATCAACGGCGTTGGTGAAGCATGGCTGTTCTTGGAGTGTATAAGTACCGGCTCAGCCCGACGGAACACTGTCACGTCGTGCACTAGCTTACCGGTGTCGAGCGTGACGGCGAGCGCGTGGAGCGCGTGCCCGTCGTCGGTTGCGGCGGTCATCCACGCTTGGTTGCCGCAAACGACAGGCGAGGACCAGCCTTTGCCGGGAAGAGGCGTTTTCCAGGCGATGTTATCGCGCTCGCTCCATGTCAACGGAAGATTTGCGTCACCGGTGTCGCCCTGGCCATTCGGTCCGCGGAACTGTGTCCACGGCACGGCGGCCAACAAGAGAAACAAAAAACCAAACATACGCGCTCTTGTAGCCGTGTTTGCTCTGGCTGGCAAGGCTTGACGATGTGCGGTAGACTTGGCAAACAATACACATGACTCCAGCACTTCAGGACAAAATTGCCATCGTTACCGGCGCCGCGCAAGGTCTTGGCGCGGCCATCTGCCAACGCCTCACCGCCGATGGGGCGCGCGTTGTGCCTGCCGACGTGAAGGGACTCGACGTGTCGGTGGACGTGACAAGGGAAGAAGACATGAAGGCGTTGTTCGACCGGGCGGTGAAACAATTCAGCCGCGTGGACATCGTCGTGGCCAATGCCGCCATCCTTATCGCCGAGCCGATCGCAGAGGCTGACGCCGAGAAATGGCGGGCGGTGATGAACGTGAACCTGTTCGGAAATTTCCTAACGATGAAACACGCCTGTCGGGTGATGAAGCCGCGTAAGAGCGGATCGATCATCCAGATCAACTCCAAGAGCGGCAAGAAAGGCAGCGCCGCCAACAGCGCCTACGCCGCCAGCAAATTCGGCGGCATCGGTCTTGTCCAGAGTGTTGCGCTGGAGATGGCGCCACACGGCATCCGCTGCAATGCCATCTGTCCCGGAAATCTGCTGGACTCGCCGCTCTGGACCGATCAGGCTAAGGGCCTCTTCGTCCAGTATCTCAAGGCCGGTAAGGTGCCCGGCGCAAAGAATATTGACGACGTTCGCCAGACCTACATGAACCAGGTGCCGATGAAGCGCGGTTGTAGCTACGACGACATCTGTAATGCCGTCATCTTCCTCGCCTCCGAGCAATCCAACTACATCACCGGCATTGCCCTCAGCGTAACCGGCGGTCAGGAAATGAGCTAGATTAAGCCATGAAAGTCGTTCTGCTTGTTTTGCTTGCCGTCCTAGCCGGCGGGTGTGAGATCTGGGATCCGCGCCCCGGCTTGCGCGATTTCTTTTATGGGATAGGAGATAGTTCTGTGCCTGATCCGAACGCGGATATCCGCAAGAAAGAGTACCCCACATGGCCGAAGGAAATCCGCGAGGCCGTGGATGACCGCCTCGTGCTGGTTGGAATGGCCAAGAATCAGGTACTGGCATCTATTCATCTTGATGTGAAGGATATTCAGAAGCAGATGGTGGACGCCACGAGCGAAAAGGTGGAAAGCTGGGTTGTGTGGAAATTATACAACGGTTGGGCATATCTGAAGATGCCCAAAAGCCAGATGGTGACAATCTCGTTCCGTGAAGGAACTGTCGTTCAAGTCGAGTTTCACACAGATACCAAAGGCGCTTACAAGCCGAAATTCTGAATCAAGTAGAAGAAGAACGGCACGCTCAGAACACTGAAGAAGGTGCTGTAAAAGATGCCTTGTGCCCCAAGCTCGATGTCGCCCCCATACCGATCGGTGAACAACGCGGCAGAAATAGCCACCGGCATTGAGGCAATCAGATAGATGCAATAACGCGCCGTGTCTGGCAGGTGCAACCCCGTTTGTATCACCAGCCACGACAGGAGCAGCGTCACGGCAGGCGCGATCAGTAAGCGCGTTACCAACACACCGACCAACGCACGTGACGGCTTGTGGATTTTTGAAACCATGCCGCCGAGTTGCGCCCCGATGACGAGGAGTTGCAGCGGAATCGTCAGGCTACCGACCAACGCCAGCGCCTGCACCGCCGCACCGGCGGCAAAGTTCAAGCCGCTGACGTCGGCTGGGCGCAGCGTTTCCCAGTGGCGCGATGAGGGAACCAGCAGTGCCGCGACAATGCCGGCGATGGTAGCGATGAGACCCGGGTTGGTGATGATTTGGCGTAACGCCAGGCGTGGCGTGAGGTGCGCGTGCAGAATCCAGACGCCAAGCGACCAGAGCACCAATTGCGCGCCGACGTTGCACAACAGGATCACGCGCACGCCATCGTCGCCGTAGAGCGCATCGGCGATAGGCAGCGGGAGGAAGACCCAATTAGGGATCGCCACACAGAAAATGAAAGTGCCCCCTTCCTTACCGTTGGTAAACAACGGCGCAGTCGCCAACGCGACCAGCCACGCCAGTACAATCAGGCCCGCCGACAACAACGGCAGATACCAACCTTCCCGCAGCGTGCCGGCGTCCACCGTTCGTAGCATTTGTGTGAACACTAGCGCGGGAAACGCGATGTCCAAGACAAACCGGTTCATCACGCTCATCGTTTCGTTCGCGAGGTAACCGCGCCGCCGCGCCAGCCATCCGAGCAGGATGACGATAAACACCATCGCGATCTTCAACAGGACAACGTGCGCCATAAAATCAACGCCCCTTCTTGCGGAGTGCGTCGGCGACTTCCTCCGCCGTGGCGGGCTGCAGCCAAACGGCGTCGCGAGAGCGCCACATGTTTTGTTCGCCCGATGGTTCGCCGCCGTTGTCAACGCCATCATCGCCGACAGAGTAGAGCGTAAATGTGCCGTCGGTATTGACGCGGTAACGCAACGGCTTGCCATCCATCCAGTCGTGTGGCAGAGACGGCATGAACTCCGGCGCTAATGCGTGCAACGACGACGGCAACTTCCCGTGTCGGAGTTGGTATCGCTTGATCGCAATCGCCGCCAGCATCATCTCGCGGTGGGTTTCGGTTCGGCAGACGTTTTGAAAAACGCGGAAGCTGATGTCGCCGACAAAACGGGAGAATAACAACCGATAATCGTCGGGTTGTTCGTTCGTTTCGCTGACTTGTTGTTGATGAGAGGCGGCAATGCAGATTTTATCAAGAGCAGATTGCGTCTTGCGGAAAGCGTGGAATTCATCCAAATGCGTCCATGCCAGTCGCCATGCTAGCAGACGACAAAACGATGGAAATTCGGCAAACATGACCTGCCGCATAATTTGATCGCCTGACATTTCTACCAGAGCGTCGAGTGAGAAATTTTCTCTCCGAACCTTTTCAAATTCCAGTGCGATCATATTTCGTTCCATTTCCAAGGCGCAAAGTAATGCGTCAGAAAAGCCAACTGTTTGCCAAGTTTGCTGGAGTCGTGCGAGCTGAGCATCGTTCCAGCCATCGGCCTGTAATGCTTGCCAGGTATTCTCCAATCCGATTCTGGCGATTGTCATGCGAACGAGTTCGGAAATCAGCAAGCGGTCATCCTTGAGCAATCTCGTGGTGGAAACGATAGTGGTGATGTCATCCGTGGCGGCATCAAGGTTGCCATTGTGCAGGTCGTTGATGGTGGACCAGGACAACCAACGGACGGAACCACGGATGATGCTGAAATTAGTGAAGGGAGCGGCGGCAAAACCGCGACTGTAGTCAATCGGCTGCGACAACACCGGCTGTTGCAGCGCGCGTTTGAGATCGTCCAGCGGCGCGGCTGCGAGAGCAAGTTCGTTGGTGAGGTCGCGCCAAGTGTTCGTGCGCTTGGAGGTGTAAAGTTGTTCCAGCCGGTATTTGACGATGGCGCGACCATCCGGGACGTGGAGACCGAAGGCGAAGCCGGAGTCGCCAGCCACCGGGCATTGTTTTTTCAGGCCATCGAGTTGTCTGGCGGCGGCGAAGAAGGCGGGCGCGCCGTTGCCTTCCGTCGGCGGTGGCGGCGGTGCCAGCTCGGCGACGGTGAGTTTCTCGCTGCGGGCACGGAGTTCATTCAGGTAGCGGTGCAGAAGGAATCGCCCGCGCATGTTTTCCTCGATGAGGAACAACGACGGCAATCCGATGAGGATTCCTAACCCGATTCCAATCCAGCGGAGGATTTTCACAAGCGACATCGTAGCGTGCCGCCGTGGGCGGGTCAATGCAGGCTTGCGCCGGTGTTGCTGCGACGTTAGCATAGAAGTATGAAAATTTTCGTCACAGGCGGAGCCGGGTACATTGGCAGCATCTGCGTCGAGGAATTACTCAATGCGCGTCACCAAGTGTATGTATTCGATAACCTCAGCGAGGGCCATCGCCAAGCGGTGGATTCGCGTGCCACGTTCATCGAGGGCGACCTCGGCGACCGCGCGTTTCTGTTCAGCGCGATGGAGCAATTGCGCCCCGAGGCTGTCATGCACTTTGCTGCCAACGCGATCGTGCCAGAAAGCATGACGAACCCGGCGAAATATTTCCGCAACAATGTTGGCAACGGTGTGAACCTGTTGGAGGCCTGCGTTCAATCCGGTGTCAGTAAGTTCGTCTTTTCCTCGACCTGCGCCATTTTTGGTATGCCCGACAAAATACCGCTGCGCGAAGACCTGCCGAAAGAGCCGATCAATCCCTACGGCGAATCCAAGCTCATGTTCGAGAAGATTCTTGAATGGTTCGGCAAAATCCACAAGCTCCAATACGTCTGCCTCCGCTACTTTAACGCCGCAGGCGCGTCGCAGCGGTATGGCGAACACCACTGGCAGGAGACGCACCTCATTCCGAACGTGTTGAAGGTCGCGTTGCGGCTGAAGCCGCACGTCGAACTGTTCGGTACCGATTATCCGACCAAGGACGGCACCTGCATCCGCGACTACATCCACATCCTTGATCTCGCACAGGCACACATGCTCGCGCTGAACTGCGAGCAGAGCGATGTCTTCAACCTCGGCAGCGGCACCGGCTACTCCGTGCTCCAAGTCATCGAGGCCGCCCGCAAAGTGACAGGTCACGACATTCCCGTCGTCAAGAAACCGCGCCGTCCAGGCGATCCGCCGAAGTTGGTGGCCGACTCCAAGAAGATCCGCAAGGTGCTCGGCTGGGAACCGCGCTACGACGACATCGAGGCGATCATCGAGAGTGCATGGAACTGGCAGCGCGCCCACCCCAACGGCTACCGATGAAACAAGTAGCGAGTAGTCAGTCTCGATAAGGTTGGGGCGAAGACCAAGAAGCGTGACATCCTTGTCAAGAACATTTACGGCGTGGACATTGACGTCCAAGCCGTCGAAGTCTGCCAACTGTCGCTGTGTCTGAAACTGCTCAAAGACGAATCGCCCGAAACGACCGCACAATATCTGCTGGATTCTGAGCACACCGCGCAGATGAAGAAGCTACTGCCTGATCTCAGCAAGAACGGCGTCTGCGGAAACTCGCTTATCGGCAGAGATATTCTCGACAGCCAGCTTTTCGCCGGTGAGGAAGAATGTAAACTCAACCCGATGAACTTCGAGGATGCCTTCTCGCATATCTTTGGCCGCCAGCCGTGAGTCGTCCGTGAACCTGTCGTGCCCTATGGCTTGGGCCACGAAGGTGGCCGGCGCTGGTATCCCGGGCTATTGGAAGAAACGCACGGCTTCGATGCCATCGTCGGTACCCCATCTTACCTTGGAGGCAGGGAGTGGAAGGAGGAAGGGGGCCGGATCTCCTTGCCGTTGGCGTCGGATACGACCAGCAGTATGACGGCAGGACGGGCTTTTTTGGGCGATCTCTTTGAGGTCAATGGTCTCCGTCTCCGCGCAGACAGTGACAGGTTGGTTGGCGGCCAACAGCGCAATCCCGTCGAGCAATGCTCCCAATGCCTTCATGGCGGCAGCGATAGGCAGCCGTCAACAGAAGGTCAAGCGCGCGCAGGGGTGCAAAATGTTCCGGTTTTGTTCCGGAGGATTTTGCTAGAGCGATTTCAGGCCGTCGTCGAGGGCGGCGAGGACTTCCTTGATGGTCTCGGACGTTTCGTCGCCCATGTGTCCGACGCGGAAGCTCTTGCCTTTGATCTGGCCGTAGCCGCCGTCAATGAGGATTTTGTGTTTGTCCTTGATGGCCTTCTGGAACTTGGCAACGTCGATGTTGCGGTTGTTCTTGACGCAGGTCAGCGTGATGGATTCGTATCCGGCTTTGGGGAACAGCTCAAAGCCGTTGGCTTTGGCCCAGTCGCGCATCATTTTGGCCATGGTGAGGTGGCGAGCGTAACGGTTCTCCAAACCTTCGGTGAAGATTTTGTCGAGCTGGTGTTTGAGACCGTAGACGTGCGGGATGCTCGGCGTGGATGGCGTCATGTTCTTGTCGTGGTTGGCCTTGAATTCGAGGAAGTCGAAGTAGTAACCGCGGTTGGGCACGGTAGCGGCTTTCTTGAGGGCTTTCTCGCTGACGCCGAACACGGCAAAGCCGGGTGGCAATGCCCACGCTTTCTGGACGCTGGCGAGCATGACGTCGAGGCCGAGGGCGTCCATCTCGATCTTGACGCCGGTCATGGAGCTGACGGTGTCGACGATGAAGATAACGTCGGGGTATTTCTTCACGACGGCGGCGATGTCGGCGATGGGGTTCATCAAGCCGGTGGAGGTTTCGTTGTGGATGAGGGTGACGGCGTCGAACTCGCCGGTCTTGAGTTTGGCGTCCACCATCTCGGGCATGATCGGCTGGCCCCACTCGACTTTGAGGGCTTCGGCATTCTTGCCGAGGCGCTTGGAGACGTCGAACCATTTGTCGGAGAACGCGCCGCAGCAGCAGTTGAGGACTTTCTTGGAGACGAGGTTGTTGATGGCGGCTTCCATGACGCCCCACGCGGAGGATGTGGAGAGGAAGACGCGGTTCTTGGTGTAGAGGACCTGTTGCAGCTTGGGCTGCATCTGTGCGTAAAGGTCCTGGAACCCGCTGCCGCGATGGCCGATCATCGGCTGGCACATCGCCGCAAAAGTGTCGGGACTGACCTCGATGGGGCCGGGGATATGAAGTTTCACGTGGTTGCGCGCCATAATGAGTTGTTCCTTTCTTTTCGACGGGGGAAGTCAGTATTATGTGGGCGGTAGAAAATCAATCCAATTCGCTCCATGAAACAGTTTTGGACAATCGCGCTGATCGTGGCGCTGGCGGTGTTGTTGTTGTTCTGGCGCCTCAACCAGTCGCCACCGGCTCCGAAGGCGGCGGCGTTATTGCCGGACACGACGGTGTTGCTGCTGGAGTTTCCTGATTTTGCCCGCACACGCGCGAATTTTCCGAAGACCGCGGCGTACGCGCTTTGGCAGGAACCGCAAGTGCAGTCGCTCGCGCAGGATGTGAATCGCACGATCATGGAATCGTTGGGAGCCCCGAAGGGGAAGGGGCAGCGCCGATCTTTTGTTCCCTCTCTGTTCGATCCTGCGAAAGGGGAGGTGTTTTTCGCCGTCACGGATCTTTCCCTGGAACCGCGCTTCGGGTTCAACGTCGTGTTGGGGCTGGATGTCCAACGGGATCTTCTTGTCACCAAGCTCGCGCTCTCCTACCACGAGTTCCGGATCCGCACGTGGAATCGCTCAGCTCGTTTTTACACAAAGAAACACTGTGGCGTTCCCTACCGGGTCTGTGAATTGAACCCGCAACTCCGCATCTGTCACACCTTCCTTAATTCTCTTCTCGTGTACACGCTGAGCGAGGACACGCTCTGCGAGGTGATCGCGCGGTTTGCCGTGCAGACGCGCGGAAACTTCGTGCCGCTCGGTGCCTCTCCGAAATATCAGGAAACGGTGGCCCAGCTTCGTCCGGCTCCGGAGTTCGTCGCCTACGTCAATCCCGCCTCGTTCCGCAACGCGTGGCCTGCGTCGCTTTGGTTGTCGCGCGCCGGGCCGGTTGCGCTCGGCACGACGTTCCTCGACACGCAACTCCGCGACATGCATTACTCTCGTCACGTCGTTGCGATGGCCGCCTCGCCGGCGCTGGTCCGGTTTCAGACAATTGTATTGACGGCTCCGCAAACTGCCTTTTACCGTGTCGGCATCACGGACTGGGAAAGCGCCTACCGCGAGACTGCCGATGCGCTGGCCGCATCCGGCAATCGCGACCTGTTCTCCAAGCTCATCCAGTTCGAGCGTTCCTTGCGCCGCAACAGCATTCGCCCCGACGAAGACCTCTTCCGTCTGCTCGGCCCCGAAACCGCGCTGCTCGCCAACTGGCGCGAAGGCGCGCGTCTTCCCGATGCCGCGCTTGTGGTGGAACTGCAAAACCCCGACTCGATGCGGCTGCGGCTGGATGTCGCCATGACAGCGCTCAAGGACGCCTTGTCGGCCACGAACAGCGCGACGCCTTGGGATATTACTCCGTTCCACGACGAAACCCTCCGCACGTTGCGCTTCCGCACGTCCGCATTTGCCCCAACCTATTTCACCGCGGACAAATTTTTCGTCCTCGCCTCCTCGCCTGACTACGCCCGCGAGCTGGTGGGCCAGTTGAAAGAGCTTGTGCCGACGCTCGCCATGAACGCTGACTACCAGGAAGCCATGAAACATCTCCCGACCAACGTTTCGGCCTACGCGTACTGCAACCTGTGCGCCGTCACGCCACCACTGCTTGCCGGAGCGCGCGCCGGGCTTGTCGCCGCTCCGAATCCGTTTATCCGTACCGACAAACTGCCGGCATCCGAAACGCTCACACGCCACCTTGTACCGCTTGTCTCCGCCACACTCGCCGACAGCCGCGGCGAGACCGTCATCACCATTTCGCCCTTGGGCGAACCCGCTACCATGATGCTCGGCGCATTGGCCGGCTACTTTGCCGTGCGTCCGTATCTGCCCGCTAGTCCAGCCGCGCCCACAACGTCTTCAAGTACGGCGACTCCCCCGCCGCCGTCCGGAAATCGAACGGCACCGTTGCAAACTCCAACCCGGTAACCTCACGACCACATTTCCGGATCGCCTCCTCGAATCGCTCCGGCAAAAGCGTTCGCTGATTCGTAGAGCATAAAAGCGTTCCGCCCCGCGTCACCAACGCCGCCGCCTGCGTCGCCAGCGCGCCGTAATCGCGTTCCGCCTGGAACCGCCGCCCGTCTTTCGTCGTCGAGAACGTCGGCGGATCCAGGATCACCATGTCCCACCGTCGCCCGCGTTTCGCCAGCCGCTTGAGCCACTCGAACACGTCGCCTGCCAGAAACTCGTGTCCCTCCACGTCCAGCCCGTTCGCGCGGAAATTTTCCTTCCCCCACTCCAGGTAGTTCCGCGACAGGTCCACGCTCGTCGTTACAGCGCCCGCCTTTGCCGCAGCCACCGAGAACGCGCACGTGTACGCGAACGTGTTCATCACCGTCTTGCCGCGTAAATCCATTTGCAGCAGCCGCCACCGGTTTTCCCGCTGGTCCATGAACAACCCCGTGGACAACCCTTCCCCGAATCCGGCCAGAAACGTCAGCCCGTTCTCCCGTACCGCGAACCGTTCCTCCGCCGCGCCGCGCACACAACGCGTTGCCGTCCGCTTCTGCTTCGTGCAGACCTGCTCGTACACCGCCTGCGCCCCCAGCCGGTCGTACACCGACGGATCCACCGACTCCGTCTGCCATTGCGCCAGCAACCGCCCGTCGTACGAATCCACAATCAGATTCGAAAACCCGTCCGCCGCGCCGCTGACAAGCCGAAAGGCGTTCGTCTCCCCGCCGAAAATCAACTCCCGGAACTCCCGCGCCGCCGTCACCGCGTCGTTGTTCTCAAACGCCTCCGGCACCGACGCCTCCAGCGTCACGGGCTCGCCGGTTTGCGGGTGCACGAAGCTTAGCCGGTGCGCGTGCAGCATCAGGCGCGACGCCGGTGGACCGCCGTATTGGGTGTCGCCGAGGATGGGAAAACCGTTCTCCGCCGCGTGCCGGCGAATCTGGTGCGTCTTGCCGGTCAATGGACGCGCTTCGACCAGAAAGAAATCACCATGCGGCTCCAGATACGTGAACTCGGTCTCCTCATGCCCGCTCTTGAGGCGGATGTTCTTGGCGCGGAAGTTTACCCGCGACGGACGGGTGGCGGACAAGAGAAGATAGGATTTGCGAATGACGTGGGTCTCGAACTGCCGACTCAACGATTGGTTCGCCGCGCGCGTCCGGCCAAACACAAGAACGCCGGACGTTTCCTTGTCGAGACGGTGCAGAACCGACAGCGTCCCGTGGCGACGGCTAAGCCATTCGTGGATACCGTCAGGAGCGAAACGGTCGGGCTTGTGCGTGTTGATGCCCGAGGGCTTGTGGACCGCCAGCAGATGTTCGTCGTGAAAAAGAATCAAGGCTTAACCCGGCGGCCACGCCATCGGGCGGCCGCCCAGCAGATGCATGTGCAAGTGCGGCACACTCTCGCCCGCGTGTGGGCCTTTGTTGATGACCAGCCGGTAGCCCGTGTCGTCCACACCCTCGCGTCGCGCCACCTCGGCAGCCACCGTCAGCAAGTGTCCCAGCAACGCCTCGTCCGCCGCTGTTGCCTCCGACACCCTCGCGATTTCTTTTTTCGGCACGATCAACACATGCACCGGCGCCTTCGGCCCGATGTCCCGAAACGCCAGCACGCGTTCATCTTCGTACACAATCTTGGCGGGAATCTCCTTGGTAATGATCTTTGCAAAAATATTGTCGGCCATCGTGGTTCCTCCTACTCAATGACTGCCAACCGCAACTCCCCAGCCTCGCGACGGCGCGCCCGCGCCACCCGCTCGCGCACATGGCAGAGAATCTCCTCCGCCATCTGCCGGCAACTCGCGCTCCAGTACTGCGCCCCGCGCAACCGCATCACGCACGAACGCAACCCGCGCACCTGCACCGAGGCCAGCTCGTCGTCGCCCGCCACACGCAACGCCGCGTCCAGCCGCTGAAAAAATTCCAATTCCGAAACCGTGTTTGTTATCTGGTCTAGATGGACCTCCGCGTGTTGGTGCCGCCGGCCGTACGCCTCGGCGATGTCCGCGTACCCCAGCGATCCGAGCACACCCTTCACCAAATCGGCCAACGTCTCCGCCGGCACTGTCTGACGCGCGCAATGTCCAACGATAAACTCCTCCAGCGCCAGCGCCACCGACTCCGCCAGCCACCAATCCCCATGCCCGGCCAGCGTCGCTGCGCGCATCACCGACACGCTCAACCGCTCGATGTCAAACGGAGCCGTCCGGCCATACGCGGCCTGCACCCAGCCGATGTTGTCGCACAGCAGGATCATTGTCTCTTCTTTCGGTTCACTCGCGATTTGCGGGCCGGTTTGCGCCGTAGTTGCCGGCGGCTGAGTTGTTTGATCTCCTGGATGAACTGATCAGCGTCGCAGAACTGCCGGTAGACCGACGCAAACCGCACGTACGCGACCTCGTCCAGCTTGCGCATATGTTGCATCACCCGCTCGCCGATCACCGACGACGTCACCTCGCGCACAAACTCGTTCTGAAGGTCCGTCGTGATCTTGTCCACGAGCGTTTCGATCTGGTGGGTTGTTACTGGACGTTTCTCGCAGGATTTCTCGACGCCCATGAGAAGCTTATGCCGGTCGAAATCCTCGTACTGACCGTTGCGTTTCTTCACCCGCAACGGCTCGCGGTAGACCTCCTCGTAGGTGGTGAACCGCGCCCCACACCGCAGACACTCCCGCCGGCGGCGAACAGAAACACCATCACGGCCCTCGCGGGAATCGATCACTTTGTCGTCGTGCGCGGCGCAGCTCGGGCATCGCATATCAGTCTGGAACGGCCTCCTTGCCGCTCTTGTTACCACGTCCGGCCCGCCAAATCAAGCGTTCACTCGTACTAGAACACCGCCGACGCCGTGCAATCGCCGTTGCCTTGCCCGTCGCGACCTTCAGCGTCTGCCACGTCCGCCAGAAGCCAGTGCCGGTAATGTCCACCTCGACGCGCACCTTGACCGCCTTGTCGGCGGACAGCGTCAGCGTCTTCTTGTCGTAGCCGGTCATCAAATACGGATCGCTCGGCTTGTCCGTCGTGACGGCGGTGTCTTTCCACGGGCCACCGACGCCGCGCGGTTTGCCGAACTGCCAGAGATCATCAATTGCGCCGCAGCAGAGCGCGGCCTTGCCGTCGTCGCTGCGAATGAGGTGCGGGCCATCGCCGGAGACGCCGCTCATCACGAGCAGACCGAGCGCCTGTTTGACGGTCCGTTGCGATCTGTTGCCGTAGAAGACTTCGCGTACGCCTTCCTTGACAAGAACGGTAAACCGTTCACCGGCTTCAGTAACGGTGGTTGTTCGGGAGACGCCATGAATGCGGGGTGGGGATTGTGGCATTTCTCAATCATGGTGCCGTCGGACGAGTTTGAAAGTGCCCTACCCACGTTGGCTGCCGTCATGGGCTCTTATGAGATTAATGGCAAGATGGCCGTAAAAGAGATCGCGAAGAACATGTAGAACTACTACGCCGGGCTAACCAAGATCGGCGACCAGATCGCGATGAACTCCGAGCAAATGCGGCGGGAGAATCTCCAAGTCATGCAGAACAATGACCGACTCCGTGATTACACCTCATACCAGACGACACGGATGATCATGGAACTACCCCTACCTCACCCGCGAAACCGGCTATGTAGTCGCCAATAAAAACGGGCTATTCACCCCAGACGGCCAACGGGTTGTTGCCGTCAACGGAAAGAGCGCTCTCAGACTGTATAGCGAACCGGCCACTCTACGCATGCAGGAGATCAACTCAGGGAACTGTTTGAATAGACGTTCCCTAGCAGTCTGTTGGACTTAGCGTGATGTTTTTTTCGCTTCTGACAATTCCGACCGGTTCAGCGCGGTTGCGATTTCGTTTTTTTTACCGACGCCTCTGATATTCTTCCGGCTTGGCGACTTT
>Ga0114951_10001910_pt1 | contig 24667 bp, 19 predicted proteins | sample AM7aDNAmetaG_FD_88677 | JGI IMG/M metagenome (GOLD analysis project Ga0114951, IMG submission 88677) | Freshwater microbial communities from Finland to study Microbial Dark Matter (Phase II) - AM7a DNA metaG | ecosystem: Environmental > Aquatic > Freshwater > Lake | place: Finland: Lake Alinen... | reverse complement strand
TTTATTTTGCCTTGTTTTCCGCCTCTTGCTTTGCAGAATACTGAATGTCTGCACAATAAACAATCCTTTGATAAAGTTGAAAAATGATTTATAGAGGAAATATACAATAAAACTGCTAAAAATCAAGTATGCTTCCTATGAAGAATGAACATCCTGCTGTTCAAATCTTTACCAATATATATTGTTGAGTAATATAAAAGGCAGGTTTGAAAATTCAGTGTTGATTTGTGCATGTTTGCATTTTTAATATCTTTACAATAAAAACTACGATTATCAGTTTTAATCAGAAATATTTCCACCTCTTATATCAATGAAGAAAAATTTATCCTCAATTATCTTTATCATCCCGCTGTTCTTTTTCTCATCTCTGATTGTTAACGCTCAGGAAGTTGCCATCGGGCAATGGCGCGATCATTTTCCATATCAAAGTTTTATCAGTATCTGTGAAGCAGGCAATACCATATATGGTGCAACTCCATTTTCACTGGTTGCCTATGATAAAACCGACAACAGTGTCAGGAGAATCAATAAAATCAACGGTTTGTCTGATTTCAATATTACCAGCATTGCTTACAGCGAACAATATAAAACTCTTGTTGTTACATACAAAAACACCAATATTGACCTGATAAGGGATAACAACATCATCAACATTCCTGATATAAAAAGGAAGCAGATACTCGGGAATAAGACCATCAATAAGGTAAAAATTATTGATCATACTGCCTATCTATTATGTGGCTTCGGCATCGTTTTGCTGAACATTGAAAGAGGAGAAATCTCAGATACATATTATCTTGGCCCCGATGGTACCCGCATTAATATCTTCGATATTGAGATATTCAATAACAAGTATTACGTTGCCACCGACAAGGGGATTTATGTGGCATCGGTTTCCAATCCAAACCTGTCAAATTATGAGAACTGGTCTAAGGAAACATCTTCTCCCAGTCCTGATGATACTTTCAACATCGTTACAAAGTATAACAACAGGCTGTATTTTAATGCAAAACACCACGTAAATAATACGGATACTATATATGTTTACAATGGTACATCCTGGAGTTTTTTTGACTCATCTTATTCCAGTACCCGGGGAAACATAAGGGCTCTGTATGGGAATCTGATCATTGCCAATAGTGGTGATGTAGATATATTTGATTCCACAGGCACCCGGACCTTACATATATATAACTATGTCCCCGAGCAGGCGCAGCCTAATGATGCCATACTTGACCGGGATAGAACCATCTGGATAGCCGACAATAGCTCAGGAATTGTTAAAAACCCAATTCCATGGTCCTATGAAAAAATTAAATTTGAGGGACCGGCCACTTCCAGTGTTTTTTCGATGTATTCGAATGGCAATAAGATCTGGGTTGCCCCCGGTTCTTATGATGAATCATGGTCTCCCCTGTATTCTACAGCGGATGTTTATGCATTTGAAAATGAAAAATGGACAGCCTATAGCACGAATAACAGGATATTCGATACTATTTCAGATATTGTCAATGTGTGCAGTGATAAAAACAATAACGACCATTGCTATGCTGCATCATGGAATTACGGTGTTCTTGAATTTGATAAAAATATCCTGTTGAAACATTACGACAACAACAATAGTTCATTACAGCCCTATGGCACGACTACCCTTTTCAGAATAGCCGGTCTGGCCGTTGATGACAACAATAACCTATGGGTTAGTAATTCCAACGCATACAGGGCACTATCAGTGAAAACACCTGCCGGAAGCTGGCAATCCTATTACATTGGTACTGTTACCGAAGTGGGAAGTATAATCATAGATGACTACAATCAGAAATGGATTCAAAACAGATCAAACGGGTTAATCGTTTTCAATGACAACAACACGCTGTCAAATACATCGGATGATAATTTTAAAATGCTCTCCAACAGCGAAGGCTTAGGAGGGCTCCCAAGTAAAAATGTGTGGTGTATGGCCAAAGACCGTGACGGGCAGATTTGGGTCGGGACAGATGCTGGAATAGCAGTCTTCAGCTCACCTGGAAACATATTTTCTAACCGGAATTACGATGCCTTCCGTATACTCGTTGAATTGGATGGATTTTTTCAGTACCTGCTTGAGTTTGAAACTGTCACAGCCATTGCTGTCGACGGTTCCAATAAAAAATGGGTTGGAACCCAAAATGCCGGTGTTTTCCTGATTTCTGCCGATGGCACCAAGCAGTTGCAGCATTTTACTACCGAAAACAGTCCTCTGCTGTCAAATAGCATTAACAGTATTGCTATAAACCAGGAGACAGGTGAGGTATTCTTCGGATCACCATATGGTATTGTTTCATATAAGGGGTTTGCTACTGCAGGAAAAGATCAGAACGAAAACGTTTATGCTTATCCCAACCCCGTGAGAGAAGGATATGAGGGTTATATTGCTGTCAAAGGCCTTGTCACCGATGCCGATATAAAAATTACCGACATGAGTGGCACTTTGGTATATCAGACAAAAGCTGAAGGCGGACAGGCTATCTGGAATGGTAAGAATTTCAAGGGGGAGAAAGCACGAACAGGTGTTTATCTTGTATTTGCCACAAATGACGATGGCACTCAAAAAGTGATCTCAAAGATACTTTTCGTAAATTAGCGATAATTCTTCACTATAATAAATCATTAGCAAGATTGGCCAGTTCCGACCTCTCACCTTTCTCAAGCCTGATGTGGGCATAGATCGGGTGATTTTTAATTTTATCGATCAGGTACGACAATCCGTTACTTTGAGAATCGAGATAAGGAGTATCAATCTGGTAAATATCACCGGTAAAAATGATCTTGGTGTTTTCCCCGGCACGGGTGATAATAGTCTTAACCTCGTGCGGGGTGAGGTTCTGGGCTTCATCCACAATGAAACAGATATTGGAAAGACTACGGCCCCTGATATAAGCCAGAGGAGTGATGACCAGCTTTTCGTTTTCCAGTGAATCTGTGATTGTTTTATATTCCTTATCCCTTTCATCATACTGGTCTTTGATGAATTTCAGGTTATCGAAAAGGGGCTCCATGTATGGATTCAGCTTTGACTTAATATCGCCCGGAAGAAAACCGATGTCTTTATTACTCAAAGGCACTATAGGTCTGGCAAGATAAATCTGTTTGTAGTTTCTTTTCTGCTCCAGTGAACCTGCAAGTGCCAGAAGGGTTTTGCCTGTACCTGCAACTCCCTGAAGTGTAACAAGTTTAACATCGGAGTTAAGTATGGCATGTATGGCAAATACCTGTTCTGCATTGCGGGGTGTAATTCTGTAAACGGAACGTTTCTCTATTCGCTCAATATGACCTGTATTGGGATTGAAAAACGTCAATGCTGAATTCCTGTTGTTTTTCAAAATAAAATAATGATTGGGAATAGGATCTTTCAGGTTAATGTCATCAGGCATACAAAACCCCGTTTCATAAATCATATCAATGACGGAATGATCAAGCCCTTCGATGATTGTCTTCCCCGAGTACAGTGAATCAACATCCTTTATTTTTCCCGTTTCGAAATCCTCTGCAGGCAGATTCAGCGATTTTGCTTTCAGACGGAGGTTTATATCTTTGGAAACCAGTATTACTTTACTATCAGGATTTTGTTTCTGCAGTGTCAGAGCAGCATTAAGTATCCTGTGGTCTGCTTTGTTTTCTCCAAAGATCTTCTGTGCGTCAATATCAGCATATTCGTGCATGACAACCCTGAATTTTCCGGCACCCGGATGGTCAAGAGGAATCCACTCGCGCAACGTATAATTTTCAGATAAACGGTCGATCTCGCGGATAAATTCTCTTGCTTCGAAATTGATGGTATCATTCCCCTTTTTGAAATTATCCAACTCCTCGAGTACCGTTATAGGAATGGCTACATCATTTTCTTCGAAGTTATTGATAGAATTATGATTATATAAAATGACAGACGTGTCGAGTACAAAAATCTTTTTCTGTTTTATTTTTGCTTTTGCCATACCTGAATATTAATGAATATAAAATTAAGGATAAATCAAGGGGTTACCTCCAACAAAAGGATAAAAATATCCACCTTTCCATAACTGTGTTTTACAATTTATAAATCACATGTAGTTAATTTGTTGTAAATTTGCAGGCCATATTAAATTAACAATTTTGAAGAGCTGTATATCGCACATATTCATTTTTTACCTGCTGTCATTTTGCCCTCTGATTTCTTTTTCGCAGGAGGTAATTATCAATGAGATATTGCCTTCACCTCCACCTACAGAAATGAACCTGACTTCCACCACTAATGTAAATTCCATGTACAACATCAGGGACGATTGCGATCCTCCTGAAAACAGGGAATGGGTAGAATTATATAATCCCAATCCATGCGACAGCATTGATATCAGCTGTTATACACTGGGAGCAAATGCCACATCCAATCAAACCGGGGGGTCGAACTGGGGTGCATTCACATTCCCGGAAGGAACAAAAGTTCCACCTGCAGGATTTATTGTTATTGGTGGTAATGATGCCCAGGTCAATCAGCTTGATTTTAACCTGCGTACTTACCGCCTGAATTATTATGGTGTAAGATATATTGACGGCACTGAAGAACGATGGTTCCTCAGAAATGAATTCGGCTGGATCGCGATTTACAATCCGCAGGGAGTACCCGTTGATGCAGTGTACTGGACTACCTCCGGAAATCAAGATGAACTATACAGTGCTGTTGAATTTTCAAATGACATTGTAACAACAACAAGCTGTTCTGGTACACAGAGATTATCTGCCGCAAGAAATATTCCCCATATCGAATATGCCGGAAAACTATTACAGGATAATTATCTTTCCTTTCAACGAAAATTTGATGGCGATACTGTTTGGTACCCCGCTATGCATTATCCCACTCCAAACGAATGTAACTCATGGTGTGTTCATCCTCCGCAAATAACCATGACCGGCGTTACCGCCCATTGTGGTAGCAACAACGGCAGCGCTGCTGTTCATGTACGCGATGGAGGAACAGGTCCTTACAAAATCACATGGAGCACCATACCATCTCAAACAGATACTTTAGCCATTGATCTCGCACCCGGAAAATATACGGTTACAGTTACCGATAAATATAACTGCTACTCTGTAACGGGCAGTTATACCGTTGGTAATATTGAAGGGCCAGTGACTCATATTGATTCTGTTCAAAGTGAAACATGCCATTATGCAAACGGGAATGCCCATGTTGCTATAAACGGGGGTACACCTCCATATTCAGTATCCTGGAATACCATACCTCCGCAAACGGATGTCTTCCTGCATAATGTTCATGCCGGCACTTACAGTGCTACTGTTATCGATTCTTTAGGCTGTGTCTCTGAATGTGAAGTTACTGTTCCTAATTCAGGGCCACTAATCTATTTTTCAGATATTATCCCTGACACCTGTAATAAAGCTGTTGGAAGTGCCACAGCTATAGTTTCAGCAGGACGTCCACCCTATTTTTACCAATGGGATAATCTTTCCGGAAGCAATCTGCCGACGGCAGGTAATCTGACGAGCGGCACCTATACTGTTTCAATTACCGATCAGGTTTGTACGATATCATCAAGTGTAGACATCAATAATATTCCCGGACCAGAGGTAGATTTTGGTGCCAGCCCTGAGAACATTTACGTGAGTGACGGCTGGTGCAGCTTTACCGATCTTTCACCGGGTTCAGTCAGATGGGCATGGGATTTCGGGGACGGCTCCACTTCATCCGAGAGTAACCCTGCCCACAAATATCTCGATATAGGTATATACAGTGTCAGCCTTATCGCTTCCAACCAAAGTAACTGCACCGACTCTGCCAGACATTACATCACTGTGAAAGACCTGTCGCGCCTGTTTGTTCCCAACACGTTTATTCCCGATGGCGATGGTCATAACGACATATTTAAAGCATACGGTATAAACATTACCAAATTTGAAATGATCATCTTTAACCGATGGGGCCAGTTGATTTTCATGACCGATGATATTGAAAAAGGATGGGATGGGACTTATAATGGTGCAAAATCGCCGATAGGAGTTTATTTCTGGTGCATAAGCTATAACAAAGATGTAGGCGGTAATTTTTATACGTTGGATAAACTAAGGGGAAGCGTGAACCTTCTGAGGAGATGAGCATTTAATATGGTTAAAATTGGCAATATCGGCCTGGGTGAATATCCTGTCATCCTTGCTCCTATGGAAGAAGTAACAGATCCTCCATTCCGTTCTGTTTGTAAAGAAGCCGGGGCAGATCTGGTATATACTGAGTTCATTTCATCAGAAGGGCTAATAAGAGATATAGCAAAAAGTAAAAAGAAGCTGTATTTTGGAGAACATGAACGTCCTGTCGGAATTCAGATTTTCGGAAACAATGCCGAATCTATGGCTGATGCTGCCCGTATTGCTGAAGAAGCCGGTCCCGACCTGATTGATATCAATTGGGGCTGCTCTGTCAGAAAAGTATCATCCAAAGGTTCAGGTGCAGGTATTTTAAATGATATCCCAAAGATGGTCAGCATCACTTCTGATGTGGTTAAAAGCACCCGTTTACCTGTTACTGTCAAAACCCGCCTTGGGTGGAATCACGAAAATATTAATATTGTCGAAATCGCTGAAAGGCTTCAGGATATTGGCATACAGGCAATAACCATTCATGGGAGGACGAAAGACCAACTTTACAAAGGTGATGCCGACTGGGGTTCTATAAGCAGGGTGAAAGAAAATTCACGCATTACTATTCCTGTGTTTGGAAACGGTGATGTTAACAGTGCCGAAAAAGCAGCATTTATCAGGAAAACTTATCCCGTTGACGGGATCATGATAGGCAGGGCTTCTATCGGATATCCGTGGATTTTCAGTGAAATAAAGCATCACTTTCAGACGGGTTTCTTATTACCGGCTCCATCTATTTCAGAAAGGGTCAACACCTGTTTACTGCATCTGAAAGGTTCTGTTGAATGGAAAGGTGAAAGAACAGCCGTGCTTGAAATGCGAAAACATTATAACAGCTATTTTAAAGGAATTCCTGATTTCAAGCCCTTCCGGATCAGGCTTGTCACTGTTGATCATTTTGAGGAAGTGGCTTCTATCTGTAAGGAAATCGTTAGCGAATTCAGTTGATCAGTAATCTTTCTTTAATCTGTAAATACTCGTGGAACCACTTTGCAGCGTATATTTTTTCTTATGGATATTCCAGATATAGGCAATGAAGGTAGTCGCGTTCTCAGGTACATCATGAACCAGGATATTATTGGCAAACAACACATTATTCCAGTTCTCTCTAAGCCAGTCGAACGCAATGAATTCATACTTTATACTTTTATCATCACTGCCCCTGACTTCAACAACAACCCAGGCAATAAAAGGTTTTTCCTTATGGGTCAGCAACAGGTTAAATCCCAGATATAAGGAATTATGTTTTAACGTATCGAGCCGGCCCTCACTCAGGGTGAAAAATTCATCATTAATTTCACCATTTGTATGGAGGCCTTTATATTCCGAAAGAATTTCCTTATCCAGATATTTCTTCCGTTTCAGAAGATACTTCCCCGAAACTCCATCCTCATCAATCACAGAATAATCCCTGGAAAAGAAACCGGAATCAGCCTTCTTTACAATTTGAAAATCTGCATCGGGATTAGGATAATCATCGTCCTGTATTCTTCCTTCTTTACCCCCGTTTTCGAAATTCATAAACGACCAGCAAAGTTTCCGCATATAATTCCCTCCCACTGTAGGGGGCTGAATACTTTTGTGATATTTCTGAACATCATTGAAAAAACTGTATGGAATCCTGTCGCTTCTGAAAAATGTATTATGGGTCAGATTCAGGCTCAGTATAAAATGAACAGGAAAAAATAAAAGCAGTAAAGACGGTATCCATATCCACCTGATTTTTTTCTGTAAAATATCGAGAGAAAAAAAGACGCTTCCAATAAGCAGCGGAAAAAAATACAAACCTACCCTGTCTTCCGGATAATTGGTGTGTAATATTTTACTCACCATCAAAGTGGCTACAATATTACCGATCAGCAAAAAATGGAAAAGGTAGTTTTTCTCAATAAGAAAAAGGAATTTCTTTGATCTGATAAACGCTGCAATATAAGTGAGCAGAACAAAAATAAAAAATACGAGGGCCATATAAACAAAGATCATGTTTTCACTGACAGTCAGCGCCCTGACCAGTGATTTAACGGTAACATCCCAAAATCCGTTTGTCGTACCGTAATACAAAGCACCATTCTTTTTCAGAAGGAAAAGATAGATCACTGAAAATAAAGCAGGTAAGAATCCCGCAAAAAGCAACAGGATTATGGTAATGATGCGGGTTTTTATTCCGGTTTTCTTAAAGTTAAAAAGGAAATGAAGTAACAACAATACAATGATAAGGAGGAATGTGATAATAAGGGTAAGGTTGGCAGTAACGGCCAGAAATATGAACAGTAGACAAAGAAAATAATGGCGCCATCCTCCGTCTTTAAGTATAAGCCATAAATACCATAATGAGCCCATCAGCAAAGCCATTGATATTCCATAGCCCCGGCACATGGTGAAAAACTCCATAAAATAGCAGCTTCCTGCCAAAGAAAGTATAAACAGCCATCTCAGTATGCCTGATTTAATCCTGAATGATATTTTGTAAATAAAAAAGAAAAATATGATTGCCGAAAGTAAGTTTGGAAGCCTTAACACCAGTTTTGATAAACCGAAAAGGTGATAGCTGATATAGGTCAGCAATGTGTTTAAAATATGATTGTTCGACTCGCAGTTTGAAAAATATGGAATAAAACTTCCACTGATCACATAGTGGTAAAAAGTGGCTGCTTCATCATGGAGTATAGGGACAAATACCGAACGTAAAAGAAGGTATATCCAGATTGTAGAGGCAAATACAATATAGATATACTTTTCTTTTAAAAATTTCAATGCTTAAAAAATTAAAGCTTTTACCTGCTGGGTATAGTCAGAGGAGGGTATGAGGCAATATTTAACTGCGGTATGGCAGAGCTATATTTCTTGTTAATGGCTTCAATAAATGTATTGGCAACTATTACATTTCCCTGTGTAGAAGGATGTGTGCCATCAATGTTATAGAAAAAGCCTGTTGCAGGAACAGCAGAAAATTTTACTCCCTGATAATACATTCCTTTCCGGATGTCTTTGGCTAATTTATTCATGTCAACAAGCGCCAGGCCGTATTGCTCGGCAAGTCTGGCTATGGTTTGATTGTATGCAGCAACATCAGCATTTACAATACTAATTTCATTTTCATCCATCACATTCTCATCTTTGAAAGGGTTATCAGGCGATCCAAACTTTTCACAACGGATCTGGTTCATGTGAATCAATCCGAGGATGAGTTCGCCGCTTTTTAGCTGTCTCATGCCGTGAGGAGCTGACGGGTCCTGAACTACAAAGTTATTATGATCTCCGACTTCAAAATGCATATTTGAATAAGCCGCATTCCACCTGTCGGCATCAGCCTGCGATTTTACTTTCAGTTCATTATAGAAGATATAATTAAAAGCTCCGCAGTCAGCAACATCCGATACATTGGTGATCGCTCCCTTGGCATTGTTTTCCTCTACCAATCGCCTGACGGTTTCAGTCATAGCTGCATCGAACTTGGCAGGAGGTGTACATTCCCGAAGCATGCCGTAATTTCCGGCAAAGGCATATCCTGTCCAGTCATACATACACATACAGATAGTAAAGAAAGTCGGTTTTTGTTCACAAGCCAGGTCCACAATAGATTTTTGAGCACCACCTGTTATACGGAAATATAAAGGGTTCGATGATTCAACGCCTGCACCGGAAAATAAGTCTGTAACTACATCCTGAATAACACCGTAATTCTGGTCGACAAGATGATATGATTTGGCTCCACTTACGCTAAGATTGTTAAAAGGGCCATCGTTATTAATGGGCGATATTATTTTAATGATTTTCTGGAGATCATTGACATAACTGTATTCCTTCCAGAAATCAACATCAATATTCTGATCACCGAGGCAGTCATTGCCTATAATAAATGCAGCTCCAGGGCTTGGTGTGCCATTTGGTGCAACGCCTAACGACATATCGCTGCCTTCGGGTAAGAGAGGCTGTTTAAATTCGCCCTTCATGCCCACTAATGCAAACTGCTGAGCAAGCATTTTTGGAAACGAGTACTCCTGAAATTCCCTCGATAAAGCAACTTTTTGCATGCCGGCGCTCACTGCGTCGCCAACAGCTACATATTTGGTAAAATTAGCCTTGCCCTTTGAAGGTGCATAATCAGTTAAGGTTGGCTTACAGGAAGCTGTAGCCAGAATTATGGCAGTGCTGATATATAATATATTTTTTATTTTCATGGTAATGATGTGTTTAAAGAGCGTAAGTAAATCCGAAACCGATAAAATATGCCCTGATTTTATAAACTCCCGCAAAATTATTCAGGTTGTCTGTTCCTTCCCGTTTGAATGAGTCAAAATAATGAAAAGAAGCATCCAATGATATTTTTGGGAAAATACGATATGAAGCACCGGCAGTAACCCCTATCATATCACCACCTATTGATAAAGGTGACAGGTATCCGTCCTTGATCGGAGTCTGGTCATAATACGCTCCAAACCTGAGGTTCAACTTCTCTGATGACTTATAATCAATCCCTGCATGAAATGTAAACGTATTCTTCCATTTCATCGGGATAGTGGGGTTATTATCCTGCAAATCCTTGGTTACTGTTTCAAAGGTGACTTTCATGGAGTCATTTACACTCCAGAAAGTATAGTCAGCCTGAAACCCAATCATCAGTTTATCTGAAAGTTTAGCAGAGATTCCGATACTAGCATAGGCCGGAAGTGGAAAATCCATATTGAATTTATTTTCGGCAGGGAATTTAAAACTGACAGCTGCAGGGATATGAAATTCAGATTCCTGTTTTCTGAACTTCAGGTTGATCTGTGAGATATAGGTCAAACCGATATCAACTTTTCGGGCAATGTTAATTTTTATACCCACATTATAACCAAAACCCCCTGATGAGCCTTTCAGTTTTACCTGCCCCTCACTGGCCTCGCTCTGGACAGCAACAGCCCTTGAAAAAGCGAAACTTCCGAGAGAATATATGAAACCGCCTCCTATACCGATATGGTCAGTAATTTTAATCGCCAGAGTAGGCTGCAGATTAATGGCATTTAAATCGTAACGCTGAATAAGGTATTTCCCTTTCCAGTCACTTCCCTCCCCCCAATTGCTGATGGCACCATACTGAATATAAACACCAAGACCGGCCTTCAGCCATTTGGTAATATTGGCTGATGCAAAAAGGTACGGAACAACAGAGAATGGATTCTTGGTATCAGCAGAGTAATTAGAAGGAGCAACGTCGTGATAGGTAAAATAAGTAAAAGCCATGCTGGCTCCTATGGAAAGACTAAATTTTTTATCAACCAGTCCTAATCCACCAGGGTTATAGAAGATACAGCTTGCATCAGAACTGTTTGATGTCCCGGCAAGACCCATGCCAATAGATTTATGACCATTCTGAGCCACCTGGAAACCACCCGGATAAAGCCATGAAGGTAAGAGTAATATACTAAAAATAAACAGGATAACTTTTTTCATAAGTGTCTGGTTTGATTTAAGGTTGCAATTTACAAAAATATCGTCTTTTATTTACTTTTTAAAAATATTTAAGATACAGCCATCTGTTTTTTTATCTCTTCAGCTTCGCTGATTGTTTTATCAATGATCTGCTTTACTGTAAGGGTTTCGTGGATTATTCCGGTAACCTGTCCGAGGGGAAGTACACCTCTTTTGTTATCTCCTTTCAGAGTCGCAAGCTCAAATGCTTTAAATCCGTTGGCCATTCTTGCCATCATCAAAGCCTTTTTCATGCCACTGAACAAAATGCCTGCAGCCATTTTCAGCCATGGGAATCCGAGCATGCGGGCTATCTCTTTTGATTTGATCAAAGCCGAAAACGGATTCAGCCTTTTTTTCATCAGCCTCGTAGTGCCTGCAGATTTCATCACTCTGGCACCTAAGCCGTCCACTTTGTCGGTGAACACCGTCGAAAAAGCATCCTTTTCGTTGCATATCTTCTTCTGTATCTCGTGAACAGGGCTTTCAACCGAATTCATGAATCGCGTTCCCATTGAAATACCTTCAGCACCCATAACCATCGCAGCAACAAGTCCTCTGCCATCTGCAAATCCTCCGGCAGCAATTATAGGAATATGAACAATTTCTTTCACTGCTGGTATCAGTGTAAGCGAAGAAATTTCCCCGGCATGGCCAGCAGCTTCAGAACCGGTAACGATCAAAGCGTCTGCACCGTCTTTCTGGGCTGCCAGTGCATGCTTCAGTGTGGCAACCGTTGCAATGACTTTTCCGCCATATCCATGAACTGCCTTGCATATCCAATCACCTTTACCCAAAGAGTAGTTGACTACAGGCACTTTTTCCTCTATCAGTATTTTGGCATTCCTTTCCGACCCAGGAAAATAAAGGGTAACATTGGCAGCAAAAGGCTTATTTGTGGCTTGCCTGATCTCGCTGATAGCTCTACGGGTCTCTTCGGGATTAAGAATACCTGTGGCTAAAATCCCCATCCCCCCGGCTTCGCAAACCGCGGCTACAAGCTTTGCATCGCTTATCCAGCTCATTCCTGATAACAATATAGGATGCTCGATTCCGAGCATTTCGGTGATTCGTGTTTTCATAACTTAAATTTGATTGGATAAAAATAAAAAAACCAACTGATATACAAACACATTTTTGTGAAATGTTATGAAGAAATTATCAGCAATAAAAAAGCCACACCATTCAGTGCAGCTCTTCATTATAAAAATTACATTATTTATTCGGCCAGAATAAGAATATTATTTTTCAGCACTTCCACAACACCGCCTTTGATCTGAAAAAACTGCCTGTTCTTTTCCTTGTCTTCTATTTTAATCTTTCCTTTACCCAACACCGAAATCAGGGGTGCGTGATTATTGAGTATTTCAAACAAACCGTCAATGCCGGGAAGCTGAACCAGATCGGTTTCTCCGGAAAAAATAGTCGTATCGGGTGTGATAATTTCGAGATGCATGCTGAATATTAATTTTTGCTTTCTTCGATGAGTTTTTTACCTTTTTCAATCGCTTCTTCTATCGTTCCAACCATGTGGAAAGCAGCTTCGGGATATTCGTCCACTTCACCGTCAAGGATCATTTTAAATCCTTTGATGGTATCTTCAATGTTAACAAAAACACCCGGAGTACCGGTAAATTGTTCGGCAACATGGAAAGGTTGTGACAGGAAACGCTGTACTCTTCTGGCACGGTGAACAACCAGCTTGTCTTCATCTGAAAGTTCGTCCATACCGAGGATAGCGATGATGTCCTGTAGTTCTTTATATCGTTGCAATATCATTTTCACTCGCTGTGCCGTATTATAATGTTCGTCACCGACAACATCGGGCGACAGGATACGTGAAGTTGAATCAAGGGGGTCAACAGCTGGGTATATACCCAACTCGGAAATTTTACGGCTTAATACTGTAGTAGCGTCAAGGTGCGCAAAAGTTGTTGCCGGTGCAGGGTCGGTAAGGTCATCAGCAGGTACATAAATAGCTTGTACTGAAGTGATGGAACCCCGTTTTGTGGAAGTGATACGTTCCTGCATAATCCCCATTTCAGTGGCCAGTGTAGGCTGATAACCAACAGCTGAAGGCATACGTCCCAGAAGTGCTGATACTTCAGAGCCAGCCTGTGTAAAACGGAATATGTTGTCAATGAAGAAAAGTATATCCCTTCCCCCTGATTTTTCATCGCCGTCGCGGTAAAACTCTGCTAAAGATAACCCTGACAAAGCTACCCTTGCACGTGCTCCGGGAGGTTCATTCATCTGTCCGAAAACTAACGTGCCCTGCGATTTTTTCAGTTCCTCCCTGTCCACCTTGCTCAAATCCCAATCACCGTGTTCCATAGCTTCTTTAAAGGCTTCACCGTACCTGATAACACCTGATTCTATCATTTCACGGAGAAGGTCATTGCCTTCCCTGGTCCTTTCACCAACGCCGGCAAAAACCGACATTCCTGAATATGCTTTGGCGATGTTGTTGATCAATTCCATAATAATAACGGTCTTACCAACACCGGCACCACCGAACAACCCGATTTTCCCTCCTTTTGAATAAGGTTCTATCAGGTCGATGACTTTTACACCGGTAAAGAGAACTTCTTTGGTAGTGGTCAGGTTCTCAAATTTAGGGGGATCGCGGTGAATAAGGTATTCTTTATCGAACTTCACAGGTCCGATGCCGTCAATGGCTTTACCGATTACGTTAAACAGCCTGCCGTTGATGTCGTCACCAACAGGCATAGATATACCTTTACCCGTTGCTATAACATCCATTCCTCTGCGAAGGCCGTCAGTTGAATCCATAGCAATAGTACGTACAGTATTTTCGCCGATGTCCTGCTGGCACTCGAGAATTAATGTGTCACCATCGTCGCGTTTTATTTCCAGAGCATCATAAATGTTGGGGAGCATAGTTTCGTTATCAAAAGTGACATCTACCACTGCACCAATGATCTGGGATATTTTTCCTATATGTTTATCACTCATAATTTATTTGATATTTGGATGCAAACTTACATTTTTTTTTAATAAAACAAAAACTTTTTAATAATCCTGACAGTATATTTTTCAACGTTAAAAGGCATTACTTTATACGAATAATCTTATGCAGGCATAAAAACGTTTTGGTTCTTCAATATTTCATAAATTTGCAAAAAAATTAACATTCCGTTGAAGATCCATAACCATCCTGTTAGTTACAGTGAACTGATGAATCCGGTGATTACCATAGGTACTTTTGACGGTGTACACAGGGGCCATTTATCAGTGATACATCGTCTGGCTGAGATTGCATCTCAGGTAAACGGCGAAACGGTTGTGATAACTTTTAACCCGCATCCCCGACAGGTTTTATCTGATGATCATCAGTTCAAGGTTCTGAGCACGTTCAGTGAAAAGACAGAACTGTTAAGCAATGCCGGAGTGAATCACATGGTCATTCTTCCTTTTACAGGTGAGTTTGCTGCTTTGTCTTTTGCAGAATTTGTCAGCAGTATCCTGGTTGATAAGATGCACGCCAAAGCTATCGTCATAGGTTATGATCATCATTTCGGCAACCAGCGTGAAGGTAATTTTGAGAAACTCAACCCCCTTGCGGCCCAATATGGTGTTAACCTTTACCGGGTGGACCCCGAAGAAATAGGAAATACTGTAATTAGTTCCACAAAAATAAGGAATGCTCTTTTATCAGGTAAGATAAGCGAAGCCAACAAGTGGCTTGGATATGAATACAGTGTAAGTGGTTCAGTAATTGTGGGTAACATGATCGGGAGAAACATCGGATATCCTACTGCAAATATCCAACCTGATGATAATGCCAAACTCATTCCTGCCCGGGGTGTTTATGCAGCTACTGTCTGCCATGAAGGTCAGGAGTATATTGGGATGCTGAACATAGGAATCCGCCCGACCATAGAGAATCAGAAGGAAACAATTGAAGTTCATATTCTCAACTTTAACGGGGACATTTATGGCCATGACCTGAAAATTGTTTTTCATGAATTCATCAGGGAAGAAAAGAAATTTCGGAATCTGGAAGAATTGAAAGCCGCCATCGACAATGACAGGCTGGCTATTATGAAAATATTTGATGAAAAAAGGGGTTAAAGCTGTAATTTTGTATTCACATTAAATTTAAAAACATGTCAGAGAGAATATCATCCAAAGTAGCACCGGGCGTTGTGTTTGGAACAGCCATGCAGGAATTGTTTTCCATCGCACGCAGGAACGGTTTTGCATTACCTGCAGTGAATGTTGTGGGGACCAATTCGGTCAATGGAGTTCTGGAGGCCGCACATGTGGTTAATTCACCTGTCATTCTTCAGTTTTCAAATGGAGGCGGATTATTTTATGCGGGAAAATCACTTCCCAATGATAACGAAAAGGCAGCGATCACAGGATCCATAAGCGGAGCGCTCCATATCCACCAGGTTGCGGGGTTATATGGTATTCCTGTGATCATTCATACCGATCATGCTGCTAAAAAACTCCTGCCATGGATTGACGGCTTATTAGATGCCGGTGAAGACTTTTTCCGCAAGAACGGCAAACCTCTTTTCAGCTCTCACATGCTCGATCTTTCAGAAGAACCCCTGGTCGAAAATATTGAGATCTGTAAAAAGTATCTGAGCAGAATGAACAAAATGGGCATGACTCTTGAGATCGAGCTGGGTATTACCGGCGGAGAAGAAGACGGTGTGGATAATACGCATGTGGATAATGCACGTCTGTATACTCAACCTGTCGATGTGGCATATGCGTATGAGGAATTAAGCAAGATCAGCAGCAGCTTTACTATTGCGGCCTCATTCGGTAATGTTCACGGAGTTTATAAACCAGGCAATGTTAAGCTTGAGCCTGTCATATTGAAGAATTCGCAGGAATATATACAAAAGAAGTTTGGCACGGCCCCAAATCCGGTCAATTTTGTGTTCCATGGAGGATCGGGTTCTGAAAAAGAAAAGATTAAAGAAGCTATTGATTACGGGGTCATCAAAATGAACATCGATACTGACACTCAATGGGCTTATTGGGAAGGTGTAATGGCTTATTACAAGAAAAACGAAGCATACCTGCAGGGTCAGATTGGAAATCCCGAAGGTGACGACAAACCCAATAAGAAATATTATGATCCCAGGGCATGGTTGAGAAGCGGTGAAAAAACCCTTGTTGACAGATTAAAACTGGCCTTTGAAGACCTCAATGCAATAGACAGGTTTTAAACCAGGTTCTATTATTTTACTTCGCTGCCATTGCTGACCTTGTCATCGGGAGATACAAAAACAAGTCTCCCGTCTTTATCCTCAGCCATCAGAATCATTCCTTTTGACTCTATGCCCCGCAGTTCCCGGGCAGCCAGATTGACAACGATGCATACCTGTTTCCCAATGATGTTTTCCGGCTCAAAGAATTCGGCAATACCGGATACAACGGTGCGTTTATCGATGCCGGTATCAATGGTAAGCCGCAACAGTTTCTTTGTCTTGGCAACCTTTTCAGCTTCAAGTATAGTACCTGCCCGAATGTCCATCCGGACAAAATCATCAAAACCGACAGATTCTTTTTCGGGTTTTGCCAGTATCTGATCTTTCATATTCGCAATTTTTGTGTCTTCCAGTTTTTTAACCTGCCTTTCGATCACCTCATCCTCTATTCTGGAGAACAGAAATTCAGGTGGCTGTATGCTATGTCCTCCCTGTAGCAGCGTTTCTTTACCCGCATCCTCCCAGTTCAGTTTGTTCAGGTTAAGCAGGCTTTTTAATTTATGGCATGTGAAAGGAAGAAATGGCTCAGCGAGTATGCTCAGGTTGGCACATATCTGAAGACTGATGTTCAAAACAGTTTTCACCCTATCCGGGTCAGTAGCAAACACTTTCCAGGGTTCGTTTTCAGTGAGGTATTTATTCCCGAGCCGTGCGAGGTTCATCATCTCGTTCAGGGCTTCGCGGAATCGATATAAGTCTATGCTTTCGCCAATGCTTTCCGGAAATGCCGAGATTTCCCCGAGGACTCTTTCGTCATTTGCATTTAAACTGCCTGCTACAGGAACCTTCCCTTCAAAATACTTATGGGTTAGGACGATGGTCCGGTTAACAAAGTTACCAAAGATCGCTAAAAGTTCGTTGTTGTTCTTTGCCTGGAAATCTTTCCAAGTAAAATCGTTATCCTTTGTTTCAGGTGCATTTGAACACAAAGTGTATCTAAGGACATCCTGTCTGCCGGGAAACTCAAGCAAATACTCGTGGAGCCATACTGCCCAGTTCCGGGAAGTAGAGATCTTTTCTCCCTCGAGGTTTAGAAATTCGTTTGCAGGGACGTTGTCCGGGAGGATGTATGAACCTTCGGCTTTCAGCATAGCCGGGAAAATAATGCAATGAAAAACAATATTGTCCTTACCGATGAAGTGGACTAATTTTGATTCTTTGTCCTTCCAGTATATTTCCCAGTCTTTTCCTGTTTGCAATGACCAGTCTTTGGAGGCTGAAATATATCCGATAGGTGCATCAAACCACACATAAAGCACTTTCCCTTCTGTCCCTTCAAGCGGAACCTTCACGCCCCAGTCAAGGTCGCGTGTAACGGCACGGGGCTGAAGCCCCTGCTCAATCCACGATTTGCATTGCCCGTACACATTTGTTTTCCAGTCATCCTTATGAGAAGCGAGTATCCATTCTCTCAGCCAGGTTTCATATTGATCGAGAGGAAGGAACCAATGCCTCGTCTTTTTCATTACCGGCTGGTTTCCGCTAAGTGCAGAACGCGGGTTAATGAGATCTGTAGCATTGAGTGATGTGCCGCAGCTTTCACACTGGTCACCGTATGCTCTTTCATAGCTGCAGTGAGGGCAGGTACCGGTGATGTAGCGATCTGCTAAAAATTGATTCTGCTCTTCGTCATAATACTGTTCAGTGACTTTTTCAATAAAATCGCCTTTATCGTATAACTTTATGAAAAATTCTGATGCCGTTTCATGATGTATAGGAGAAGAAGTGCGGGAATAAATGTCAAAAGAAATTCCAAGTTCGATGAACGACTTTTTAATGATCTCATGATATTTATCAACAACCTCCTGCGGTGTAATACCTTCGTTGCGGGCTTTAATGGTGATAGGAACACCGTGTTCATCCGAGCCACCAATAAATAATACATCCTCGCCTTTCAGCCGCAGATAACGCACGTATATGTCAGCAGGGACATATACTCCTGCAAGATGGCCGATATGTATAGGGCCGTTGGCATAAGGTAAGGCTGTCGTGACAGTGTATCTTTTAAATTTCCTGTTTCCCATTTCCTAAAATTTTTGCAAAGTTAAATAATAATAACCAAATTCTTTCTGAAGCAATCTTTACTGCTAAATTGATAGCGGATGTGGCAGTTCAGGATTTAAGTAACAGGTGGATTATCCGGTGAAAAAATAGTTTCTGACATCAACATGCTTATGTGGATAAATTTAATGTCTTTATAAAACGTAATAATATATTGCTCATTACTTTTGTTGGGTTTTTAATGCAAATGCAAGATGCTGAAATATTTTCATAAGGTTCTGATAATCTTAGTCGTGGTATTTAACATATTGTCTTCCACAGCACAAAACAATTCCCGTATCAGCGTAAAAGAATATATCAGCATCTACAAAGATATCGCCATAAAAAACATGAAAACCCATCATATACCTGCAAGTATTACGCTCGCGCAGGGCATACATGAATCGGGCTGCGGCAACAGTGATCTGGCCAGGATTGCAAAAAACCATTTCGGGATCAAGTGCCACAGCGATTGGAAAGGTCCAGCTTATTACAAAGATGATGATGAAAAGAACGAATGTTTCAGAAAATATAACAGTGCTGAAGAATCATATGACGACCACTGCACCTTTTTGACCACGAGGCAACGATATGCATTTTTATTTGAGTACGATATTACCGACTATAAATCATGGGCATATGGTCTGAAACAGGCAGGTTATGCTACGAATCCAAAGTACCCTGAAGTGATCATTAAAACAATAGAAGATAATCAGTTGTACTTATACGATAAACTCAACGGTGAGATTTTGGTTAAGAAAGATTCCTCTTCACAAAAACCAGTTGCACTGGAAATAGTGTCTTCTTCAGAACAGGAGGATTTCTCTCCTATCGCTGCCGGCCCTGCACAAAGGCCTGTTTTTTACAACAATGGTGTTAAATATATCATTGCAAAGCCAGGCGATTCTTATAAGAAACTTGCCGATGAGCTGGGTATGTTTGCTAATGAGTTGTACCGGTTCAATGATCTGAAAAAAGATGATAAAGTCATTGGGGGGCTGATCATTTATATAGAACCAAAAAAAGCAAGGGCAACAGCTCAGTTTCATGTATTTAAAAAAGGGGAAACCATGCACTCAGTCTCGCAGTACTATGGGGTGAAGCTCAAATCGATATATCGCAAAAACAGGATGGAATTTGGCACAGCTCCAAAACCCGGACAGAAGCTATGGCTCAGGAAGAAGAAACCCAGGAATTAAATTCAGGGCAATTATTCAAAATCAGGATATAAAAGGTATTTCTTCCTGATGATTTTGAATTTTTTCACACCCTCCTCCCAGCTTTTATGGATATCATCTTCACTGACTCCTTTGACAATCTGCTCCCTAAGACTCGAAGTACCGGCCAGTTTGTCGAAATAATCGTTAAAGAACTTCTCTTTAGCCCTGAAAAGCCGATACGTTCCCGTAAGCCAGAAAAGATAGAGCCTGTCAGAACAGCTGATAACGTTCAGGCCGAAATCACTCACATCATAACCCTTACACAATACGCCTTTAAAAGGTGGGTTGAGGCAGGCTCCTATTATGCTTGCAGGAGTAAAACTAAATCCGGTTTCAGGAAGGTCAGGATGTCCGAATAACTGGAAAGGTTTTGATGTTCCTCTACCCACACTGATCGCTGTTCCTTCGAACAGGCAGAGCGAAGGGTAGAGATAAACCGCACTCATATCGGGAAGATTGGGTGATGGCTTTACCGGCAAGACATAGCGGTCGTTATGATTATAATTTACAAGGGTTACCACACGCAGATCACATTTAACCTTATTTTTAAGCCATTGCTCAGCATTGATCATACCTGCATATTCACCAATGGTCATCCCGTAAACTATAGGCACAGGATGCAACCCGACAAAAGACCTGAATTTATCTTCCAATACCGGTCCATCAACGTAAAAGCCGTTTGGATTGGGACGGTCAAGAACGATGAGTGGTTTGCGGTTTTCAGCACAGGCTTCCATAACATAATGCAGTGTTGAGATATAAGTGAAAAACCTGACACCAACATCCTGCAGATCAAAAAGCACCAGATCGATATTTTTCAGTTCTCTGGGATTAATTTTTTCATTTTTGCCGTACAACGATATCACAGGTAAACCTGTTCCCGCATCCACTGAGTTCAGCACTCCTGTACCTGCATCCTCAGTACCTCTGAGACCATGTTCCGGACTGAATATCTTAACGACCTGAACACCTGCATGTATCAACGAATCAACCAGGTGAACTTTACCTATCAGCGAGGTATGATTGGCAACTACGGCAATCTTTTCACCCTTTAACAATGGGAAATACTGATCGGTGCGCTCAGCACCGGTTGTTATCACTTTGTTTTCAGGCCGGATATCATTAGGTGTCTGTGCCCTGATAAAGGTACTTATCAGAAGGGAGAAAAAAAACCATTTGATTTTGATAGTCATTTAATTTGATCGTTTTTACTTTGTTACACAGAGGCAAATTAATACATTTGCAAAGTAAAAAGATAAAATTGAACTTCGAGTTATTTTTTGCACAAAAAATTATCAGCAAACACCGGTCAGGATTTTCAAATCCTATCGTTCGGCTTGGAGTGCTGAGTATCGCCCTTGGTCTGGCACTGATGATACTTTCAGTTGCTATAGTTACCGGATTTCAGACACAAATTCGAGATAAAATTGTCGGATTCGGTTCTCATATACAAATTGCCAAGTACGAGCTTTCCAATTCTTACGAGTCACTGCCTGTTTCAAAAAATCAGACTTTTTACCCTCTTTTCCGTTCGGTTCCAGATGTGACGCATATACAGTGCTACGCTTATAAAGCAGGGATCATTAAAACAGAAAATCAGATTGAAGCAGTTGTCCTAAAAGGTGTCGGTTCTGATTACGACTGGTCCTTTTTTAAAGATAAGATATTGCAGGGTAAGCATTTCACAGTAAAAGATTCTGTAAAAACCAACGACATCCTCATCTCCGAACAGCTCGCCCGCAAACTTTCACTACGCTTAAATGATGCCGTACAGATTTACTTTATACAGGATCCTCCGCGGATGCGAAAATTTAAAATTACCGGGATTTACAAAACAGGGCTCGAAGACTTTGACCGACGGTATGCTTTCATAGACATCGGACATATACAAAAACTGAATAACTGGGGCAAAGACAGCGTGGGTGGGTTCGAACTGCTGGTCAAAGATTTCGGTATGCTTGACCAGATTAATGAAAAGGTCAAAAGATCGCTGAATTACACCCTGAGTGCAAAATCCATCAAAGAAATTTATCCTGAGCAGTTCGAATGGCTGAATATAATTAATGTTAACGTTTTCATTATTTTATCGCTGATGATCATTGTTGCCGGGATATCTGTTATATCCACAATGCTGATATTGATTCTTGAACGGACAAACACCATCGGCATTCTTAAAGCTTTGGGCACAAGGAACAGGAGCATCAGGATCATATTTATTTACAATGCTGTTTATATCACCTTGAAAGGCTTGTTCTGGGGAAACCTGATTGCTATCGGGTTATGTATTCTTCAGTTAAAAACAGGGTTTGTTAAACTTGACCAGGCCTCATATTATATGGCTACAGTGCCTGTAAATTTTAATTTTACGCATATTTTTTTAATTAATGCAGGTACAGTGGTTATTTGTACGCTCATGCTAATCATCCCTTCCTATATAATCAGCAGGGTGACACCTGTAAAAGCAATAAGGTTCAGTTAAATCCGGATTTCAGTGTTGAAGACCCTTTTTTTTTTAATATTGTCAATTTTTAAAATTAACCAAACTGATTTGGTTTGGCATTTTAAAAAATTCATTACTTTTGCAATCCTGTTCACATGAAGCCCGGATGGCGGAACAGGTAGACGCGTTGGTCTCAAAAACCAATGGGAGCAATCCCGTGCCGGTTCGATTCCGGCTCCGGGTACTTGAAAATGAAAAAGCCACTTGTAAACGAATAAATTACAAGTGGCTTCTTTTTTTAGGGTAATAATAAGGGTAATAAAAAAGAGGTTTCACTTAAATAATTATGTAAGTAATATCAACTTTCTTCATTCATAATTCCCTATCTAAGTAAAAAGTAGTAATTGTTTGATTATCTCCATTCAGAGCTATACTCAAGAAGCGACCTAAGAATATTAAAGACCAATTATTCCCTTCGTTATCTTTCGTTTCATATTGAGTGTAACTCTTTCCTGTATTATTTTGCTTTAGTTCTTTACTTTCAACTACAAAGACGTTTTTCCCTATAGATATGGTTTTTTCGTAAATGTAAATATTTACAGTTTCATAAGAGGTGTAAATCGTTTGATACTTTCCGTTTTTTATTTCTTGCATTTCTGCCTTGTCTGAAATAATATGAATTTGAGCAAAGCTCTTTAAAGTAGAAGCCAATAATAAGCAACAAATAATTAATATTTTCCTTTTCATGGTTATATAATTTTTAAGTTAATAATTCAATTCTTCGGATATTTTTAAATCTCTTAATCCTTTCTTTGTTTGATTCAGATGATTAACTAAAATATTGCCTCTTAATTCAAAAAAAAGAGGTTCAGTGGGTACTGTTCTGATAGCCCTGTTAAGGTCTTTAACAGCCTTTTTATATTCTTTTAATTCTACTAATAAAGTAGCTCTGTTATATAAAGACTGGATTGATGGCGAACTTGAACGACAAGCAAGATTTAAATATTTTAGTGCCTCCGCCTTTTGATTGAATCTTAGCAAAACACTCGCTAAATAATCAAAAACTAAGGATAAATAAGAATCAAATTTTTTGTTTTCTGAAACAACTTTTTGAAAGTCTTTTAATGCTCTTTTATAATGATTAAGCCTGTAATGAGCTATGCCTCTATTTAACAAGCAATAATCATTATCATTGTTTTTCAGGTACATTGTATAATACTTGATAGCATTTTGGTAATCGCCAGCATATAAACTTTCGTCCGCCTTTACATGACAATCATTGTCGTCAAATCTTTTTTTTTCATGGTTTGAAATTTATTGTTTTGATAATTTCATTTATTATTTCTCTTGAAAAGTTACCTTCTGTAAGGTATGCGCCAAAAGGTGATTTAGCAATGTATTGTTTTTTATATTCTTGCAATCCCTCAATCGCTTTATACCACCTGTTTTGACTTCCCTTGCGTAAAAAAATGATAAGGGCGTTCCTCCGCATTGCATTTTTAACAAGCACGAAGTTATATTCCTGAGAAGTCAAATATTTTCCTTTTAGTGCCTTGTTAAAACCGTCCCAATTCATCTTTTGAGAAGAATACGGGAAAAATTGAATATTACAAACGTGCTTTGAAAATTCCAGTTCCGTTGTTACATCAGTTATTTGCTTAAACCGTTTAGGCCAGTAATCAGAATATGAATTTAAGTCAGGATTAAGACAATAGTAGGGATAATCCATTTCACCGTATTTATGATGAAGTTGTTTCCAGAAAATATCCTTAAATTTTTCATAAAAGCCTTTTTCCCTCTCTTTTTCATCATAGCCAGGATTTAACATTAAAAGTACAACTGGAGCTTCCAAAACATTTCCCACAAAAGGGAAAGGCAAAATTTCCGTACGGATTTTAAATTCTTCATTGCTGATAAAACCATTAAATTCATTAATTATTGGTTTGTCTGCTGGTAAAATGAATTCATTACTGTTTTTTTCAAGGTTTTCCCAAGGATTAAGCATAAATTTATTTATATGCTTCCTGAGGGTTTGTGGAAGTGTGAATAATAGTAAGACAAAAAAGGGCGTGAACCCCCACTATATCCCAGCT
>Ga0114951_10001909_pt1 | contig 24681 bp, 21 predicted proteins | sample AM7aDNAmetaG_FD_88677 | JGI IMG/M metagenome (GOLD analysis project Ga0114951, IMG submission 88677) | Freshwater microbial communities from Finland to study Microbial Dark Matter (Phase II) - AM7a DNA metaG | ecosystem: Environmental > Aquatic > Freshwater > Lake | place: Finland: Lake Alinen... | reverse complement strand
GCGAGAGTCGTGCGGTGGCGTGTAGCCTTCGATGACGACCGGCATCGCCAGCGCGCTGGCGGTCGCTTCGATGTTGGCGACCAGATCGAGGTAATCTTCAAAAAATCTCAGGGGCGGAAGGAATATGTGAACCGTTCCACCGCGTGCTTCGGTGCAGAGGGCGGTCCGGATCGTGTCCGGCGATGATTCACCTTGTGCGGGGATTCCTCCCGATGCCGCAACCTGCTCCTGAAAACCTTCAGGCACGGCCGCGTCCGACGGTCGAACCAGAAAGGACTGAGTGATCGATCGTGGCGGCGGCAGCGGAGGCAGGTCCTCCCACGCGTCGCGCTCATAGATCCACGGAAAGTCGCTTTTGGCGACCCAGGGCAGGCTGTCCAGCGGGAGACGAAAACCCATGGGCGAGTCGCCGGGCATCAGGTACATGCGCTCGGAACGGAAGAACCATGGGCCGCTTTTCCAGCGGGCCCGGGGATTGCCCGTGGCATGAATTGGCAATGCATAGCCAATGACCTTCCCCAATCCGTGTTCGAAGATTTTCGCCAAACGTTTACGGTCTTCCTCGTTCTTGAGATCATTGGTGAGCGGATCGACATTCACCGGCAGTCGCCGTTCTTTCCACAGGTAATACCAGACGTCTTCGTATCCGGGGATCAGGTGATCGGGACCCACCCCCAGCCGGCGTGACAATTCCACGATGAAACGCTGGGCATCGATATCGGAATGGCCGAGTTTCTGGTCATCATCGGCAATGAGCTTGGGATCGTTCCAGATCGGAACGCCATCCTTGCGCCAATAGCACGAGAGAGCCCACCGAGGCAGGCTCTCGCCGGGATACCATTTGCCCTGCCCGTAGTGCAATGCGCCGCCCGGGGCAAACCGCTGGCGCAATCGCTTGATGAGTTTTCCTGAGAGTTGCCGTTTCTTGGCGCCCAACGCGGTAGTGTTCCATTCCGGACCGTCCATATCGTCGATCGAAACGAAGGTCGGTTCGCCGCCCATGGTGAGGCGTACGTCGCCCTTCTTGAGGTGTTCATCGACGAGATGCCCGAGCGATTCGATTTCCTGCCACTGATCCTCTGTATAGGGTTTGGTGACGCGGGGGTCTTCGTAGAATCGGCGTACGGACATGGTGTGGGAAAATTCGACTTCGCATCTATCGACGTTTCCAGTGATCGGCGCGGCGGAGGAAGGATCGGCGGTGCAGGCCAGCGGGATATGCCCCTCGCCGGTGAGCAAGCCGCTGGTGGCGTCCAGGCCGATCCATCCGGCGCCGGGGATGTAGACTTCGGTCCAAGCGTGCAGGTCGGTGAAATCCCGCTCCGGTCCAGACGGTCCGTCGAGGGATTTGACGTCCGCCGTCAGTTGAATCAAATAACCCGACGCAAACCGGGCCGCCAAACCCAAATGCCGCAGCGTCTGCACCATCAGCCACGCAAAATCCCGGCATGATCCGCATTTGAGCCGCAGCGTTTCCTCGGGCGATTGCACGCCCGGCTCCATCCGAATCAAGTATTTCAGCAGCCGGTTGATCGTGGCATTGATCTCCACCAGATAATCGACGGTGACGACTCCTTTTCTCCGCAGCTTGGCCACCAGTGCCGCAAGTTCCGGCCCGGCAGGCGACACTTCGAAATACGGCTGCAATTCCTTCCGCAGCACCGGTTCGTATTCGAATGGATATTTTTCCGCTTCTGCCGCAACAAAGAAATCGAACGGATTGATGACGGTCATTTCAGCGACCAGATCCACTTCAACGCGAAACTCCCGCGTGGGCTCCGGAAACACCAGCCGCCCGAGGTAATTCGAATACGGATCCTGCTGCCAGTTGATGAAATGCTGCTCGGGGGTGATCTTGAGGGAATAGGCGTGGATCGGCGTCCGCGCGTGCGGCGCAGTCCGCAACCGCACGATATGCGGAGACATCGCGACCGGCCGATCATACTTGTAATGCGTGACGTGGTTCAGGGCGACAAGAATGGCCATGCAGAGGAACTCCGCAAAAGATCATCGCCGCCATGCCACTGCGGCATGTTGTACGGCATCTCACGTTTCCTCTACTGATTTACCCGCTGGAAGCATTATAAGGATTGCGTGCTGCATCGCCAGCCATCAGGCGGGAGCAGGAACAGCCGGCGCGGCGGGTGCGCCGACGATCTCGACCTGCACTTTCACTTCCATGTTCTCGCACGCACTGCCATAAAGAGTGCCTGACGTCGGTGCCGTATCGCGATAATTGCGGCCATATCCCACTCGAACGTGATCCAGATTCGGCAACACGCCATTGGTGGGGTCGAAGCCTTTCCATCCGACACCCGGAATATAGAGTTGTACCCACGCGTGGGACGCGTCCGATCGTGTCGCGTGTTCTCCGGTATTGCCGGTGTAGATGTAACCGCAGACGTAGCGTGCAGGTATCCAGAGAAGCCGCGCCATCGCGATGAAAAGATTCGCGAAATCCTGGCAGACGCCCTGCTTGGCGGTGAGCACGTCGAAGGCGGTGGTCGCCAAATGCGTGACGCCGGGGAGGTAATGGAATTCACGGAATAACGTCAGGTTGATGTCGAACAGCGTTTCCAGCACATCATTCTTGTTCCGCTGGGCGAAACTCCATGCGTAGTCGTATATTTCCTTGAGCTGCGTATCGGGGAGTTCCTGCGGCGTTAGGTACGGGGTGAGGATCTTCAATTCCCAGGGCATCCAGGAAAGCGGGAACGTCGGCCGCTGGCCGAGCGTCCGCGTGAAGGAGAAGGGATCGACATCCAGAACCTCCACTTCGCTTTCGGCGGCAATCACCAACTCGCTGTAGGGATACGTGATGTCAAAATTCGCCATGAAGTTTCCGAATACGTCCTCGAATTCCGTGATATTCACACTGGGCGTGACCGAAAGACGGTACGAACGGACGCTTTGTTTCCAGTCTTCGATCGGCCGCAAGTGCAGCCTATGGCTCGACCGCTGAACGGGTCGATCGTAGCGATAGTGCGTGGTGTGGCGAATCTTCAAGAGTCGCGATGTGGCGGTTACGTCAGGCATTCCGTTCGTCTCCAAATATTTTCCATTTGAGTCTAGCGCCTGTTGTTTGCATGCTCCAACGCCAAATCGAACATTCACGCGAGGCCCACGGACTCCCATCTTCTTGACTTGCCTATCGCCTTGCGGCTATCGTTCGGTATATGTAAGGTGATTAGTTATGAGTACTCTGAATCCGCTTCACGGCCGCGGCGCGGCGGCAAATCCTACCAATCGGTTCGAGTCCACACGCTATGAACTCGACCCGGATCTTCCTGATGCGCCCGTGGATGAGGACGGGAAGGCAGCAAACCGGAATTTGCCTCTCACCCAATTCATCCCTGACAGCACACAATCCATACTTACGCACAACGATAGTCCGGATATTCCTTTCAGAACGTCGCTGAATCCTTATCGCGGCTGCGAGCACGGCTGCATTTATTGTTTTGCCCGACCCACTCACGAGTATCTCGGTATGTCCGCCGGGTTTGATTTTGAAACCAAAATTCTCGTTAAGCACGACGCACCGGAACTGCTGCGTGCGGCCCTCTACTCCCCCAGATGGCAGCCGGAAATGATCTGCATCAGCAGCATCACCGATTGCTATCAGCCCATCGAACGCAAATTGCAGATCACGCGGCGGTGTCTGGAGGTACTGGCGGAATTCCACAATCCCGTGGGAATCATCACGAAGAACGCCCTGGTGATGCGCGATCTCGATATTCTTTCCGGAATGGCCAGTTGGCAGGGTGTTCGCGTGCTGATTTCCATTACGACGCTCGATCCACACCTCACCCAGATCATGGAGCCGCGGACGAGTACGCCGGCCCGCCGGCTGGAAGCGATTCGCAGGCTCACCGCTGCGGGCGTTCCCGTGGGCGTCATGGTGGCGCCGGTGGTGCCCGGGCTTACAGATCATGAAATGCTTCCCATCCTTGAAGCGGCCCGTGATGCCGGGGCCCGCACGGCGGGATTTCAAGTGCTTCGACTACCGTATGCGGTCAAAGATCTGTTCGTGCAGTGGGTGGAGCAGCATTTTCCCGACCGCAAAAACAAGATTCTGCATCGCATCGAATCGCTGCGTGATGATAAGTTGAACTCCAGCGACTTCCATGAACGCATGCGCGGTCATGGCGTATTTGCGGAGCAGTTCAAGGAAATGTTTCAAAAGACCACGAGCCGGCTGGGGCTCAATGTACCCGACGGCGTTGCACCGATCTGTCTTGAGCGTTTCCGCCGCCCCCTGCAAAACGGCGATCAATTGCCGCTCTTTGGTGGCTGAGATTCAGTTCGTCTTGCTTGGCGAGGCACCATTGCGACCTTACACGCCGACGCCGCGGGTGATGAAGCCGCCATCGACGATGATGGTGTGGCCGTTGGTGTAGCTGGCCGCGGGACTCATCAGGTAAATCGCGGCACCGACGAGTTCTTCGGCTTTTCCGAAGCGTCCAGCGGGGGTGTGGGCCTTCAGGAATTCGCCGCGGGGTGTGCCTTCGATCAGTTTGCGGTTGAGATCGGTGGGGAAGACGCCGGGGGCGATGCCGTTGACGCGGATGCCGTACTGGGCCCATTCGTTGGCGAGGCCGCGAATAATGCCCAGGACGCCGGACTTCGAGGAGGCGTAGGCGAGGACTTCAGTAAGGGAGATGTAGGAATTGAGTGAGGCGATATTCACGATGCTGCCGCGCTCGCCGTGGGCGTCGGGCGTCTGCCCTTTCATGACGCGGCCGGCGGCCTGGTTGACGATGAAAGTGCCGGTGAGGTTGACGTCCACGATGCGGCGGAATTCTTCCACCGGCATGTCCAGCGACGGTTGCCGCTTGATCACGCCAGCCGAGTTCACAACCGCATCCACCCGCCCATACTTCTTCACCGCAAACTCAAACGCCGCCTTGACGCTCGCCTCATCGGCGACGTTCATCGGCGTGGCATCGTGATCTTTCCCAAACGCCGCCAGTTCTTTCTTAATCGCCGCAACCTTGTCAGGATTGGTCGATCCAGCAACCACCTTTGCACCAGCCTCGGCACATCCAAGTGCGATGGCGCGACCAATGCCGGAAGTACCGCCGGTGACGAGCACGATTTTGTTGGTGATGCTAAAGGGAGTATACATAGGATATCCTTCATGTTGAGTAAGACAGTTTTCCAGTTCCCAGACGCAAATTTCACCGAATGCCTCAACGGCCCAAGACTCTCAGCCAAATTTTCGACAGGAATGATCGCTGTGACTTGTTTTTGGCTACGGACGATGGGGAACTCACAATGTCGTACCCGGTTGAACCGTCGGACATTCTGCGTGAGACTACGGTTGGTTGCGACCGTTTGTTCGTGGGTATACTGAATTGTTTTTCGTGCTCTGCGATTGCCAAACTCAGTGGGCCTTTCCCACCTGGAGAAAGGTCGTTCTCTGTTTCCGCATCGTTGAATTTCCAGACGTAAGCTTGTCTGGTTCCTTGTCTATACCACTTCTCAAAATCAAGGCCGAACTGGCGCATGGCTGCAAATAATCCGGCCCCGTCAATTTCCTCCACAGGCACTTCTGATTCGCATGGTAACTGGTTGCCAATCTGGAGCGCCTGGAAGAGAGCCGAAGTGCAGTTCCAATAGAGGCGTACCACCTTCCCCCTATCGGCGACAAAGAGGCCAAAAGACCCGCTTACTGTTTCGGCTACGCAAGCCACTAGCAGCGAGTCTATCCGTACTGAGACATCCCGCAATTTGTCATACTCGGAAGCGGAAAGAAGCATTGAACTATCCAAAACGAAAGAACAACCATCCAGCTCTCCTGCCAGAATACCATCCTCGCCGCGCTCAAATGGGGCTTCGGCGGTCGGCTCGACTGAACCTCGATCGGAGAACTCCCCGAACGATTCGGCTAGCGCTGCCAACAACGCTGTCCAACTAGTCTTTGCCGCAATCACGCCAAAATGCATGCCCATCGTCTGTTCCTCAGAGTGCAACATTCTTCAGAGTAGTTATGTCGAGTTTGAAGCTGCATTCGGCAGCGATGTGCTTGAGGGCGTCCACTTCGGCCTGCGTAAATAAGAGTCCCTGATACTTGGCGCTGAGCGCTGCGCTATTCGCTTCGATCTGGCCGGGCAGCATAGCCTTTTCATTGCCGTGGCCGAGGATGTCGGCGATCACTGCTTTCACGTTGGCTTTCTGATCGCGGCCGGCACCGAAGGTGCCAGAACTGATGGCATCAGGGCGGATGCACTGAAAGAAGAAACAGCACGTACCCTTTTCACCCGCAGGCACTTTGTCCCAGCGATTGCGGATGGTCGGCAGGCTTCCGCCGATATAAGCCGCGTAAAGTTCGTCGATCAGCGAGAGGCCGTAACCTTTGTGCTGGCCGAAGGGGAAGAGGGCTTTGATTTTATTGGGGTCGGTAGTTTCGTTGCCGTGCTCGTCGACGCCGCTGCCGGGAGCGAGCTGTTTGCCTTCGCGGACGAATTGCTGCACGCGGCCCATGGCAACAATGCTGGTGGCCCAGTCGATACAGATGGGAAAGCCGATGACGTCCTGCGTGGGGAAGCCCCACGAGTGCGGGTTGGTGCCCAGCGTCGGGTATTTTCCGCCGAAGGGAACAACTTCCGCGAGTGCCGCGGTGCAACAGGTGTAGGCGATGTAGCCTTTGTTGGCCGCGTCTATGACATAGCCGCCGCCCCAGAGGTAATGGAAGGCGTTATCCACGGCGACAATGCCGGTGCCGTATTCATCGGCGAGTTTCATGGCGCGGTCCATCGCCTCGAAAGCCACGGCCTGACCGAGTTTGCGATTGGCGTTCCACTTTTCGACCGCTTTGAATTTGCTCGGAAGCTTTTCGATGGTCGCACCCGGCTTGCAGCCTCCGGCCTTTGAGCCGAACAACTCATCGAGGTGCAGCGCCTTGATGGCATTGTGCGTCTTGATGCCATGCCAGGCGGTCAGCTCCGAGAACCGCGCCCCGGCCTCCGCTTCCTGTTGGCTGTAGCCGCGATGGCGATAGGCCGCCGCTACCAAACTATTATGCAATTGGACAGGCACAAGATAACTGGTGGCCATGGAAAAGCTGCTCCAAAACAGTACATTCAACCAGAACGCCTACGATACAAGCACGCGTTATCCATGCCAAGCCCGGTAACGGACGCCGACGCCGATTCTGCTGGATATCATGCGTGAATCGGGTTTGCTTGACTCATAAGAATGCAATCCATACGGTAGGCACCGATCGTTGGACAATTCGATCGAGGCCCAAGAATGCAAAGTGAATTTCATCTTCTCAAGCCCCCTGCAACATATCAGAGACTTGGATGCATTCTCCCACGCGGAGCGCCGGGGACCTTTGATGCGCACGTTACCGGTGACCCTTGCGTCGTATGGGATGAATCCGCAAAGGCCTATCGCATGTTCTACTTCGCCCAGGGAGGCGATGATCAGAAACCCGGTTGCTGCAATGCACAGGCACTCATCCGTATCCACGGCGATCAACTCCAACTCGAAAAATTGGGGCCGATTGTGTACCGAAATCAAGATCAACTGCTGGATTCCGCCCACAAGCCGTGGATCATCATGAATCCGTACAAGCCCGCAGAACCGGCGCGTCCAGACGGCCGCATCTGGCTGCTCACCGCATCACACAAAGGGCCGCACAAAGTCGTGCAGGTTGCCAAGGCGGACGATCTTGCCGGTCCCTGGGATGTTCAGCGAGAGCCCCTGGTGGATGTCGGCCCGGACGATGCGTTCGACGGATACCATGCCGACTCCCCCACCGGATGGTATTTCCCGGATCGCCAGGAAGTGCTCATTTTCTACAAAGGGTATCCGCAGGTCCCGCAGCGCGATCAGCCGGAATCTTTGTGGGGATCGAGCCTTGCGGTTGCAAGCATGGCGCCGACTGACGCCGTGGCACGCAAGCTTGGAAAAATGATCGCACCGGTGCAGCGGCATGGGCATTGGGCGAGCGGATGGGTCGGACCCATGCAATTGTTCCCCTCCGCCGGCAGCGGTTGGTGGGGCATGTTCAATGCCAGTCCGACATCGCCTGCCCCGGTTGAACAGTCGCCGTGGATGCGCGAGCCCGCTCCATCCCAGGCCGGTTGGGCATTCACATCCGAGGCATTGCCCATCACCGGCTGGCAGGTTCAGGACCAGCCCATCTTGCGGGTGGATCGCCTTACGGAAGCCGAGGCTGCGGATCGCGAAGGGGTGAACTTCTGGCGGCATCATCTGGCGGTGCTGCGCGATGGCCGCATGCTGTTGCTCTACAACTCCGGTCCGTATGGCCATGAGCGCATGTTCGGCCGCTGGGCCGAGCGTCCCACATGAGCGGCATAGCGGATCAGTGTCCGCCGCCGCTGCCGGGGATGATGTCAATCTGCGGCCGATTCTTCTCGGGCCAATCCAGATGAAAGAATTTTCCACGCGGGGCATCGGTGCGTTCGTAGGTATGGGCGCCGAAGTAATCCCGCTGCGCCTGAAGCAGATTGGCGGGGAGCCGGGCGGAGCGATAGCCATCATAGTAGGCGAGCGCGGACATGAAGGCCGGGGCAGCGGCGCCTTTCTCGGCGGCGACGACGACGACTTTGCGCCAGTTCTCCTGGGCCTGCTGAATCTGCTCGTTGAAGTAGGGGTCGAGCATGAGATTCACGAGATCGGGATTCCTGGTGTAGGCGTCGGTGATCTTCTGCAGGAAGCGGGCGCGAATGATGCAGCCGCCGCGCCAGATGCTGGCGATTTCGGCGAAGTGGAGTTTCCAGTTGTATTCCTTCTGAGCTTCACGCATGAGTTGGAAGCCCTGGGCGTAGGCACAGATCTTGGAGCAATAGAGGGCATCGCGGATGGCGGCGATGAGGTCGTCCTTCTTGCCGCGGTAGGCGACGACCCTGGGCCCTTTGAGCTGCTTGGATGCGACGACGCGCTCCTCTTTGAGAGCCGAGAGGCAGCGGGCGAAGACGGCCTCGGCAATGGCGTTGGCGGGGATGCCCAAGTCGAGGGCGCTGGTGCTGGTCCACTTGCCGGTGCCTTTCTGGCCGGCGGTGTCGAGGACGTAATCGACGAAGAACTTGCCTTCGTGTTTGGGGTCGGGCTGTTTGAGAATGTCGGCGGTGATCTGGATGAGGTAGCTGTCGAGTTCGCCGGTGTTCCACTGGGTGAAGACCTCGCCGATTTCATTGGCGGGCATGCGGAGGAGATGGGACATCAGGAAGTACGCTTCGCAGATGAGCTGCATGTCGATGTATTCGATGCCGTTGTGGACCATTTTGACGTAATGGCCGGCACCGTTGGGTCCGATGTAGGCGGTGCAGGGAACGCCGCCGATGACGGGCTTGCCGGGGGCGTAATCTTCGAGGGGTTTGCCGGTGGCGGCGTCGACCTTCGCGGCAACGGCTTCCCAGATGGGTTTGAGGTGCTGCCAGGAATCAGGATGGCCGCCGGGCATCATCGAGGGGCCGAAGCGCGCGCCGAGTTCGCCGCCGGAGACGCCTGAGCCGAAGAACCGGCATTTGTCGGCATATTCTTTCTCGCGACGGATGGTGTCGGTCCAGAGCGAGTTGCCGCAGTCGACGACGATGTCGTCCTTGTCGATGCCGGTCTCGATGAGTTGCTTGACGACGGCATCGACGGCCGCGCCCGCTTTGACGAGAATGATGATCTTCCGCGGCTTCTTAATGGCGGCGACGAATTCCTTCAGCGATTCGCAGCCGACGAGGCCGCCTGGCGGATTTTCACGGGCGATGAATTTCTTCATCACCTCGGTGGTGCGGTTGTAGACCGCCACCTTGTACCCGTGATCCGCGATGTTAAGGGCGAGGTTTTCGCCCATGACGGCGAGACCGATGAGACCGACATCGGCAATAGCTTGCTGAGGCATTTTTCTGACTCCAAAAATATTTCTGATCGAACAAATGCTATCTATGCCGCGAGGCTTTGCGCAATGCAAATAAGGCATAGCCCAAGAGAAGTACTATAAAACCAACCACAGCACCTGTGACTAGCAGGATCGTTTCAAACTCACTTGCCCTGTCTCCCAGTTTGCTATTGACTATAGCGCTTCCACCAAGAAGCAGGAATCCTGCAATCAAGAGACTTGCACTGATAGCTTTCCATTGATTTGGGTACGTTCGATAGAGCCATTCTGCCAACCCTTGGAAAATGAATCTCAGCATGATGAAACCTCTCTAAATGAAAGTTGTTTCTAGAATTTGTTGGCCTGGATGAAATCCAGGCTGACTCAATATTTGCTCCATCGTCTTGGTTTCAGATCACGCTCTTGAATGCGATGAATACTCCGACTGCCAATAGTATGACGCCGAGGCAACCGGCGCGCGCCGGCGTCTGAAAAGAGGAGGGAAGAGAACTTCGCAGGGCTGCGTCCCGCTCATCGATAACGTCTTTGGCGTCTTTCAAGCCGGCGCCGGTCACCTCGCGGTACAGCTTGATCGCCCCAATCTTGCGTCCCGCAAAAATTTCAGCATCGATGGGTTTCCATTGTTCTTCTGTAAGATTCGCGACCATGGTGACCTCAGAATTTGTTGGCCTGAATGAAATCCGTTCCGCCGTTTAGGAACTCGACAATATTCGTCACGGCGCGCATCGCCTGGCGTTCCACGCTCTCAAATGTGCGGCTGCCGACGTGTGGCGTGATGATGATGTTATCGACGCCGCAGAACGGATGGCCCGGCGATTGCGGTTCGTGTTCCAGCACATCTGCGGCGTAGCCGCCAAGCCGGCCGATCTTGCACGCTTCGGCGACGTCGCCCTCGTTGACCAGTCCGCCGCGGGCCGTGTTGATGACGACCGCGCCTTTTTTCATTTTGCTGATCAGCGACTTATTGATGAAGCCGCGATTGTTCTCGTCGAGGTTCATGTGCAGTGAAACGAAGTCGGCTTCCAGAACCGCGTCCGCGGCGGTCGGGGCGCGATCGACGCGATACGCGTTGGCAAACGCTTCATCCCAGTAGAGGTCAAAGCCGACCGCCTTCATATCGAACGCGGCAGCCCGTTTGATCACTTCCTTGCCGATGCGGCCGACGCCGAGCACCGCAATTTTCTTGCCCGCCAGCTCCGAACCGGTGATGCGCTTCCATCCACCGGACTTGGTGGATTTCACATGCGGCCAGAAATGTTTGGCGATGGCGATCATCAGACCGAAGGTGTGCTCGGCAACGGTGGTGTGATTGACACCGGGCGTGAAGAGCACGGGAATCTTCCTGCTGGTGGCATGCTTTACATCAATGGAATCGAGGCCGATGCCGTACTTCGCGATGACTTTCAATCGTGGCAGGGCCGCGTCGATGACTTTCGCGGAAATGATGTCGTCGCCGTTGAGGAGCCCGTCAAAGCCGCCATCCTTGGTCACCAGATCAAGAATCTGTTGTTCCGAGAGCGGGCCGCGGGCGGTGACGACTTCGAAGCCGCTGGCGGCGAGTGTTTGATGATGCTTCCCAGGCGTGTCCTGGAAGCTGGTGGTGGTGAGAAGTATACGCACGATGTGTGATCTCCTGACTATCAAGAAAAGGGAGACATTATACCGTTATCGCCTGTTACCGCGCGAGGAAGTCGCGGAAGTTTTTTCTGAAAAGACGGTTCACGTCCGCGTCGATGTCGTGGGTGGCCAGGGGCCAGCCTGTCGCAACCACGTCTGCATATTTATCCACCAGCACCTTGCCGATGATCGCCCGGCTGTGTTCCCACTTGTAGAGCAGCTGGTCGAGGACGCGGCAATCGGAATGCTGGGGAATCATGCTCGTACCGAGCAGTTCGAACCGCATGCGAGTGATTTCCTCGATCAGGCAGGGATTATTGAGGAACCACCAGCAGCCGAAGATCATCAGGTTGCCGAACTTCCGGGCGGCGACGGCGAGCTCATGTTGGTTTTCGCGGGCCAGCATGGTGCAGAAGAATTTGTTTTGCGGAAAAGCATTGCAGAGGCGCGCGACGGAACTCACATCCGAGAGGCCGCCCATATCCGCGGCATCACGCAGTGACGGATTCACACCGCGGCGCGAGCCGATCATCATGGCAAACGGAAGGTTGCGTTCGGCACATACTGGAAGGATGACTTTCTCCAGGGCCACCTGGCCGGCCTGGGCGACGGGGTCATGTTCCGGCGCCGGGTACGAAAAGCTTGGCGGAAGCGACAGTGCGACATAAATCGCCTTCTGGCGGTCGATCCATTCGGCAAGGAATCTACGGGCCTCATCGACGTTGCGATCCGACAGATTTTTCCCGTCGCCTGCGTCGTAGCCCCATTCATTCAGCTTCTGCGCTGCCGCGGGCCAGTTGCATAGGATCGGATCGATCCGCAGCACCGCCTCAAAACGCGGATCGCGGAGCTTTTCGGGATCTTTCAGCCATCGGGCGCGCTCGTTGTCGCTGAAAACTTCGTTAGTCATGGTGATGCTCTCCACGTGAGAGATTTCCATCACCTTATCGATGTACTTGCTGGGATCCTGCTGGGCGAACCATTTGCGGAGCTTGGCGAGATCCTTATTTTTCGGAACTTCCAGGCCGAGGAGGTCGAGGCTCGTAAGGACGCCGCGGCAAGCCTCGGAAACCGGCGTGCGATCGACGAAAAGATTTTTCCAGATGTGATCGGCCTGGGCGGTTTTGGGCAGGCTCCAGAACTGCTCGTAGGACATGCCGCCCTCGCCCGCGGCGGGAACGACACGAAAGACTTCTGCGACGAGATAGTGGTAGGTCAGCAGCTCGTCGAGACCCCAGAGAAAGAGCCCGGCGGGATCGGTCGCGGAGCCGCCCTTGCCGGCGCGATGAGGCACCGGCGTGCCGAAGCACGGCGGATACAGGTGCGTGTGCATGTCTACGATAGGTTGCTTGCGCAAGGCCTTGCCGACGGCCTTTTCAATATCCGAGCGTTTCTTGAGCTTCGCCATAAATCCTCCGGGCGCGAAAGCTCACAGAATACTGCGCCAGCCGCTTGCGGACCAGTATTTGACGTTACTTTGACATCACTTCGCAGCCTTGGCGGGCTTGGCGTCGGATTTCTCGGCTTTCTCCGCCTTGGCGACGGGCCGGCCGGTTTCCGGTTCCTTTTCCTTGGGCGGGGGATTTTCAATGGCATAGCGAACGGCAAGAACCTTCTCGCGAATCTCCTTGGCTACTTCGCGATTATCCTTAAGGAACTGGCGGGCCTGTTCACGTCCCTGGCCCAGGCGAACCTGTCCATAGTTGAACCAAGCCCCCGACTTTTCGATCACGTTCTCGGTCACGCCGATGTCGAGAAGGTCGCCTTCATACGAAATGCCGCCATCGAAGAGAATGTCGAACTCAGCCTCGCGGAAAGGCGGGGCAATCTTGTTCTTCACGATCTTGCAGCGGACGTGATTGCCGATGGCGACGTCGCCTTCCTTGATCTGCTGCACCCGGCGAATATCGAGGCGGACCGACGCATAGAACTTGAGCGCGTTGCCGCCGGTGGTGGTTTCCGGGTTGCCGTACATCACGCCGATCTTCATGCGGATCTGGTTGATGAAGATTACCAAGGCCTTCGATTTGGAAACGGCGCCGGTGAGTTTTCGCATGGCTTGAGACATGAGCCGGGCCTGCACGCCCATGGTGGCATCGCCCATTTCGCCTTCGATTTCGGCCTTCGGAATGAGCGCCGCAACCGAATCGATCACGATGACATCGACCGCATTGGAACGCACCAGCATCTCGACGATTTCCAGTGCCTGCTCGCCGGAATCCGGCTGCGACACCAGAAGTTCCTTCAGCGACACACCCAGCTTCTTCGCCCACGTCGGATCAAGCGCGTGCTCCGCATCAACAAACGCCGACACGCCGCCCAGCTTCTGCGCCTCCGCGATGATGTGGAGGCAGAGCGTTGTCTTGCCGGAAGATTCCGGGCCGAAGACTTCCACGATGCGGCCGCGGGGCATCCCTTTACCGCCCAGCGCCAGGTCCAGTGACAACGCGCCGGTCGGAATTCCTTCGATAGCCAGGGGATTGGCGCCATCCAGGGACATGATCGCGCCCTTGCCGTAGGTCTTTTCAATCTGGGCCAGGGCCCGGTCGAGGGCGGCATCGCGCGCTGTGGGAGCTTCTTTGGACATGGGGTCTCCTTCCGTGGTTTCTGAGGGTGAATGGTGTTCGGGAGTATACCGAACGGATACAGAACGTCAAGTGCCCGCGGACAAATCAATCATTGCGAAGCGCGGCCGGCGTGATGCCCCGCAAAGCCCATCGTAAAGAGAGCCAGATCGAGATCCAACCGGTCAGAAATATGGCTGCAAAGCTCGCCAGCAGCGAAGGCCAATTGATGCTGCGTGCTGCCGGTGCGACGGCAATCAGTGCCGTAATTGTTCCCAGCAACAAACCCGCGGCAAGAAGGGCCGTGTTTTCCATCAGGATCAGCATCGCGATTTTCTGCCGGGAAAATCCCACCGCCAGCAGAAGCGCCAGTTCACTCCGCCGTTCCAATGTCGAACGCAGCAACACGACCGCCAGCCCCAGCGTCCCCAGCAGCAGACCGAATCCGCCCAGCGTCTGAAACGTCGCCAGATATGTGTTGGCAACTTCCTTGTACCGGGCGAGGCGGGCGGTGGTTGACTCGACAGTCACCGAAAATTCGTCGAGTTCGGATTCGAGCAGGCGAGCCAGTGGCTCGGCGTCTTGGGCAGGGCATTCGATAAGGACGACGGAAGTGCCGGTTTGAAGGGGGAAAAATGTCGTGAATCGTTTTTCTTCAATCATCAGTTCGGATTGTAGGACGCAGTCATTGAGGGTCCGGAAGTATTTCATTGTGATCGTCTCGCCGCGCTGATCGACCATGGCAAATGAATCACCAAGATTGGCGTGGAGAATGTACTTCAGAGAATCGGCATTTACGGAGACGAAGGCTTCGTTGGGGGATTGGCGATAACTGACTTCGGTAACTCCATCGAACATAGTCGAGCCTCGGCCGAACTTTTGAAGGATCGCGTGAGGGACGCCAAGAATGGTGGGCTGCGTCGGCTTCGTCATATTGAGACACGAGATGTCCTGGCCTTGATAGGCGCAAAGATTGGTGAAGTGTGCGCAGGTGAGAAGCGGACTCTCAGCATCGCGTAGACCGAGGATCTTGCGGCCCGCGGGAGTATTGAGATCGCCGAGCAGCGGAATGTCTGCCGTCAGTATCAGCCGATAGCCGCCCGTGCCAGAGGGAATCAGTGCGGGATCGATCACGGATTGTTGCTTCATCGACGCGACGAGGATGAGAATGAACGATGCGAACGCAAGCAGCGCGATCACCAGCAACGAACGCGTCGGGCGCAGGCGAGCGCTGCGAGCGGCGAGTTGGTGAAGCTGTAAAGTGCAAGTGTCCAGTTTCAAAGGATTCCGCAGGTAAACGCGGATCGCCACAAGGACAGCCAGCAAGAGCAACGCCCCCGCTGAAAGACATGTAAGTTCGGAAGACATCACATGGAGAGCCGCCGAGAGCAACAAGGCCATTGCGGCCAGCGCGAGGAGCCACGGAATGGCGTAGCGGACAGCGACCCTCGAAGATTTCCGACTACCAGACGACCCCCGTTCAGACAGATTACCGCCCAACAAAACGAGAGGACGAAATTTGACGAGTTGCCGGCAGGAAAGATAAAGCGTGGCCACCGCAAATAGCAGCGAGAGAGCCGCGCCGATGGAGAGGGAATCCGCGGATGCCGCGAGATGAAGGTTCGTCGTCCCAACGGCAGGCAGCCACAGAGTCGTCAGCAATTTGAGCATCAACGCGGTGTAGGCGATCCCCCCCACCGTGCCCAGTGCGGTTCCGATCACGGAAAGTGTGATGCCTTCCAGCAGCACGATTCGACGAATGCGCTGCGGCGAAAACCCGAGGGCTGCCAGCAGTCCAAGCTGCCGCGTCCGTTGCTCGATCGATAACCGAAATAACAATGAGAGCAGGATCAATGCGGAGAGTATCAGGAAAAACGAAAACCCGATGAACAGACCGGAAAAATCGGTCGAGCCCGAAGCCGCAGCCAGTTGCTGCTGGCGAATCGGCTGAAAAACGAAGCCGAAATCCGCGGGGTTGAGGTGCGTGAGGATGGCCGACTGCCAATCCTTCAAGGCGGGCTTTTCAGTTGTAACCATGAGGCGCGCGGAGGTGAGAGCCCCCAGCGGCGTGCCCCAAAGAAAGCGGGCATCGTCCAAGCTGAGAAAAAACTTCGGGGCCGCCCGGTGAGCGTTCCAATAGTCCTCATCCGCAGGGGTGACAAGTTTGCGATCGAAAGGAAAACCCTCCGGCGGCGACCAGTCGGCCATAGTGTCGGCATCGGTAAAGCCGGGGTAATCGGGCGTGAGTGCGGGGTCCGCGCCGATGCCCGTCATGGGAAGAATGCGGACGATCTTGAAAGCATGCGGCGCGGGCGTATCGACCAGGGTTCCATTTTCGAGACGCTTGAAAAACGAAAACGTGATCGTGTCGCCAACGGCAGCATGAAGCTGACCGGCCGTCCACTGGTTGATGGCGACTTCGCCGAGGTTCAATACCCCCCCACCGACCTCGGCATTCGTGCCTGTGGCAATGACATAATGAAGCGAAGACCGCACAGTTGCAGCCGACTGCAGCTCGACCTTATTTAAGAGGTAGGTGGAGAAGAGTTGGGCGTTGGGCGCGGCTACCTTGATGGCGGCTTCAACGTTGGAGCGAAGGAACGCAGAACGGGACGAAAGCTGCAGTTGATTGGAATCGCGAACCGCCGCAAGCGAGAGCCCGTAATCGGAAAGATTCAAATGGCTCTTCAGGGCATCAAGGGCAGGAACGGCAGAGATCGTTTGGTTGACATATTGCAGGTACCGATTCTTCGCGGGCTCTGGCATCGAAGATAGAGAATCATGAGTGAACACAAGAAGATTCGCAGCACCCGGGCGATCGATTGCGGATTGCAGATCATGCAGATTCAGCCAGGCGTTGCGCGGCGACCGTTGCGAAGGAGCCAGCGAAAAGAGCGCGAGAATATTCGGCTGCGTTTCGATGCGATCGATGATCGCAGATGTCGAGGCGAGTACATCGGCTCTGGAGCGGCGGGAAAGAGCCGCATCAGTCGGGATATCTGAAGGAAGCGGCATCGTCAGATTCACACGAGCACCGGCTGCGACATCGAGCGCCGTTGCGAGAGGCGCATTGATGACCACCTTGCCGGAATGTACCGCAGTCGCAGGAAGGTCAAGGGCGAAGAATTGCGTTCCGTTGGCGCTGTGCTTGGCCGTGAGATCGACCGCACGGCCCTTGAGCGACAGGCCCGCGTGTGCCGTTCCGTACATTGCAGCAAAGTCATGATCCCGATTAAGCCGGTCCGCAAACGACGCGTCGAAAAAGCCCGGGGTGACAAGGACTGAGTCAATGGGGCCCAACCGGGCTGTCGCCAAATCACGGAGACTGGCCCGCACGGAATCTCCCACCAGCAGCGAGCCCGTCAGAACGGCCGTCGCCAGCGCGATACCGGCGATGAGCGCAGCATTGAGGCCGCGATAGTGCAACATCGAACGGAAGATGAGCGTGTGAAGTCTCAAAGCGCAAGGCTCAATTTTCAAGTGACAAGGATTCCATCGCGCATCGTCAATGTCGTATCGAAGCGGCCCGCCAGCGCCGGATTATGCGTGACGGCCAGCAAAGTTTCGCCCGTCTCACCGGCCACATCCAGCAGCAATTGCATGATCGATTCAGCGGTGTGCGGGTCAAGATTTCCCGTCGGTTCGTCGGCCAGCAGCAATGAAGGTTGATTCATCAGCGCCCGCGCGATCGCCACACGCTGCCGCTCGCCACCGGAAAGCTGTGCCGGCAAATGAGTCCGGCGATTCGCCAGGCCCACGCGGTCGAGCAGTGACAGTGCACGGTCGGCATCCGATTTTGATGCGGAGCCGCTCGCCAACCTAGGCAAGAGAATGTTTTCCAGCGCGGAAAGCTGCGGCAGCAGGTGATGATCCTGAAACACGAAGCCGATGTGCCGGGCGCGGAATGATGCCAGATCGGTGGCCGAGAGTTTGCATGGATCGATGCGGCCCGAGCCTGTCACTCCGTTTTTTTCGGTTGTACTTTCGTAAGTGACCTCTCCGGACGTCGGCGCATCGAGCGTGCCGAGAATGTTCAGTAGCGTCGATTTCCCGGAACCCGACGGGCCGAGAATCGCCACCGTCTGTCCCGAAGCAATCGCCAGCGTGATTCCGGTCAGAACGACCAACGGCTCGGCAGGCGTAGGATAGCTCTTACAGAGATTGGAAAGCTGCAGTTGCATACGGTTCTCTCAAGAAGACGCGCGGGCATCAATGGCTTCCTGACAAAGCTTAGCGATTTTCTCCGCCATGTGTTGGCCGGTGAAACTCTCAAGGATGGCCGGCCGGGCACGGGCCGCAAGTTCTGCAAGCCGCGCCGGATCGCTATATAGATCTCGAATAGCTGCGGCCAGTGCGATGGGATCGTTGGGAGGCACCAGGTGCATCGCCCCGGTGCGCTGCGCCAGTTCGGGAAACGTGCCGTGGGCCGGGGCGATCACCGGAACTCCCCGCGAAAGTGATTCCAGTGCGAAGATGCCCTTGGATTCTGGATAACGCGTCGGCACACAGAAGAGATTGGCCGCATCGAGCATCTTCAGTTTGTCCGCCAGATCGACCTCGCCACGATAGCGCATGGAATCCGCAAGACCGTAGACGGCAATGCGCTCCTGCAGGATGCGGTGCCAGGCCTTGTACTGCGGCCCAAGATAACCCGCGTAATCGAGGCGAATGCCCGCAGTGCCGGAAAATTCTTTAAGTTGAAAGAATGCTTCGATGAGTTGGTCCGTGCCTTTGTCAGGACAGACACGGGCCAGTGAAGCCACGACAAATTCGGAACTCCGCGTTCTGCGTTCATCGCTTCTTGGAGCGTGAACGATTTCATCGGCAAGACCCGGATAGACGACCGCAATCTGCTCCCGCGGCAAGCCGAGATAACCGGCCATCTTCTCCGCGTAGTACGCGCTGGTGGCGACGAAGCGGGAAATATGCGGCGCTGCGGCACGTATCAATTCCCGAATATTTTCCCGATCCGGGTCGTTCATCGCGTCGAGAAAGACATCCTCACCTGTGAGTTCGCAGATCACGGGGCAGTGCAGCTTTTCGCCCAGCGCTTCGGCCATGCCGATGAACATGAGGTTCGGCAGAATAAGAACCTCGGGACGAATTTCATCGGCTAGAAACTTGATGAGGCGGCGAAGTTCCTTGTACGTTGGCCCGTTGTACCCGAGAAGAATATCGCGGGTCAGACCAGCCAGTCTGGCGGGCGACGTGCCTGCACCCATGTTGCCGGCCGCGCGGAGCAGCCACGGGCGATCGAAAAGCCAGTCGAAAATGCGGGGCGTATAGCGGAACAGTTTCGAGGCGTGCTGCAAATAGACGTTGATGCCGCCGTAGAAAATCTCCGGCGAGGCCACGCCGCGGGTATCCGTACGCAGCGGCGTGTAGAGGGGAACCAGCGTGACGTCATGCTGCAATTTCAACAGCGCGGCCGCGAGGGTATTGTCGCGCAGGCATGAACCGCAATACATGCCGGCGGCGCCGGCGGCGAGAATGCAGATGCGAAGCGACATGGTGCAAGTTTCAACCTTCAGGTCTGCACTTGCAAGGGCGTAATCGGATTTCACGTCGGTAACAAAATCGTAACTACGCCCCATCGATCGACTGCTCACTGGCGACACAAGGTGCTCCGGTGCGGTCACCTCCGGCCTCCAAGCGGAGATGCCAGCGATCGGCATAGCGGCGGCGGACCACAAACGTGACACCGGCGAGTGCAAGGACGCCCATGCATGTAAGTTGTGAGAAAGTGAACCCTAACGCGATTGCGGGGTTATCTGCCCGAAAAACTTCGAGAGCAAAGCGGCTGGCGGCATACAGTATGGCCATGTGAAGAAAGATTTCGCCGCTGATGCGCCGGCGGGGAATGCCTGCCAGCAGCAGAAGTGCAATCAAAAGGGCCGCCGCGGACTCGAACAATTGTGTAGGATAAACCGGTAGCGAAGTCGCGGCGATTTCAAGAATCTGGCCACGCTGCAGTTGATGGGCCCACGCAAAAGAGTTGCGCGGGAAACTCACTGAAATCAGCATGCTCGAATCGCAGACGCGACCGTAGCAGCAGCCTGCAAAAAAACATCCGATGCGGCCAAACGCGACGCCGAGCATCACGGGCGCCGCCAGCGCGTCGCCAAGCTTTCCCAGCGGCACGCGGTTGAGCAGTGCCGCCCCAATGCCGGCGATCGTGGCCACCAGCAACGCACCAAAAAGCACGCTGCCGTGGACGTGATCGGTAGTGGTACGATCGCTGAACCATCCGAACAGCCAGGCGCCAATCAGACCGGCCGCGGTAAGAAGCGGAAGCAGGACGTCAATGAAATGGGGTGCGATCCCGACACGTCGGCCAAGATGACGCGCCAGCAGCCATGCGGCGACAATTCCGATCACGATCATCGCGCCGTACGCCGTGATGGGAGGATGCTCGAACAGCAGCGGATGCATGCTATGGCTGGTCTTTCTTGGGCTCCGTCGTTGCCGGCGCGATACCTTTCTTATGACCCAGGCCTACCTCGACCGAACTGCGCAATTGCACAACGCGATCCAACTCCTCTTTGTCGAGCTTCCGAAAAGTCGTCGGCCCGCTCTTGTCGTAAAGCTCTTCCTTATTCAGGTTTTGCTTAATGGCGGCTTCCATCTGCTCGCGCGTCGTCGCGTTCTGCACGGCATCAATATCATCCTTCACCTGCCGGATGGACAATTGATTTTTGTCCTTCTTGTAATTGATGATACTGTAAAACAGTTTGGCGTCATTTTGCTTGTCGAGATAGTCCAGATTGTCGAGCGACTCCATGCAGAAAAAGTGTTCATCCCCAAGCGGCGCCGTCCAGGCGCGGTAGTTGAGAAGTGCCGCCTCCTTTACCGTGCCGTCATCATTTTTCTTGCCTTCCAAGTATTGCACGTAATAGGTGTGCGCAGCCAGCGGGCGAACAACCACGATTACCTGGTCGGCATTCTTGGCGTCGGCAGGGGGAACAATTTCCCACACGCCAATCAGATCCTTGTCGATCACCGCCTTCTCCGGATCGCCGATAGGCGCCGGCAGACACGCAAACGTCGTCAACAGAATGACCGCCAGCGGCACAAAAAACAGCAGTGAGATCAGCGTGATTCGACGGGAACGAACAACATCCTTGATCGCCATGTATGTTCCTCCTTCTTGCCATCATTATATCAAGAGATGACTATCAACTGGATGCCGAAGTATAACTCCGCAGAGCAAACTTCCAGAAACACCGCGTCACGACGAACAGCGTCAGGGCCACGGCAGCCTCGATCAGAATAAACGCAGCGCTGTGCTGGCCGCGCATCACCTCTGCCGGAACGGTCGTCAAGAACGCCACCGGTAAAATGAACGTAAAGAAAAACTGATAGGCCACAGGATAAGCGGACATCGGATACTTGCCCGCCTCCAGAAATGATCGAAGAACCTCCGTGGCATTCCAGACCTTCGTGAACCAGATGGTCGTCGTGGCGACCGCGAACCAGAGGGTATAGAGGATGATGCCCGAAAGAATCATCGGAATGATGCCCAGCGCATAAGCGGCGGCCGGAAGCGGCACCTGCATGCCGGCGTAAACGAGCAATACCAGCGCAAAGACAACGTTGGGAAATCCCCACGGAGACATGTTGCGTGTGGAAAGCTGAAATTGTGGGTCGAGAGGTTTGAGCAAAATGAAATCCAGCGTGCCGTTCTGCACGTGCTGCACGATCCGCGAAAGATTGGGGCTCAGCAGCGTCGAAGCCATGCCGTCGAGAAGCGTGAAGAGACCGACGACCAGCAGTGCTTCATGCCACGACCACCCCGCAAAGTGATAGCCCTTGCGATACAGAATGTTGAGCGTGAAAAGTGTCCCGGCGAGTTGCCCCAGCGAATTGATCGCGGCGACAAGAAAGTTGACGCGATATTCCATCTCCGCCGCCAGCGACGTGAACCAGAACGCACTCATGATGCGCAGGATTCGGCGTGGAAATATCCCCATAAGTCACGCCCCCTGTCCGGAATAACGCCGCAGGCCGCGCCGCCACAGGAACTGCCCCACGAGGCACAGCCCGGCAAACCAGGCGGCAATGACTGCAAACCCCTGATAGAGCTGCGGAGAGGACGCGGTGATCTGCCCCATGAGAATCTGCGCCGGGAAACTGAGCACGTAGGGAAACGGCGTGAGCTCCGCGATGCGCCGGGCGGGTTCGGGAAAATCCGCCAGCGGGGCCAGCAGACCAGACAGAAATACGTAGGCAGAAATGAAAGCTGTTCGATGGCGCTGGCGCGTTCAAACCAGAACGTAAGCATGGCAAAACAATATTGAAGCGCAAAACGCAACGCAAAAGCCACGTAGATCGTGAAGAAGCCCAGTAGAATCGCCGATGCCGACGGCATCCATCGAGCCTGCGGATACAGGATGAAGAAGAACGCCAGCACCATAATGAAAAACGGAAATCGGGCCAGTTGTTCCCCCAAATGAGCGGTCACGTAATTCCAGAGCGGATTCATCGGCCGCAGCAGAAAGTAGCTGAGCCGACCTTCGACGATATGCCATTCAAATTCGTGGATCATCCACACGGTCGAAAATTGCCGCACGATGAACACGCAGACGAAATATCGGGCGTAGTCGACCGGTGTCAGTGCGAACGCCATGCCCCCTCCCCCCCCTGCCCCACCCGCTCCGCTGCGGCTGGCGGTTACCCACACACCCATCATCAGAAACGGCATCACATGCGCCAGCACCCACAAGTAAATCTCGGCGCGATACGCCAGCATCAGCGCGTGCTGCGTGACGGTGAGAATGCGTAGTTTCTTGAGCACTGTTCTCCCGTATTCACGGTTTCGTGGCTGATGCCGGCGCGTTGACGGTGCCCTGCGTGAAAAGCTCCGCAATGATGCTTTCGATCGGCGGATCCGTGATGGTCAGGTCGGCAACGGGAAGCTGCGCCAGCATCTGCTCCACCGTGCTGGTGAGCGCCTCGCGACGAACGATCACGCGTGCCGATCGATCCAGTGATTCCTCGACTTCACCGAAAGGTGCGACGCGCATACGATCGACTGTCTCCGTGAACTCAAGTTTTACCTCCCGGTACGGCGCAAACTTCTCCACAATTCCGGCCAATGCCCCATCATAAAACAGGCTGCCCTGGTGAATCAGCAGTACGCGCTTGCACAATGCGGTGATGTCGGCCATGTAATGCGATGTCAGCAAAATCGTCGCGTTGTATTTGCGGTTGTATTCCCGCAGAAAATGACGCACCGCCGATTGTGCGTTCACGTCCAGCCCCAGCGTCGGCTCGTCGAGAAACAGCACTTCCGGACGATGCAGCAGCGAGGCCAGAAGTTCGCATTTCATCCGCTCTCCCAGCGAAAGCTTGCGGACGGGTTGCGAAAGCTGCTTGTCCAGACTGAGCATCGCCGCCAGTTCCGCGATGCGCGCCGCGAGTTCCGCGTCCGGAATATCGTAGATCGCCCCGTTGATGCGGAACGATTCGTTGGCCGGCAAATCCCAGATCAATTGCTGCTTGTTGCCCATGACCAGCGTGATCTTCCGCAGGAACGCCTTCTGCCGTTTGAACGGCACATGCCCGGCAACGCCGACTTCGCCGCCCGACGGATGGATGAGCCCGGCCAGCATCTTGAGCGTGGTGGTTTTCCCCGCACCATTGGGCCCGAGAAAGCCGACAATTTCTCCCGCCTCGATGGAAAACGACAGCGGCTTAACCGCATCGACCTGCCGGTACTTGCGATTCCAAAAATGGCAAAGGGCATTGCGGAATCCCGGATCGCTGGCCGAGACTCGAAACGACTTGCTCAAATTCCTAACGTCGATGACCGCCATGAGACTCCTGCGCACGCGAGGATTGGATGCGCGATGAACTTACGCGTGTTGAACATAATAGATCGCGCCGTAGTCTTGTCGAGTGGATCACTCGCAAGTTTTCCTTCAGGCCGCGCGGATCGCGCACCACCGGTGCCGCGTTGATCGAGGATTCCCGTGCCCTACCCCAATAAAAGTGGCCGCGCCCTTTCGGACGCGGCCACAGTGCTTTCTCTTGCCTGCATACTCCCCAGGCATTCGTTAACAGATTCAAGCCACGCGGCGACGGCGGCGGCTCAGCAGGCCGACGGCGCCCAGGGCCAACAGACCTAGGCTCACCGGTTCCGGCACCACCGAGAACTGGCTGTTGTGGTTCAACACTGCCCAGACGTCGTTGTTGGCGGTGTCCACGCCCCACGAACTCAGGAACAAGCCCAGATTGTTCTCGACAAAGTTGACGCCGTGGAGGTTGTCTTCGTAGAGCACAAAGTTGTCCCACGAACCTTGATAGTTCACATACGCGTCGGTTCCTGGCGAGCCGAAGTTGCCCACCACGGCATTCTGCCACTGGTCATCGGACGTGCCGTAAGCGTTGTCGGCGCCCGGATTCAGGTAGACCAACTGGATCTTGCCGGTGGCGGCGTAAACCGCTTCCATGGAGCCCATCCCGGCGTCGCTGTAGGACATCTGGAGGGTATAGACGTCAGTCTTCTTGACCAGACCCAAACCGTTGTGCAGGCTGTCGTCAGCCGCGCCGCCGGTCAGTTCCATGCCGGTGATGCTGACCACGTCGGCGATCAACTGGTCGCCCTTGGGCAGCAGGGTGCCGTTGCCCGTGGTCACT
>Ga0114951_10001906_pt1 | contig 24711 bp, 19 predicted proteins | sample AM7aDNAmetaG_FD_88677 | JGI IMG/M metagenome (GOLD analysis project Ga0114951, IMG submission 88677) | Freshwater microbial communities from Finland to study Microbial Dark Matter (Phase II) - AM7a DNA metaG | ecosystem: Environmental > Aquatic > Freshwater > Lake | place: Finland: Lake Alinen... | reverse complement strand
GTTCATTGGCTGATGAAACGAGAGTGTTTCAGCGTGCAGCGCCTGGCGCGGCAGCAGCTCAAGCAGGTTTCTGACGAAGCCCTCGCTTTTGCTGAAGGGGAGGGTGCGCAGGGATGCCCCTCCGTAGGTTTCGTCGCCGAGGATCTGATGGCCAAGGTGTTGCAGGTGTGCCCTGATCTGGTGAGTTCTTCCTGTATGCAGGGTAAGCGAGAGGAGTGAAAACCAGTGGAGATTTTCGGTGACACTATAGTCTGTAATGGCAGTTTTTCCATCTTTTCCTTCATAGGGAAAATTTGCCATTACTTTCCGGTCTTTTCTCGAACGCCCTATATTGGTTGTTATTGTGCCTGACAGCGGGTTGGGAACTCCCCAAACCATTGCTTTATAGACCTTTATCACTTTGCGATCGGCGAACTGGCGGGCAAGACGGTGGAGTGCCACCGGATTTTTTGCGACGATGATCAGTCCGGAGGTGTTCTTGTCGAGCCGGTGCACAATGCCGGGTCGCAGTTCAGACTTGTCAAGCTTTTCGGCATCCTTGCCGATGTGGTGCAGAATGGCGTTGGCCAGTGTGCCGGTCCAGTTACCGAATGCCGGGTGGACAACCATGCCCGGTTTTTTGTTGATCACCATCAGATCGTCGTCCTCATACATAATGTCAATTGGAATGTCTTCCGGCGCCAGTTCCGGTGCGGGTGGCCGAAGAAAGGTCATTTGAATCACATCGCAGGACTTGATGCGGTAGTTCGATTTAACAGTTTTTTCATTGACCAGTACCCGTCCCTCCTCAATGGCCTCCTGCACCTTGTTGCGCGTGGCGTTTTCGACCTGGCGTGTCAGGTATTGGTCGATACGCATCGGGGTCTGCACGCGGCTGACCTGCAGGATGAGTTTTTTTGGTTCAAGAGGAGCTTCTTTTTCCAAGTCCAATTCGTTTTTTCTCAACTGATTTTGCATTTTGCGAAACTTTGACACTACTGTCAGAACACTTGCACGCTGCAGTATACTAAAAACAGTACTATATATTCTATGCTTTCCATACTGCTGTTGCATGAAAGATCTGTTCTGAAGACATAAGAGTTGCCGCAGAAAATGCTTTAGATAAAGTGACGTTTATGAAAACCATTTTCTATTGTCTTTCTAAAAGCATAAATTCAATGTCAATTATTTAACTCCTAAACAGTAAGCCTTTTTCGGTGAATAAGTTCACGGTTCACGGGGTGAAGGTATCAACTAAATGATCAATTATGACTCAGACTGAAACGGCTGCAAAAAAAACTGCACCAAAAAAAACAATTGCGGCAAAGGTGAAGGCAGGTTCAGATGTGACGACAACTCCGGAACCAAAAAAAGCAGTGAAGCCGGCTGCAAAGAAGAAGTCAGGTCAGGCGTTTCCTTTTACAGCAATTGTCGGTCAGGAGGAAATGAAGCTCAGTCTGATCCTCAATATCATTGATCCGAGAATTGGTGGTGTGCTCGTTATGGGCCATAGGGGTACAGGAAAAAGTACCACAGTCAGGGCGCTTGCCGAAGTGCTTCCTCTTATTGAAAGGGTGGAGGGTGATACCTATAATCGTACGGTTGGACAGTATATCGAAGGTGAAGAGGCTAAAAAAGGACGCAAGACGATTGATCCTGCGACACTCAAGGTCGAGCAGATTCCTGTTCCGGTTGTGGATCTTCCGCTTGGTGCTACCGAAGACCGTGTCTGCGGTACCATTGATATTGAACAGGCACTTACCAGTGGCGTAAAAGCGTTCGAACCGGGCCTTCTTGCCCAGGCGAATCGCGGATTCCTCTATATAGACGAGGTTAACCTGCTTGACGATCATCTTGTCGATGTTCTGCTTGATGTTGCCGCCAGTGGCCAGAATGTGGTTGAGCGTGAAGGAATCAGTATCCGCCACCCTGCGCGTTTTGTGCTTGTAGGCTCTGGAAATCCTGAGGAAGGTGAGCTTCGTCCCCAGCTTCTTGACCGTTTTGGTCTGCATGCCCGTATCATCACGATTCTTGATGTTGCAAAACGAGTTGATATTGTCAAACGCCGCCGTGAGTTTGACGAAGATCCGGATGCCTTTATGAAAAAGTACAGTCGTGAACAGCAGAAGCTGCAGAAAAAGATTCAGACCGCTAAAGAGCTGTTGACGTCGGTGACCATGGACGACAGTGTTCTTACCGATATCGCTAAGCTTTGTATGAATCTTGGTATTGATGGTCACCGTGGTGAGCTCACTATTACCCGTACCGCTTATGCCCACGCAGCTTTCCTTGGCGAAACAGTCGTGACCATGAAGCATGTCAAGGAGATTGCAGGCCTATGTCTGCGCCACCGTTTGCGCAAGGATCCTCTTGAAACCCTTGATGCCGGTGAGAAAATTGATCGTGAACTCGCTAAAGTCCTCGGAGAAGCGGAAGCAGTATAATGATAGCTTTTACCGATATTGTAGGCATGGATCTGGCCAAGCAGGCGCTGATGCTGCTGGCTGTTGATTCTGAACTTGGTGGTGTTGTCATACCTTCGGCTGTAGGGTCGGGGAAATCCACACTTGCCAGGGCTTTTGCTGATATTCTTCCCGAAGGTACTCCTTTTGTCGAGCTTCCCCTGAATGTTACTGAAGACCGTTTAATCGGTGGTGTTGATCTTGAGGCAACACTTGCTACCGGTATTCGTGTGGTGCAGCATGGTGTGCTTTCGAAGGCGCATGGCGGGGTGCTCTATGTTGACTCTATCAGTCTTCTCGACAGTTCGGCGGTATCGCATATCATGGATGCTATTTCGCGAGGTGAGGTTCTTGTAGAGCGTGAAGGTCTCAGTGAGGTGCATCCCGCAAAGTTTATGCTTGTCGGTACCTATGATCCCTCCGATGGAGAGGTTCGCATGGGACTGCTCGACCGGATCGGCATTATCGTTCCTTTTACTGCGCAGAACGATTACCGTGCCCGCAAGAAAATTGTCAACATTGTTCTCGGAACGAGAGATGAAGAGGATACCCGTGATGAGCTGAATATGCTGGCCGGTTTTATCCAGGCAGCCAGAGAGCAACTGCCGCATGTTTCGATAACTGACGAACAGGTGCGGGCGCTTATTCAGACGGCTATCAGTCTTGGTGTTGAGGGAAATCGCGTCGATATCTTTACCGTTCGTGCTGCCATAGCTTCTGCAGCGCTTGCACAGCGCAGTGATGTTGAGGAGGAGGATATGAAGCAGGCTATTAAGCTGGTGCTTATTCCCCGTGCTACCCGTATGCCTGAGAGGGAAGCCGAGTCGAATGAAGCCCCTCCCCAAGAAGAGCCTCCGCAGCAGGATGAGCCTGAATCTGAGGATGAGGAGGCCCCATCAGATACTCCTGATGCTGAAGCAGAGGAGGAGCAGAAGGAGACTCCGGACATGATTGAGGAGTTGATGATGGATGCTGTCGAAATGGAGCTGCCTGATAATATTCTCAATATATCGCTGGCTTCGAAGAAGAAGACGACGACAGGAAGTCGTGGTGAAGCGCTCAACTTCAAGCGTGGCCGTTTTGTAAGAGCCCAGCCAGGCGAAATGCGCAGTGGCAAAGTTGCGCTTATTCCGACTCTTATTTCTGCCGCGCCATGGCAGGAGACTCGCCGTCGTGACAGCAAGATGGCAGGCAGACCAAAAACCGCCCTTCTCATTACCAAGGATGATGTCAAGATCAAGCGGTTCCGCGACAAGTCAGGGACGCTCTTTATTTTTATGGTTGATGCTTCGGGTTCCATGGCTCTTAACCGTATGCGCCAGGCCAAAGGAGCCGTTGCGAGCCTTTTGCAAAATGCCTATGTGCATCGCGACCAGGTTGCACTGATTTCGTTTCGCGGAAAACAGGCCCAGGTACTGCTTCCACCTTCACAGAGTGTTGATCGTGCAAAACGGGAACTTGATGTGCTTCCGACCGGTGGTGGTACGCCACTTGCATCTGCACTCTATCTTGGTTGGGAGACTGCCAAGCAGGCTCGCACAAAAGGAATTACGCAGGTTATGTTTGTGCTGATTACTGATGGACGCGGGAATATTGGCCTGCAGGCAACGTTTGATCCGACTGCAGAGAAGGCCTCCAAGGAGGAACTTGAAAAAGAGGTGGAGGCACTTTCACTCTCCATACAGGCTGATGGTGTTGCTGCTATTGTCATTGATACCCAGATGAACTATCTTTCGAGGGGTGAAGCACCCAAGCTCGCCCAGAAGCTCGGAGGACGTTATTTTTACCTACCGAATGCAAAAGCTGAACAGATTGTTGAAGCCGCATTAAGCTTTTGATCGCAGAAGACCTTTCCGATTAATTTACCGGAAAGGTCTTTTTCGGAATTATCCCCTTCTTTTATACATTAGTGTTATACGGCTTAATTTCGTGTTAGGAACGTGACACTCTAATTCATACCTAATGTCTGATCTTCGTAAAATTGTTGCGGTTGTTGGTCTTGAGCAGTACAACGCTGGTCTCTGGAAAAAGATCAAGGGTCTTCTTGCCAGTGAAGCTGTATTGACTCAGTTGAGTGATATTGACCTGGAAAAGAAGAATCCTGAGGCTGCAAGGGCACTTCAGGAGGCGGATTGTGTTTTTATGAGCATGATCAACTTCAAGGAACAGATCGACTGGTTTAAACAGCAGCTCGATTTGGCCACCAATGAAAAGACCATCTTTATTTTTGAGTCTATGCCAGAAGCTATGGCGTTGACCAAGGTGGGAAGTTATTCAGTCGGCGATGGAAAAGCCGGGATGCCCGATATGGTCAAAAAAGTGGCGAAAATGCTGGTGAAGGGCCGCGATGAAGATGCTCTTTACGGCTATATGAAGCTCATGAAAATCATGCGCACCATTCTGCCGCTTGTGCCCAACAAAGCCAAGGATTTCAAGAACTGGCTGATGGTTTATTCATATTGGATGCAGCCGACGGCGGATAATATCGCCAATATGTTCCGACTGATTCTTCGTGAATATTTTAACGAGCCGGTGAAGGTTGGGGCGATTGTTGATGTTCCGAACATGGGGATCTACCATCCTGATGCGCCAGCATACTTCAGCGATATCAAGAGTTATAAAAACTGGCTGAAAAAACGCGGGATAAATATTGACAAAGGGCAGAAAATCGGACTTCTGTTTTTCCGTAAACATCTTCTGCAGGAAAAAACCTATATCGACAACACCATTCGAGTGCTTGAAAAGCAGGGAATTCGTGTGTTTCCATCTTTTGTGATGGGAGTTGAGGGTCATGTTCTTGTCCGGGACTGGCTGATAAAGGAGAATATTGATCTTCTGGTCAATATGATGGGTTTTGGTCTTGTGGGTGGTCCTGCGGGATCGACCAAGCCCGGAATTGCGGCAGAAGCACGCCATGAAATTATGACAAAACTGGATGTCCCCTACATGGTGGCCCAGCCTCTTCTGACGCAGGGATTCGACTCATGGAAGGAGCTCGGGGTCTCTCCGATGCAGATCACCTTCACCTACGCTATTCCTGAAATGGATGGAGCAATCTGTCCGGTTATTCTTGGTGCTCTGCAGGATGGCAAGATTGAGACTGTTCAGGAGCGTATCGACAGGCTGGCTCTGTTGGTCAAACAGTGGCTCCGGCTGCGTGCGACGGCCAATCGCGACAAGAAGGTGGCATTTATTGTTTATGATTATCCTCCGGGTCTTGGCAAGAAAGCCACCGCAGCGCTTCTTGATGTTCCGAGAACGCTTTTTGCTACCCTTCAGAGGATGAAAAAAGAGGGATATAATGTAGGCAAGCTGCCCGAATCATCCGATGCGCTTTTTCATGCAATTGATCGTGCAACAGATCATCAGATTATGCAGAATCAACCTGATGCGGTGAAGGTTAGTTATGATGAATTCAGGGAGTTGACCACGTCGAGAGAGCGTGAACGTATTGAAGAGAGGTGGCAGAAATTTCCTGGAGAAATTGTGCCGATTGGTGATCATGATGTTTTTGTTGGAGGTCTTCGATTTGGAAATATCTTTATTGGTGTTCAGCCACGTATCGGAGTGCAGGGTGATCCCATGCGGTTGCTGTTCGACAAGTCAAACACTCCGCATCACCAGTATATTGCTTTTTACCGCTGGATAAGCAGGGAGTTTGAGGCTCACGCCATGGTGCATGTAGGCATGCATGGTTCGGTTGAGTGGATGCCGGGACTGCAGACAGGTCTTACCGGTGATTGCTGGCCGGATGCCCTTCTCGGAGAGGTGCCGCATTTCTACATCTATCCGGTGAATAACCCCAGTGAATCCACTATTGCCAAACGGCGCGGCCTTGCCACCATGGTCTCCCATGTGGTGCCACCGCTGTCGCGTGCTGGTCTCTACAAGGAGTTGCCAGCGCTGAAAGAGCTGCTTGTTGATTTCCGTGAAAGAAATCTTGCTTCATCAGCTTCGTTTGAAGCGCAGAGTGATGGTTCTGGCGTTGAAGAGGCTGTTATGCAGAAAGCTGAGCTGCTTAATCTGACTGACGACTGTCCCCGCCGTGAACATGAGGGATTCACGGATTATGTCAGCAGACTTTACATCTATATCAGCGAACTTGAAAACAGGCTTATCTCCAATTCACTCCATGTGTTCGGTGAGGCAAGTCCGCTGGAGGCACAGATTATCACCGTCACGGAAACACTTAAAAACCGTGAAGAGGATTCCAGGACGCTTCCATCGCTTCTCATGAGTGCTTCAGGCAAGAATGGTCATTTCAGCAGTTATGAGGAGCTGAGCAGTCGGTCGAGAAAGGGTGAAGAGGAGGCTATCCGCCTGCGCGAGTGGGTTGACGGTGCATGCAGGGATTTTGTTCAGCAGGTTCTCTTTGACCGCAAAAACGCCTTATCAGCTTTTGCTTCGGTAACGGGAGGCGCCAAGCTTCCTGTTGAGTATACTCCGTTTGTTGAGCAACTGATCAGGGAGGGTTCTCAGCTACTTCTTGCGCTGCGGGATAATACGGGTGAGATGGATGCGCTCATGAGAGTACTCGATGGTCGCTATATTTCATCAGGGCCGGGTGGTGACCTGGTGCGTGACGGCGTCAATGTGCTTCCTTCCGGTCGTAACATTCACTCCATTGATCCCTGGAGAATTCCATCAGTGCTGGCCTTCAAGCGAGGTTCGCTTATTGCTGACAGTATTATCAAAAAGCATCTTGAAGAGAGCGGAGGACAATATCCGGAAACCATTGCCCAGGTGCTCTGGGGGCTCGATACCATCAAGACCAAAGGTGAGGCTGTGGCAGTGGTGATCAGGTTGCTTGGCGCTGAACCTGCGTACGATGCTTTTGGCAAAATCAGCCACTACAGTCTTATATCGCTTGAGAAGCTCCGCCGTCCTCGTATTGATGTGCTCATGCAGCTCAGTCCTATTTTCCGTGATGCGTTTGGTTTGCTCATGGATCAGCTCGACAGGCTTGTTAAAGAGGCCGCAAAAGCTGATGAACCAGAGGAGATGAACTTTGTCAAAAAACATGTTGATGAGGCGCTTGCTTCGGGCATGGAGTTTGAGAGTGCTACGTCCCGTCAGTTTACCCAGGCACCGGGTGCTTATGGTACTTATGTTGATGATATGATTGAGGATTCAGCGTGGGAGTCAGAAAACGATCTTGACGATCTCTTTATTCGCCGCAATTCCAGTGCTTATGGCGGCGGCCGGAAAGGCGGGAATGAATCAGCAATTTTGCAGAAAATGCTTGGATCGGTTGACCGCGTGGTGCACCAGGTTGATTCTACGGAGTTTGGTATCTCCGATATCGACCACTACTTCTCATCATCAGGTTCGTTGCAGCTTGCTGCGCGTCGCCGCAACACCAAGGGTGGCGATGTCAAGCTCAATTATGTTGAATCATTTACCTCTGATATCAAAGTGGATGATGCCGAAAAATCGCTTCGTATTGAGTACCGTTCAAAACTGCTCAATCCGAAGTGGTTTGAGGGGATGCTGAAGCATGGCCACAGCGGCGCCGGTGAAATCAGTAACCGTGTCACCTACATGCTCGGTTGGGATGCTGTTACCAAAAGTGTAGACGACTGGGTCTACAAAAAAACCGCTGAAACCTACGCCCTTGATCCCGAAATGAGGGAGCGGCTTGCAACCCTCAATCCGCAGGCTATCAAGAACATTGTCGGGCGTATGCTCGAAGCGCACGGCAGGGGAATGTGGAAAGCCGACCAGGATATGATTAATGAGCTGCAGGAGATTTACGCCGATCTTGAGGATCGGCTGGAAGGGATGGTTGATGATAAATAACCGGAGTGGTTGGGACTTGCAGGAGTTGTAAGTCCCAACGCTTGTTACATGGAGGTAGAATAATTCGGTGCCTCTTTGGTTATTTTGACATCATGCGGATGGCTTTCCCTGAGGCCAGCCGAGGTGATTCGTACAAAGTTTGTATTAGTTTTCAGCTCTTCAATGGCGGCTACTCCACAGTAGCCCATAGCGGATTTCAGCCCTCCGATTAACTGATAGACTACCTCATCAAGTGAACCTTTTGCAGGAATACGTCCCTCAATTCCCTCGGGAACATATTTTTTCGATTCGCTTGATGCATCCTGGAAATAGCGGTCGCTGCTTCCTTCTGGTTCCGACATGGCGCCAAGAGAGCCCATACCGCGATAAGTCTTGAATTTTCTCCCTTCATAGAGAATTATTTCGCCTGGACTTTCATCAGTTCCGGCAAAAATGCTTCCAATCATGACCGAATCTGCGCCCGCAGCGAGAGCTTTGGCGATATCGCCGCTGTATTTGACGCCGCCGTCAGCAATGATAGGCGTGTTAGTTTTGGTTGCCTCTTCCGCACAGTTCATGATTGCTGTTAACTGAGGCATTCCTACGCCTGCAACAATACGGGTGGTGCAGATACTGCCAGGGCCTATTCCGACCTTTACACAGTCAGCGCCAGCTTTAATAAGATCTCTGACAGCCTCAGGAGTGGCGACATTTCCGGCGATGACCTGTAAATCAGGCCAAACATTTTTAATGGACTTGACCATATCAAGGACAGCTTTGCTATGGCCGTGAGCAGTATCGACTGCAACCACATCAACGCCAGCCTCAACAAGAGCGCTGACCCTTTCAAGCGTATTAGAACTGATACCGACTGCCGCACCTGCTCTCAGGTGGCCCTGACTGTCCTTGCAGGCGTTCGGAAACTGCTTGCGTTTCTGGATGTCCTTGAAGGTAATAAGCCCTTTAAGGTTGCCGTTATTATCAGTAATGAGCAGTTTTTCAATCCTGTTGGAAATCAGGATCTCTTCAGCATTTTGCAGATCAACATCCTCAAGTGCTGTAATGAGGTTTTTGCTGGTCATGATATGTGCGATTTTCTCATCAGGTTTCGGTTTGATGCGCAAGTCCCTGTTCGTGACAATTCCTTTGAGCTTCATACTTTGGTCGCCCTCATATTTCGGTCGACCGATGACGGGGATACCGGATATGGAGTGACGTTGCATGAGATCGAGCGCATCCTGCATGGTTTCATCTTCATAAAGAGTAAATGGATTGCGAATGATGCCGCTTTCATATCTCTTGACCTTTGCCACTTCTCGTGCCTGCTCTTCAATGGTCAGGTTCTTGTGGATAATGCCGATACCACCTGCCCGCGCCAGTGCAATAGCCAATCCTGACTCAGTCACTGTGTCCATTGCAGCACTTACCAACGGTATTTTTAACATAATTGTTTTGGTAAGCCGACTTTCAGTGGTCGTCTCTTTTGGTAGGACACTTGAATATGCAGGGATAAGAAGAACATCGTCAAACGTCAGTGCTTCATAGAGAATCTTCGTCATGGGAGGAGCATAAATATATTTTGCGACAAAATCAATTTCGCCAATTTACAAAAAGTGAGCGTAGAATGACAATATTAATCACCGCAACACTTAACCAAATCGAGAATCTGTTGAAAATATGGAGTAAAATAATTCTTGAGAGACTCTTCGCTAACAGATTCCTTGTGAAAATCTAAAATAGAATGTAAATTGCAAGTCTTTCATTATTACAGGTTACGGAGAGGTCGCATAGTTGGTCTAGTGCGCTCGCCTGGAAAGCGGGTAGGGTGTTACAGCCCTCGAGGGTTCGAATCCCTCCCTCTCCGCCACGAAGTCTAAGTTATTGATAAATAGTAATTTAGATGCCGAAGAAGCCCGCTACACGCGGGCTTCTGTGTTTAGGGAATTCGACTGAGAATCGTTTTTCCCCTATTCTTGCGTTTCTATCTCAGCCATTCTCAGTGGCGCTTTCTCAACTGTTTCATTGTGACTCGGTGCATTGGAGGAAGTCTTATCTATAAGATAGGGGAGTGGGCTTTGCCTGCCGGGTGGAGGAAGCCCAAGACTCTTTTTTGCTCAGCCCAGTCATGCGGAAAAGGAGTTCTTTTGATGAGTTGGAGAGCGTTCAGTTCTGGAGGGTGTTCACCAAGCATTATTCGTTGCTGGATTTCCGGCGAGAGAAACGCCAATGGCAAGAGTTTGCAAATATGTTTGCCTCGTACGTTATCTTCCTCTGCAAGCTCAGAGACACTCTTGCATTCTCCGCTTTTCAGTCTACTGAACCAGTCATTCGCCTTGGCAAGGAGTGCGATCATTGTTGTCGTATCCTTTTTCCTTGTTGCTCTTTGTACCTCCAGATTGATAATGAGCTTCATTGCCATACCACACCGCTTCAGTGCTACAGGGATTTCAATCAATGCATTATTGCTTTGTACTTCATCGTCATAGTCAAGACCAAGGCTTGTCGGCTTGAACCTGACCCAGAGACGAGTACGGGTCACTTCGATCTTCTGCACACATCGTTGCATGAGTTCCCGGTCAGGAGCATTGAGAAGCGTTTGAAGCTGTTGTGCGCGTTGCAACAGTTCCTGAGTTCTGCCATTAGTGCGTAAACTCGGGATTCAAGAGATCCATGAGAGCGCTGCTCAAAAAATCGCCTGTATCCATCTGCAAAACGTGCACATCTCCGGTTTGCTCGTCACGGATATGGGCTTCATGGACTTGCCAAAGCGCTTTCCGTACCTGTCGTAACGACTTCTCCGTTTTTATCTCAAGGTATTTGCCCATCATCAAAGCCATGAAGCAGATGAGCACATGGGCTCGGATAGCATCTTGCTTCCGATGGAAGATCGGTCTGGCCCGCAGGTCTGACTTGCTCATCCGAAACGCCTGCTCCACGTGCCAGAGGTCACGGTAGTAAGCGACGACTTCAGCACTTGCAAGTTCTGTCTCAGCAATGTTTGTGACATAGCCTTTGATGCCCAAGAGTTTCTCTGCTTTTGTCTGAAGGTCCGTATCAAAGATGAACGGCTTGTCTTTCTCTCCAGACTTCTTTACGAATTTAGCCCGTCTGCCGGATTCATTGCACTCAAGCAGGGCAAGGGCTCGCTTCACCTGCTTTTCAAACTCGCGTTTGTCTTTCTTGTAGCGGGCTTCAGAGTACTCGCAGATCATTGTGGCGTTCTTGACAGCGTGAGCATAGCTAAAGCACCGTAACGCGTTGTCAATGCGCGGCAGTTCAGTGTGAATCCGATTGATGAAGCTGATGGAGGTGCTCGCCAGTCGAGCCCCTACGATGTAGCGGTACCCTTCCGCCTCCAGATCCTGCATGTTGGCCTTCGAGAGCATCCCGGCGTCGGCCACAATAACCAGTTTGGTTTCTCCGACCCGTTCCTGAAAGCGGTGAACGATAGCCAACATCGTTTTTCCTTCGAAGGTGTTGCCTTCAAATACCTCATGCATTACCGGAAAACCCGAACGAGTGGTAATGAGGCCAATGACGATTTGCGGTTGCTGCGGTTTGTTGTCCTTGGAGAAACCCGGTTTTTGAAAGTCGTATTCCTTGAAGGATTCGAAGTACAGCGTAGTGACATCGTACAACACAAGGCAAAATGTTTCTTTCAGACCATCAAGGGCGGTCTTGATACCCGCTTGCTCAATCTCCTCCTGATGCCCGAGAAGCTTGGGCAACATGCGGTAGAGCGTTCGCTCTGCATAAGAAACATTGAAATACCACTGCAGAAGCTCCAGTGTGCGAAGCTTTGACGATGGCTCAATGATACGCATGAGCGCCAGATCCAGATAGATCTCAGGTAACGTGCCCAAGGCACATTTTCGAGCACAGGCAAGGAGCGTGTTGCGGGCAAACTGATGGGTGACGCCGACAAGCTTGGTGTGAGGAAGAGCCATCTGCAGCAGCGATGGCTCAGGAGACGGAGGTGTGTGGGCAAACAGGCTTGGCTGCCGGCAGTAAGCTTCAGCGTAGTTTTTGGCCTCAGCCATCAACAGTTCGCAATCCTGCTCGGTATGAGCACTGCCAATATGCTTGATGAAGGAACGTTTTTTCCCTTCATTTCGAACCACCTGAACGGCGGTTGCTCCAGAGGCCGTTCTGACCTTTCTGATTGTCAAGTCCCCACGCATGGGGAAAAGATAACATTAGTGCGTAAACTGCCGAATCAGAAAAAATTAACTATATGATAAACAATGAGTTAGTTTTTCGGCTTTCGCGATTTGCAAAAAGTGGCAGAACTCGGGAAAGCAATGGATTTCATGGAGCCTTGTCGCAGGGAAATTTAATATTCCGCATGAAAACTACTATTTAATCCCATCCTATAATAATAAACTCGCCAACGCCGGATTTGTCGAAATTGATATCAAATCAATACGTGACGATGTCTATATGCCTCTTCATGAGTATCTGTCAAGAAACCAGACATTTTTTGGCAAGCTGCATCCACTTGCAAAAATTCTTGCACGATTAACATTGAATCGTTCTTCAGAGAGTGTCTACGCCGGCCTGGACTATATCCTTTCTTATTCTAAAAAGCCATAATTTGAAGATCTCTTTTAGTAACCAACAATGTTGATATTTTGAGGTAATGCAACGGCATATTGAGCTCACGTCCCTCTCTGCTATCCAAGTTACGGGGCTTTTGACTTTAACTCCTGCAACTCTATCTCCTGCTTAATACCCCAGTCTTTGCTGGACACACGAGCCTTCCCTCATCTCTTTTACTGCTTGTCTACGACAAACCAACTTGACAGTACCCCGGAGGGAGTTAAGTTATCGTCCTTCGGCAGCAATCCGTCGAACTACGGTCTGCAGTATCCCGCCGTTGCGGAAGTATTCCATCTCAATAGGGGTATCAATTCTGCATTGCAGGATGAATGAAATTGTCTTTGCAGTTTTCGGATCGATCGCAACAACATTGACAAGGTCACATGGCTTGAGGGAATCATTGATGGCTATATCGAAAATTTCATGCCCCGTAAGACCGAGGCTGGTGGCGTCCTGACCATCGTAGAACTGGAGTGGCAAAACACCCATACCGATCAGATTAGAACGGTGTATACGCTCGAAACTCACGGCGATGACCGCACGCACCCCAAGCATGGCCGTACCCTTGGCCGCCCAGTCACGGCTGCTTCCCATCCCGTAATCCTTTCCGGCAATAACTATCAGCGGAACGCCGGCCTCCTTGTAATGCATGGCCGAATCGTAGATGCTTCTCACCTCACCATCACCGTCGGATCGGAACCGGGTCGTATATCCTCCTTCAGTGCCTGGAGCAAGTTTGTTGCGGATCCTAATGTTGTCGAAGGTTCCGCGAACCATCACCTCATGATTTCCGCGCCTTGACCCGAAAGTGTTAAAATCCTTTTTAGAAACCCCTATTGACAGAAGGTATGCACCAGCCGGTTGACCGGGCTGGATCATCCCAGCTGGACTGATATGATCGGTCGTCACGCTGTCGCCGAACAGTGCGAGACAACGACCTCGGCAAATCGAAGCGGTACCCTCTGGATCAGGTCCGATACCTTCGAAAAACGGAGGTTTGCGGATATAAGACGAATCAGGATCCCACTGATAAAAAGCATCGTCGGCCGTTTCGATAGCCTGCCAGCGTTCCGGCCCTTTATGAACTTCGGCATAACGCTTCTCGAAATACTCTGGCAGGACGACAGATCGGGCGATCTCTCGAACCTCTTCGTCAGAGGGGTAAAGTTCACGGAGAAAGACCTCGCGTCCTTCGCCATCAGTTCCAAGGGGCTCGCGCTCGAAATCGATGGCAATGTTACCGGCAAGGGCATAGGCAATTACCAAAGCCGGACTGGCCAGATAGTTCACTTTGACGAGCGGATTGATCCTTCCTTCAAAATTGCGGTTTCCAGAAAGCACACAGGCAACGACGAGATCACCCTTAATGACTGCTTGGGCAACAGGTTCGGGTAATGGGCCGGAATTACCGATGCAGGTGGTACAGCCAAAAGCCACATTACTGAATCCAAGCGCATCAAGATCATCCATAAATCCGGCCGATGCAAGGTAATCGACGACCACCCGTGAACCGGGAGCAAAAGAGGTCTTGACCCATGGTTTAGGAAAAAGCCCGCGTTTACGCGCGGCTCTTGCCATGAGTGAGGCGGCAATCATGATTTCCGGATTGCTCGTATTGGTACATGAGGTAATTGCAGCAATAACCACAGCACCGTCCCGGAGCGAGACCTTCTGGCCATGTATAGTGATATCGACCCCTTTACTGACCGAATCGGGATGTGATTCAACGACAACGCTACCTTCGGAAGCCATCTCATCAGTCTCCAGTATGGAAGGCTTAGCGAAAACCGTCGAGAGGTCTTTCATCCATTGGCTGCTCATCGCGGAAAGGTCTATCCGATCCTGTGGCCGTTTCGGGCCAGCCAGCGAAAGACAAACCGTGGACATGTCAAGCTCGATCACCCGACTGAAACAGGGTATATCAGCCACTTCGTGCCAGAGCCCCTGTTGGCGCGAGTAGCGCTCGACAATTTCGCAGCGATCTTCCCTCCCGCTGAGGGCAAGATAGTCGAGAGTCTCTTCATCGACGGGGAAAAAGCCTGTAGTCGCACCATATTCCGGCGCCATGTTCGCCACCGTCGCGCGGTCAGGCAGGGAAAGAGAAGAAAGGCCTGGTCCGAAAAACTCTACAAATGAACCGACAACGCCCTCACGTCGTAAGATTGATGTCAGGGTCAGTACGAGATCGGTCGCACAAACGCCTTCATTCAGAGCACCAGACAACCGGACGCCGACAACATTGGGCAGCAGCATGTATACTGGTTGACCAAGCATGACGGCTTCGGCCTCAATGCCGCCAACTCCCCAGCCAAGAACACCAAGCGCGTTGATCATGGTGGTATGACTGTCAGTACCAACAAGGGAATCAGGATATGCGACACCGTTGTCGAGATGTACGACATCGGAAAAATATTCAAGGTTCACTTGATGTACAATACCAGTACCGGGAGGAACAACATGAAAATTGCTGAACGACTTTTCACCCCATTTAAGAAACTTGTAGCGTTCAAGGTTACGCTCAAATTCCCTTTCGAGGTTTTTCTCAAAAGCATCGGGTGCCCCGAAATAATCAACTTGCACGGAATGGTCGATAACGAGATCGCAGGAAACGAGAGGATTGATCCGTGAAGCATCGCCACCAAGAGCCGTACATGTTTCACGCAGACCAGCCAGATCGACGATGGCAGGTACACCGGTAAAATCCTGCAAAACGAGTCTTACCGGTTTGAATGGAACTTCGACTTGCGGCTTTGCCGAAGCCCCCCAATTCGCTATCGCCTCTATGTCGGCCATGCGTATCGTGTAGTTATCGAAATTCCGCAAGGCTGCTTCGAGTAATACCTTTATGGTTTTCGGATAAGTACTTAAGCCTGGCCAGATCTTTTCTAGGGCTTGAAGAGAATAGCAGAAAACCTCTCTCTTTTTCAGGGAAAGCGGCAAGAATACGCCAAACGGGTCAAGAGGTTTACTCATGGTGAAATTGGGTTAGATTGTCCGGGTCATACCCCAATCTGGGAAAGCACTTCTGCTTGTACTGCCAAGTTATCAAAAAAAACTGAATGAAGAATATCGTATAAGAATGGATTTCGACCTAAAGAAGGAATATTGACAAATTCAGGCACCTCTGCGGAAACACGTCACATCCTGCCAAGTCACAAAAACTTGAAGACGTGCAGTTCGATAGTCAGAGGCGGTTTCATAACGATGACGAATTCGGAACAGCAGGTTACCAACATGGGCGAAAACCGACAGGAAACGTTGCGCCCTCTTCGATGAATTGAACCTTTGTATCTGCCGCTCTTGTTGTCAGAAAGGCAGGTGTCTCAATCATTGTGTAGTGATACCTTTCTGCAACAGTATTTGCTCAAACCGATCACTACTGTGCAACAAGGAAGCCTTGGTAAAACCGGCCTTTTCGGGTTTTTCAATTTGATCAACTTTCGCGCTCCAATCCTGGTGACGGTTCCTGGATCATAGAGCGAAAGATGGCTTAAAATCGCGTCCATGTCACACGGAAAAGGCATGCATGGTGACGAATAAAGCTCGTTGAAACTACCTGTGGAAGTGTTGAATTACGGTATGGTCGTCTCTATGAGGCTAAAAAAGTTTATGTCAACGTTGTTTGGCATTGCGTGGCGTCCAGGGAGATTCATTGATACAAGGCGGGAAATTTGTTACGTAGCCGTTTCAGTTTTGGCATATCGTTGATCATGATATAGGGATTATCAGGATGAATGGCGCAATAATTCTGGTGATACCTCTCTGCAGGGTAAAATTGCTGCAGCGGCACGATTTGTGTCACGATCGGAGAAGCAAATTTGTGCGAGGCTGTTAGCACCTTGATGTAGCTTTGTGCAATTTTCTGCTGCTCAGGAGTGGTGTAAAAAATCATTGAACGGTATTGGTTTCCTTCATCTGGGCCTTGTCGGTTTAGCTCAGTTGGGTCATGTGCTACGGTAAAAAACATTTGCAGCAATTGCTGGTAGGTAATCTGATTAGGGTTGAAACGAACCCTTACTGATTCGGCATGTCCGGTATTGCCATTACTCACTTGTTCGTAATGCGCAGTGGCAGCTTTACCTCCAGTATATCCTGATTGCACATCTGAAACACTCTTGACATGCTTAAAGACTGCATCAACACCCCAGAAACAACCACCTGCAAAAACTGCTGTTTGTTCAGTCGGTGATTCGGCAGCATTTGATTGCGCACCAATGATAATCGATAAGCAAACGCTGATAATAAAAATATAACTGCTGACAAGTCTCTTGTAGAGCATGACAACCATTCTTTTGATTAACCGAAAGTGAAAGCAAAAGCCTCAGCTCCGGTATCTAAAAATTTAATACTAAAGGTATGCATGGAATTTTTTCCTTTTAGTCGGATGAGCTGGTAGAGGCGATGCTCACGGATTACGCCGTTGCCGCGGGAATCGATATCGGTTCCGTGATCATCACCAGGAGGGATTCTATCCAGGGTGACTTTGAAACGGATCGGTTTTTGGTTCTGCGAACCCAGTACCAGGTGAAGATCACGTCCTTGAAAACTAAAACTGATGGTTCCCCCAGCTGTTTGCAATACATCTTCTTCAGCGGATATTATCCACTTGCCGTTCAACGACCATTGGTCCGGTTTGAGCGATGTTGGTGTGCTGTACAGCACACCAACATCCTTTTTGATTGCTTCTGGAGATGCGAAATTCTCTTGGCGGGCATAACCAACGAAGGTTTCCGGTGAGTGTTCCATGACAGTTGCAGCAGCTGTTGTTCCTGTCCCCTCTACGTTTACAAAGCCATCGCTCTTGAGCTGCTCGCCATGATGAGCCTCTTTGAGAAGGATTTGTATCATTTGCTCAGTGTCCTGATACTCACCTTTGCCAACGTGTTTTTGACGAATCATCCCTTGCGCGTCTATCAGGTAATGCGCTGGCCATGCGTCGTTTTTAAAAGCATTCCAGATAGCATATTGGTTATCCATTGCCACGGGATACGTAACACCAAGATCATGAATAGCTTGTTCAACATTGTGTTGTTCTTTTTCAAAGGCAAATTCCGGTGTATGAACGCCGATGATGACCAACCCCTGATCTCCATATTTTTCATTCCATGCTTTCAGATAAGGCAACGTGCGTAAGCAGTTAATACAGGAGTAAGTCCAGAAATCTACCAGCACTACTTTGCCGCGCAGCATGTCACTCTTCAGAGGTGGAGAGTTAAGCCATAGTGTTGTTCCCTCAAGTGGGGGCATTGATGAGGTTTTTGACAGGTTGCTTGCTTCCTGTTTTGTTGTGAGTTTTGAAACTAATTGATGCTCAGTAGTGGCGGTGCTTAAAAAAGAAAACTGCGACAGGAAGCGTGTGTCCCAACCGAGGGCTATAACTAACACCCCGACCACAACAGCAATGCCCAATCCCCTTCGAATCCATTGCTCTGCTCCCAAACCGCGTTTCATCAGTTTTAATATTTTTCCACCCGCAAACAGGACGAGAGCTAGGGAAGTTGCCGCACCGACAGCAAACACCAAAAGCAATACGGCGCTATAAAGATTTGCGCCATTCAGTGCAGCGCCAGCCAGTACCAACCCAAGAATCGGTCCGGCGCAAGGAGCCCATAAAAAGCCTACAGCTACTCCGAGTAGCAATGATCCTTTGAGGCTGCTTTGCTTATCGGCTTGATGTTCTATGCGTCCTACCAGAGTCACAAACGGACGCATCAATCGGTCAGAAAAGGCAGGAAAGATTAGCGCTACTCCCAAGAGTAACAACAGCAACATTGCTGCATAACGGCCATATTGATTGAACTGAACAAGCCAGGCGCCACCTACTGCTGCAAAACTGGCCAACAGAGTGAAGGTTGCGGCCATGCCCACCAAAATGGGTAGTCCATTGCGAAGGAATGACTGATCAGAACGGGCAAAAATAAATGGTAATACCGGCAAGACGCAAGGGCTAAAGATAGTTAGCAGGCCACCGAGATATACCAAGAAAAATATCAGCATAGGTGTCAGCTCTTTTTTGGCGTTCTCACGAATCGCATCGCCACGGTGTTCATGCAATACCGCAATCCTGTAGGTTGAGGGCCATCGTCAAACACATGACCAAGATGCGCATTGCATAAGGAGCATTGCACTTCGGTACGAGTCATGCCGAACTCGTTATCCGTTACTTCATGGACATTTTCCGGGGCAATCGGTTTCCAGAAACTTGGCCAGCCGGTATGCGAGTCGTATTTGGTACGGGCATCAAAGAGAGCATTGTCACAACAAACACAACGATACAGCCCAAGCTCATGTCTGTCGTAACCAGGCACAGAGAAAGCGCTCTCGGTTCCTTTTTCGCGTGTTACCCTATATGCTAATGGAGAGAGTGTTTTTCGCCATTCAGCATCTTTATGCACTTTGGAGACTATTACATGCCTTAGCTCTTTACCGTCATCAGAAAATTGCACAATGGTTACCTTGTTGTCGTTGCTTGCAAATACTGCAAAAGGACGAGTTGCCAATACCATTGAAGCACTGAAAACAGTGAATATAAATTGTCTGCGTTGCATGGTGATTCATAAGTTATTTGCAATAATCCCATCAATAACAAAAGAAGCCAACAATAAGTGCTAAAGGGTTTAATCATGTGTTGAGTGGTCAGGTAAGAAACTTGCTTACAAAAGGTGATTCATTCTTCTGTCTCATATCTCACAGATTAAAATCCCTAATTTTCCCTGTTAATTTTGGAATTATGGCATAAAACTTCAGCATCATTGGGTTATGGAACTTCAGATCCTCAAAACTTGCGATTTTCGCTCAGTTGATAAGTTATTAACGTATTATCACATCGTAATTATCACTTTTATCGTTGATAATTGATAAAATCAGCTATTACTCCATAATGGAGGCGGGCATGTCTGGGTGTCGACATTGTTTTTGAGTGAAATTCAATTCCCTGTTTTTCTCTGTTAATTTTTTATACACTACATAGAAAGTGAGTAAATACGGGACTCTGCAGTCATCCATGTAAGAGATTATTGTGTTTTTCCCTGATAATTTCCTTGTTAGCAGTGAATTTTGGCCCAAAGAGATGTTATCGAAGGACTACCAGCACCGCACGCAAGTCTAAGTTGTTATAATAAGAGTAACTTAGCTACCGAAAAAGCCCGCAAAACGCGGGCTTCTGTGTTTAAATGACGAGCGGATTTAGACCTGAGAAGGGACTATTGGCGCATTCATGCGGCACTCGAAGTACACGTCACCTTCTACCAACTCATATAAGCTTGGCAGAATCTTGTCCGAACTTGAGTGTCCACTGGCGGATGGTTTCATAGGTGACAATCACTCCGCGATAAGCCAGCATTTCTTCTATATCTCTGAAACTCAAAGTGAAACGGAAGTAAAGCCATACCGTATGGCTGATAATCTCGGCCGGATATCGGTGGCCAGCGCAGGGGTTCGTTTTTTTTATAACCGAACCTTAAAGAATTTCAGCGTGCTTCGCAACTTGACAGTACCTTCTTGATTATGCCTCGATGGAGCATGACTCCAAATGACAAAAAAGATTTTTCTTTCGAACTGCAACTTTTTAATGACACACTTTGTATTATAAAGTATAAGTAAAAAACAATTACATGGTTATTAAAAAGGGGGAACTCGTGGCAAAGAATGTAACTGTTGGGGTATTTGATACGCATGAGCAAGCTGAAACCGCTATTAAGGAACTTCAAAGGTCTCATTTCGATATGCGTCAGCTTTCGATTATTGGAAAGGATTATCACACTGAAGAGCATGTCGTTGGGTATTACAACACTGGTGATCGGGTCAGATTCTGGGGCAAGCTGGGTGCATTCTGGGGTGGCTTATTCGGCTTGTTATTCGGATCAGCTTTTCTGGTAATACCGGGTGTCGGCCAGGTAATGGTGTTCGGTCCATTGGTCAGTTGGATTGTTGGTGCTCTTGAAAGTGCATTGGTAACGGGTGGATTGAGCGCGTTTAGTGCTGCGCTTCTCAGTGTAGGTATTCCGAATAACAGCATTGTGAAATACGAGAAAGCTGTCAAAGCAAATAAGTTCCTTGTCATTGTTCATGATACAGCAGAAAATGTAGACAATGCAAGAAAAATCCTTCATGCTGTAAACGGTCAAGAGATTGATGTGCATGATGTGAAAGGCTGAACTGATAGAATCCAATTCCAAGAAGGGTGTGTGTTTTTTTCACTGAAACAAAAAAGACTGAGATGATTTTAATCAAAGCCAAAACACTCAAAGGTTATCAACTTGAGAGTCTTGATGGGGAAATAGGAAAAGTTGAAGAGTTCTACTTTGACGACCATCATTGGACTATTCGTTATCTGGTCGCAGATACTGGAAACTGGCTTATAGGCAGGCAGGTTCTCATCTCTCCTTACGCTCTGGGGGCAGTGAATAACAAAGAAAAACTCATTACCATCGATTTAAGCAGGAAACAGATTGAAAACAGTCCATCATTGAACACTGACAAACCCGTTTCGCGACAATTCGAGACGGATTTCTACATTTATTATGGATGGCCGATATACTGGAACGCTCCGTATATGTGGGGATATTATCCTTACTTGGAGCGCGACAGTGAAAAATTGAAAAACTTTACAGCCCGTGAGAAACCATGGGATCCCCATTTGCGCAGTACAAATCAGGTGACAGGCTACCACATCCAGGCTAAAGACGGTGAGATTGGCCACGTTGAAGATTTTATCATTGATGACGAGACGTGGTCGATTCGTTATCTCATCGTCGATACACGAAACTGGTGGCCAGGAAAAAAAGTACTGCTTTCACCACATTGGATCGAGAGTGTCAGTTGGGAAGAAGGAAAAGTCTACGTTGATCTTCTCCGCGAGACTATCAGGGATTCGCCGGAATACACAGAGGAGGGCTCTCTGCTCACTCGGGATTATGAGACAGGGCTCCATAGGCATTACAATCGCCACGGTTACTGGGTCGATGAAAAAACTCCTGAAAAGCACTGCCAATAAATGCGACGAGTATGCAGTAATCGCTGAAAAGCATAACCATTCGAAATGTTGACCTTTTTTAATAAATCTAAACTATAACAACCATGTCAGACGTATCAATTAATGAGTATCAAGGTGACCTCCACTCTCTGCCGGAAACCATTGGTAAACTTGCCTACTATCAAGTTGAGCTGGTGAAAATTGGAATCATCTCGTCAACAAACTTTATTGTTTTTGTTGGCACAACGTCGATAAACCTTGCGGGTAACGTATTATCGACAGTTAGCCAGGTGTTGCAGGGGGTATTATCAGTGTTTACTCCTAATAGGTAAGCTGTTGATTTTTTTGAAAAGCACTTTATACGTCTTGTATAAGGTGCTTTTTTTACTGCCTTAATCGGAAATAATCGTAACAATCACAAAAACACTCACGCAGGATCAGCTTCACAAAGTTAATGCATACTGGCGTGCTTCAAAACTGGAAAGCATACACTGTAAATGAAAGGATATCATTATGAAATCCAAACTTCTCAGAAAACAAGCTTTATTGAAGCGAGTCACATAAAAAAATGATTCAGATTACCACATTGTTTTTGGATATCGGTGGTATTCTTCTTACAAACGGCTGGGATCATCATGCCCGCAAACATGCGGCGACGGATTTCAAATTAGAGTGGACCGAGATGGAAGACCGGCATCAGCTAAACGTTGCCACATACGAGGAGGGGAAGCTCACTCTAAAAGAATATTTGGATCGGGTAGTTTTTTATCAAAAAAGGCCATTTACCCAAACAGAGTTTCGGCGGTTTATGTTTGCCCAATCGAAACCTTACCCCAACATGATCGAGCTGGTCAGGTCTCTCAAAGCCCGATACGGACTGAAGATGATCGTGGTCAGCAACGAAGGGCGTGAACTGAATGTGTATCGGATTCGAAAATTCAAGCTGAATACATTTGTAGATTCTTTTATTTCTTCCTGCTTTGTTCATATCAGAAAGCCCGATGAAGATATCTTTCGGCTTGCATTGGACATCAGTCAAGCATCAGCCCAGCAAATCATCTATATCGACAATACCCTGATGTTCACCCAGATTGCTGAAGGTTTAGGAATCAACAGCATTCTCCATTTAGACTACCAATCTACATACTTGAAACTGGCTTCGTTCGGGTTGCTGAAAGATTAAAGGAGGGTGCCAAGCATAAGAGTTTTATCCACCAGAAACCTGATCTGCGAAATATGTCATATTTGTTTCAATGATGGCCAAAGTTGACTGGCTTCGTTATTCGTTTTATAGATATTTTTTTATGCTCGGTAGATCTGGATTTTCCTGTGCTGCCACTTGAGCATATTTTTTTGCAAGAGAAAAATTACCACTCTCTTCGGCAGCTTTAAAGGCTTCAAGCCAAGCATTCGAGCGTATAGACGGGTCAATCAAATCAATATTTTCCTCAATCAACTTGATTGCCTCATCAAATTCCTTTTCTTCCCTCAAGGAAGCGCTCTTTTGTATGATCTCTTCGCCTTGCACGTACATTTTAATCTCCATTCATGGGTAAAATAATTTACCTCCGCACCCGAGCTAAGGGATAGACATTCAAGTTTTGTCTCTTGTATCGAGGAAGTAATTTGGGACATTCACTGTTGTCGAAAGAAATAATTGCTTTCAGTCGGTAATACCCTCAACATGGTAATCTTCTGCCTCATACCAGTCGGTTTTATCTGACCAGAGATTTCCATCTTTCGCTTTCCACTCATAATATGCAGCAAGCCTGTTCTGTTCTTCACGCTGTTCAGGAGTCTGTTCTGATTCCTTGTCTTCACATTTTTTTGCTATGACTATCAGTGCGGTTGACATGGCTACCTCTTGTATTGGTTTTCATAGGTAAATCTGATTATATATCAAGATATACGTAACATATGTATGTATTTAAAAATTCCATGAATAATTTTTTCCTGTCGGGATAGAGAAAAAAACCACTCTTCCAATTCGAGTTCCAGCTCAGTTCCCAATTCACGATTTTCTCTTTCGATGTCCGCATTTTCGGTGTCGGTTTACATTTGGCTCACCTTTTCTAATACAGTTTTGGCAGGTAGGCTTGTACGTTTTTTTGCTCTGACCCCGGCGCAAGGAATTTACATAGATGTAACTGAATCCCACTTGCCTTTATCGGGAGAAATCAACATAATTACCTGTATTTAACTTTCAGGTAAAACAATTAACCGCGAGCACACATGGCAAAAAAATCAAAAAAAGAGGAAGTAACTGCACCGGACGATTACGAAGCCACAATATCACCGGAACAACAGGAAGAAGATATTAGACTCAGTGCGTATTACCTTTGGGAATCGAAAGGAAGACGCAATGGCTGGGATATAGAAGACTGGCTTGAAGCAGGAAGGTTTGTGAACGACTGATACATGATACTATCGATCATTCGAAACAGCCGTTCTACATCAGAGCGGCTATTTTTTCCTTACTCATGAGCCGGATGGCCTTCGATAACTCTGTTAAATATTTGTAAACAACGCTAAACCAAAAAAAACATCAGACAGCCTTTCGGTATATTATTAACATTGTTCTGCGAAGCTTAACCTAAAAAAATATTCAGCTCATGCCCTTCGAACTATAAGTCATTAGACCGTTTTTGTGAGCATAGGCGGTGATATCGCGAACTACCATAAATGCTCTGATTATTGCGTTCCTTTGAACACTTACCCTTATCTAACTTCACTTTCAGGGTTGGTTGCCAGAGGAGTGTGGGGTGATCTTTCCATAAAACCACTATTATGCTATAAATTTAGCAACTTTCCGTATAAGCCTGTTCGCTCGAGAAATCTCGATTATTATAACTTTGTATACTATTGATAGTCCCTGAGTTCAATGCACCCGAAACGAGCCGATTATGAAAAAGGGTATCT
>Ga0114951_10001901_pt1 | contig 24737 bp, 18 predicted proteins | sample AM7aDNAmetaG_FD_88677 | JGI IMG/M metagenome (GOLD analysis project Ga0114951, IMG submission 88677) | Freshwater microbial communities from Finland to study Microbial Dark Matter (Phase II) - AM7a DNA metaG | ecosystem: Environmental > Aquatic > Freshwater > Lake | place: Finland: Lake Alinen... | reverse complement strand
CGCCCGCGTTCTCAAACAGGAGGCATAGGGAATACCTCAACTTCTCGAACCGCCCGGTGCGGACCCGCATGCCGGGTGGTGTGGCAGGGGAGAGCGGTCACTCGCTCCCCCTATGCCGATTTGGGGAATGGTATTCGCCTCAGAAATGCTTCATCCGGGTGGACGCATCTATAGATCCGGCAACTACAGCGGTTTCGATTCTGCTCTTTACAGAAACGTAGGCGCCAACTGGCATTTTTCTCAAGAAAATGCCGCCTCGCATGATCTTCAAATGGCAACACTTGAATCGAAACCGCTATAAATACTGTTCGGATGCCCCATCCATTCCCGCGTATTTTGCGGGAATGGGTGGGAAGAAGATGACCTTGTTTTCTTGCCGGATTATCAGGGCGCACCCAACCTACTACTGGCGGCTCGTCTCCTGCTTCATCCCCGGCATCAGCGCCCGCGCCACCAGCGAGACGCCCAGGCTCACGATGATTCCCCTGATCATCAACTCGTCGTCGTAACTCCACGACAGAAATGCCAGTGTGACAAACACGCCGATCGGATTCAATTCCGCCACCACAGCGCGGAGCCAGCCAGGCTTCCGCCCCGCCCGTGGCAAACTCGTCCGCAGCCTGGGAAATAGTCTCGGCACGGCACGAAGATATTCCCGGTAAGATTCGCCAAGCTGCCCCGTGAGAAATGCCTCTTCCCCCAGAATCAGCCGCATAAAAAAGGCCGTCACCAGCACCATTGAAAACAGCGCGCCCGTCACAGGCATGAGGAAAGCCATGGCCGCCATCATGCACCACGAGCCGATGTAGAGCGGATTGCGCACGTAGCGGTATGGACCATCGGCCAGCACTGCACCGGCCTTCATCTGCCCGTGGTTCACCGTTCCCGACCCCAGGTAAGCCGTGCCCCACACCCGCAACACCGCGCCCACCGCTGCGATTAGCGCACCCAGAGCAATCGTGCACGGTACTGCGACCGCGAAGCTGACAAGCCCCAGCCGGCTAATCTCCAGCGCCAACCACATCATCAGCGGAATGCGCCGGCCCAATCCCCACGCGTGAATCCATGGCGCCCAATAGCCCAGCGTAACCACGACCACCATAATCGCCATCCGCATTCGAAATTCGATCTTTGTCGCGCCCATCCATCTCTCCTTATTGATCCGGCCCATAAATATTGCGGCTCCGTGCCTAATTTCGCGCCTTTTTTTGGCGCAAGAGTGGGAAAGCTCATCGCTCATTAAGGGCCGGAGCAATCATGCCGAAGTCTACCAGCCCCATCAAGCGTGAATTCGGATTCGCCCCGCTGCGGGTTCTGCCGATCCCTGTGGTACGCTGGCGCATATCGCTGTCTGGCCGTTCACGCCCTGAGGTCTCTGCCCAAGATGCGCTTACTTGTCTTCTGTGTTGCCTTTCTCGCCGCCTCGTTGCCGTTGTACGCCCAAGGCCCCTCCGATTCCGACCTGGCCCCTTCCGTCCAGCGTCAGTTGCCATCCCTCTCTGAGACCTACATGCATCTCCATCGCAGCCCGGAGCTCTCCCGCTACGAAGAGCAGACAGCATCCTTTGTCGCCTCCGAACTACGCAAGCTCGGATACACAGTCACCGAACGCGTGGGCAAGTATGAAGACGGCGCACAAGCCTTTGGAGTAGTGGCTGTCCTTGAAAATGGCCCCGGCCCGCGCCTGCTTATCCGCACTGACATGGATGCGCTCCCTGTCGAAGAGAAGACCGGCCTCAACTACGCCAGCTCCGCGAAGACCACCAACGCGCAAGGCCAGCAGGTAGGCATAATGCATGCCTGCGGCCACGATCTGCACATGACCGTCTTCCTCGGCGCGGCGCGGGAGTTAGCCGCGCGCAAAGCCCGGTGGCACGGCACGCTGATGCTGATCGGCCAACCCGCGGAAGAAGTAGTTCAGGGCGCAGCGGCCATGCTCGCCGATCATCTGTACGAGCGTTTCGGCAAGCCTGACTTCGTGCTTGCGGAGCACGACTCGAACGACGTACCTGCCGGCTCCATCTCCATCAAAGGCGGCCCGCTTCTGGCCAGCGCCACAACCATCAACGTAACCATGCGCGGCATCGGTGGCCACGGCTCCGCGCCTCAAGCTGGCAAGGACCCCATCGTACTGGCTGCCGAATTTGTACTCGTGGCTCAGACCATCGTCAGCCGGCAAATCGATCCCCAGCAGCCCGCCGTTCTCACCGTCGGCACCATCCACGGCGGAACGAAAAACAACATCATCCCCGACGAAGTAACCCTCGGCCTCACACTCCGCACCTACTCGCCTGCCGTGCGCGATCAGATCGTCGCCGCCGTCCGCCGCACTGCCAGGGGTCTTGCGGAAACCTACGGCATCCCCGCCAACCGAATGCCAACGGTTACCCTTGGCGAAAGCACTCCCGCCACATTCTGCGACCCAGTCCTCGCCGAGCGCCTGCGCGCCTCCGCCACCGCCGCGCTCGGCAAAGATCGCGTCTCCGAGGCCCGCGCAATTATGGGCAGTGAGGACGTAGGTCTCTTCTCGCTCGACGGCCAGATCCCCACGGTGATGTATTGGCTTGGCGCTGCCGACCCTGACAAACTCGCAGACAGCCGCAAATCCGGCGTCTCGCTGCCCAGCCTTCACTCCGCGCTCTTTGCGCCTGTCTACGCCCCAGCCATCAGCGCCGGTGTAACCGCCATGACCGCCATGACGCTCGACCTGCTCAAGTAATAGCTCAATGGGCGCCCCACCCTCACCACGCTTTTCCTTTTGTGGCGAGGGTGGGATCGCCAACACCTAGAGCGTTTTCGCCGCCAGTCTGAACAAAAATCCACCGTGCCCCATCCATGAATCGTCTTGTGATTCATGGGTGGGATAGCATGAATTCAAATCTCCACCGCAAACACTAAAACTGAAAACGCTCTATCTACTTCGCCGGATCCACCAGCGCCTGATAAACAACATTGCGGCTCAGATACTCTACGTTCGGACTGCCCCCGTGCATCCGCTGAATCATCCCCACAAAAACTATGTCGTTCGTCGGATCTACCCAGAACCACGTTCCCGCCGCTCCGTCCCAGAAGAACGTGCCCTTCCCCTCAGGCAAGTTAGCCTCCGGCGGGTCGTACACAACCGCGCAGTTATAGCCATACCCAAAACCCGGCCGCAGAATCTGCAACCCAATACTGTACTGGCCCGTCAGTAGCTCCACCGGCACATGATTTGACGCCATCAGGTGCACTGTCGCCGGAGCCAGAATCCGCGCCCCGTTCAACTCGCCTTCATAGGCAAGCATCTGCGCAAATCTGTAATAGTCTTCCGCCGTCGATGTCAGGCCGCCCCCGCCTGAAGGCATGGCGGGAGGAGTCAGAAAATCCCCCATGCTGCTACCGTTGGTCGAGTCCGGAATCAGCTTTCCTTCCGCGCTATTTTCATAGAGTGCTGCAAAGCGGCTGCGCTTATCCGCCGCCACATAGAACCCCGCATCCCGCATGCCCAGCGGCTTGAACAGTTGGTCGCGCATGAACTCCGGCAACGTCTGCCCTGACAGCTTCTCCACAATGTAGCCTTCGATATCCATTGACATCGAATAGACCCAGCCCTTGCCCGGCTGATAGAGCAGAGGTATCTTCGCCAGCCGCTCAATCATCTCCTGCAGGTTCTTCGATTGCCTCACATGCAGTTCGCCGTACATGGCATCCGCCGGGGTCTTGCCGTTGCCATAGCTGAAGCCCGCCGTATGCGTCATCAACTCGCGCATCGTGGGTGCGTGGTCCGGATCCACAAGGACCATCTTGCCGTCCCCATCCACGCCCTTGAATACCTTCAGGTGCGCGAACTCCGGAATGTACTTCGCAATCGGGTCCGACGGAAGCCACTTGCCCTGCTCGTAAAGGATCATCATCGCCACGCCCGTTACTGGCTTGGTCATCGAGTAGTCGCGGAAGATCGTGTCCTTCGTCATCGGCGCGCCGCTCGCCATGTCCCGCTGTCCGTACGCGCGGTAGTCCACCACCTTGCCGTGCCGCGCAAGAATCGTAACTACGCCGGAAAGATGTTTCTGATCCACAGCCTCCTGCATCAGCGCATGCAGCCGCTCCAGCCGCGCGGTCGAGAAGCCCACCGACTCCGGCTTAACCAGCGTCATGTCGAGCGCATGGCGCGTTGTCGCCTGCAGACGCGTTTGCTGTGCGCTTGCTTGCTGCGCAGTCAACGGAAGTGTTCCAACTGCAAGCGCAACACCGGCCGCAAGGATCCGGCCCATTTTCCCACATCGCTTCAACGACATTCTGTTTTCCTCAATGCACGGCAAGGTGCACCCACAACTAATAAATCAACTTCAACGACAACTGAATCTGCCGCGACGTCCCCGCGGTCTTGCTGATCTCGCCAAACCCCGAGCCGGTCACAATGTTCGCCGGCAGCCCCATGTTCACGATGTTGAAGAGATTGAAGAACTCGCCGCGAAATTGCACGTCCACACGTTCCGCGCCGCTCTTGCGCTTTCCAAAAGGCGTGTCTTTGATCAGCGCAAAATCGAAATCATAATAAGCCGGGCCGCGAAATGTATTCCGCCCCATCGTGCCGAAGCGGCCATGGTTCGGCCCCGTCCCCCCTGTCACGTTAATGGGGATATAGAACGCTTTGGCGTTATCCGCACCCGCGCCAAAGTAATCCTGCCGCACCTTGCGCGCGGTCGAGAGCTTCGGTTTAGCAATCTGATCGGGGCGGTCCACTCCGTTCGAACCAGCCCCTGTCTGTTGAACGCCAGAGAAGATGGTGAACGGCGAGCCGGAGCTCATGCTCGAGATGCTCAGTAACTCCCAGCCGTCGGTAACTCTTTTGCTGATAGGATGCAGGAAGTTGACGCTCTCCAAATGTAGATCCTGCGCCAGGCTTAGGCCGAAGCCATGTGTTACATCAAACGAAGATGGACCGCGCTCAGGATGCGTATCGTAGGGATTCTGTGGGAACCCTTGCGCTACCGCCCCCGTTGAACCTGTGCCGCCGATAACTTGACTTGTGTCGTCGATCGACTTACTCCAGGTATAACTCGCCTGTAGACCTGGCCCGCCATGGCCCATCGTCCCCGAAAGAGAAGTTTGCAACGCGTGATAGTTCGAGTGCGCAGTTGCCACTATTTCGTTCTCGAGGCCAAAACCGCCAATAACATTGCCCGCGCTGTCGAATTTGGTCATACGCGCAAAGGTCGCGTCCGCGCCGGGATAGGCGTTTGGAAATGCCGAGCGCGGCAACTTAACACCGACCGTGCCCACATAGTTTGCGGACGCTGTAAGATTGCCGACTTTGCGCTCCACGCCCGCTGTCCATGTGTAGAGCGTACCGTTGCCGAATTTAGGATCCACGCCGTTGAGCGTCAGGTCGCTTACCACGTGCCCCGGCGTAAGAGAGGCCACGTCCTGCTCGTAACGATCTACGTCCATCGCTGTGTTGGGCGCTACCGTCTTGGTGCTTCCAGTCGGGAACATATCTGCGCCCGCCAGCGTAAACGTCCGCGGCAACTGCGAAGGCGTGATTTGAAATCCATAACGGATAGGCGCGTTGGATGCCGACAGAAGCCGCGGCATCACCGCAAAGGGCGTTGACCCAGTTAGGAAGTTATCCTGCCAGATATTCGGCGGTATCAATGTAACTCCGCCGCCCGCATGAATCTGTAACTTGTCGGCAACCTGCCACGCCGCCTGTATTCGCGGACCCCATCCATTCCAGCGGGTCTTATAACCAGGCTGCGGGTTCACCACATACCTCTGTGTGCCAGTTTCGTAATTGAAGCTCGCGGTTCGGTGGGCACGTTCAGTAATCGGGCCATACACTTCCCAGCGAACGCCTAAGTCCAGCGTAAGGCGGCTTGTTACCTTCCATGTGTCCTGCACGTAAGCATTCACATTATTGCGGCTGTCAGCCGCCGGCCCTATGTGCTCACCGCTCGAAAAGTAAGTCGGCGCAAGTGAAACCGCGTAACTAAACGGACTGCCCGACAAAAAGCTCGAGAGCGTGTCCGGCAAAGGATCGCCGATCTTGAGGTTGTGCTTTCCGCTCAACGACGAAATCGGCACGCCCGAATAAGCGATGCCTCCGCCAAAGCTGTACTCGCCATTCGGGCTGATGCCAAAGTACGTCGTGTCGCGGTTCAAGCGCACTTCCGCGCCGGCTTTGAAGGCATGGCGCGCGGTAGTGAACACTGCGTTCTCGCGAAGCTGAAAGAGATTCCCGTAGGCCTGCATCACCGTTCCGGCCGCTGAGTCGAACGCCTCGAAAAGGCCGTCATTGAACTTCGACGCAGGATCGATACGGTTCGCCGTTGGAAACCCCGGCGTTGAACGCTGAATGCTCAACGAGGACTCCAGCGTCAGCCGAGGCGAAAACGTATGCGTCAAGGTGCCCACTACGTTGCGCTCGCGGTCTATGTATTGAATTCCGAAAGACGGATCGATCGCTGTCTGGTCGGGATTCGTGATCGGGCCGGTCAGATTATCAAGAATAAATCGCGCAAAGAACTGGTTTTTTCCTGAGATTCTGTGATCGAGTCGAAGCGAGAATTGGTTTGCGTTCGTCGTCACTTTCGACGCCGTCGCATAGGTGTGTTCCCCGAACGGGCCAGCCACATAATTAGGCAGCGGAATGCGCGCCAGCACCGCCGCGATTCCGGCATCCACAGGCACCGTCAAAGTATCAACCGACTTATCCGGATAAGTCACCGTGTCTTGCCCCGCGCGCTCCAGTGCCGTCGGTACCGGCATCACTTGCGGAGTGCCAAGCACCTGCCGAAATCCCTGGTATTGCGTAAAGTAGAAAGTCCGTGCGCGACCGTCGTACACATGCGGCACAAATATCGGTCCGCCGTTTGTAAACCCAAACTCGTTGCGCCGGAAGGGCGGAATCCTTCCCGGATAGGCTGGCGTCGCGTAGTCGAAGTAGTTGCGCGCATCGAACGCGGAGTTACGTACAAACTCAAAGAATGAGCCGTGGAAACCAATCGCCCCCGAGCGCGTGACGATGTTCGTAAATCCCGCCGCCCCGCGGCCGATCTCCGCCGGCATCCAGCCCGAGCTGGACTGAATCTCCTGAACCGCATCCACGTTGAAGTTTGAGAATGTGGCCCCGCCCATCTCCGGATCGCTGATGTCCGCCCCGTCCATCGCAAAGACCGCTTCCACGCCGCGCTGACCGTTGATCGCGTACTGAGCCGTAAAATTGGTCGCGCCATTCGCGTCCGTCATGGTTCCTGCCGCCAGCAGCAGCAGCGTGCTGAAGTCGCGTTTGTTCAACGGCAGTTCGCTCACCGCCTGGCTCGATAGTTCCTCCCCGCCGGTCGCCAGCGGGCCCTGCAGGATAGCCACCGTGAGTTCCCCGCGATCAGAGAGCGTCAGAGCGACCGGGGGGGCTGCGGGCTCAAGCGCGATGTGCTGGGGATAGTCCACCTTGCGGCCATTGGCCTCGATCGTGAGCTTGTATTGACCTTGGGGCAGTGCCGCCAGCCGGAAAGCGCCGTCCGCGCCTGTGATCGCCTCGCTCGCGGCGCCTTTTGCCGCCAGGCGAATTTTCGCGGTCGCAATCGGAGCGCCACCCGCATTGCGCAGCACCCCATTCCACACAGCCTGCGCCGCTTGCTGCGCCCACACTCCTGCCGAAGGCAAAAGCAGCGCCGCAATCATCAGAGCTCGCAATACGCTCCCCGCACGTCTCGTATTCGAGACACTCAACCCGTATCGTACCCGCTGAACGATCAAGTGAATTAGGCCTTCAGTATTGAATTTGTGCTGTGAAAAGGCTGTTTCAAAGGCTCGGTAAGCGCTTTCACGGCGTCGCACTGGATTATATCGTTCTTAAAACACAAGCCGACAGCCACCTCTGAAGCGCCCTCCCTCCCTCCCTCCGTGAAACCGCGAAAAGTAGCGGTCGCACGGAGAAGAACAGGGCAATCGGCAAGCTAAGCCTCTACACTGTTTCCAGCCCATGACCAGCCCAGGTCCCAATCCCGACACGATCGCCGCAATCTCCACGCCGCCGGGCCGCGGAGGCATTGGCATCGTGCGCCTCAGCGGACCGCTGGCCGCCTCCATCGCCGTGCAACTGGTCACCCTCCGCCAACCGCTCGAGCACGCGCGCGCCCGCCTCGCCGAGGTAGTTGATTCGGCTGACATCGACGCCGGTCGTATCGACGAGGCATTAGTCACCTGGTTTGCGGCTCCAAATTCCTACACCGCGGAAGATGTGGTCGAGATTGCCGCTCACGGCTCCCCCGTGGTGCTTGAGCTTTTGCTCCGCCGCGCCATTGAACTCGGCGCCCGCCTCGCAGAGCCCGGCGAATTCACCCAGCGTGCCTTCTTGGCCGGCCGCCTCGATCTTACCCAGGCAGAGGCAGTGCGCGATCTCATCGAGGCCCACACGCTCACCCAGGCTCGCCAGGCCGCCAGCCAGATGGGAGGAGCACTCAGCCGCCGCGTCGCCCCGGTAAAGGTGTCGCTTGTTAACCTCATAGCTCTGCTCGAAGCTGGAATCGACTTCGCTGAAGATGATGTGGATGTTACCTCCGAAGCCGAGATCGCTCAGCGCCTCGGGGCAATTACCCTGCCGCTGGCCGCACATGAAGCTTCTTTCGCCCGCGGTCGCATCGTTCACGACGGTCTCACCCTCGCCATCGTGGGCCGCCCCAACGCCGGCAAGAGCTCCCTCTTTAATCGCCTCGTAGAGCGAGACCGCGCCATCGTAACCGCAACGCCCGGCACCACCCGCGACCTTGTCTCCGAGCGCATTTCGCTGGACGGCATCCCTCTCGAACTCGTAGACACGGCCGGCCTCCGCGAAGGCCGCGAAGAGGCTGAACTCCTCGGTATCGCCCGCAGCCGAGAGGCCCTGGCGGACGCATCCCTGGTGCTCGTCGTTCTCGACGCCACCCAACCCCTCAACGAAGAAGAGCACCGCCTGCTTGACGCCCTAACAAACCGCCCCGCCCTTGTAGCCGTAAACAAGAGCGACCTTTTGGAGACCGATTCACCCGCGGGACAGATTGCCGGCATCCCCGCCCTCTTCACCTCCGCGCTCACCGGCGAAGGCATCCCCGCCCTCCGCGAACGCATTCTTGCCCTCGCAACCGGCGGAGCCGCTTCGGAACCTGGCATGTTGACCAGCCTCCGCCACCATCAGGCGATCACCACAACTCTGTCGGCGTTGACAGACGCCACCCTCGCCAACTCAAACCAAATACCCCACGAGATGATCCTGCTCGACCTCTACCGCGCCCTCTGGGCACTGGACTCCCTAACCGGCCAGACCACCGCCGACGACATCCTGAATCTCATCTTTTCCACTTTCTGCATCGGAAAGTAATCGGGCGTCAGGAGTAACCCTCGACTATCCCTTTGCCCGCAACGTCCAATCTGCCCTCTCGCCCGCAACCTCCATCAGAATGCAGAAGGCCTGTCCCTCGGTCGAAACTCCGGAGCGATCAAACCCCGGCGCACCGCAAACTCCCTGAACAAATCCGAAGGCGTCCATCCTGCCACGAGCCGCGCCGCGCATCCCATGCGCGCGTTCAAGGTAACTCCTCGGCATCCAGCCCTGCGATACTCCCTCAAATACGGCATAAGCCAGCATTTGCGCCAGGTTCGTTTCAACAAAGGTTGCCGGTTGATCCACAACGTCGTGGAACAGCCCGTCCGGCCGTTGGTGAACAAGGCAACCGTCCACAATCTCCCGGCAGAACTCCGCGAGGCGCTCCCGGTCACGCTTGCGTTCCTGGGGCAGACTCTTGATCGTGCGCGCGAGCCCTGCTGCCGCCCAGCCGTTGCCGCCACCCCAAAAATTGCCGTCCTTGAATTGGTGCACTCCATCATCCCAGATGTGCGCCATAAGCTTCTTCTCTGGATTCCAGAGCCGCTGCCGATATCCTTCAATCTGTTTAACCGCCTCGTCGTAGTGCCCCATCGCCGCCAGAAACGGAGGCGCGCAGTTCAGCCCGTCCGACCACATCTCAGCCGCACGGGGAGCGTGATAGAGAATACCTTCTTCGTTGCGCGGAGACCTTCGCCGAATCCAGTCGAGCAATCCGTCCGCTGCCTCGCGGATATTTGGGTCCCCTGTCCACTCGGAAGCTTTGGCATAAGCCACCCCGCCCATCGACGGATCGGTCGGGCTGCCGGAAATTACCACACCCAGGCGCCCATCGGGAGTTCGCTGCACAATGGCCGCCTTCGTCAACAGAACTACGCGTTTGCGGTCTCCTGCCTCCAGCATGGCCTGCGCCAGAATCCCCTGCTCCCAGTCGCGCCGCTGCATCGCCATCGCCGCCGCCGTGGCCTTCTCAATCTGCAGTGCGCTTTCGGAGTGAGGCTTGCTTTTCCTATCGCCATTGGGCGTCAACTGCCCAGCCCGTGCCACCAGGCTTGCACCCGCAACAAGTGGGGCGCTCAGCACTGCAACCGCATTCATGAATGTCCGCCGGTTCATTGCTTCCCCTACTTCTCGCTCGTCAGGCTGCGAATGATCTCTACCTCGCGTTCGCGGTAGGGCTTGCCGTCGGTGTGAAAAACATCGTGAAACCACACCGTGGGTTGCTCGTTGACATACGGCCGCTGCCAGGAATCCCAGGGCAGATAGGTCTGACTCTTGCCTGCAACCAGTCCCCAGTTGATGGCCCCCACCCGGTACTTGTGCGCGATCGGCAGTATCGTGTCGAACGTGCTCCCAGCTCCGCGTGCCATGTACTCCGTGCAGATGATCGGCCTGTGAAACTGCTCCAACTGCTGAACGCGCTGCTCAAACTCTTCGGGCCACGCATAGCTGTGGAAGCTGATTACGTCCGACTGCTCAATCTGGATCCGTGCCAGCGGTGGCATCGTGGCCTCGGATGCCCATTCGCCGTGCCACAAACCGCTGGTCAAAGGCTGCGTCGGATGCGCCGTTCGTGCCCAATCAAATACCTTGGGCAGCAAAGCCAGAATGATCTCGTTCTTGTTTTTCGGCTCGTCCTTCGCGTAAGAGCTATCGTTGCCGTTGTCCGGCTCGTTCCATAAGTCCCATGCCAGTATCCGTGGATCGTTGGCGAAGGCGCCAACCACTCCCTTCACATAGCTCTCCAGCCGCGGATGTTGCGCCGGATCTGCAAGAACCGTCGCTCCTGGCGCCTGCACCCACCCCGAGTTGTGTACGCCCGGAATTGGAGGATGCTGCGGACCAAGCTTGGGGAACGGCTCCCAGCAGGAATCGAAGAGTACGAAAACGGGCCTAATGTGATGGCGGGCGGATATGGTCAGGAAAGTATCTATGCGCTGCTGGAACCCCTTGGGGTCCTGTTCCCAGAGCAGGTTATGCAGGAAGACGCGCATCGTGTTCATGCCGATGTGTTCGGCCCATCCCAGCTCACGGTCGATAGTGGTCGGATCGAAGGTATCGGCCTGCCACATCTCCAGTTCATTGATGGCGGTGGAGGGCAGGAAATTCCCGCCTACGGGCCACGGTTGCGCCGCGTACCATGCTTTAGCCTGCGCCTCTGTCCACCGCTGCTCTCCGCCTGATGTTTGTTGCGCGCCCAGGCATGAAACAAATGCAAGTAAGATCACAACCGCATGAGTCTGCCGTAAACGTTTCCAATTAGTCCAAACCATGATCTGCCTCCAAGCATGAACGAGAATTCTACTTTACCAATGCAGAACTCGTCGCGTGATTTCGCTGGGAAGATGTGCGGGTTTGCTGGTCGCTCTAGGATCGTGCGGCTGTGCCGCTATTACTTGTTCAGCAGCCGATGCTTCTCCGGGTTCCGCGCCGGCAGTTGCTTCCTGCTTCTTCTCAGCGTTCGGCTTCTCTGGTTCCGGAATAATCCGCGCGACCGGCACGCCGTTCTTGTGCAGGATATACGTCAACCCTTGATAGCGAACGCGGTTAACGCAGTCTGCAAAGTTACGCGCCGCCTCGGTAACGCTGATGGCCCGCTCTTTCATAAAATCAGATTATCAGATTTTATGTGCCGCATCAGCCGCCCCTCCTCAATCTCCAGCCAACTGCTCCAACAGCTTGTCAAAATCCTCAAGCCGGGCATATTCAATGATCACCTTGCCACGGCCGTGATGGTCCTCGATAGTGACCTTGAGACCCAGACTGCGCTGTAGTTGTTCCTGAGCCTCTCGAACATTGGGATCGACCGGAGGCTCGGGCTTGGCGCTCTTCTTCGTGGCTTTCTCGGGATGCAAGAGACCTTGAACGTAGCTTTCTGTTTGGCGAACAGAAAGCGAAAGCGCTGCGATCCGCTGCGCAGCCCTCTCAATCTCTTCTGCGTGCTCGAACGCCAGAAGTGTGCGGGCATGCCCAAAGCTCAGCTCGCCAGATTCGACCCTGGTCTGCACCGAGGTCGGCAGCCGCAATAAGCGCAGAAAGTTCGACACCGTTGCGCGGTCCTTGCCGGTGCGGACCGCCATCTGCTCCTGGGTCATGTGAAACTCGCGAGAGAGCCGCTCGAATGCCCTTGCCTGCTCCATTGGGTTTAGATCAGCGCGTTGCAGATTTTCGACGATGGTGATCTCCATCGCCTGCTCATCTGAAACCTGGCGCAGAATTGCCGGGATGGTCTCTTTACCTGCCAGTTTCGACGCCTGCCACCGCCGTTCACCTGCAATAAGTTGGAAGCGCCCGCTGGCCAATGGGCGCACCAGCACCGGCTGCACCACCCCGTTAGCCGTAATTGAGGCGGCCAGCTCGGCCAACTGCCCTTCGTTCATATGTGTGCGCGTCTGGAAAGGGTTGCGATCGATCTGATCCACTGGGATCTCGCGAGGTCTGCCGCCTTCAGCTTCAGGAGAAGGTGCAGGGGCATGCACCCGCGGAAGAAGAGAATCGAGCCCTTTGCCTAGCGCGCGGCGCTTTGTATCTGTAGAAGCAATGTTCATTGTTCAATTTCCCTTTCGACGGCAAGATGCGGTCGGATCGTACAGAATTGTTGATAGCGGAAGTGCACACAACGAAAGAGCTGCAAGTTCTAGCGAACTACTCAGGAGTACGGCCAGAAGCTGACCTTTACGTTGGGCCTCGCTGCCGCGGCTACCTTGCGCTCGGCGCTGCGTGGACTCTCAATCTGATTGCGCGCCAGAAATTCCCCTGCGAGTTCAAAGTAAGCTTCGGTGCCACGCGAACGGGCATCGTAAAGCGCCACCGGCTTGCCGTGGCTCGGTGCCTCCGCCAAACGCACGTTACGTGGAATTACGGTGCGGTAAAGACGCTCGCGGAAATATTCACGCAGCGTTTCGGTCACCTGTTGAGCCAGGTTGGTGCGATCATCGTACATCGTCAGCAGAACACCCTCGATTGTGAGGCTCGGGTTATAGGCTGCGCGCACCCGCTCAAGAGTAGAAATCAGCTCCGAGATGCCCTCCAGTGCGAAGTATTCAGCCTGCATGGGGACGAGTAGTGTCTCTGCGGCAGAAAGAACGTTGAGCGTAAGCAAGTCGAGCGCCGGAGGGCAATCCAGAATAATCAGGTCATACGCATCCCGAAGTGGCGCCAAAGCGCGGCGAAGCCGAAGTGCTCGATCCGTGGCACCCGCCAGTTCGACATTTGCTCCAGTCAGATTCTTCGATCCCGGCAGCAACCAAAGATGATCGATTTCAGTCGGCAGAATTACCTGCTCAGCTGGGCAATCTCCCATCAGCACGTCATAGATCGAACGCCGGTTGTCGTCGCGTTGAAAGCCAATTCCAGAGGAAGCATTGGCCTGCGGATCGCAGTCCACCAGCAGCGTCCGAAGACCCTCAAGAGCCAGGCACGCTGACAGGTTTATTGCGGTGGTAGTTTTGCCGACTCCGCCCTTTTGGTTGACGACACCGAGTATCTTGCCCATGGCCTTTAAGAGTAAAAGGAACAGCGATTTGAGGGTAGGCGATTGACTTGTGGAGAACCGAGCAAAGCTGTGGAAAGCATCCGCGCCCTTTGGCTGTTGCCACACATCAAACGCTAGAGAGGTAAAGGGTTCCAGGCAATTCAACCCACTCCTCAAACTGCCCCGCCAAAGCAGGCTAACAGTGGAAAACTTCCTGAACTCTAAGCGGGATTTGCCCCTTTAATGAGAGGCTAACCCGATTCGAACCTCGACCCATTTCGGAACACTCCGTAGGCCTACGTTCGCCTTCAATGTTCCACGTGGAACATTCTCACCTTTAGGGGAACCCCATAATTGTTCCACGTGGAACATCACGACACCTCCCACAAACGCACGCACACTCTTGGTGTCTAACTAGCCACCCGCTAATCCTGCGCATCCCCCCACAACAAAGCCTGAGGAAGCAACTCTGCCCCCTCTGCCTGCAAGAAATCGAGATCCCAAGCCTCCAGGAAAAGTAGAATTGTGAGGATGAAAACTGTAAATCAAATCTGCTCGCCCAAGATCCATGATCCTAACTTCATCCTTGACCGCCGCTTCGCTGTCCGCGGTGCAATCGCCCTCGCCGCCTCCGCCTTCCTGCCAGGATGTACGGGCCCCATCTCTTCTCATTCCCCCGCCAACCCCTCCGGCTCCAACCCGCAACCCACTCCCGCTGGACCAATCACCAGCGCATCCTTGACTGTCACCAGCACCTCCGCTGGCTCAATAGGCCCAGCCTTTGCCGGCCTCTCCTATGAAAAGAGCATGCTCTACAAACCTGTCTTCATTGGCTCGAACAGCAACCTGATCGCCCTGTTCAAACGCCTCGGCCCCAGCCTCCTCCGCATCGGAGGAAATACAGTTGACCAAACCGTCTGGAACCCAACTGGACCTGGCCAAACCTCACCCCAAGTCGCGCCTCCCGATGTCGACGCGCTGGCCGCCTTCCTCAAGGCGACAGGCTGGCAGTGCCTCTACGGGATTAACCTCGGAGGCTCCGCCAATGGCACAACTTCTCCCGCCCTCGCCGCAGCCGAAGTAGCCTCTGTCGCACAGACACTCGGCTCCTCCTTGCTTGGAATCGAAATCGGCAACGAAGTTGACCTCTTCGGCAGTACTTGCTGCGGAGGCTATTACGCCGGAAACTGGTCTCTCTCAAAGTTTCTTACCCTGTGGGAGCAGTACCGGACAGCCATCCTCGCCACCACCCCTAACGCCTCCATCACCGGTCCGGCGTCAGCTGGCAGCGTGTCTACGTGGACAATCCCATTTGGGCAAAGCACCACTAAAAGCGAGATAACACTCCTTACACAGCATTATTACCGCGGTAACGGCCAGGCCCCCACCTCAACCGCCGCCAACCTGGTCACCCCAGACGCAACCCTTATAAGCCTGCTTTCAACCCTCAAAGCGGGGGGCCAGGCACTCGGGCTCCCATACCGGATCGCCGAGTGCAATTCCTACTACAACGGTGGGGCCAGTGGTGTCAGTAACTCCTACGCATCATCTCTTTGGGTCCTCGACTACATGTTCAACTGCGCCCAGGCAACTGCATCAGGAGTCAACTTCCATGGTGGCGGAAACGGTACAGGTTACACGCCCATCGCAGACTCCAACGGCGTAGTCGTCGCTGCCAGGCCCGAGTACTATGGAATTCTGCTCTTCACTCTCGCTGGACAGGGTTCCCTCTACGCCACTCAATTAACCGCCGGAAATCTCAACACCACAGCCTACGCAGTCAAAACTTCCTCCGGAAACATCAACATTGTTGTTATCAACAAAGACAGCACCCAAAGCCTGCAACTCACCACACTCCTTCCCCAGACCGCAGCCTCCGCAACACTCCTGCAGATGACCCAACTCTCCCAGGGCGCTACGGGACCCAATCTCTCCGCAACCGGTGCTGTCACTATTCAGGGCGCCACCGTCAACAACGACGGCACATTCTCGCCTGCTGCTGCCTTCACCCTCAGCACCAGCGGTTCCCAGTTCCAGTGCTATGTACCCGCCCTAAGCGCAGTGTTAATCCAAGTGGCCTGACCCCAGGCTTCCTGAAAGGAAACAGCGAGATGGACATCCCGAACGCATTCATCGGTATGACAACTCAACCAACAGACGAGGACGTCTCTAAGGCACTCGGCCCAAGTGCGCCAGCTTGGAACGAGTTCCTTGATTGGATTGCAGAGCACCACAGCGTGACCATCCGCGAATGGAACTCCTACTCACCCAAACACGGCTGGTCCCTTCGCCTCAAAATCAAAAAGCGGAATATCGTCTACCTCAGCCCTTGCGACGGCTGCTTTCGCGTTGCCTTCATTTTGGGAGATAAAGCGGTCGCTGCTGCCCGGCAAAACAAACTCTCAAAGCCTCTAATCAAACTCTTCGACGAGGCTACGCACTATCCTGAAGGAACAGGCCTGCGCCTGCTCGTCAAGGGAACCAAGGACCTCGCTCAAATTCAGACGCTCGCAGCAATCAAACTCGCAAACTGAACTCTCGCCTTCCCCGGACCAATACGCGTCGCTCACTGTTCGGCAACGGTGTAGCCTCCGACCAGGAAAACTCAGCGCCGGCCGCCGCTTGCAACTTGGCAAGCTCCATGCCAGTAGTCATCAGCGCTAGCCACCCTCCCGGATTAACCAGTTCGGACGCGCTCGCCACGGCATCGTCCATCCGGTCAACCGCCCGCAACGTCACGCAGTCGAACCTCTCGCTCAACACCTCAGCGCGAAAAGGATGAACCCGCGTTGATATCCCGAGCAATCGAACAGCCTCCTGAAGAAATGCGGCCTTCTTCCCCTGTGACTCAGCAAGGGTGACGGCAATCTCAGGGCGGCACAGCGCTATCGGGATTCCCGGCAATCCACCACCCGAACCGAAATCCAAAAGCGTAGCGATTTCCCCCGGCAAGCTCTGCGCGCAGGCAATCGACTCCACAAAATGCCGCGAGAGAATTCCCTCCACATCCCGAATTGATGTGAGATTCATCTTAGCATTCCAGCGAACAAACAGCGAAATATACCTTCCGAATTGCGTACCTGCTATAGCCCCTAGCGGTGCCACCCCCGCCTCTGCTAACAGGGCATCAAGTTCCAAACTTCTCCCAACCTCACCCTCGCTCATTGCAAACCAATCGGGCGATCAACCTGAGGTGCTAGCCAAACCGCCGCAGCCTCCACAAACGCCGCGAAGATTGCACGTGAAAATGCGCTCTGCGTGTAGGTGCGCTCCGGATGCCACTGCACGGCAACAACAAAGTGGTCCTTCGCATCCAATTCGACCGCTTCCACAACCTCGTCCCCCGCGCAAACCGCGCTCACAAGCAAATTGTCGCCCGCCACGCGAATTGCCTGGTGGTGGCTCGAATTAACCTGCACGTTCGCCCCTACACCTGGCGCCAGCAGCCGACCCAGCCTCGATCCCTGCGCAATCCTAACCGGATGCGCCTCCACCACATCTCGGCCCGGCTGATGATTCACCGCTGTCTTAAGATCCTGCACCAGCGAACCGTTGCGCCAAACGTTGAGTGTCTGCGCCCCTTGGCAGATAGCCAAAACCGGCTTATGCATGTTGAAGGCGTCCTGAAGCAAAAGCTCGTCCACTGCCGCACGAGCTGGGTCTGCCTCCCCACACTCTTGGCTGCGATCTTCCCCATATCTCTCGGGGTCAACATCGTACCGGCTCCCCGGCAGCAGAACACCCTGAACGCTAGCCAGCAGTCTGGCCACGCGCTCCGGTCGCTCATGCAAAGGGATAATGATCGGCGTTGCTCCTGCGCCTTGCAACGCAGCAATGTACCCAGGTAGCGAACGCTGATTGTATGCGTGATCGCTCGTGGTCGGCTCCGGGATGGCGATATGAACAGACATGGAAGCACTAGTGTAATGACAGACGCTTCCACACGCATAGAGCTTGTCCGTCTGTATTCCCTAAGCGTCCACCTGAATAACCTTATCTTCACCGGATTCAGTCATTTGTGATGAATACGGCTCAAGGAGACTCTGGATCGCCAACCGCAACTCTGCCGTCAACTCATTGGTCTGGCGCGGAGTCATCCCTTTTGTCTCGATCGGTTCACCGACGCTCAGAGTCAACTCGCCCGGATAAAAGTGCCGCGTATGAATAGGCAGCAGGTCATACACGCCACTCAGAGCAATCGGCACCAACGGCACCTGCGCGCGTATCGCCAGGTAAGCTGCACCAGAAAGAAACGGCCTCAACTCTCCATCGGATGTCCGCCCGCCCTCCGGAAATACAAAAATCGGCACCCCAGAGCGCAGCGCCTTCACCCCTCCACCCAGGCTTGCCATGCTCGCGTGCGGATTAGCTGTATCGATCGGAATCTGCCCTGACCGGTCAAGGTACCAACCAATAAACGCGATCGGCCACAACTGCTTCCGAGCCAGTATCCGGAACTGAAAAGGCAGCGCGGCAAAGATCACTGGCGTGTCCATGTAGGACGTGTGGTTAGCCGCGTACACGGCCACAGGATACTTCCTCAGGTTCTCCGCTCCGCGCACCTTGAGCGAGCAGCCGGCGAAGAACACAAGTGCCCGCGCCCAGACATGGGCAATTCTATGTTGCGCTCGGCCCTGCTTGTCCACAAACGACACCAGCAGCGAAATCGAACCGCACACGATTGTGGTCATTGCCATCAATGGAACGTGCAAGGCGTTCGTACGCCACCGATAGAACCAGGGCATCGGATTGGGCCGTCGGCTCATGGTTGATCAACCTTTCCCGCCAACAGCAGGCTTCGTGCTTCCCCAACTAGATATACTGACCCGGAGACAACGATAGATCCGCCCCGCGTGCCTTCCTTGGCCAACTGCAGCGCGTCGCTCACTGAATCTGTAGAGATCGCTGTTATCCCTATCGCCTTCCCTGCAGCCACCATGTCGTCCTGTGCGGCGGCGCGAGCAGAATGGATAGGCGCAAGTATCACCCGCTGGAAAAGCGGGAAAAGAATCTGCGCCATCTCCTGTACGGGCTTATCTCGCAGGCAACTAAAAATCAAGCTTCGCGGTCTGTCTCCTGCCAGTGCGCTTAATAGCCCAGCGCGCAACGCCCAGGCCCCTGCTGCATTATGCGCCACATCTAAAATCCACTCCACTCCATCACGCTGGATGCGCTCCAACCTCCCCGGCCACTGCGTCCCGCGTATGCCCTCTGCAATCGCTGCCGGCGCGATTGGAAGACCGTGAACACTCCTCAGTTCAACCGCCGCGGCGATAGCCAATGCCAAATTGCGATGCTGGTGCGCACCTGATAGCGGCGACTTCACTTCAATTGTCGCTCCGGGAATCTCCACCGAATACGGACCAACCACGTCCTCGCGCGGCATATATGCCGTCGCATTCACCCTTCGCACCCTCAGCTCTTCTGCTACCTCACTCAGAACCTCGTTGGCTTCCTCCACCTGCGGCAACGTAATCATCGTTCCACCTGCCCGCAGAATTCCCGCCTTTTCCCGAGTGATCGCCGCGATAGTCTCACCCAGCCACTCCGTATGGTCGAGTGAAATATCGGTAATCACCGACAACAGCGGATTCACAACATTCGTTGCATCCAGCCGCCCTCCCATACCAACTTCCAGAACAGCAATATCCACCTTAGCCTCTGCAAAATACAAAAGCGCCTGTGCCGTCAGAACCTCAAAAAAACTAGGGAGCTGCGGCAATCCGCCACTCTGCGTCAGCCGCTGTGCAGCGTTATGGACGCGGAAGAAGTATGCCCCGAAAGCCTCGTCAGCAATCTCCATCCGATCCAGCCGAATCCGCTCATTGGCCCTCGCCAGATGAGGCGAAGTGTAGAGCCCGGTGCGCAACCCAGAAGCACACAGAATCGAGGCCAGCGTTGCTGCCGTCGACCCTTTGCCATTTGTTCCCGCAATCAGAATAGAAGGAAAACGAAGCTGCGGATCCCCAAGCTCGCACAGAAGGATGCGAATCTCCTCAATCGAGAATTTCCGACGCGGCTGGCCTGACCGTGCGTAGAGCTCCGGCGTCATCGCATTCAGTTGATCGATAGCCGCTATATAAGACATGGAGCCTTCAGTATAAAAGCCGCGCCCAAATCGCACCGGCTTGTTTAGTCTCGCAACAGCAACTGCAATGCCTTCCGTGCCTCCTCCAGACACTCGCGCGCTTCATCTTCTGAAAGCAACCCCTGGTGCACAGCCTTCTTTCCCGCATCATTCACCCGGTCGGCCAAACTTGGAAAATCTCCATCAATCCCCGTCAGCAATAGATTGTTATTCACCTCGTGCAGCAGATTCCCCAGCGTCGCTGCATTCCGGTATCGTGTTCGAACTAGCCGCGTCAGTTGATCTGGCAACTTCTGCTTGATAGCCTCTTCCAGTACCGAACGGCACATCACTGCGCACGCCGTGAAGAGGCCAAAGAAATAACAGCGGGTTGCTTCATCCAGATAGCGGTCGGCCTCCTCGGAGCTCGCCGCCGCTACCACGCACTCTCTCAGGTGCGTCGCTCGCAGCACCGCAGGCTCCACCAGTTCCAGCAATTCAAGAGCAAATGCCGCCCGCAGCAGATCGTTCTGTTGCCCATCCAGAGCGCGCTGAATCTCCTGCCATGCGGGTGTTGCTGTTCCTGTGCCTGCCTGCTGCAGCCGCGTAAGAGAGGTGAGCCGCTGCCTTGCATGCTGGATGAATCCTTGCCTCATCTCCTGGCCCAGCAGCCGCCAACCAGCCACAAACGCCGCTGGATCCTGCCCGTACCGCTCCCAAAGCTCGTCATACACAATCCCCGGCAGCACCTCCCGCATTTGCACAAACCGCCCTGATGCTGCCAATACTGAGATCGCATCGCAAAACTCTCGCCCCGGCGCCCCTTCCGCGGACATCTCCATCAGTTGGCTCTCTAGGCGTCCGATATCAATCGTCATCAACGCAGCTCCCATGCAAGGTCAAGTCCCTTATCAGCTCTAGTCTAGGACCCAAACAAATACAATCTGCTCTCCCCGAACACTTCTTTCTCCGCCTTGTTCACGATCGGGAACATATCAGTCCCAACACCATCCGGAGGAAAATCCATCTCGTATAAATCATGGCAAATACACCTCTCCTGTGGAGTTCGTGCTACTTCTAACTCCTTTCTCTCCTCGCCCTTGAACACGCTTTTCACACAAGAACTCAACTTTCCACAGGCCTTTTCACATCCCCTGTGGGAGTCGTGGGAAACAAGTGCCTGCTCCCCCTTCTCCGGATCTACTTTTCCTAAACTCCTCAATTCCACAGCCACGATTTAGAAAACCCGTCACCCCCCCAACCTCTTCTCCGACAATCACATCGGAAGGTTTCCCACTTTTCCACGCCCAACTACGGGTACTACTAGCTTTTCTTTTAATCTCTTATCCTTTATCCACTACCCGTCGCGCAATGCGACCATATGCTTCAAACCTCAATCCGCCTCCTCATCTAGACAAAAATGCGTATCCCAGGCCCGCTAACCTCCAGATACCCGGGAATCCAGAGAAGCACCCCTGTTTTCCACGCGCCTTTTATCTCCAGGATGAATACAATCAAGAAGAAGAAAAGACAGCCACTTCCGCCGTGCCACAATGTGTTGTAGAGTGTGGCCAGTGCTGGAACTTGGCTTCTGGGGTCAACGTAGCCTTATGCCAATTGCAGAAACTGAAGTCGAAAAGCCGGCCACGCAGGGGGCAGCGATGGAAATTACCGTAAGCCGCCAGGATCTGGTGAAGGAACTTACAGCAACGCAGAGCGTGGTCGAGCGCAAGACCACCATCCCAATTCTGTCCAACTTCCTTATCGAAGCAGAGGATGACCGGCTCAACATCACCGCCACTGACCTCGACCAGGCCATCCGTACCAGCACCGCTGCCAAAGTCAAAAAGCCCGGCTCCTGCACGATCCCCGCCCGCAAGCTTTACGACTACATCAAGCTCCTCCCAGATGGAGACATCTCCATCAAGCTTCTTGAAAACCATTGGGTCCAGATTCGTAGCGGCCGCTCCAACACCAAGATCGTGGGGATGGCGCGCGCCAACTATCCCCAGGTCCCCGAGTTTCCTGCCATCGCCGCCACCAGCATCTCCCTCGTAGCCCTCAAGACCCTCATCGCGCGCACCATCTTCGCCATCTCCAACGAGGAATCCCGCTACACCCTCAACGGTGCCCTCCTGGTCATCAAGGCGGAGTCGCTCGCTATGGTCGCCACCGACGGTCACCGCCTTTCCTTTGTTGAAAAGCCCAACGAGACCCTTGAAGGTATCAGCGGCGAGAAGCGTGTCCTCATCCCCCGCAAGGCCCTCCAGGAATTGCAGCAGTTGCTCTCGTCCACCGACGCTGACAAAGTGGACTTCGCCGATGACGAACACACTCTGTTCTTCCGCGTCGGCCACCGCACACTCAGCACCCGCAAGCTCACCGGGCAGTTCCCGAACTTCGAGGCCGTCATGCCCCGCGACAACACCAAGTTCGCGGTCGTCCGCTCCAGCGAACTTTCCGCCGCCATCCAGCGCGTCGCTCAATTTGCGGATGAACGCTCGGGCGCCATCAAGATGCGCCTCGAGGGCAACGAACTCAAAATTACCGCCAACTCTACCGAATCAGGCGAGAGCGAAGACACCATCGACACACCCTATGTCGGCGACCCCATTATCGTAGGATTCAACTCGATCTACATCCTCGACTTCCTCAAAGCCCTCAACAACGAGGGCGAAGTGCGGCTCGAGTTCAAAGACTCCCAGTCTGCCGGCCAAATGCGCCCCGAAGACCCCGATGCCGAGTACAAGTACCGCTACGTCCTCATGCCCATGCGCATCTGATACCCGCTCCCCGACTTCTGTCCCTTCATAAGCCGGGGAGTTTCTACCCAACGGTCATTGAATGAACCACCCAGCCTTACCCCGTCAACCACGCACCATGTACCTAAAGCCTCTACCCAAAATACATACGCAGAACTGAATCAAGAATACATATTTCCATATAAAAATACAGACATACACATTTTCTATAGGCTCGATAACCACTAACTAATTGAAAATAATCAACTTGAAATCATGGCAACCGAATTGCTAATACTTAGGCGGAATACCCCCAAAAGCTGCTGATTCCAACAAGCGCAGTCAGTTTCAGTGCTGTATCACTTAGGAAGTTGCTTCCCGTTGACGAGAAGCCCCTTGTTTCACTCTTTGTTCTCTTTGCTTTCGCTTTCTTAACACTGCTCCAATTGATTTATAGCCAGTCATGTCGCATCCATCACCAAGGCGGTAATAGTGGTTGCCCTGACCTTGGTAGGTATTTCTAAAAACGCAACGCCTCAATCAAGATGAAATTGCCAGGTAAATACCAAGCCTTGGCTTGAAACTCCGACTTTGTTACCGAGGAGATCCTAAAAAATGCGCAATCTGTTTTCCAAATTTGCCCTCTTGGTCATTCTGCTTTCACCCGGTCTTTTCCTGCAGGCGCAGGATACTTCCTCCTTGGTCGGAGTGGTAACAGATCCGTCCGGAGCCGTGATTCCAGGCACCGTTGTTACGCTCACGAATGCGACCACCGGCATTTCGCTCACAAAGACCACAGACAACCTTGGTTTCTACCGTTTTGCCAGCGTACCCCCAAACCCTGCATATAAGGTGACCTTCACCCGCACGGGCTTCTCTGTTGCGGTGATCTCGGACATCACCCTCAGCGTGGGTATTAGCCGTACGCAAAACGTTCGCCTCGCTGTTGGAGCTGAGGCGGAGACGGTATCGGTCTCGGCAAGCAACGAGGTCGTCACCATCAACACCATTGATGCCACAGTCGGCAACAATATTGATGTCAAACAGCTCGATGAACTTCCTATCTATAACCGTTCCACCGGAATCTCGACCCTCTTCTACCAGCAGGCCGGTGTCGATTCCAATCAGGCTGCTGTAACAGGCGCGCGCATCGACCAATCAGTAGTCACGGTTGACGGCCTCGACGTAAACGACATCGCTTCAGGCCAGGCTTTTGCCGTCGTTGCAACCGCTCCAGTTGACTCGGTGGCGCAGTTCACGGGAACAGTCGCTGGCTTGGGAGCCTCCATCGGCACCGGCAGCGGCGCTCAGTTCCAACTCGTCACCAAGGGCGGCACCAACAAATTTCACGGCAACGTCAACGAATACCATCGCGATACAACCACGGTTTCGAACACCTGGTTCAATAACCTCACCGGCCTCAAGCGCACTCCTCTAATCCACAATCAGTTTGGTGCCGACCTCGGCGGACCGATCCTCAGGGACAAGCTCTTCTTCTACTTCGATTGGGCCGACTCCAGAATCATTCAGTCCAGCACCGCAGAGCGCACCGTGCCCCTCAGCGACTTCCGCGCTGGAAACCTGAACTACATCAACAGCGGCTCAGGCTGCTTGGGCTCGAGCCGTAAAAATACCACCCCCGCTTGCATCACTACCCTCAACGCGGCTCAGATCAAAGCACTCGATCCCGGCGGTATCGGTATGGATGCAGCGCTGATTACCTATATTGCCGGCCGGTACCCCTCGGCGAACGACCTGTCCGGCGGAGACGGTATCAACACCGGCGGCTACCGCTTCACGCAGCCAACCCCTGATACTCGCCACACCTATGTCTCCAAAGTGGACTTCAATCTGACCCCCACGCAGAGAATATTCGTTCGCAATACCATCACCCGCCGCGATGCCACGCAGTCACTCTCTGAGTTCAACTCCGATCCGCTGACCCACCCCTTCCAGGATCGTAGCTACGCTTATGTCTTCAGCCACGTCTGGAACATCGGCAAAAATAAAGTCAACCAGTTCACCATTGGCAATAACATCTCCAAGCTCAACTTCCCTGACGTCTACAACCCCACCGGAGCCAACCAGTTCAGCTTCTCTGGCCTTGACGGT